>Ga0207850_100110_pt1 | contig 83921 bp, 77 predicted proteins | sample 23E2SouthBayCA_FD_187746 | JGI IMG/M metagenome (GOLD analysis project Ga0207850, IMG submission 187746) | Aerobic enrichment media microbial communities from Eden Landing Ponds, California, USA - A23 E3 (3) (SPAdes) | ecosystem: Environmental > Aquatic > Marine > Unclassified | place...
AATTCGAACGGGCGATCTCGTTCGTCGAGCGCATACACCCAGACTTTCGAGAGGCCGTTTGCGCTCTCCCAGTGAGCGCTGTTGAGGACGCTGAGACTCCCTGCAGGGGGAACACACGGCGAGCCACACGCCTGGCACTGGCCTGGATGAGGCGAGGTGCCAACGTACTCGTAGTCGGTCCCGCACCGGTAACACTGTAATGTCAGAATCATCGTCAGCGCATCTCCTCTCGGGGGTCAGAGCCTCCCAGCACGTCCCGGGTCAACGTCGATGGCGTCGACAGGGCAGACATCGACACAGAGCATACAGTCGATGCACTGGTCCTCGTAGGTGGGATCGGCCTTGATTTCGGACTCGGGGTGGCCAGGGGTATCAGTCCACTCGAACACGTCAACGGGGCAGTCCTCCAGACAGGCCCCGTCCGCAATACAGATGTCGAAATCCACTGCGACATGGGTTCCGTGGATGCCCTGTTTGTCCTCCGTTGGTTCCTCGCCATCTGTTGTCCATACCCGGTGGTCCTCGTGCCGGTCAACTTCCTCGTGGGTGTTCTCGAAATTCGGATCGATAGCCATCGAGATATCCTCTCGTACGTTGTGTAGCGTTCAGCCGACCTGGTCACTACCCGAGCGAGCCCTCCATCTCGAGTTCGATGAGCCGGTTCATTTCGACCGCGTACTCGATGGGCAGTTCCTCCGTGAGCGGTTCGATGAAGCCAGCGACAATCATCTGCTTGGCGTCGTCGTCGTCCAGCCCACGTGATTCGAGGTAGAAGACGTCCTCATCGCCGATCTTCCCGACCGTCGCCTCGTGGGCGACGTCGACCTTGCTCTCCTGAATCTCCATGTACGGCATCGTGTCCGACGTTGACTCGTTGTCGAACATCAGGGCGTCACACTCGACGGAGGTGGAGGCGTTCTCGGCACCGTCGGCGATGTGGACGAGGCCGCGGTAGTTCGTGCGGCCGCCGTCTTTCGAGATGGACTTGGACTCGATAGTCGACTTCGTGTCGGGCGCGTTGTGGTACACCTTCGCGCCGGTGTCGATGTTCTGGCCTTCGCCAGCCATGGCGATGGTGATGTGGTTGTCCGTCGCGCCGGGGCCCTTGAGGATGGTCGACGGGTACAGCATCGTGGCTTTCGAGCCCATCGACCCCGACACCCACTCCATCGTGGCGTCCTTTTCAGCGATGGCGCGTTTGGTGTTGAGGTTGTAGGTGTTCTTCGACCAGTTCTGCACGGTCGAGTACTGGACGTGAGCGTTCTCCTTGACGAACACCTCGACGCCACCGCTGTGCAGATTGAACGCCGAGTACTTCGGGGCCGAACAGCCCTCGATGTAGTGAACTTCGGAGTTCTCCTCGGCGACGATGAGCGTGTGCTCGAACTGCCCCATCCCCTCGGAGTTCATCCGGAAGTACGCCTGGACGGGCATGTCGACCGTGGTGTCCTCGGGGACGTAGACGAACGAGCCGCCCGACCAGATCGCGCCGTGCAGCGCGGCGAACTTGTTGTCGCTGGGCGGGACGGCCTTGGTCATGAAGTACTCCTTGACGATGTCTTCGTGCTCCTGGACGGCCTTGTCCATGTCACAGAAGATGACGCCCTTGTCCTCCCAGCGCTCCTGCATGTTCTGGTAGACGATCTCGGACTCGTACTGGGCGCCGACGCCCGAGAGGGCGTTTTTCTCCGCCTCGGGAATGCCCAGTTTGTCGAAGGTGTCCTGAATCTCCTCGGGAAGGTCTTCCCAGTTCTCGGCGCCGCCGCGCGTCTCGATGTCCGGGCGAATGTACGGGACGATCTCGTCGATGTCGACTTCCGAGAGGTCCGGCTGACCGGGCCAGTCGGTGGGCATCGGCATCTCCTGGAACTGCTTCAGCGCTCGCAGCCGGCGCTGGAGCATCCACTCGGGCTCGTCTTTGTCTTCCGAGATCAGGCGGATGGTCTCCTCGGTGAGCCCTTTCTCAGCCTCGAAGGCCGACTTCTCCTCCTTCTTGAACTCGAAGCGAGCTTCGGTGTCGGTGTCCTGAAGATGGTCTTGTTCTGAACTCATGAACTTACGTTGAGACTCTGGCCCCATAAGTTTGATTCATAACTATCTTTGATCGCTATCTCTATGAATATTCTCTTAATTTCCGAGTTTGAGTATCTAGATTGGTAAGAAATTTTTGCGATATAAAAACTTACTATCGTACAGACTCAAAAGCGGGATATGGTATCATTATCCACTGCACGTCAGTTCAGGAAGCAGTCTGATAGCCGACCTCCGCTCAGAGTCGGTATACCCAGTTCGTCTGCTACTTTCCGGAGTTGCCGGGTTTGGGATATCCGCTTGTCCCGCCGGCAGCGACGCTCCCGCTCTGTTATCGGGGGAAGCTGAACGTGACTGAGTCATTTACTACGCCGCGGGTTCGCGAAGAAGACTCTCCCGAGGAACACGGTGAGACGGTCGAAGAAGAGCAGAATGACCTGTCGGCCAAAACGTGTCCGGAGTGCAGTGGACGTATCGTCCACGACGAGGCACAGGCCGAAACCCACTGTCAAGACTGTGGTCGCGTACTCGAATCAGATCAGATTGACCGCGGACCTGAATGGCGCGCGTTCGATTCGCGCGAAAAGAAGAATAAGTCACGGGTCGGTGCCCCCCAAACCCAGCAATTGCACGATGGCGGCCTGTCGACGGTTATCGACTGGCGAGACGAAGACGCGTATGGACGGTCGCTCTCGTCCCGTCAGCGAAAGAAAATGCGACGTCTCCGAAAATGGGACGAGCGGTTCCGGACGAAAAACGACCGAGAACGGAATCTAAAGCATGCGCTGGGGGAGATCAATCGGATGGCCTCCGCGCTTGGATGTCCCGATCCGATCAGGGAAACGACGAGTGTGTTGTACCGGCAGGCACTGGAAGAGGACTTGCTCCGGGGCCGGTCGATCGAGGGAATGGCGACAGCAGCCCTCTACGCCGGGTCACGTCTGGAGAACGCACCCCGGACACTCGATGAAGTCGCTGCTGTGAGTCGTGTGGATAAACTCGAGATCGAGCGCGCCTATCGGTATCTGGCAGATGAACTGGAGCTCGAAATGGCCCCGACGGATCCTGAAGCATATATTGCCCGGTTCGCTTCCCAGCTGGAGTGTCCCGATGAAACGGAACGTCGAAGTCGGGAATTGACTCAAGCCGCGGTCGAAGCAGGTGTTCACAGTGGGCGAAATCCTGTCGGGATTGCCGCAGCAGCGCTGTATGCGGCTGCGAAACTCACGAATCAAGACGTTATCCAACCCGAGCTAGCCGAGATCGCAAGTGTGAGTGAGGTTACGATACGGAACCGGTACCCGGAGATTCTCGAAGCAGCAGGCGAGGTGTCGAGCGGGTGAGCGGATCTACGCGGAAAGCAGTCCTCTTCTGTTCGTCATGTGGGCACGAAAGCCCTGTTGAAGGCGATTGGAACGTTCCTTCTGATAGTGGCCAGAACCGGCTCGAATGCCCAGACTGTGGATTTTGGCTATTCACCTCTAGCTAGATGGATCATAGAAACCATCACAGACGGGGAGGCTTTTCACGATGGATCACGCTCTATCGGTATGCCCGAACGAAATGTTCTTGGCGAGGAACTTGCCACCTGTAGCACTGATCCGAGGACTGGTTTCACCCGCGATGGCTGCTGTGGAACTCATCCCAACGACCGAGGGAGACACGAGCTTTGTGCGGTCATGACCGACGAATTTCTGTCGTTCAGTAAAGACCAGGGCAACGACCTTGTGACGCCGCGTCCGGAGTTAGAGTTTCCCGGGCTTGACCCCGGTGATCGCTGGTGTCTCTGTCTCGGACGGTGGATCGAGGCGCTTGAAGCCACGCAAGCCAACCGTCTCCCGGAGACGACCGTCCCACCCGTAGTTCTCGAAGCAACCAATGAGGCAGTGTTGGATTCCGTGGATCTGGAGACGCTCGAAAGCCACTCCTACGACGCGTGAGCGTCCAACGGACATGAGATCGTGCGATTATACACGGTAACTTCGACTGCTCCCGCTTCGGAGTTCCTCCTCACTGGTGTGATGACCGTTCTTCGACACCCTGTCTCGTGAGTATTTGTGATTGTGCAGGCTACTCTGGAGCGTATTCTTCGTGAATCCGATCCATGCGCGCCGCCATTACGAAGTCGGTCTTGTGCAGTCCGTCGATTTTGTGCGTCCACATTTCGACTCCCACCTCGCCCCATTGAAGCGAGATATCCGGGTGATGCCACTCTTGTTCAGCAAGTTCCCCGATCTCGTACGTGAACTCGAGTGCGTCGCGGAAATCCTCGAACGGATACTCCGCCTCAAGATGATGGTCATTAACGACTTCCCAGACATCATCGTCGATTTCAGTTAGGTACTCGGCGTACTCTGCCTCTGTGAGCGGTTCGTCCTCTGATGTACAGGCCTCACATGCTTCGTCTGCAAGTGATGATGCCATGCCCATACGTTCGACGGGCCCGATACTTGTGTGTTCGTTCTCCGGTCCCACTACGCTACAGAAGAGCGATCTCACCAGATATCTCAGAGCGTTCCAACCCTGCTGAGAACTCTACCGGAGTCCGGACGAAAAACACTCGAACACGCTGTCGAAGCCACTCTCTGAATCAACAATGTGCTCGAGAAGAGCGTTCGTCAAATCCGGGGTTGATCCCGATGTTTTAGACTGACGGGGCACACTCAACGAGCGCTCGAAGTCAGGGGTTCTGTTCCCCGGGACCGAACGTTCGGAATGTAGGCGGGTGTGGAAGCACTAGCCGACAATCGATGATAGAGTAGCGCTAATCGACCCCCTCCTCGAAAACTGGACGAACTCCCGTATTCCGTCTGCGACCTCCTCCCCCGAGTCGGCACGTTCCGAGTCGTGGGCCGTGACATCGATGGTGCCATCACGCATTCAAACTAGAACGTCACCCGGTACACGGGGGTATCATCGGGCTGATGGTGAACTCGGATCTGCGCGGTACCGCTGTCGTGGGGGTAGATTTCGGTACGGCCACTTCGCCGTATTCCCACTATCCACGTTGAACCGTCTTATTTGAGCCGTTCTTGAAGAACAGCCGGGCAAGCCGTGGTCACGCCCTGAATGGAGAGGATCTGATCGCTAACGATCTTATTCAGCTCGGTACTTCCTGTCGCCTCGAGTTCGGCCATCAACATGTGGTCCCCGGTCGCGGTATATAACGCAGTCAGCGAGTCGAGATCCCTGAGTTCACTCGTCGCCTCGACGTACTGGTCGCTCTCGACGTCAATTCCCACCATCGCAATGCTCTGGTGGTTGACTTTCTTTGGGTCGATTTCGACAGTGTACCCGACGATAGCGCCTTCCTCTTCGAGTTTCTCGATATACTTCCGGGCAGTAGGTCGCGCGACGCCAGCCCGGTCGGCGATCTCTCCGAGAGAAGCTTTCGGATCCTCTTTGAGAATGGAGAGCAGACGATGCTCGAGTTCCTCAGCGTCCATTGTATCTGATTTTATATGAAGCGGAGATCATCGTGCTGGCAGTCGTGTTCAGGTGCGGAAAGATTCGCCACAGCCACACTCCGAAACGATGTTGGGATTTTCGACATCAAAGCCTGCGCCTTGGAGACCCGTCTCATACTCAACAACACTCCCCGCAATATATTGGATACTCGCGGGATCAACGAACACTCGCAGGCCGTGGTGCTCGTAGACGATATCATCTTCGTCAGGACTCGTATCGAACCGCATACCATATGATAGACCCGCGCATCCTCCTTGCTGGACGAACAGTCGAAGTCCTGCCGTGTCAGTGTCCAAGCTTTCTTCCTCTACAAGAGCGAGAGCCTTATTCGAGGCAGCTTCTGAAACTTCGATTTCAGGTTGTTCACTCTCCTCGGCCGTCGTGCTCATACGTTGAGTTGATTGGGCCAGGGTGTTAACCATAACGCTCAAAACTGTGACGTAGAGTTAAGGCTCGAAATTGTCGAGAGACAGCTATACCCGTTGTAGTCTCAACTTCCCCTGTGCCGAATTTGCTATAGCGGTATATAGTTTATGGGTATGGCGAGCGGCATGAATATCTGTTGGTTCTGTACGGTCAGAACTCGCGGATCGGGCCCAGCGGCCGCTCAGTCGGCGAATTCGGTGACGCTGTCGAAGCGGCCCTCGGCGAGCGCGCTCGCGAGGGCGGTGATGTCGATGCTCTCGACGTGGGCGGGGTACTTGCGCGCGAAGTAGCCGACGACGTTCTCGGCGTCGCGTTCGAGGAGTTCGCGCGCGTTGTCGTGGTCGGTGGGCACGGCCTGCGGCCAGTCGAAGACGACGACGCCCTGTTCGGTGACGAAGACGTTGTACTCGCTCATGTCGGCGTGGACGTACCCCTCGCTGTAGGCCGTCGCCATCTCGTCGAGGACGAGATCGAGGACCGGGACGACCTGCCGATCAGTGAGTTTCGTCCGCGCGAGCTCGACGCCGTCGACTTTCTCCATGACGAGGGCGTGGCGATTGTGGTCGATCGGCTGGGGGACCGACACGTCGGGATACAGCGTTTCGAGGGCGTCGTACTCCCGTTCGGCGGCCTTGCGCGCGGTGTACTGCCAGGAGACGTGGTCGCGGTCGGCGGTGTACTCCCGCTCTTTCATCACCTCGCGGAAGTTGGTGTACCCCTCGCGGTGGAACTTCAGTGCGAGCGGGCGGAAGGAGCGCACCTCGTAGACGTCGCTTTCTTTCCCGACGCCCAGGGGTGCGCCGACGCCGTCGAAGGTGTCGCGCTCGACGAACGCATGCAGGGCGAGGGCGTCGTACCCCTCGAAGGTGAGCTTGAACCCCTCGTACTGGATGGTCTTGCGCTCGACCAGTCCGCGGTCCTCACAGCGGTCCAGCCGGTAGTCGACGTTCTCGGCGGTGAGTCGCGAAAAATCGGGGAGTTTCTCGCGGGCGACGTACTCCGAGAAGCGCATCCCCTGCTCGACCCCCGACAGCAGATAGAAGTCCTCGGGCTCCAGCTCGCTCATCACGCTTGCGACGTTCTGGACCATTAGCGGCCCGTACTCGCCCGAGGGGCAAAAGGCCGACGCGTCGCCCCGACGAGGCGGTAAATCGTATGGCGCTATATCGAATCGGCCGGACTGGAAGTTGAGACCAGCCTTCTCAATGCATAGACTCTGTTGGGAGGCACAAGGAAAAAAGAGCAGAGAGTTTTGTTGAATGCCCTAACAACGTACAAAGGTAAAGTGGCTTTGTCGCGGACACACTGATATGACTGACGAGGAGATCGACGATGTCGACAAAGCGATCCTGTATGCACTCCAAGAAGACGCTCGAAACATGTCGTCCGGAGACATCGCGGAGCGGACCGGTACCTCCGACAGTACTGTCCGCAAGCGCATTCAGCGTCTCGAATCCGACGGCGTAATCAAAGGATACAGCGCTAGCGTCGACTATCAGAAATCAGGCTATCCGCTCCGAATGCTGCTTTACTGTACCGCTGCGATCCCCGAACGTGGTGACCTCGTCCCCGATATTCTGGACATCGATGGAGTGGTATCAGTTCAAGAGTTGGTCACTGGTGAACAAAACCTTCTCGTCACTGCAGTCGGCGAGACGGACAGCGACATTACACCCGTTGCACAGGAACTTCTCGATATGGGGCTCACCGTTGCCGACGAAGTCCTCGTTCGGAGTCACGAGACGACGCCCTTCGGAAAGTTCAATCCCAAGACTCAGACAGGAGACGATTCCTAAACGAGAACACGTTTGACGTCCGACTCGGTCGCACGACGAACGACTGCCTGTACTGGATCAACAGAGCCCGTCAGATTGTCCGAGTCACCGTCGAGGACGAGGAGTGCTGCGCGCCGGCCGGGAGCGATGACACCACAGTCAAGTCCAGCGATATCGGCACCGGCCGTCGTCGCCATCCGTAACACCTCTCGGGCAGTCACGTCGAACTGTTTCACCGTGTACGCCATCTCCCGAAACATCGACGGGGGATTCAGCATGACGTTGTCAGTCCCGAGTGCGACTGTCGTGTGATCGAGCAATTCCCGTACTGGAGGGGTTCCAACGTCGAGAACAGTGTTCGCGCGCGGACAGACCGCCACCGGGACTGACTGCTCTGTAACTCGCTGCAGGTGGTCCTGTTCTGCGTGCACCATGTGGACGAGGAGGTTCGGCTCCAGATCGAGTGCCGGATGGATGTCAGTCGCGTCGGGTTCGCCAGCGTGGATCGCAAAGGGCACGTCGCGTTTCCGGCAGGCAGCACGCTGTTCGGTGAAGTAGCCGTCGTTTGCCCCGGAGGCTCCGTACCCGTCGGCGACATCGAGGACGGACTGCTTTCCGCTCCCGAAAATGAACGGGTCGAGGGAAACGGACGCTGCCGCCTCACGGAGCGCGTGTGCCCCGGCAGCTCCGGACTCCCGGAAGTCCAAACAGGAGACCGTCCCCGTTCGCTCCATAAATCGGAACGTCCGGCGCATCGCTGATACCAAGTCGGAACGGTCAGCAGCGGCTAATCGTCGGTGTTTCAGACTGTCCGGCGGTGCCACTGCTTCGTCGAGCGATAGCCCTACAGCCGCTTCCTTCGCGACGGAGTCACCCAGATGCGTGTGAGCGTTGACGAACGCCGGCAGTATGATATCGGTCGATGTCGTTTCTGTCTCCTCGATACGCTCGATCTGACCGTCCTCGATAACAACACGACCCCGCATCGGCTCGAACGACCGGCCGACGAGGAGAGTTCCCGAGAGTGCTTCCATACCAGCACCTCCACGCCAATAACGATATGATTTTTTGTATGGGTATATCGAACGTTCCGGTAAGGTAATGTTGATTAAGAACCAAAGTGGTCGAAGAAATCCGATGGCGGCAGTAATAGGTCCGAGCGGAGGTGGCATAGCGTAGAATGAACCGGAACGATCTCGAATCTGTCATCGAGTCGGTTCAAGACTGGGCCGGGCCTCAAAGCGACATGGGACACGAATCGGATGCGCAGACGGCACTCGTCGTCTCGTGCTCGATGAGCAGTTACAAGCTCCAGGGGCCGCTGTGGCCGGTTGACGCTACCTGGAACGTCGTTAGCGTCGAGACTCTCGGGAATCAGACACAGGAACGATACGAGGAACAAACGGTTCCAGACAGCACCATCGAACACCTCAGAACCCAGCACGACATCACAGCGGTCATCGTTGTGGGACACACGAGTTGTGAGGTTCTCGAAGACGCCTATGAGCGGTGGGTTGCACCCGATGCAGAGTCACCTGTCGGGATCGAAGTACGGTTGGATCCGCTCCGCTCGCTCGTCGGAGAAGCGTTCGAGGAGGGAGTCGTGACGGAATCGTTACCGCTTCAGACGGTACAGTACCGACTCGCCGAGTACAATGTTCGCCAACAGGTCCAATTTCTCCAGCAGGCACTCCCCTCGTCGGTGACGGTCGCTGGCTACGTTTACGATCAGGACGGTGCGTACAGTTCGTTCCCAGACAAGCGGTATCTGGTCGCCCTCGACGGTGCGACAGACCCGACCACAATCCGGGCTCGTCTCCCCGACGATGCGTCGATACGTGTCGCAAGCCTCCTGACCTGACTCCTCTACCAGGCGACTCTGTGCACCGCCAGACAATCATAATGTTCTATAATGCCCATATACCGAACAGAATGTGAATTTAGATAGATTTAACAACCGTTCTGTTCAATCCAGGGGTGAAAGCGACCAGAAGCGGATCCGTTGGGACCGTCTCTGGTGCCGCAATAAATCGTACGATGGGCTGAACGATGTCAGGACACAGTTCGAAACCGACGGTGGGAGCGCTCCCGGACACGACGGCGGATTCGCCGTTCGTGCCCGTTGCACTAACGTGGCTCGTGTGGTCGCTGTTCGTCGCGAGTATCGTCGTCCTCATCGCCAGAATCCGGTTTGGTGCCGCATGGGAAATCCCTGGATTGGTTGCCATCGACGGCCTGACTGTGCTGATGTGGGTGGTGGTCACCTTCTTCAGCGGTATCGTTCACAGCTACTCGCGCCGTTACATGGCCGGTAGCACCCACAAAACGGGGTTCTTTCTCGCTATGTTCGGGTTCACCGCAGCCGTGATGGCACTCGTCGCGGCCGACCACGTCGCACTGTTCGGATTCCTGTGGGTGGCGATGGGTCTGGTGATGGCCGAACTCATCGGCATCACCGAGGGCTGGAAACAGGCACAGGCCGCCGCGACGGTCGCTCGCAAGTACTTTATCGCCAGTAGCGTACTGCTTGGGATTGCGCTGACGGCGCTGTGGTGGGCGACCGGCTTGACGACGGTCTCCGGAATTGGCGCGGCCGCCGACACGCTCGGTGGTTCGGTCTGGCTGGTCGCAGCCGGTGCGCTTGTGCTCGCGGCAATGATCCAGTCCGCCCTCATCCCGTTTCACAACTGGCTGCTCTCCTCGATGACCGCACCGACGCCGGCGTCCGCGTTGATGCACGCCGGGTTCGTCAACGCGGGCGGCATCCTGCTGACTCGCTTTGCCCCGGTTATTACGGTCGACTCCACGCTCATGCTCGCAGTGGTCGCCTTCGGCGCGGCGAGTGCTGGCGGCGGGAAGCTCCTGAAGTCCGTCCAGACGGATATCAAAGGAAAACTCGGCTGCTCGACGGTCGGTCAGATGGGCTTTATGATCATGCAGGCCGGCCTCGGTTTCTTCGGGGCTGCGATCACCCATCTTATTCTACACGGGTTCTACAAGGCCTATCAGTTCCTCAGTTCGGGCGAACAGGTCGAACACACGAGTCCGAGCGAGACCACCGAGCACACGATCGGCCGTATGACGAGTGCCGTCGGCTTCGTCGTGGCGTTGCTGACCGGTCTCGCCGGTGGGGTGGTGTTCACGGTGCTGACGGGAAAGGGAGCAAGCGTCGACAGCGGCCTCCTGTTGACCTTCTTCGTCGTCTTCACCACGCTCCACGCGGCCCGTAGCGCGGTCCAGCACACCTCACTTCCGACGCTCGCCCGCTATGGGGCCGTCCCGCTGGTGTTCTTCCCGGCCATCGTCGTCTACGCCGTTGTCTACGAAGGTGTCTCGGGCCTCTTGACAGTCGGCACGGCAACGACCGAACTGACTCTGCTCCACGGGGTCATCGCCGTCGGCTTCGTCGGCATCTATGTCGCCATCGAGACCGGGGTCCACGAACACAGCCAGCGGCTCTACGTGGCACTGCTGAACGCCACCCAACCGTCATCGAACACCTTACTGACTTCCACGGAGGATTACAATGAGTACTGAATCCGCCATCCGCGACAGCATCGACGAAGCTGCGACCACCGTCGGTTCCCTCTGGCCCATTCACTCGTTCGTGACGGCAAATCCCCTCTCGGGGTTCGAGGACCAGCCGTTTGGAGAGGCTGTCGAACAGGCCGCTACTTTATTGGGCGGCCGTGGCTACCCCAGCGCCGAGACGTTCGGAACGGCGCTGGAACGCGGCCAGATCGACCGGGAACTCCTTGGGGCGGAGCTCACTGAAGCAGGCTACGAGAACGACCCAGCGACGTTACTCGACCGTATGGCCGACGCGGCCGGTGCCGAGAACAGTGACACGGACACCGCCACGGACCACGTCGACAGGGTGTTGACGAAGTGGTTGTCAGCCTTCCTCGACGAGGGGAGCGCCCACTGGTCGATGCCGAACCGTGAGGCGGGGTTCTACACCGCCTTCCGTGGAATGGCCGAATACGACAGCGACATCCCCGACGAGGGGGTCGTCGCCGACCTGCCCGAAGCGCCAATCGAGGCTATTGAGGCGGTCCTGAAGTCGTACCCTGAGAGTCAGTGGGTGCCAATCCTCGAGGAACAGCTGGCTGCGCTCCCGGGCTGGACCGGGTTCATCAAGCAGCGCGCCGAGGACGAGGGTGTATGGCAGTCGACGTACCCGATTTCGCTGGAGGGATATCTTGCGGCACGTCTGGCACTGCTGGATGCCGTCGACGCTGACATCAAGCCGGACGACGACGCCGACGTGAACCCGACAGATGACCTCGATCAGGCGTTCCTGCGTGCGTGGGAAACGACCTACCGCGAAGACCTCGTCGGGACCGTCGCGGCCCAGAGTCAGTCGATGGACGACACCGATACGTCGGGTCGCCCGGACGCTCAGTTGGTCTTCTGTATCGACACCCGCTCAGAGACCATCCGCCGCCACATCGAGGCGACGGGCGACTACGAGACCCACGGGTACGCTGGCTTCTTTGGCATCCCGATGGAGTATCAGGGCTACGACGCCGACGTGTCGGTCGATGCCTGTCCACCGATCCTCGACCCACAGCATCACATCACCGACTTCCCGACCGACGATGACACGCAGGCGCGCCACGACCGCTGGTCCGGCATGCGTGCGGCCGCCGACGAAGTCATCGAGATACTAGAGGCCAACGCGGCCACCGCCTACGGATACGTCGAGACTGCCGGGAGCGGCTACGGCTTCTCACTCGCGGCTCGGACGCTCGTTCCAGGACGCGTCCACGACCTGATCGACGCCGCCGCCGAGTTGGTGCCCGACGACCACGAGTTCTGTGAGCCGCTGGTCCACCACCAGTACACCTACTCCGGCGACCTGCCGGTGGGGTTGACCACCGAGGAGAAAGTCGAATACGCCGCAACTGCCTTCGAGTTGATGGGGTTCGAAGAGTTCGCTCGCCTCGTCGTCTTCGCGGGGCACGCCAGCGAGACGGCAAACAACCCCTACGACTCAAGTCTGGACTGCGGTGCCTGTGCGGGCAACCCCGGCGGCCCGAGTGCCCGCGTTCTCGCGAAGATTTGTAACGATGACGCCGTCAAGACCGAGCTCCGCGAGCGTGGGTTCGACATCCCCGGGGATACGGTCTTCATCGCCGGTCAGCACAACACGACGACCGACGAAGTGGACCTGTTCGCGGACGACGTGCCCGAGAGCCACGTGGACAACCTCGACCAGTTGCGGGCGGATCTTGCGACGGCTCGCGAGCACGCGACGGCCGAACGCGCCGAGGCGATGGGGACCGACGGCTCGGCCGGCGTCACCGAGACGGAACGTCGTGCCGCCGACTGGGCCGAGACGCGTCCCGAGTGGGGGCTGGCTGGCAACGCTGGCTTCGTGATCGGCCCCCGCGAGTTGACCAGCGGCTGTGATCTCGACGGGCGTGCATTCCTCCACTCGTACGACTGGTCGACTGACCCCGACGGAGACGCGCTGGAGGCCATCTTGACTGGCCCCATGGTCGTCACCCAGTGGATCAACACCCAGTACTACTTCTCGACGGTCGATAACGCCGTCTACGGCAGCGGGTCGAAGGTGACCCAGAACCCAGTCGGCAGCGTCGGTGTCTATCAGGGCAACGGCGGCGACCTGATGGCCGGGCTCCCGCTCCAGTCGCTGATGATCGCAGACAACGAACCGTATCACCAACCGCTCCGCCTCTCGACGATCATCCACGCGCCAGTCGAGCGCGTCACCGACATCTTGGCCGACCACGAGGAACTGACCGAAATTCTGGACAACAACTGGCTCTCACTGACAGTCGTCGATCCGACTCAGGATCACCGCGTCTTTCACTACGAGGAGTCCTTGGAGTGGATGGCAGTGTCCGAACAGACCGAAGCACATCCGGAGATGCCGAACACTCAGGCTGTCGCAGACGACTAGCCGCTCCGGAACCCGTACTGGACGGGAAGCAGTGGGCTGCTCTGACCCTTCTCTGGACGCAGGAATCCGACCTCCTTCGATACTCTACCCAACAAGATGACACAAACAAGAACCTATCGAAGAGATGTATTCCGGCACATTGCCGAAAAATCAACTGTCGATTGGCCAGTGTACGACTCAACATCACTGTACGATCGCAGTTCTCTTGAGGCCCTGCAAGCAGATATCAGAACTATTTCACGTCGGTGGTTCGAACACGAGGAACACCACTCAGTCGAGCAATTTGTCTGCCAGTATCCACTCAACTACGTCGATTTCGGAATCCACGACTGCTACGCTGGCTCGGCGCGCTACGAGGTAGACACTCTCTTTCGGGTGTTCACATTGAAACAACTCCACGGTTGGACTCACGAAACAGCCCTCGTTGAGTACTTGGATCGACAGCCGGAGCTTTGCGAACAACTTAATTTGGAATCAATTCCAGATCAGTCGACACTATAGCGCAGTTGGCACAATCGGTTTACAGCTGATCTTCGTGAAACCGTCAGGATAGCGGCGCGGACGGTCCTCATCAGAGCCCAGACCGCGGATGTCGCGGTCCCTCGTGAACCAGACCAAAAACTCCGGCTCCACGAGGACACGTTCAGGGAGTCAGAACCAGACGATCACACCATCCTGCGGGAAGCAGAGAAAATCACTGATCATGTCGGTCGTATTGTCTATCCCGTGTTCTCGCTAGAGCGTGGGGATGGCTGTGAGATCCACGAGAACGCATACTGGGACTTACAGACGTATCTCGGCCTTCGTGGGAATCTGGCTGCAAATGAGGGGGCACGGAGCTTCATTCACGAGTCGGAGCGGAACCGGACACCGATGGGTCACGCCCACCGTGACCACATTCGTGGCCTCTCGGTACCGGCGATTCGAGAGATGTACCGACAAGCGGTCGGTCGACTGCTGGATGAGGTCGCAGAGACTGAAGAGTTTTTTCGGGCGGGTATCGTCGCAATCGATATTACCGAAGCCGATCCCTTCACCGGCGACCGCACCGGCCACGAAGACGAAATCATCGGGACGAAAGAGAAGAGTGACGAGTACGCGTACCAGTGGGCGACGGTTCAGTTGGTCGGGAACGCCGTCCCGCTCGTCCTTGATGCCCGCCCGGTACGGAAAGGCGAGTCACGGCTGGAAATCGTCGAGGACTTGCTGGATTCGGCTGAAGAGTTCGTCCACGTCGATAATGTCCTAATGGATCGGGAGTTCGACAGCCAGCACGTCCTGGAGGTGATCAGCCAGCGCGGGCTCTCCTACGTCGTGCCGAAGCGGATGCAAACCAGCGAGAAGGCCCAGGCGAAGCGGTTACTCCAGCGGGATCGAGACCGGTATGAAACCGACCGCAAGCTCCATCTGGGCAAGAACGAGTGGTACGAGACGACGCTAATCTACCGCCGGAAAGAAGATTCCGAGCACGACGATCACTGGCGGTATTCGGTGTTCATGACCAATCGGGGGAGTGGTCACCTCACGGAGTACGGCTACCGGTGGGAAATCGAGAGTGGCTACAGGTCGATCAAGCGGTTCATGGCAGCGACGACCTCGACTGATTTTGGGCTCCGATTCTTCTACTTCGCGTTCGCCTGTTTGTTGTACTCGATTTGGCGCGCTGTCGATTTGCTCGTGCAGGTCGAGTTGACTGGTGAGTACGAACATTCGCCGATCGTAACAGCCGACAACACGCTGACGTTGCTGAAGAAGGAAACGGGAATCGGATAGAGAGACACTCAGTCCAGGTTAGCGCGCCGTCTGAGTGGCTACACTGTTGGAAGTCGCGAAAATTCGCCCATACAATTGGAAGTATGACAGGAATGGTTGCTTGGGGAGTGATTTGAGGTGGTCTGCGTTGACTGAATCGGCCAAATTCACGCATCAAAGCCCCGCTAAACCCGGTGTAGTCTCAACTTCCCGGCGGGACTCACAGGTCGAAACCGGGCCTCACCGCGTAGAGTGCCCATCTCAGAAACGCGCTCCGTGGCCCGTTCGGTACGCAGCATCGCTCCCTTTCCAATGTCAGAGGGACAACAGGCATAACCGTCCAGCGCCCCTCTCAGTAGAGAGCCACAGATGGATATCTCAGAGATTCTCTCGACGAAGTTCACGGAGTTCGACATCGGCACGCCGCTCTCGAAGGTCGCCGGGGCGTTCGAGAACCAGGAGCTCGACGCCGTCGTCGTAACGGACGGCGAGGAGTATCGCGGCGTCGTGAGTCGCCGACAGCTGGCTTCCTCGTCCAACCAGCCCTCGGCGAAGGTCGGCTCGCAGGTACAGCACGTCCCGACTGTCGACCGCACCGAGGACGTTCGCGAGGTCGCGCGGCTCATGATCGGTAGCGACGCCAAAACGCTCCCCGTGCTCGACGACGACCGTGTCGTCGGCGTGGTGACTGCCGACGCCGTTCTCGAGGCCGTGCGTCCGTTTCTCGACGCGGTGACCGTCGACGACGCCTACACCGCGGAGCTGATCAGTGCGACCCCTGAAACCACGATCGGGAAAGCGCTCAATACGCTTCGAGACGCCGGGATTGCCCACCTCCCGGTCGTCGACGGGGCCGACCTCGTGGGAATGGTGAGCCTGTACGACGTCATCGAGTTCACGACGCGGGGCGGCACCAGGAGCCAGGGCGGGTCGTCGAGCAATTTCGGCGGTCGCGGCGGCGGCGGGCAGAACCGCGGTGGGTTCGGCGCGCGCGAGGGGGATGCCGACCGCATGCTCGACCTGCCGGTGCGGAACCTGACGTCCGACGAGGTTGCGACGGTCGAGCGGAGCGCGCCACTGGACGAGGTCGTCGCGACGATGTTCGAGCGGGGGGTCTCCTCGCTGGTCGTCACGGCCGACGACACCGACGAACCGGTCGGTATCGTCACGAAGACGGACGTCATCGAGGCGCTCACCTGGGAGCGCGACGACCGGAACGCGGTGCAGGTGTTCGGCCTCGACCTGCTGGAGGGGATGGACTACGACGACGTCTCCGCGCTGATCGAGAACACGACCTCGAAGTACGGTGAGATGCAGGTGATCAAAGCCAGCATCGAACTGCAAGAGCACAAGGAACGGCGCCGGGGCGTGCCGCTGGTACTGGCACGGATCCGGCTGGTCACCGACCGCGGCTACTTCACTGCCGATGGGGAGGGGTACGGTGCCTCCCACGCTCTTCGACTCGCGGCGAATGCGGTCGAACGACAGCTCCTCAAGGGGAAGACGTACGGCGAGTCGAAGAAGCACTCGGACGCCGACGAGCAGGCGCGACTGTACGGGTGGTGGCTCGGCGGGTGATGGATTCGGAACGCTATCGGGTTCCTCCCATAACGCGAAGCTACCGACCCCGTACGCGGATACGGCACTCATAACAATCCACCCGAGGCCCGTCCGGGAGTACGCGATGGACCGAACGACCATAGCTGACAGCGACGAAGGAAAGCGAGTAGTCAACTCCGAGGGGAGCAAAATCGGGATGATCTCGGAGGTCAGAGACGGGACAGCGTTCGTCGACCCGGATCCCGGCATCACAGACTCCATCCGTTCAAAACTCGGGTGGGGGGACGCGGACGCGGACGATTACCAGCTCGAATCAAACCGCATCCACACGATCACCGACGACGAGGTTCGGCTCAAACACTGACTGCAACCGCCGGCGGTATCGGGGCGGAAACGCGGTGACAGTTGTTTGAAAATAGAGTCCTGTCACCGACGTGCTGGAATCGCACTGTCGGTCAGGGTGAGCGGGAAGACGCACAACTCCCGGGCGTTCAGGAAGTTCATCCACCGCCTCGCGCACTCCGTGCGGAGTGCGACATCTCTCCGCGCGTACCGACCGGTCCGGTCGACCCCGCGTGGCCGCTCATACGATCGGTTGTAGGTCAGTTCCGGGATTCGACGGGCCGCCCGGCGAATCACCGGTCTCTCGTCACAACCGACCGTATCAGCTCTCTCCGGTCGCGGACTCGATGTCGAGGAGCCCCGTCCCCATCAGGCGGCGGACGATGGTCACGAGACCGTTGTCGAACCCCCCACCGAAGACGCCCTGCTCGTGTGTTCGACCCGCCTCGGTCGCCGTGAACGAACTGACCAGAATCGCCGAGTGGTCGACCAGCAGCAGGCGGCTGATCTCCGTCTCGTCACCGGAGAGCGCGGACTGGCGAAGCCACTCCAGCCCCGAGACGAACGATTCGACGTCCGGGAGCGCATCCCGCACCATCTCGCGGAGTTCTTCGGTGACCGTGCCGACGATCACGTCGACCCCGCGCTCCTGGGCCGCGCGGAGCCGTTCGGCCAACTGTTCGGTGAAGACGCTCTCGTCGCCGATGACCAGGACACACTCCTGGTCGGCGTCGTCGATCAGTCGCTGGGTGCGACTCGTGATCCCCTGGCCGCCCGAGAGCGCCCACACCTCGTGGGTGACGTCCTCGTGGCTCTCGTTATCGACCGGTTCGAGGTCGGCGAGCGAGTCCCGCAGACGCTCTGTCCGGTCCCGATACTCCGCCTCCAGCGACGAGACTGCCTCGTCGATGGAGACGGCGCGAAACACTTGCGGGTTCGAGTGTTGCGTCTCGACGAGGCCTTTCGATTCCAGTACGCGGATCGCGTCGTAGACGCGCGTCCGGGGGACGTCCGACGTCTCGCTTATCTCTTTGGCCGTGCCGCGCTGGCGTCGCGTCAGCGCGACGAACGCTCGCGCCTCGTACTCCTTGAGTCCGAGTTGCTGGAGCAACTCCACCGCCCGTTCTTGCTGTGAAATGTCGTTCATGGGTCCCAACCGTGTACCGTGTCACCTACGTTCGCCCCCCAGCCGTTTAGTAGGTGGCCAGTCGGTTTCCCGATCACCGCCCGATCGCTGTCACCCGACGAATCACAGAATCCGCTCCCGAACGGTGTCTGTGTCCCGCGGTATCGCACCACTTACGCCTGTTCACTCACTTAATCACAGTACTTCTATACGGGGCGCACACTGAGGTTGGGATGGCGCCCCGGCGGACTGGGTCCCAACCGATCCGCTGGGCGCCGAGTCACCTCACGGTGGCTTTCGCGCGGGAGTCCTGTTTCAATGTCATCCGATCCCTCCGACCAGGCACGGTCGACGGCCGTCAGACAGCTCACAGCCCTCGGACTCAGTACCTACGCCGCGCGGACGTTCGTCGCGCTCGTGAGCCTCGGCGAGGGGACCGCGGAGGGGGTCAGCGAGGTGGCCGACGTGCCCCGGACCCGCGTGTACGACGCGGCCGAGGAACTGCGCGAGCGCGGGCTCGTCGACGTGAAACAGGCGAATCCCAAGCGGTTCTGGTCCATCTCGACGGAGACGGCGGGCCGCCACTTCCAGCAGGAGTACGACCATCGGGTGGCGACGCTGACCGACGCCCTGGAGTCGCTGGCCGCCTCGGACCACACCAGCGAACAGCGCGGCGTCTGGACGGTGACCGGCCGCGACATCGTGACCGAGCGCGTCGTCGACTTCGTCTCGGCCGCCGACGACGAAGTCGTGTACATGACCCTCGCGGACCTGCTCACCGAGGAGACCGGTGAGGCCCTCGCGGCGGCGAGCGACCGCGGCGTCTCGATCCGACTCGCGGATATGTCCGACACGTCCGAACGGCGACTGGCGACGAGCGTCCCCGACGCCGAAGTGTTCGACTCGCTGTGGGACTGGTCGGACACGCCGGCCGGTCGCCTCCTCATGGTCGACGAGGAGCGGACGCTCGTCAGCGTGCTCGTCGACGGGGACGAGGCGCGCTCGTCGGACACGCGCGACGAGACGGCCATCTGGGGCGCCGGCCCCGCGAACAGCCTCGTGGTGGTCCTGAAGGCGCTTTTCACGTGGCAACTCGACGGTGACCGCGAGTAGCCGTTCTGTTACCCGGACACTCACAACAAGACTATACGCGTCGGTGTGGAAAGTGTAGCCGTTGTGACGAGCGGCCGTTGCCGTCGACTACGACCCTCCGATCTACTATGTCTCACGAAACTCCCGACCCGAACGCGAGCGAGGACGACGCGGCAACGAACCAGCGGTCACACGCGAATCGGTACGAGTGGGAATCGACGGTACCCGCACTGGCGATCGTCGATGCGGTCGCGACCGCCACGGGTCGTGCGCCGACCGACCTGCCGCCGCTCCAGCACACCGTGGACCCGGACGCCGTCGACGCGCTGTTGACCGCCGACTCGTCGTCCGTCGAGATGTGTTTCACTTACGCCGGTACCGAGGTGCTGGCGCGCGGCGAGGGGGTCGTCGAGGTCCGGCCGGAGTGACCGTCGGTCGGGCGAAAGACGGGTCTCCGGGCGGAGTAGCGACCTGTCTCGCGACGAGTGATAGGCCGTCGTGGCGACGCGTCGGTCTCGGTGTCCCCCCGCCACCGCCTGACGGCGTTATCTCGATCGCGCGAAGCCGTCGTCGAACCCGAGGTCGGCCGCCGTGGGGACGGCTTCGACTTCGCTTTCACACCGGGGGCAGTCGTCCATCGCCGTGTCGATGAACGTCGTCTGGCAGTTCTCACACCGATAGAGGCCGCTCTGGACCCCGCCGTCCGGCGACGCGGTCGCGTCGGTCGGCGAGTCCTGGGCGCCGAGTCCGGGGACGAGAGTTTCGATGAGTCGCCGGAACATCGAATCAGGAACTCACCGCCGGCACGTCTGACCGTTCGTTCCCGATCGCGCTCAACAGCGAGGCCACTTCGGCGAAGTGTCGTCCGCGGTCGACCACCCCTCGCTCGGGGTCGTACTCGATCACGTTCTCCTCGGCCAGCGGCGGCAGGTGAACGTGCCGGAGTTCGATAGTCAGCTCGGTCCGGTCATCGTCGACCGTCGAGTCTCTGCGCGGTGCCAGCGCCGTGACGAGGTGTTCGACCGTCAGGGTACCGTCTCGATCGTCGAGCGAGCGGAGTACCGCTCGCCGTCTCTCCGCACTCAACAGTCTGAGCGCGGCGTCTGTTGTGACTCCAGATTGTGTGTCGGATATTTGAAACCAACTGCAGTGTCGAGCGCGGCTCGCACTCTCAGTTAGTAGATAGAGCACCGCCTAGGAGAAAGGGGTGGTGTTAACTCGGATCCTCAAACTACGATCGGAATCTGGTACGTATCTGTCCAGCTACCGGGGCATATCTCACCACAGATCGACAGCGGAAGCGGTCATCCGTCTTCACAGCGGTCGCTGACCACGACGCTATCGGGCGTGTATCGGACGACGACGAGTTTGTCGCGACACTCGCGGCCGGTCCAGCGGAGCGTGGCGCTGTCGAGCGCGAACGCGAGTTCGAGTTCGTAGCGGCCGGCGGGCAGTTCGCGAGGGTCGGTCGTCCGCGTCGCGCCTGGTTCGACGTTGGTGATCTCGAAGAACTCGTAGCGGTCTGCGTCGGGCGTGGTCGACGTGAGCCTGACGGCGACCCCGCGGGCGGTGTCGGTCTCGTTCACGACGCGGACGCGCAGCCGCGAGGGCGCGATCTCGGTGGACGTCGCGGTGGCGGGGCCGTCGGAGATGGAACAGCCGGCCAGTCCCGCGGCGAGGCTCGCGCCGAGGGTGGCCACGAGGCGGCGGCGCGAGGTCGCCCGCGGACAGTCCCGGGAAGTCACTCGCCGGCGAGGGCCTCGACGGTCGCGTTCGCGTCGCCGTCCTCGCGCTCGGCGCCCTCGCCGAGCCACTCGTCGGCCCACTCCTCGATGGAGTCGAAGACCGGACACAGCGACCGCCCGCGGTCGGTCAACGAGTAGAACGTCGCGACGGGGGCGTCCTCTTCGAGTCGGCGGTCCACGAAGCCCAGGTCCTGCAGGTCGTCGAGCACGCGCGAGAGCGTGCGGGAACTCGCGCCGGTCGAGCGCTTGAGTTCGTTGAACCGCTTCTCGCCGTCCTGCAGGTCGTAGAGGACGACCAGTCGCCACTGCGAGCCGATCTGTTCCAGCGAGTCGACGACCGGACACGCCTCCTGGTTTTTCGCCTCGGGGTCGGTGTTCGTTGCCATATCTCTCATAACACCGGCCACGCACTTGAGTGGTTCGTTTCCGCACCCGGTATCACGACGAAACCACGATGGGTCGTCGAGGGCGGCCTACCAGCGCCGGCGCACGAGCAGTCCGGCGCCGACGGTTCCGACGACCGCGACGATGCCGGCGACGACCGGCGCGAGTCCCGGACCCGGCGAGTCGTCGGTCGAGTCCTGCTCGTCGGCGAACGCTTCGGGCGTCTCCGCGGGCGACGGCGTCGTGGCCGGGGTCGCGGGCGGTGACGTCGCGGTCGGCGCGGTGTCGGTCGGCGTCGAACCCGGCGCGGCCGTCGGCGTCGGTGCGGACGCGTCGACCGGTGTGGCGGTGGCCGTCGGTGTCGCAGTGGCAGTGTCGCTGGGCGTCGCGGTGTCGGTGGGCGTCGGCGTGTCAGTCGGGGTGGCGGTGCGGGTCGGCGTCGCGGTTGGCGTCACAGTGTCGGTCAGCGTGGGAGTGTCGGTCGGAGTTGGCGTGGGGGTGCCGGTTGGAGTCGGCGCGGGAGTGTCGGTCGGAGTTGGGGTGGCGGTATCGGTCGGAGTTGGGGTATCGGTCGGAGTCGGCGCGGGAGTGTCGGTAGGCATCGGCGTGGGGGTATCGGTCGGAGTCGGCGCGGGAGTGTCGGTAGGCGTCGGCGTGGGGGTGTCGGTCGGCGTCGGCGTGGGAGTGTCAGTGGGCGTCGGCGTGGGGGTGTCGGTGTCGGGTGCGGCCACCTCGGCGGTCGCGGACTCGTCCGGCGCGTCGTCGTTCCCGACCGCGTCGCGGACCCGGTCGAGCGCGACCGTGTACGCGCCGGCGGCGGGCGCCGGGACGCGGGCGACGTAAGTGACCCCCTCGTCGGTGTCCGTCCGCTCGAAGTCGGCGCGGTCGAGCGTCGCCGACGTGGGGCCGGAGACCGTCCCCGAGACGGCGGCGAGCGGTTCGTCGACCGTGACGACGACGCGGAGCGCGCTCCCGGCGTGGCCTGTGGCGGCGGCAGAGAGGTTCGTCACGGTCGGCGCCGCGGTGTCGACCTCGACGGCGTCGCTCCCGTCGCCGGTGTGGCCCGCGCCGTCGGTCGCCGTGACCGCCAGCGACACGCTTCCGCTCGCGCTCGCCTCGGTCACCGTGAGCGTCGCGGCGTAGGTGTCGGCCTCGCCGTCGGCGGCCGGCCCGGTTCGCGCGAGCGCGAGGGCCGCGGGACCACCGAGGGCGGAAGCGTCGACGGTCACCCGGTCGACGCCGGTGGCGCCGTCGGCGACGGCCGCGGTGACGCGGACGGTGTCGCCGGGCCCGACGACGCTCGCACCGCCCGTCCCGCTGGCAGTGACGCTGTCGACGGTCGGTCCGGCCGCGTCGAGAGTGAGCGTCTCGACGGCCGAGGCCGCCCGGCCGACGCGGTCGGTCGCACTGACCGACAGCGAGACGGGGCCGTCGGCCGCGGGCGGGTCCGCGACTGCGACCGTCGCCCGGAAGTAGTCGCTGGCTGTCTCGCGTTCGTCCCGGACGAGTTCGAGGTCTGCGGGCCCGCCGAGGGCGGTGGCGTCGACGGTGACGCGCTGGACACCGGCGCCCGCGTCGCCGACGGCCGCCCTGACCTCGACGGTGTCTCCGGGCAGGACGACGTCGTCGCCGTCCGCCGGGGCGACGCTGACGTGGCCGATCGTCGGTGGTCGGGTGTCGAGTACGACGGTCGCGTCGACCGTCGCGGTCGGGCCCGCGGCGTCGGTCGCGGTGACCGGGAGGCGGACGCGCCCGTCGCCGGCCGGTGGGTCGGTCACCGTGAGAGTCGCGACGTAGGTGCCGCCGTCGGCGTCCGGCTCGGTCGGGGTGAGCGAGAGTTCGGCGGGGCCGCCGAGGGCGCTCGCGTCGACGGTGACCGAGTCGACGGCGCTGGTGGCGTCGGTGGCGGTGGCGGTGACGCGGACGGTGTCGCCGGATCCGACGACGCCCGTTCCGTCGGTCCGACTCGCGCCGACCGCGAGGTCGGGGGCGGTCGTGTCGAGGACGACGCCGTCGGCCGCGGCGGCGTCGTGCCCGGCGAGGTCGACGGCGGTGGCGGTGAGCGAGACGGGACCGTCGCTGGCGGTGGGGCTCGCGACGGCGAACGTCGCGGCGTAGCTCCCGTCGTCGGTGGCGGTGAGCGTGAGGGTCGCGGAGCCACCGAGGGGTGAGGCGTCGACGGTCACGCTCTCGACGGCGCTGGTGGCGTCGGTCGCGTCGACGGTGACGCGGACGGTGTCGCCGGTGGTGACGGTGTCGTCGCCGCCGGCCTCGGTGACGGTGACGTCCGCGAGGGCCGGCGCGGTGGTGTCCAGAGTCACGGCGTCTGCGCTGGTCCTCGCAGTGCCGGCGACGTCGGTGGCGGTGGCGGTCAGCCAGACGTGACCGTCGGCGGCGGACGGCTTCGCGACGGCGAACGTGGCGGCGTAGGTGTCGCCGTCGGCGCCCGACTCGGTCGGGGAGAGCGCGAGGGCGGCGGGGCCGCCGAGGGCGCTCGCGTCGACGGTGATCCGGTCGAGACCGCTGGTGGCGTCGGTGGCGGTGGCGGTGACGCGGACGGTGTCGCCGCCCGCGACGACGTCGTCGGCGTCGTCGGCGTCGGTGGCGGTCACGGACGCGACGGTCGGTTCGGTGGTGTCGAGCGTGACGGTGTCGGCGGCGGTGGCGTCGTTGCCGGCGACGTCGGTGGCGGTCACGGCCAGCGAGACGCGCTCATCGGGAGCGGACGGATTCGTGACGGCGAACGTCGCGGCGTAGGTACCCGACTCGGCCGCGGTAAGCGCGAGGTCGGCGGGGCCGCCGAGGGCGCTCGCGTCGACGGTGACGGTTTCGACCTCGCTCGTGGCGTCGGTCACGTCGACGGCGACGCGGACGGTGTCGCCGGCCGTGACGGTGTCGTCGCCGCCGGCCTCGGTGACGGTGACCGCCGAGAGGTCGGGAGCGGTCGTGTCGAGGGTCGGTGCGGGCGCGGTCACCGTCTTCCGGTTCCCGGCGCCGTCGACGACGGTGAACGCGACCGGGTGGGGGCCGTCCGCGGCGGCCGCCGCGGCGTCGACGCGAGCGGTGGCGGCGTAGGCGTCGCCGGACGGGGAGAGCGCGAGATCGGCGGGACCGCCGACGGCCGAGAGGTCTGCGGTCACCGTCGTGCCCGCGGGGTCGGTCACCGTGAGTGCGACGCGGACGGCGTCGCCGTCGGCGACGACACCGTTCCCGTCGGTCGCGTCCAGGGCTGTCGGGTCGGCCGTCGTCGCCGGCGTCGTGTCGAGGGTCACGCCGTCCCGAACCGTCGTCGTCCGGGCGACCCGGTCGATCGCGGTGACTGCCAGTGAGACGCGTCCATCGGATGCGGGTGGCGATTCGACGTCGAACGTGGCGGCGTAGTCTCCGGGTTCCTCGGTTTCCGCGAGCGCGAGGTCGGCGGGGCCACCCAGCGGCGAGGCGTCGACGGTGACGCTCTTGAGGCCGCTGGTGGCGTCGGTCGCGGTGGCGGTGACGCGGACGGTGTCGCCGGCCGTGACGGTGTCGTCGCCGCTCGCGGGGCCGTCGCCGCCGGACTGGGTGACGGTGACCGCCGCGAGTCGGGGTGCGGCCGTGTCGAGCGTGACGGCGTCGGCGGCGGTGGCGCTGTTGTCGGCGACGTCGGTGGCCGTCGCGGTCAGCGAGACGGCCCCGTCGGGAGCGGGTGGCGATTCGACCGCGAACGTCGCGGCGTAGCTCCCGTCGCCGGTCGGGGTGAGAGCCAGGCCGGCAGGACCGCCGAGGGCGCTCGCGTCGACGGTGACACGGTCGAGACCGCCGGTGGCGTCGGTTGCGGTGGCGCTGACGCGGACGGTGTCGTCGGCCGTGACGGTGTCGTCGACGGGACTGGGCTGGTCGCCCGGCGCTGGGGCCTGCGTGACGGTGACCGCCTCGAGGTCGGGGGCGGTCGTATCGAGCGTGACGTCGTCGGCACCGCTGCCGTCGATGCCGGCGCTGTCGGTAGCGGTCGCGGTGAGCGTGACCGCCCCGTCTGGGGCGGGGGGATCCGCGACGGTGAACGCGGCGGCGTAGGTGTCGCTGTCGGCGTCCGACTCGATCGGGGCGAGCACGAGGTCGACGGGACCGCCCAGGGCGCTCGCGTCGACGGTGACCGAATCGACTGCGCCGGTCTCGTCGGTGGCGGTGGCCGTGACGCGAATGGTGTCACCGGGCCCGACGACGTCGTCGGCGTCGTCGGCGTCGGTGGCAGTCACGGACGCGACGGTCGGTTGGGTGGTGTCGAGCGTGACTGTGTCGGCGGCGGTGGCGCTGTTGCCGGCGAGGTCGGTGGCCGTCACGGCCAGCGGGACCGACCCGTCGGCCGCGGACGGCGACACGACCGCGAACGTCGTGGTGTAGGTGTCGGCCTCGCCGTCGGCGCCCGCGCCGGTGGCGATGAGCGCGAGGTCGGCGGGCCCGCCCAGCGCGCTCGTGTCGACGGTGACGCTCTCGAGGCCGCTGCCGACGTCGGTCGCGTCGACGGTGACGCGGACGGTGTCGCCGGTCGCCACGGTGTCGTCGACGGGACTGGGCTGGTCGTCCGGTGCCGGGGCCTGCGTGACGGTGACCGCCGCGAGGTCGGGGGCGGTCGTGTCGAGGCCGACGACGCGTTCCTCGGCGTCGGTGAGGCCGGCCCCGTCCGTGGCGGTGACGGCGAGCGAGACGGCGCCGTCGGCGGCCGGCGGGGAATCGACCCGGACGGTGGCGGCGTAGGTGTCGCCCTCGCCGGTCGGGGCCAGCGCCAGAGCGGCGGGGCCGCCCAGCGGCGAGGCGTCGACGGTGACGCTCTCGATACCACTGGTGGCGTCGGTCGCGGTGGCGGTGACGCGGACGGTGTCGCCGGGCCCGACGAGAGCGTCGTCGTCGCCGGCGTCGGTGGCGGTCACGGACGCGACGGTCGGTGCGGCGGTGTCGAGCGTGACGGCGGCGGACGCGGTGGCGTCGTTGCCGGCGGCGTCGACAGCCGCCGCGGCCAGCGAGACGGGGCCGTCGGCGGCGGTGGGATCATCGACCGCGAAGGTAGCGGCGTAGCTGTCGCCCTCGCCGGTCGGGGAGAGCGAGAGGTCTGCCGGGCCACCCAGCGGCGAGGCGTCGACGGTGACGCTCTCGAGGCCGCTGGTGGCGTCGGTCACGTCGGCGGAGACTCGCACGGTGTCGCCGTCGGTGACGGTGTCGTCGCCACCGGCCTCGGCGACGGTGAGGCTCGCTATCTCCGGCGCGGCCGTATCGAGCGTGAGGCTGTCGCTCACGGTCACCTCGTTGCCGGCGACGTCGGTGGCGGTCACGGTGGGCGAGACGCGGCCGTCCGGGGCGGTCGGGTTCGTCACCTCGAACGTGACCTCGTGGGAGAACTCCCAGTCGTCGGCGAACGCGAGGTCGCTCGGGCCGCCGAGAGCACTCGCGTCGACAGTGACGCTCTCGACGCCGCTCGTGCGGTCGCTGATCGTGGCGGCGACGGTCACGGTGTCGCCGGTCGTGACGGTGTCGTCCCCGCTCGCCTCGGTCGTCACGACCTCCCCCAGTACGCCCGGCGCGGTCGTGTCGAGCGTGACGGCGTCGGCCCCGGTGGCGTCGTTGCCGGCGACGTCGGTCGCGCCGACGACGACCGAGACGCGCCCGTCGGCGGTTGGGGGCTCTTCGACGGTGAACGTGGCGGCGTAGGTGTCGGCGTCGCCGGTCGGTTCGAGAGTGAGGGCGGCCGGCCCGCCGAGCGGCGAGGCGACGGCCTCGACCGCGTCGACGCCGCTGCCGACGTCGGTGACCGTGGCGCTGACGCGGACGGTGTCGCCGGTCGTGACGGTGTCGTCGGCGTCGAGCTGGGTGACGGTGGTTCCCGAGACCCGGGGCGCGCGGGCGTCGACGGTGACGGCGTGGGACCCGGTGGCGTCGTTGCCGGCGACGTCCGCGGCGGTGACGGCGACCGGGACGCTCCCGCTCGACCGGTCGGGGTCCCCGACCTCGAACGTCGCGGCGTAGCTCCCGTCGCCGGTGGCGGTGAGCGCGAGGTCGGCGGGGCCGCCCAGCGGGGAGACGTCGGCGGTGACCGACCCGATGCCGGTCCGCTCGTCGCTCGCGTCGGCCGTGATCCGGACGGTGGCGCCGTCCACGACGAGGTCGTCGCCGCCGGCCTCGGTGACGGTGACGCCAGACAGGTCGGGGGCGGTCGTGTCGAGCGTGACGGCGTCGGATCCGGTGGCGTCGTTGCCGGCGACGTCCGCGGCGGTGACGGTGAGCGCGACCCGGCCTTCGGGCGCGGACGGCGATGCGACCTGGAAGGTGGCCGCGTAGGTGCCGCCGTCGCCGGTGGCGGCGAGCGCGAGGTCGGCGGGGCCGCCCAGCGGCGAGGCGTCGACGGTGACCGAGTCGACGGCGCTGGTGGCGTCGGTCACGTCGGCGCTGACGCGGACGGTTGCGCCGGGGCTGACGGCGTCGTCGCTCCCCGCGTCGGTCACGGTGACCTCCGACACGCTGGGGTCGCGAGCGTCGACAGTGACGTCGTCGGATCCGGTGGCGTCGTTGCCGGCGGCGTCGACCGCGGTGGCGGTCAGCGAGACCGGCCCCTGCGTCGCGTCGGTGGCGCCGAGGTCGAACGTGGCGGCGTAGGTGTCGACCCCGTCGGTGGCGGTGAGTTCGAGCGAGGCGGGCCCGCCCAGCGGACTCGCGTCGACGGTGACGCTGTCGACGCCCGTCCCGGCGTCGGTGACGGTTGCGGCGACGTGGACGGTGTCGCCGTCGGCGACGACGCCGTCGGCCGCGTCGCCGGTCGCGGCCTCGCTGACGCTGACTTCGACCGACGGCGCGGCGTCGTCGACGAGGACCGTCCGACTGAGGGCGACGGAGTCGTTGGTCAGACCCTCGACAGGCGTCAGGGAACGCAGGGCGACGTCGTAGGTGGTCGCCTCGCCCGCCGGCGCGACGATGCTCGTCGACCACGTGGTGCCCGACCCCTCGAGCGCGATGCTCGCTTCTCCCCCGGGGCCGTCGACCGTCACGGTCGGTCCCGTGACCGGTTCGTCGGTTTCGAGGTCGACCACGAGCGCGCGCTGGCCGTCGACGGTCCCGGCGCGGGCGTCGAACGTCACGGCCTCGGGGAGACTGGCGTCGACGTCGGCGCTCGCGGTGGCCGAGAGGTCGGTGGCGGTGTTGTCGCTGTCGTCGGTCAGCGAGGCGACCGAGACGGTGTACTCCTCGGCGGTGCCGGCCGGGACGTCCACGGTGCCGGCGGCCGCGGGTCCGCCGACTGATAGCGATTCAGTCCAGGTATCGCTCGCGTTGGAGACCCTGACGGTCGCGGCCAGAAGGTCGTCGTCGGCGGTGAGCGAGACGTCGAGCGTCCGCGGGTCCGACCCGGTCGCGAGGGTCAGGTCCGTCACCGACGGCGCCAACAGATCGATCGGGATCGTCGCCTCGGTCGAGGCGGGTTCGTCGTTGACCAGGCCCGACTGCGGGTCGAGTTCTGCGGCGCGAAAGCGGAGTTCGCCCTCGAAGTCTTCGGGCGCGGGGATCTGCGCGGTGGCGGTCTGCGGGGTTTCGAGCGTGGTTCCGTACGTCGACTGGGTCACCGTCCCGTCGTCGGCCTCTTCTGTGACGATCAGTTGCGGGGCGCTGGCGAGGGGTTCGTCGACGGCCAGCGAGTACTCGAGCACTGGTTGGCCGTCGATGTAGGTGCCGGTCACCTCGGCGTCGCCGGTCGGGACGCTGGCGTCGACGGTGACGGTCCGGCTGAGGCCGACGGACTCGTCGGTGTTGCCGACGGTGTCGGTCACGTTGTCGACGGTGACGGTGTACTCCCGGACCGTGTCGCGCTGGCTCGGGAGCGTGACTGTCTCGGCGAGGCTACTGGCGCCGCCGAACGCGAGCGTGGTCGACTCCTCGCCCCGCGAGACGGTGACGTTCGCGCTCCGCACCGTCTCGGAGGCGGTCAGCGACACGTCGAACGTCGCCGTCTCGCCGTCCGAGTCGGCGGTGACGTCGAACGTGTCGACCGTCGGCGCGCGGTTGTCGACGTGCGCCGTCGTCGAGATCTCGTCGCCGCCCTGGTACTCGAACGGGACGCCCTGGTGGTCGGTGGCTTCCACCCGGAACTCGTAGTCGCCGACGTAGGCCGACCCGCTCGGGAGGGAGAGGGTCACCTCGGCGGTCGACGACGGGCTGTCGAGCGTGAAGTCCCACGTCTCTTCGAGGGAGACGCCGTCGTACATGGTCATCCGGCCCGACTGGATCCGGTCGGACGCGGTGACGGTGACGTTGAGCTGGTCGTCGTCCTGCTCGACGGCGAACGACTCCAACTGCTCTCTGGTCAGGTCGACCGTCTCGGTGAGGCCGACGCTGTGCCAGTCGTCGCCCCACTGATTGTCGCCGCGGCCCTCCTCCCAGCGGACGAGCGTGAGCCTGTACACCCCGCCGAGCGCGATCTCGGTGAGACTCGTGTGGTCTTTGACGTTGCCCGACCAGGTGTCCTTCCGGGAGTTCGAGGTGCGCTGGCTCGGCCTGACCGTGAACGTCTCGCCGCCCTCCGGGAGGTTCGGGCCTTCGAGGCGCAACTCGACGTCACCTGCGGGGTCCGTGATGTCCGGGGGATTGCCGTAGGCGTCGGTGTACATCGCGTCGAACTCGGCCGCGATGGTCACCGACGCGCTGCCGTCCCTGGACATCGAGACGTCGACGTAGTCGATGTCGAGGAGGCTCGACCCGGTCCGCGCCGCGAGGAACGGGCCCCCGACTCCCGGCCCGATGGCGGCGGTCGCGGACGGTCCGCCGTCGATCGCGGCGGAACCGCCTCCCTTTCGGTCGATATCACCTCGGTCGGGGGTCGGGGACCCGGGACTGTTCGGTTCGACCGCGGCGACCGGTGCGGCGCCGGCCGCGCCGACCAGCAGCGCGAGCGCGAGCGCGCCGACCAGCAACGCGGTGCCGGTCGTCGCTCGGTCGCCCTCGTTCGGCGGTCGCGTCGCTTTTCGGTCGCTCTCGCTCGACGGTCGTGCCCGAGCGGAGCGCCCCGTCGGTGAGCGGTCCGTCATCGCTTCCCCCGCGGTTGGCCGACCCCGCGCTGTCGGCTCTGGGTCGCGCGTGGGTAACCTCGCGGTCGGTGACGCGAGCGATACGTCGCGGTCGTTTCGTGGTCGGTCGCCGCTCCCCGTGTACTGCGTGTCGGATCCCCGTGCATTGGTGCCCTGCCTGCGGGTCGACTCCGTTCGACGGTCCGGACGGCGGAGCCCACCCTGTCTGTCTCCAGTCACCACGACGCCCCCGTTTAGTCTCGACACCAGCATGCGGTGGTGCCGGCGCGCTCGCGCGGCGCAAGCGGGAGTGTTCGAAGAGGTACAACTAAGCGCAAGCGCACTGGATACAGGGGGAACGCCGGTCGAGAAACGGCGGGAACCGGTCGAGCGAGCGACGGAGGCCACTGTGACCAACTACGCCATCGCGTTCGGGTACGCGCTCGCGACGCTGACAGGCGTGTTCGCAACGTGGCGCGGCTGGCGCGCTCGACCGGGGCCCGCGGCGCGCTGGTTCGTCGTCCTGATGGTCGGCGCGACGGCGTGGTCGGCGCTGTCGCTGGCGGCGGTGATCTACGGCTATCCGGTCGACTCCGTGGTGATGTTGATCACTCGGCTGGAGTGGGCAGCTATCGGCGTCGTCGGGCTCGGGATGCTCGGGGGCGGACTCGCGCTGAGCGGACGGGCGGCGACGCTGACACGTCGCCGGGTCGCGGCGCTGTCTGTCGTGCCGGCGGCCGCGAGCGTGATGGCGCTTTCCGACCCGCGGATCGTCGACCTCTACGTCGCGGCGGTCGGGCCGCTCGGCCCGCTCGCGGACGTCTTCGCCGCGCTCTCGTCGGCATGGTCGGCGTTCTACTGGGTCGCGCTCGCGTACGTCTACCTCCTGCTCGCGGCGGGGACGCTCTTCATCGTCGAGACGCTCGTCGAGCGGCCGACCTATCACGTCGGCCGTCTCCTCCTGCTCGGGATGGTCGTCCCGCCGTGGGCGGTGAACGTGCTCTACCTGAGCGGCTTGCTCCCGTTCGGCGGGTGGGACCCGACGCCGCTCGGGTTCGCGGTCACGGGGATCGCCGGCGTCGCGGCCGTCGGTCGCTTCCGCCTGCTGGACGTCCCGCTCGCGCGGGCGAAGGTGGTCGGTGACCTCGACACTGCGGTGCTGGTCACCGCCGCCGACGGCACCCTCTACGACTACAACGAACGGGCGTCGTCGCTGCTGGACGTCTCGACCGCGGACGTCGGCGCACCGGCGGGCGCAGTCCTGTCGGCCTCGCCGCTCGCGGTCGACGAGTCGGTCGCCGACGGCGCGGCGCTGGCCGACGTCCTCGACGGTCGCGAACTGTCGCTGGCGGCCGACGACGTGCCGGCGTCCGACGGCGAAGCGACCGGCGGGGACGATGACGGCGACCGGCGATTTCTCGTTCGAGCGTCGTCGCTCGACGGCGGCGGGCGGCCGCTGGGGTATACGATCCAGCTCGCGGATATCACGGAGAAACACCGGCAACACGAGCGCCTGCGCGAGAAGAGCCGGCGGCTCGAACACAAGAACGAACAGTTAGAGCGGCTGGCGGGGATCGTCGCCCACGACCTGCAGACGCCGCTGTCGACCGGGCGGGGTTTGCTCGACCTGTTGCGGATGGACGTCGACACGGACGACCCGGAGATCGCCCAGTCTCTCGCGGACCTCGAGCGCGTCCACGACCGCCTCGACGAGTTCGCCGAGCAACTGCCGAAACTGGCCCGCGAGAGCACGGACGTCGACGAGCCGGTGGTCTGTGACCTGGTGACCGTCGCCCGCGAGGCCTGGGACGTCGTCGACACCGGTCCGCTCGAGCTGGCGGTCGAGGGAACCTGTGAGATCCGTGGCGACCCCGTCCGTCTCCGGCAGGTCTTCGAGAACCTCTTCGCCAACGCCGCCGAGCACGCCGTGGTCGCGGACGACCGGGACGCGGCGGCGGACCGCCCGGAGGCGACCGACGGCGGCGGCGAGAGCGCGACCGTGGTCAGGGTCGGTCCGCTCGACGCCGGGGGCGGGTCGACGGGCGCCGATGACGGGTCGACGGGCACCGGCGACTCCGCGGACGAGGCGGCGGGCTTTTTCGTCGCGGACGACGGGCCGGGAATCTCGCCGGACGTGCGAGGCGACGTCGCCGAGTTCGGCGTCGGGACGGGCGACGGGTCGGGGTTCGGTCTCGCCATCGTCCGGACCATCGTCGAGGCTCACGGCTGGACGCTGACGGCCGGCGCGGCCGACGACGACGGTTCCGGCGCTCGCTTCGACGTTCGCTTCGGCGAGTGAGCGTCCGCACGCGCGTTCGGAGGCGGCCGCGCGCCGGAACTACCACCATAGGGTGGCAGCAGCTTTATTCAGTCGCGAAGGGACGATGGGGTAACGACGGTGTCCGGTGGGGCGGCGCGGGTGTCGACTCGGCCGATGGGCCGAGTGTCGGCCCGGTCGGTGGGCCGGTGTCGGTCCAGGGGTCCCTCCCGGGCGACGCGTCGAGGACAGAGGATGTACGACGGTGGTACGCGGAAACGACGGGGTCGCACGGCCGTCCGCGACGGGGCGGGGCGCGGACGCGAACAGCGGCGCGGTCCGATGGCAGTACCGCAACGGGTCGGTGAGCGGACGTGACTCTCCACCGGACCGACGCTGTCGACGGGGCGGTGTCGCTCGGCGAGGTGTCGGTGTTGCTGGTCGACGACGACCCGACGTGGGCGCGGACCGCCGGTCGCTTGCTCGAACGCCACGCCGCGGCGGTCGAGGTGACGACGGCGACGGGGCTGTCGGCGGCCCGGGAGGCGTTCGCGACCCTCGACCCGGACTGTGTGGTCTGTGACTATCGGCTGGGCGACGGCACGGGACTGGACCTGCTCGCGGAGGTCCGTGAGGCGGCGCCCGACCGGCCGTTCGTGCTGGTGACCGGCGAGGGGAGCGAGGCGGTCGCCAGCGAGGCGATCGGCCGGCAGGTCACCGACTACGTACGGAAAGCGGAGGTAGGCGAGGGGAGCGACCTGCTCGCCCGGCGGGTCGTGGGCGCGGTCCGCTCACACCGCACCGAGCGGGCGCTGGCCCGCGAGCGCCGGAGCAAGGAGGCGATGCTCGACATCGTCACCGAGACGACTGCGCGCGACGACCTCGCGAGCGCGTTCTGCCGACACCTCGTGACCGAACACGACTACGCCTGCGCCTGGCTGGGAGTCGTATCGGACGGCGACGGACCCGCCGCGGGGACGCCCATCGCCCTCGATACGCAGGCGGTCGCCGGTGCGGAGAACTATCCAGATGCCGTCGTCGCCGACGCCGACGCCGACGAGACTGGTGAACCGGCGGTGGTGGCGCTGGGTCGCCGCGAGCCGTACGTCGTCGACTCGCTCTCGACCGGCACGGGGGGTGGGGACGCGGACGGAACTGGCTCATCGACCGACGCGACCGGTGCGGAGACGTCCGCCGACGCCGCGCCGGACTGGCGGCCGGCGGCGGCCGAACACGGCTTCGAGAGCGGAGCGGCCGTCCCTGTTGCCTACGAAGGCACGATCCTGGGCGTGCTGGCGGTGTACGCGACAGAGGCAGGCGCCGTGGGCGACCGGGAGATGGACCTGTTGGCGGAGTGTGCCGACACCGTCGCCTACGCGTTCCAGACGACCGAGTGGAAGCGGTCGCTGCTCTCGCCGACGGCGACTGCGGCGGAGGTCGAGGTCGGTGACGAGGCGCCGCTGGTCGCGCTCGCGACGCGGGTCTCGGGAGCGATCGACGTCCGTTCGGTGGTGTTGCGCGACGACGGGCATCTGCTGTATCTCGCGCGGGTGGCGGACGCGGACCCGGACGAGGTGCGCACGGCGGCCGAGGCGGTCGAGGCGGTCCGGTCGGTCGAGGTGAGCGGTGGGGGCGGCGCCGACGGCGGCGAGGTCAGCGGCGGGGAGTCGCTCCGGTGTGAACTGCTCGTCGAGACGCCCACGCCCGAGAGCGTGCTCGTCGAGCAGGGTGTGCGCGTGACGGGGACGCGCGTGCGCCACCGGACCGCGACGGTGTCGTTCGTCTGTCCGGCCGACGGTGACGTGACGGCGGTCACCGACGCGCTTCAGTCGGTCTACGCGGACGCGTCGGCGGTGACCATTCGCTCGAAGGCCGCGGCGGGCGACCCCGACGTCGTCCCGGACGTCCGCGAGGCGCTGACCGACAAGCAGCGACAGGCGCTCGAACTCGCCTACCATCAGGGCTACTTCGAACGCCCGCGCGAGCACAACGCGACCGAACTCGCCGAGAAACTCGACGTCACGCGAGCGACGTTCACCCAGCACGTCCGCTCGGCCCACCGCAAACTCGTCTCGCGACTTCTCGGCGAGCAGTGGTGACCACCGCGACACTCCGCACCCCTGCTACGTACCTGTGCTACCCGGCCTTCCTGCCCACCCCGCGCTCACCCACTGACATCGATGTCCCCCGGTTACATCAGTGTCAGATAACGTATATGTGTGCGGGGCGCGTCTACTGTAGTGATGTCAGAGCCACGATTCGGATTCGGTATCGACGCGGACAGGAGCGAGACAGAGAGCAGCGTCGCGGCCGCGGAGGTGACGGCCTGATGGTCGTCGAGACGGCCGCGGGCGAGGTGGCCTTTCTGGCAGCGCGCGTGCTGTTCGGCGGCGTGCTGGCCTTCATGGGCCTGAATCACTTCACCTCGGTCGACGAGATGGCCGGCTACGCGGAGTTCAAGGGCCTGCCCGCGCCGCGGTTCTCGGTCGTCGCTTCGGGCGTGTTGCTCGTCGCGGGCGGCCTGGGAATCGTCGCTGGAATCTTGCCCGTGGTCGCCGCGGGCGCGCTCGCCGTCTTCCTGCTCATCTCCGCGGTGGTGATGCACGACTTCTGGGCCGCCTCGGAGGAAGACGCCCAGGACGAGATGACGAGTTTCCTGAAGAACGTCTCCATGGCCGGCGGGGCGCTCGCGCTGCTGGCCGTCGGCGGCCAGGAGTGGCCCTACGCCGTCGGCATCGCAATCTTCTGAGGTCGAGTCGGTTCTCCCCTCTGGGTCTTAGTCGTGTGGGCGGTGCGTTTCAGTGACTGCACCCGCAGCAGTGACCGCACCCGTCGTTTCGGCAGTGAGATGGACGCCCTCGACGCGCTCGCTAGCTGTCGTAACCGCGACTGCAAGCGACACCGCGACCGCGGACGGTCGTGAGAGATGGAAGCCCTCGACGCGCTCGCGGTCGCTGCGCGGGATATCCGCGCTCTCCGCACCGCCCGCGCGGATAGAGCCCGCGCAGCGACTGAAGTGTACGCGAGCACGCCTCACGGCGGAGCCGTTCGGCATCGAGGCGCAAGCGCCTCGCACGCCTCGCCCTTCCAGTCCGCCAGGGAACAGTCTGTGAGGGCAGCCGATCCAGCGTTCCACGTCGAGAAAGGCTGTGCAACATTCCACGTCAAATCGGCCTGTGTAATCTGGATTTCCTGGTGGACTGATAGTGATTATTGTAGCGATTTACCGGTACGCGCCGACGACGGGGTCGGCGCGATCCGGAAATAATCTACAATAATCACTATGAAAGGGCGAGGGCCGCTCGCGTTCGCGTGGTCGCTGCGGGACCCCTATCCGCGCGAGTGCGGCGCGGTGCGGCTGTTCGATGCGCGGATATGTCCCGTCAGCGACCGCGAGCGGGCCGAGGGCTTTCGACTATCAGGATTACTCGCGGTCGCGGTGCTGTCTGCGGTCGCGGTGCTGTCTGCGGTCGCGGTGCTGTCTGCGATCACAGTGAGGACAGCTAGCGAGCGGGCCGAGGGCTTTCAGCGGTAAAGATCGAGTGCGGTCGCGGTAGCGTCTCCGGTCGAGACACCTCGAAGCGAACGCGCCGGAACGCACATCAGGAGGCCGGAACCCGCACCTCTTACCGGTCGACTTCGCCCATGATGGTGTCGAGGCTGCCGAGCGTGGCGATCAGGTCGGGGACGTGTTCGCCTTCGGCCATCTCCGGCAGGGCCGCGAGATTCGAGAAGGAGGGGCCGCGGATCTTGAACCGGGCGGGTTTGTCCGTCCCGTCCGAGCGGATGTAGATGCCGAGTTCACCCTTCGCGCCCTCGACGGCGCGATAGACCTCGGTGTCGGGGTCGGGGCGCAGGGTTCGGGGGACGTTCGCCTGGATGGTGCGGTCGTCGTCGGGCCACTCCTCGAGGAGGTCGATGCACTGCTCGACGATGTGGGCGGACTCCTCGACCTCACGCAGGCGCACGAGGACCCGCGAGAAGTTGTCGCAGCCGTCCTCGGTGGCGACCGACCAGTCGAGGTCGTCGTAGTAGCCGTAGGGGTCGTCCCTGCGGATATCGTAGTCGACGCCCGACCCGCGGGCGACGGGGCCGGTGACGCCGTGCTCGCGGGCGGTCTCGGGCGGGAGGACACCCGTATCGACGGTGCGCATCTGGAACACCTCGTTGTCGGTGAGCAGGTCGTGGTACTCCGCGAGCTTGCGGGGGACGTGGTCGAGAAAGGCGCGGACCTCCTCGAAGAAGTCCGCGCGGGGTTCAGGCAGGTCCCAGGCGACGCCGCCCAGCCTGAAGTAGTTGAACATCAGGCGCTGGCCGGTCAGGTCCTCGAGGAGCGACTGGACGCGCTCGCGGTCCTCGATGGCGTACATGAACGCGGCGGTGAACTCGCCGACGACGTCCAGCGCGTACGTGCCGACGGCGAGGAAATGCGAGAGCATCCGCGAGAGTTCGGCCGACATCGTGCGGACCACCTGCGCGTACTCGGGGACGTCGATGTCGGCGAGGTCCTCGGCGACGCGGGCGTAGGCCCATTCGTTGCAGAGGCCGGCGCCGCTCCAGTCCCACCGGTCGGGGTAAGGCATGATCTGATGGCGGTAGGTGCCCTGCTCGCACATCTGCTCCTCGCAGCGGTGGATGTAGCCGATGTCGGGCTCGACGTCGGCGACCTGCTCGCCGTCGAGGGTCACGCCGACGTGGAGCACGCCGTGGGTCGCGGGGTGGTGGGGTCCGATGTTGAGATACATCGTGTCCGTGTCGCTCTCGTGGCGGTCCTCCGCGAGCGGGTTGGCGTGCTCGCGAAGCGTGACGACCTGCGGTTGCGTCTGGTCGAAATCGGGTCCGAGCGGGTGGCCCTGCCAGGTCTCGGGCAGCAAGATTCTACGGAGGTCGGGGTGGTCGTCGTAGTCGATGCCGACCAGATCGTAGGCCTCGCGTTCGTGCCAGTCGGCGGTGCGGTAGACGGGCGCCCCGCTCTCGCTCGCCGGGTCGGTTGCGGGGAGGGGGACGACGACCGACAGTTCGGTCGTGGGGTCGGCGTAGCTGCGGAGGTGATAGATCGACTCGTAGCGGTCGTCGTAGGCCTGTGCGGTGACACAGGCGCAGTGGTCGAAGCCCGCCCCGCGGAGCGCAGCGAGGGCGGCCTGCACGCGGTCGGCCCGGACCACGATGGCTGGCGCGTTCAGGTGCTGTTCGGTGTCGGTGACTGCGTCGTCGGGGACGACTTCGAGTGCGCGCGCGAGCAGCGCCTCGCGGTCGTCGGGGAGGTGTGTGGCCTGCTCGTCCACGTCCGTCTCGAGCGCGTCGGGGCGCTCGCCCACCTGTCGCTGACTCGACTCTGCCATACGGGCACTCCGTTCGGTCGGGAATTCGCTCTTGGCCCTCACGCCTGACCGGGGTTTATGGGGTGCGCGTCCCAGCCGCAGGTATGCGCTACCTCCGCGTCGCGGTCCACCAGGAGGCCGCGGTGCGCCACCCGATGCACCAGTACGTCGTCGAGCACGAGGGCTTCGACCGCTCGCGCCTGTTGCAGTACGTCCACGCGACCGAGAACCCCTCGACCTTCCTCTTTCACGTCGAGGGCACGGACCCCGATTTCGACGCCTACGAGGCGGCGCTCGACGACCTCGAGAGCGTCGTCGAGCACGAACTGTCGCGGTGTCCGGACGACACCGCCTATCTCTACGTGCGCGAGGCGGTCCCCGAACACGCGGCGGACTTCGTCGGTGCGTTCGCCCAGCCCGGCCTCGTCGGCCTGCTGCCCGTCGAGTACCGGGCGGACGGCACAGTGCGAGTGACCGTCGTCGGTCCGGCGGGCCGGCTGCAGGACGCCGTCGACGAGACGCCCGACCGGATGACCGTCGAGGTGCTCGAAGTCGGGGAGTACGACGCCCGCCGACTCGACGCGGGCGGGGGGCTGACCGACCGGCAGTTCGAGGCTGTCGCCGCGGCGGTCGACGCGGGCTACTACGACACGCCGCGGGAGGGGAGCGTCGAGGACGTGGGCGAGCGACTGGACTGTGCGCCGGGGACCGCCGCCGAACTGTTGCGCCGCGCCGAGCGGTCGGTGATGGAACGGGTCGTCGCCGACGAGTCGGTGTGAGAGGGTCCGGGACCGGACAGCGTCAGGTTGATTCGCCGCCCGACCGAATCGCGTGTATGACTCTCGCCGACCGGGAGTGGCGGCTGATCCGCGAGGAGGTCCGACCGGGCCCGCCCAACATGGCTCTCGACGAGGAAGCTGCCCGGTCGGCCGCCGAGCGGGGGGTTCGGACGCTCCGCGTCTATCGCTGGGAGCCCAGCACGCTCTCGCTCGGCTACCATCAGGACCCCGCGACGATCGACTGGGAGTACTGCGAGCGCGAGGGGATCACCGTAACGCGCCGGCCGACCGGCGGCGGCGCCATCTATCACGACTCGTGGGGCGACATCTCCTACTCGATCGTCGCCCCCGCCGACGAACTCCCCGGTGACCTGCTGGAATCCTACGAACTACTGTGCGAACCGCTGTTCGCTGCCCTCGAAGGTATCGGCGTCGAGGCGGGTTTTGCCAGCGAGGAACGACCTGCGGTCCACCAGCCCGCGTGTTACCTGCGGGCGCTCCACCCGGCCCACGACGTGGTCGCGGGCGATGGGCGCAAACTCTCGGGGAACGCCCAGTATCGCCAGCGCGACGCCGTCGTCCAGCACGGCTCGCTCACGTTCGCCCGCGAAACAGAGCGCCACCTCGCCTGTTTTTCCGAGTCGGGGACGACCCCAGAGGAGTTCGAGGATCGAGTCACGTCCGTCCGCGAGCAGGTCGACGCGAGTCGCGAGGCGGTCGTCGATGCGCTGGAAACCGCGCTGGCGGACTGGGGTGATGCTCACGAAGGAAATTGGACGGAAGGGGAACTCAACCGCGCCCGATCGCTCGCCAGCGAGAAGTACGAGGCGGCGCCGTGGGTTCGCGATGGGGAGGATCCGACCTGAGTGCTGGTGGAGTCCTCGCTTCCGGTCGCTCGCGGTGCTGTGTGGGTGCGGTGGCGGTGTGGGTGTGATGCCAGTGCGGATGCGGTGGCGCGCGCCGTCGCGCCCTCCGTGGCGCGACGTACCCGTGCGAGGGATGAGCACCGAGGAGCGAGCCGCGCGAGCGACGAGACGCGAGGAGGCTGGGGAGGTGTGAGGCCGTCCGCGGTCGCGGTGCGGGACGGGACGGGGCGGTGCTGTGCGGAGCGGTCCTGGTGGACTGAAAGGGCGAGGCGCGCTCGCGCTTGTTCAGTCGTCTGCGAGACCACTATCCGCGCGGTGCGAGGCGCTTGCGCCTCGAAGCGAACGGCTCCGCCGTGAGCGGGCGGTGCGGAGAGCGCGGATATGTCTCGCAGCGACCGCGAGCGTGGCGAGGGCTTTCAACTCAGAGGATCGAGTGCGGTCGCGGTGTCGGTTACGGTCACTACGACAGCTAGCGAGCGGGTCGAGGGCGTTCAACGCACACGACCGAGTGCGGTCGCGGTGTTGTGTCCGCTCACTACGGCAGCTAGCGAGCGGGTGGAATCGTTTCGAGTCGAACCGCCAGTCGCCGCCCAGTCAGCCACACTCGGAACCAACGGACATTTGAGCGCCGGCAGACCACTGAGATCCAGTGCGAGAGTTCAGCGCGGACTACCTGGAGACGACGCGACAGGGCATGTGGGCCGACTCCAGGGACGCCCTCGCCGACCTCGACCTCGACAGTCGCGAGCGAGTTCTCGACGTGGGCTGTGGCACGGGTGAACTCACTCGCGTCCTCGCCAGCGAGACCGACGGCGAGGTCGTCGGCGCCGACGCCGACCCCTCCCTCCTCGAAGTCGCCGGCGAGCACGTCCCGGTCGTGGGCGCCGACGCGACGCGCCTCCCCTTCCGGACGGACGCGTTCGACCTCGTCGTCTGTCAGGCGCTGCTCATCAACCTCCCCGACCCCGCGGCGGCGGTCGCGGAGTTCGCCCGCGTCTCCTCGGATCTCGTCGCGGCCGTGGAGCCGAACAACGCCGCGGTCACCGTCGACTCGACGGTCGACGCTGAAAGCCCGCTCGCCCGCCGGGCCCGCCGGCGCTTCCTCGACGGCATCGACACGGACGTCACCCTCGGCGCGGACGCTCGCGAGTTGTTCGCCGACGCCGGGATCGAGGTGGTCTCGACGACGCGGTACGACCACGAGCGCGTCGTCGCGCCGCCGTACTCCGAACTCGATGTCGAAGACGCCCGGAAGAAGGCCACGGGCGAGGGGCTGGCCAGCGACCGCGAGACGATGCTCGCCGGCGAGACCACGACCGACGAGTACGAACGCCTCCGCGAGGCCTGGCGCGAGATGGGCCGCGACGTCGTCTCCCAGATGGGCGACCGCGACTACGAACGCCGCGAGGTCGTCCCCTTCTTCGTTACTGTCGGTCGGGTCGCGTGAGTGGGTCGTGTTGGCCTCTGTTTCGGGTCGAACGCACGTCGGAATCGAGCAAACTCGACTGACTCGCTAGCTATCGTTTCGACCGCAGACGACACCGGCACTGCATCTGATCCTGAGTGATGAAAGCCCTCGGCTCGCTCGCGGTCGCTGAGCGGGATATTCTCGCTCTCCGCACCGCCCGCAAGAATAGTGCCACGCTCAGTCGACCAGGCAAGCGCGAGCGCGCCTCGCCCTTTCAGTCCACCAGGAACCGCACAGCACCGTCCCGTCCCGCACCGCGACTGCAGACGGCCTCACACCTCCCCAGCCTCTTCGCTCAGACCGCCTTCGCTCATCCCTCGCACGGTGTCGTCGCGCGCATGAAAGCGCGCGACAGCGCGCGCCACCCGCCACCGCACCGCCACCCGCCACCCGCCACCCCACCGCCACCCGCCACCCCACCGCCACCCGCCACCGCACCGCCACCGCATCCGATCAGTCGGGGGTCTACTCGCCGCGGAGTTCGCGCACTCGCTCGACGTTCCACGCGAAGCTCTTGCCGTCCTCGGTGGGCGTCTCGAGGACGAGCGGCACGTCGCGCAGGTCCTCGTGGTTGACGAACGCGCGCATCCCGTCCTCGCCGATGAGCCCCTCGCCGATGTGGGCGTGTTCGTCCTTGTTCGTGCCACACTCGTGTTTCGAGTCGTTGAGGTGGACACACTCCAGGTGCTCCAGCCCGACGACCTCGTCGAACTCGGCGACAGTCTCGTCGACTCCCTCGGGCGTCGAGAGGTCGTAGCCCGCGGCGAACATGTGGGCGGTGTCGAGACAGATATCGAGGTCCTGCTCGGAGCGTTCGAGGACGGCGGCGAGGTGCTCGAAGTCGCCGCCGAGTTTCGTGCCCGAACCGGCGTCGGACTCGACGAGGACGGTCACACCGTCGGGAACCTCGAGTTCGTCGAGCGCGCTCGCGGCGTTGTCGAGGCCGCCCTCGACGCCGGCGCCGGTGTGGGCGCCCAGGTGGACGTTGACGTAGCCGATGCCGAGTTTGGCGGCGGCGTCGACCTCTTTCTGCATCGAGTCGACGGACTTCTCGCGCAGGTCGTCTTTCGGGGTGCAGAGGTTGACCAGATAGGACGAATGGATGACCCACGGGCCCAGATCGTGCTCGTCGACGAGGTCGCGAAAGTCCGCGGCCTCGTCGTCGCCGATGTTCGGGTCCTGCCAGACCTGCGGGGAGTGGGAGAATATCTGGCCGCAGTTGCCGCCGATATCGAGCTGTTCGTCGACCGCGTTGGGGACACCGCCCGCGATGGACGTGTGCGCGCCGATCCTGAGCATGTCTGTCGGGTAGGGACCGGCCGTCAAAGTGGTATCGAAGCGCTGTGGACGCACGGCGACCGTGACGATTTCAGAGGAGGGAAACGACCGCGACACCCGCGGTGAACCCGACCAGGAGCAAGAGGAGCTTCGGGAGCAGCCACTCGACGCGGCGCTGGGACTCGGGCGTGCGCGTCAGCCCGTCGGCGGTCCAGCGGAGGGCGCGCCCGCCGAGTCGCCCGGCCGCCCTCCCGGTCCGCGCGAGTCCCGCGAGCAGGCTCCCGGTGAGATACGTGACGAAGCGGGCGACCTCCCACGCGGGGTCGTTCGCGGGGTCACCACCGCCGCCGCCCCCGCGGGCACCACCGCCGGCACCGGACGCTGCCGCACTTGCGGCCCCGCTGGCGCTCGCCGTCCCGCTCTCGGTCGCGCCGCTCGCGTTCGCCGTCGGACTGTCGTTGTCGGTCTCGGTATCGTCATCCGCGCCCCCCTCCGACTCGTCGGCGTCCACGCCCGCGAGGTCGGCGAGCAGGTCGTCGTCAACGGACTTCAGATCGGGCGTCTCGACACCCCCAAGATCCGGCGTCGCGCCGGCGTCGAAGGTGCGCTTGCGGCGGAACCGAACCCGAGTCGTCTGCCCGTCCCAGTCGGTCATCACGATCGCTTCGCCGTCGGCCAGGTCCCCCACCTCGTCGGCGGCCTCGGACCCCAGGATCCGCGAGACCACGGCGGTGTCGTTGTCCCAGGTCAGACGGTGCCAGACCAGCCAGTCACACTGCGTGATGTACTCCTTCGAGACCGAGGCCGGGCGCTGGGAGAGCGCACACACTCCGAGCCCGCGCTTGCGGCCGCGCTTGGCGACGCGAACGAGGGTCTTCCCCACGTCGTCGAGCCCGCCTCCCTCCGGGATGAACTCGTGGGCCTCCTCCACCAGGAGGAGAAACGGCGTCCGCGCATCGGCCGCGCGGGCAAAGAGTGCCCCGACGACGGCGCCGACCACTTCCCGGCCTTCGTCGGGGTCGCGATAGCCCGAGAGGTCCAGAACGACGGGGACCTGCCGGTCGAGGGCGACGCTCGCGAGGCGTTCGGCATGGGCGGTCGAGACCTGCAGGTCACAGCGGTCGTCGCCGCCGACGTGGAGCAGTTCGAACGACTCCTTGAGGCCGTAGTACTCGCCGTCGGCGTCGACGACCAGCATGGGCGCGCCCGCGGCGAGCAGTTCCTCGGCGACGACGCTCGCGGTGTTGGACTTGCCGCTGCCGGACTTGCCCGTGACGAACCCGCGGCCGGTCAGCACCTCGATGGTCGGCATCGAGAAGCCGTCCTCCGAGAGCGTGATCGCGTCGGGCGTGTCGGCCATCTGCACCGGAATAGGCGGCCAGCCGGTAAATGCTTCGTGGCGAGGGAGACGACCCAGCCCCACTGACACCGCTCCCGGCGCGCCCCTCTACGATGCTCGTCCTCCACGAGACTCGTCCTCCGGCTCGGGCCCGCAATTATTTGATCGAGACGTAGGTTTATTGCATATCGCGGCCCTACACGAGCGCATGGCAGAGTCCGATCCGGGGGTCGAGGCGTGGGTCGAACACACGAGCGCGTTCGACAGAGTGCGGTCGGTCGCGGGGGCGCTCTCGGAGCCGCGGCCGGCGTCGTGGATCGCCGCCGAGGCGGCCGTCTCGGAGAACACCGCTCGCGGCCATCTCGACCGGCTCGTCGAACTGAACGTCCTCGTCGAAGTCGGCGGCGAGGGCGCGACGCGGTACGCGCCGGACCCGTTGCATGCCCGGCTCGCGACGCTGCGCGAACTCGTCGCGGAGCACGACCACGACGGACTGGTCGCACTGAAGGCCGACCTCCAGACCGAAATCGAGGAGTGGCGCGCCGCGTACGGCGTCGACTCGCCGACCGAACTCCGCGAGCGCGCCGCCGAGGCCGACTCCGCCGCGGAGACGACAGAGATCCGGCGGACGGCCAGCGACTGGGAACTGGTGACCTACCGGCTCGGCATCGTCGACGACGCCATCGAGAACTACGCGGCCTACACCCGCGACGGGACGGCGCCGGCCTGAGATGGGAGGCCGTGGACCGGCCGACGACGCCGCGGCACGGAGCCATCGCGCGCTCAGAGCGATCCGTCGGGAACTCGACCGCAATCCCATCGTGACGAGCGCGCGGGGGTTCCCGCCGGACGCCCACGCGACGGTCGAGGCCGATATCGACGCCGACCGGGTCGAGGGCGCCGTCGGCGACGCGACGCTCACCGTGCGCTGGTACGACGGCGAGTTGAGCGGGCGACCGGAGTTCTCCGTTCACTACAGCGACGACGCGGGGGCGGATTTCGGCTGGCACCACGAGCCGAATCCACACGTCGAGGGCTGGGGGCACTATCAGGAGCGGCCCGAGGCCTCGGCGGCGTACGACTACGAGCCATATTCGTTCGCGACGCTCGTGCCCTCGCGGGTGGTCTGGGAAGTCGCCGCCCGACTGCGAGAGCGACTGGCCGAGCGCGGGTAAGGTGGTTCCGGGGCTCACGGTAGCCTCCCACCAGCCTCCCGCCAGTAGACTTTTGCCGCCGCCAGCGAACCCGTCGGTATGGCCCTGACCGACGGTGTCGGCGAGCGCGTTCGCACGGTTCTGGGCACGCGCGCGGTGGTCGGCGTGGCCGTGCTCACGGTGCTTTTGACCTGTGCTTTCCTGGGCGTCCTCGCGTTCGTCAGCGGCGCCGACCCCGACGTGGGCTCGCGCCTGCCCTACTACGTGCTCGCGATGGCCGTCGTCTTCGTCGCCGCGGTCTTCCGCCTCGACAACCGCGAGCGCGGCGCGCGGGCCGTCCTCTCCTCGGTGGCGGCCGTCGCCGTCGCCGCCTTTGTCCTCGTTCTCCTCGCCACCGAGGGCGTGATCTACGCCGTCACCGACCCCGACGAGATCGTCGCCTCGCAGGTGCTCGTCTACTTCGTCGCCGCGGCGCTCATCTGCACCGGCGTCGGCGTCTGGGGGCTGCGACACTGGCGCGAGTTCGCGGGCGAGTGACGGCGGCGAAAAGCACCGCAGGTGTCCCGAGAGTCGTGAGAACAGCGGCGTCAGTCGTCCGCCGGAGTCGGCTCCGTGGGTTCCCAGTGCTCGACGTCGGGCGCTTCGAACAGGTCGGTCGAGAGGTAGCGCTCGCCGGTGTCGGGGAGGACCACGACGACGAGATCGTCCGGGCGCTCGCGGGCCACGTCGCTCGCGGCCGCCAGCGCGGCCCCCGCGGAGACGCCGGCGAGGATCCCCTCCTCGCTCGTGAGTCGCCGGGTCGTCTCGACCGCTCGCTCGTGTTCGACGGCGCGGACCTCGTCGAGCAGGTCGGTGCGCAGGATCTCGGGGATGAACCCGGCGCCGATCCCCTGGATCGAGTGCGGTCCGGGGTCGCCGCCCGAGAGGACGGGCGAGTCGGCGGGTTCGACGGCGACGGCATCGACGGCGGCGTCCTCGACCTCTTTGAGGTACTCGCTGACGCCAGTGATCGTGCCCCCTGTGCCGATGCCGGCGACGAAGACGTCGACGTCACCGTCCGTCGCGTCCCAGATTTCGGGGCCGGTGGTGTGGCGGTGGGCTTCGGAGTTGGCGATGTTCTCGAACTGGCTGGCGACAACGCCGCCCCGCTCGTCGGCGATGGCCGCGGCGGCCTCGTTCGCGCCGGTCATCCCCTCGTCGGCGGGGGTGAGCACCACCTCTGCCCCGAGGGCCGCGAAGAGGGCGCGTCGTTCTTCGCTCATCGATTCGGGCATCGTGAGCACGAGGTCGTAGCCCCGCGCGGCACAGGCGGCCGCGAGGCCGATACCAGTGTTGCCGCTGGTGCCCTCGACGACGAGGCCGCCCGGTTCCAGTTCGCCCATGCGCTCGGCGCGGTCGAGCATCGCGGCGCCGATGCGGTCTTTGACCGAGCCCGCGGGGTTGAACGACTCGACCTTGCCGGCGAGGTTGTCGGCGAACGCGTCCAGCCACACCAGCGGTGTGTCGCCCACCTCCTCGGTGATGTCGTCTGCGATAGCCATCGTCTCGGACGTGGGCCGCGACGGGCATGGGCAGTCGGCCTCACCATCGGGGGTGTTGAAGAGCGGGGGCGGAGCGGAGAGCGCGTCGAGCGGAGCGGCGAGCACACCCTGTCGAGCGGGGCGGAGCGGCGAGCATACCGCGTCGAGCGGGGCGGAGCGGAGAGCATACCGCGTCGAGCGAAGCGAGACGGGGTTTCACCGGACGCGAGCGAGCGCAGCGAGCGCGCCGTCCGGCCTTTTTCCCCACGTTTTTGCGCCGGAGGATTCCCGCAGCGCGCCTCTGGCGCGCGAGGAACTCTCCGGCGCAAAAAGTGGCTAGACCACGTCACCGCGGACGCTCGCGCCGTCGGCGTCGGCGCGGGCGGCGCGGACGGCGTCGGCGGCCGCGGCGGCCTCCTCGGAGTCGGCGCCGAGCATCTCCAGCGAGTCGGCGAGCGTGGGGAAGACGAACTCGCCGTCGCGCAACTTCTGGAAGGCCTCGGCGCTGCGGCGGCCGTCCACCCAGAGGCAGGCCCCGCGCGGGTCGAGGACGTTCTCGTAGGTCTCCCGTGCGAGCGCGCCCTCGAGTCGCTGGGTGACGTTGTCGTCGAAGGAGGCGTTGCAGACTTCGAGGTGGACCGGTCCGTCGCCGTCGAGGAGGTGGGCGGCGAGGCACTTCTCGGGGGCGGCGTAGCCGTTGGCGTTGGCGCGGACGTAGTCGGGGTACTCGGCGGCCCAGTCGGCTCGGACGGTGTCGCCGATCCCCTCGACGCCGAGCGCCGGGTCGGGGCCGTCCGTCGCCTCGGGCGCGTCGCCGTCGCTCGCGCTCCCCTCGTCGCCCAGCAGGATGTCCTTGGTGAGATAGACGTCGAGGCGCTCGACGGGGTCGAGCCCGAGCGCGACGTCGCCGGAGACCCACACCTCGCGGACGGGGACGGGCATGCGCTCGTCTTCGACGGTGGCGACGATCTCCTCGACGCGTGCGACGGCCTCGTCGCGGGGCAGGTCGGTCATCGCTCTTTCCTATCCGGGCGACGGGGAAAACGGTTTCTCAGTCCCGTCGGACCGGTCGTAGTCGTCGAGGAGGTCGCAGTCGTCGAGTCAGCGGGGGACGGTCTGCCGGGTCGGTAGCCCAAATTTCAACGCGCGTAATCACGTGCGCAGTTTTAAGACGGCGCTCACGGAATGTCGACCGATGCGTCTGCGGACCCGGCTGGCCCTCGCGTTGCTTGTCGCTGCGGTCGTGCTGTCAGCGACGTCGCTGGTCGGGTTCTCGCTGTATCGCGACGCGGTCGCCGACCAGGAGCGGGGCGACCTCCAGCGGACGAGCGACGGTGTCGCGACGCAACTCGAGACGCTCCTCGACGAGAAGGCCGACGTGGTCCGGCTGTGGGCCCAGCAGCCGGAACTCGAGGACCACGGGACGATCGAACAGCGCGGGTCGCTCTCGACGTTCGTCAGACAGACGGCCTTCAGCGGCGCGTCGGTCGTCGCCGCCAACGGGACGATGACCGGGATCTACGCCGAGGGGCTCTCCCGGGAGATGGAAACCGACCTGGTCGGACGGTCGTTTCGCCACCGGCGCTACGTCTGCGAGGCGCTTGACGGCGAGATGTACGTCAGCGACCCGGTCGAAGCCGACAGCGGCAACCGGATCGTGACTGTCAGCACGCCGATCTACGGCCCGTCGGGCGTGCTCGGGTCGTTCAACGCCGCCTTTCACCTGGAGGAGGGCGACGTCGTCTCTGTCGCGGGCGCGAGCGCGACGGACACGCGCGGGATCCGGATCCTGGCCAACGGGTCGGTCGTCCATGCCGCTGGTCCGACGAACGCGACCGACGTCCTCGTCGCGAACGCCACCGTCGCGGACGCCGGCTGGACCGTCTCGGCGGTCGAGACCCAGTCGGCGCTCGACGCGCGCCTCTGGCCGGTGACGTTGATGCAGGTCGGCGCGTTCGTGTTCGTCCTGGGGTCGATCGGCGTCTTCGGGATCTGGCTCTACCGCGAGTACGTCGGCAACTTCGAGCGCCTCCACGGCGGGTTCGGGTCGCTGGTCGACGGCGAGTACGGCACGACCGTCGCTCTGCCGGGCGCGACCGAGTGGGACGAACTCGAGGGCGGGTTCAACGAACTGAGCGAGACGCTCGCGCGTCGCCGGACCGAGGTGACCGTTCTCAACCGCGTCCTCCGGCACAACCTCCGCAACGCGATGACCGTCGTCGTCGGCAACGCCGACCGCATCGCCGCACGGGCCGACGACGACACTGTCGCGGACGACGCCCGCCGGATCCGTCAGCGCGGCGAATCGCTGCTCGAACTCGCCGACCACGCCCGCTCGGTCGAGTCCTCGCTCGACGGGCCGCCCGACGCGGCGACCACCCGCACCGTCGGCGGCGTCTTCGAAGAGGTCGTCGACGGACTCGCCGAGGAGTTCCCGACGGCCGACGTGCGCGTCCAGTCCGTACCCGAGAACGTGGCCGTCCGCGGCGGCGACCTGCTCGTCGTCGCACTCGACGAACTCGTCCGGAACGCGCTGGTTCACGGCGACGACCCGACTGTCACGCTCGTCGCCAGCGCCGTCGACGCCGAGGCCGCGGTCGATGCCGACGAGGACCGCGTTCGGATCGCCGTCGGCGACGACGGCCCCGGCCTCCCCGCGATCGAGCGGCGCGTGCTCACCGAACCGTTCGTCGAGACGCCGACCGAACACGGTCGCGGGCTCGGTCTCTGGCTGGTCAACTGGCTCGTCGACCGCATCGACGGCGACATCGACGTCACCGTCGCCGACGGCACCTCCGTCGTCGTCACCGTCCCGCGCGCTACCGACGAGGCCGTCGACGCGGACCCGATCCGGTCCGCCGAGCCCGCCGGGGACGACTGACCGGCGCCGCCCGCGAAGCACCCGCTCGCACTGCGCGACCGCGAACGAAACGCTCACACCGCTCGCCCGGATAGACCGGGGCGATGGACTGCGACAAGTGCGGCGAGCCCGCGGTCATGCACGCCGCCTACTCGGGACTGCATCTCTGTGAGGCGCACTTCTGTCGCTCGGTGCGAACGCGGGTCCGCAGCCGGATCCGCGAGGACGCCCTCGTCTCCGACGACGCCAGACCGGACGACCCCGAGACCTGGGTGGTCGGTCTCTCCGGCGGAAAGGACTCGGTCGTCCTGACGGAGATCCTCTACGACACCTTCGCCGCGGACCCGCGGATCGAACTCGTCGCGCTCTCGATCCACGAGGGCATCGAGGGCTACCGCGACGAGAGCATCGACGCCTGTCGCGAACTCACCGCCGATCTGGACCTGCGCCACGAGGTCGTCTCCTACGCCGAGGAGTTCGGCGTGCGGATGGACGACGTCGTCGAGGACGACCCGGAGGGGATGGCCGCCTGCGCCTACTGCGGCGTCTTCCGCCGGGACGTGCTCGAACGCTACGCCGACGAACTCGGCGCGGACAAACTCCTCACCGGGCACAACCTGGACGACGAGGCCCAGACGGCGCTGATGAACTTCTTCGAGGGCGACGTCGCGCAGATGGCCAACCACTACGACGCCTCGCTGGGTCCCTTCGAGGCGACCGGGGAGGGGCCGACCGAGCGCGCGCGCCGCACCCAGGACCACCACGTCCCCCGCGCCAAACCGCTCCGGGACGTCCCCGAGAAGGAGGTTGCCCTCTACGCCCACCTCGCCGACCTGCCCGCGCACATCACGGAGTGTCCCCACGCCGAGGAGGCGTACCGCGGGGAGATCCAGGAACTGCTCCTCGGGATGGAGGAGAACCACCCCGGCACCCGACACTCGATCCTCGCGGGGTACGAGCAACTGGCCGCGCTCGCGGCCGCCGCGGTCGGCGGGCCCGACGGCGCGGACTACGGCGAGTGCGACCGCTGTGGCGCGCCCACCGCTCGCGAGGTCTGTCGGAAGTGCGACCTGCTCGACGCGCTGGCGGTCTGAACTGTATTCTGTGCTCGATATCCGCGAGCAGCGTCGTCACTCGTGAGTCTGTTTCGTGTCGCGGCTGAGGTGAGCGACAGCAACAGCGTGAAAGCCAAGCGAGGTCTTCGACCTCGCCGGAAGCCGGCGCACTGCGCCGGCGACCCCGACGCGTTCGGCTCGCGCGCCTCGCTGCGCGCTTCGCTCGTGCTCGCGGCAGAGCCGCTCGCTTTCGAGGCGCTCCGCGCCTCGCATTCCTCGCTGCAGTGCTTGCGTCGTCGGGCTTCGCCGAACACGTCGCCCCTTTCATTCCCACCCGTTCAGACTGAGCGACCAGCCGACACGGGCGGGAATGAAAGGGGCCATTCGCTCCGGGAAGGCGGACGAAGCAAGCACCGCAGGAGTGAGTGGAACGAGCGACGAGGAGCGCAGCGAGGCCCCCGACCGGAGCGAACGGGGGCTTTCACGCTGTCTGCGGCACCGTTCGCTGGCCGTCCGGGTACCTGAACACCGCTCACTCGTGGGGCGAAAACGAAAGGAAGTGAGTCGTCCGACGAGGGGTCTCCAGGCCGTGCCGGACGAGCGACGGTCGAATCAGTCGGGCCGAATGACGTCGAGACCGTTGTTCTTCTCGAGGTTGTCACGGCCGCCGTCGGTGTGGCCGTAGCCGTGGTCGTTCCCGCCGCGGGAGCTCTGGTCGGCGGCGAACTCGTCGTCGAGGTTCTGGCTGGCGTCGAAGGAGCTGTCGTCGACGTCGGACAGCGCTTCGCGCGACTGGTTGGCCTGCTTCTGGGTCGTCGCACCGAGGACCTGCGCGGACTTGACGCCGGTCATGATGGCCATGACCCGCACCTTGCCCTTGTACTCCTCCTGGATGCGCGCGCCCCAGATGACGTTGGCGCTGGCGTCCAGGCGCTCGGTGATGTTCTGGGCGATGCCCTCGGACTCTTTGAGCGAGAGGTCCGGGCCGCCCGTGATGTGGACCAGCCCGCCGGTGGCGCCGCGGTAGTCGACGTCCAGCAGCGGGTGGTTCATCGCGTCTTTCACCACTTCCTCGGTCTTGTTCTTGTCCTGGGTCTCGCCGACGAGCATCACGGCGACGCCACCCTGATTCATGATGGCGGTCATGTCGGCGTAGTCCAGGTTGATGAGCGAGGGCTGGGTGATAGTCTCCGAGATGCCCTTGACCGTCTCGGCGATGATCTGGTCCATCACGGAGAAGGCCTTGCCGATGGGCAGGTTCGGGACGTAGTCCAGCAGGCGGTTGTTGTCGAGGACGATGATCGAGTCGGCTTCGTTGCGGAGGTTCTCGAGTCCTTCCTCGGCCTTGACAGTCCGAGCGCGTTCGACGTTGAACGGCGTCGAGACCATCCCGACGACGATGGCGCCCTGGTCTTTGGCGATGTTCGAGACGACCGGCGCGGCGCCGGTCCCGGTCCCGCCACCCATGCCGGCGGTGACGAACACGAGGTCGGCGTCGCCCAGGACTTCCTCGATAGTGCCCTGTGCCATCTCGGTGGCGCGTTTCCCCATCTCGGGGTCGCCGCCGGCGCCGAGGCCGTTCGTCAGCGACTTGCCGACGAGGATTTTCGTGTCGGCCTCGATCATCTGCAGGTGCTGTTTGTCCGTGTTGATGGCGATGGTGTCGGCACCGTCGACGCCGATGTTGTACAGGCGATTGACGGTGTTGTTGCCGGCGCCACCACAGCCGACGATGACGATCCGCGGGTCACCGAACCCGTCGGCGTCACCGGTCTCTTCCATCTGCTTCTGTTCCTCTTCGTCGCGTTCGAGGGCTTCTTTGACGATGTCCTGCATCGTTAGGCCCTCTGCCAGCTACGGCGCTTTCGCTTCTCGGAGGGGCGCTCTTTCGTGCCCTCCTGTTCGTTCAGTTTTTCGCGGACGGCCGCGCGGATGGCCTCGCTCCGATTGGGGTACTCCCCAGTCTCGACCATTCGTTCGACCTCTTCGATCTGCTGCTTCGGAATCCGTAGTGTCACACGCTCCATGTTTTGATCGTTCCCCTTTGGGTAAGACGAGTCCGCCGGAGTGTCGGCCGGCGCGTCTTACACGGCGACTTCGACCGCCCGAGCGACGTAATCGCACGACAGCGCGGGGATGGCCCCCGCGTGCCGTCCCGTGTAAGACGACCGTCTTACGCAGAAATTACATCTGGGGGATGGAATATAAAGGTTACGGCGAGTGTATGACAATGTGGTGTTTACGGAGGTAAACACTCTCTACCGTGCGTTTACGGCAGTTCAGGTCTGGTCGAGTACGTCAGCTGCCGGGGTTCGACGGCCGCAACTGGGGCAGAACCCCCAGTCCGACCGGAGCTCGTCGCCGCAATCGCAGAACACGCGGTGGGACGCCTTCTCACCACAGTTCGGGCAGTAAACGTGGCCAGAGCTCACGTTTTCGCCACATTGGGAGCACGTATTACTCGGGTCTTCGTCGGCGTTTTCATCCGGTGCGCGGTCCGTCTTACGACCGGTGTGGTCGTGTGACGATTCCTCGGTGCGCGCGTGTGACGCGTCCGCCGACACGTCCGACGAACCCGTGGATTCGCCGTCGAGAGCGATGTTTACGTTGATATCCTGCGGCTGGGACGGCGTAAACGCGCCGTCGAGCCTGTCGGCGACGATGGCGTCGACGCGCTCGGCGATGAGATCGTCGATGGAGCCGTCCCCGCTCTCGTCCGGGGTGGGCGCGGCTGACGTCGTCGACGCACCACTCGCGTCGGACGCGTCTTCGAGGTACTCCCGCAGGGCCTCCCGCATAATCTCGCTCTTCGAGGCGTCGAACCCCTCGAGTTGCTCGATGAGGTCGTCGTCCGCGCGGAAGGTGATCTTGCTCATCCGACTCGTCATACAGGTTGTCTCCCGGGTATTTCAATCTTCCCGAGCGTCTGACGGCCGTCTGTCGAGCGACCGACGAACGGCGTCCGACAGGGTCGAATGATAACCGTTAAGTCCGACACAGCGGCTACGTTGAGACGCGCCCGCCCTTAGCTCAGACTGGTAGAGCAGTCGACTGTAGATCGACTTGTCCCCCGTTCAAATCGGGGAGGGCGGACTTGGTTTTCAGCCGATCCGTAATCGACTGGAGACCGACCTGTCCCTCGTCCTCGTGAGTACGTCTCACAGTCTTCAAACCGGCGAGGGCGGACTCGGTTTTCGGGTCACACTGTTCCGTCAGTCGATGGTCCGTCACTCGGCGTCGGCGGTGGGCTGGATAGTCCTGACGCTGCCCTCGCGGATGGGCTCGCCGATGTCTTCGCTGTGGGTCGGGTCGACGCCGGTGAGGCGCTTGAACCGGATGGTGGTGACCTCCGCGCGGTTGTGGCTCGTGCCGGCGACTCCGAGCAGTGCCTCCTGGGGCATCTGGATCTCCGAAGCAGTGAGTTCGGCCAGCAGTTGCCAGTCGTCGTCCTCGCCGGTCTCGGAAGTGTAGGCCCGGAACACGTCACCCTCCCGCGCGAGGCGGAGCCAGTCGTGATACGGTTCGGCGACCTCTCTCGCGCGCTGGTGTTTCCCGAGGTCCGAGGTCAGACTCCGCGCTTCGAGGTCGTCGTGGGGGCGCCACTGGAGCGTGGTCGCGCCGCTGGGTCGCCGCCGCAGCAGGATGTTTCGCGCCTCGCGGTCCGTCCGCGCACGGACCATGATTCCGCCTTTGGCCCAGCTGTGGGTGTTTTCGACCAGCGGGACGCTCACCTGCACGTCGAAGTCGCCGCTGACCGGTTCGTAGTAGAAATGGCCCTGGTCGCGCCGGTTCCAGATGTCGTCGCCGCCGGCCTCCATCTCGACGACGGGATCGGTCGAACGCAGCACCTGCGAGAACCGAAAGCGGGCGCCGCCCGACGGGCTCTCGCTGACGTCGACGGTCCAGCCGTGGCTCTCGGCGATGTTCCGGACGATCGAGAGGCCGAAGCCCGTGCCGGACCGTGTGGTGGTGAACCCGCGCTCGAAGACGTCGTCGGCGACGTCAGACGGGAGCCCTTCTCCGTCGTCGTCGACGGCGAAGCCGTCCTCGAGCGCGACGACGCGGACGGTGACCTCGGCGTCGGACGCGTCCCCGTCCCCGCCGACAGCGGCGTCGGGGCGAGTCCCGGTCGTGCCGTGCTCGGCGCTGTTCTGAAAGAGGTTCTCGAGCAGTCTGCGGAACTGCTCGGGGTCGGCTCTGAGCCCCATCTCGCCGTCGACGTCGAGTCGCGCACCGCGGGTGTCCGCGGTGGTCCAGGCCTCGTGTGCGGCCGTCTCCAGGTCGACGGGCACTTCCTGTGGCTCGGTCCGGCCCTGCAGGACGGACGTCTGTACCTCGTCGACGAGCGACTCGATGCGATCGAGCGCGTTCTCGCACTTCTCGAAGGCTCGCTCGTCGGGCGACTGCTTGAGCACGTCGAGAAAGCCGATAGCGATGGTCAGCGGGTTGCGGAGGTCGTGTGTGAGCACCTCCGCGAACTCCTCGAGACGCTGGTTCTGGCGCTCGAGGTCGCGGCGCTGCTCTCTGCGCTCCGTGACGTCGCGCGCCGAGACGATCAGCGAGAGGACGGTCCCGTCGTCGTCGGTGACCGGCCGGATCACGCCGACCACGCTGTGGGTCTGCCCGCTCGCGTCGGTGAAATCGGCCTCGTACTCGACGTACTCCCCGTCGGCCGCCTGGGTGACGTTCTCGCGGACACCCGACCGCAGGTCCGCCGACCACCACGGTCCCTCCCAGAAGGGGTCCCCGCGGATATCCGCGAGGTCGGTGTCGACGTAGCTCATCGCCGTCTCGTTGACGGAGAGCACCGTCCCGTCGGTGTCCAGCAGCGCCACCAGGATGTTCGGGTCGTCGAACAGCGCGTCGAAACGGCGCTCGTACTGCGCTTCGTCTCCACGCGACTCCTCGTCGGGTTCGTTGCTCATGATCGATACTGGAGTTACTCGTCTTCTACGTCGCGGCGTAATAAATGCGATGCCGGCGTCCCCGGCGGAGCGCCCACCGGTCATCGCCGCCGGACGATCCGCGCGACGACGACGCCGAGTGCCAGCACGAGTACCGCAGTCACCAGACGCGTCGCCACTGCCGCCAGTGCGGCACCGCTGAGCAGTCCCAGGATCCCGATGGCGAGAAACAGCAAAGCGATCGCTCCGTGAAACCCCAGGACCAGCGCCGAGGTGGTGTCGACCATAGCTGCCTGTTGGTCACTGACGGATATAACTCGCCACGCCGACTATGTTGGGTCGCCGAGCCCGCACCGCTCTGGTCGGCCCGTCGTTCGCGTGGCAGTGCCATCCGAGATGTGTCGCATTCAGTATCTTGAATATCTGTCCTGTCTGCTAACGGAACAGTCCTCGCGTCTCTCGGTGTTCGACTGCGGTCACAGGTCCCGGGGCGGCGGGCTTTCGCGCTCGTCGCGAGCGCCGGCCAGCGGGGTATTTATACCAGGCAAAACCGCACGCAAGCGGCGGGGTATGCCGGCGTGAACGATCCTCCCTCTTTTTACTGGGACACTCCCTCTGGATGGACGTGGTCACGATGGGCGTCTTGGAGAGGGCTAAACGCGCGTCAGGGTTGTCGTCCTCCGAGACGTTACCGTACATGTGTATCGATTGTGACACACGGTTCGACGTCCAGTATCACACCTGCCCGGTCTGTGGTAAGTACGACATCCGCCGTGCGAAGTGGGTGTCGTGCTAGGCCGTCGCCGCCGCTGCGGTGACCGCCGCGGTTCCGGTCGCGACGGCCGGGCGACGACCCGGGCCTGCCCGAAGCCGAGCGCGCGCGCCCTGCGACCCACGTGACCCGAGGCCGACCGTCGGCCTGTCACTTCCCGCCATTTATTTGGATTCGCCCGTCAGTGCCGCCGCCGCGTCGCATTCTCCGCGAACCGGCGCCGCCTGCCGTCGAGCGACCGGGACCGCCGGTGCGGACACGGAGACACAAAATCTATGCCTGTTGGTAACACACGTGGTCAGTAACGCACTCGCCGTCGTGTACGCTGCCCCGCTCACGAGTCGGTCGGTGCGGTCGATACAATGACGACAGACGAAACCGAGACGGCGTTGTCATCCTCTGCATCGAGTGAGCGAACGATCCACCGCGAGTGGACCGAGTTCGACCACCCGACGACAGCGATCGTCGTGTCGCTCGCCGAGGTGCTCGATACCGACCCGATGGACGTCCCGCCGCTGCACGACTACGTCGACACGGACGCTCTGGACGCGCTCGTGAACCCCACGGCCGAGGACAGTTCGGTGACCGTCTCGTTCACCCACGAAAGCGCGCGCGTGCTGATCGACAGCGACGGCAACCTGACTATCTACGTCCGGGGCGAGGAGTGACGTCGACGGACCCGGGACGTCCTCGCTGACCTGTCGCCGATGCGAACGTTTTTTACCGAGCGGGGGACCACTCCGCCACACATGGTCGAGGCGTTCGCGATCGCCAGCGGCAAGGGGGGAACCGGCAAGACCACGAGTACGCTGGCGCTGGGGATGGCGCTGGCCGAGGAGTACGACGTGACGGTCGTCGACGCCGACATGGGGATGGCGAACCTGCTCTTTCACGCCGACCTCGAAGCGGTCGAGACGACGCTGCACGACGTGCTCGTCGAGGGGGGTGCGCCGGTCGAGGCGGCGGTCTACGAGCGCCACGGGCTCTCGGTCGTCCCCTGCGGGACGAGTCTCGCGGACTTCGCGAGTGCCGACCCGACGCGCTTGCGCGACGTCGTCGCCACGCTCGCGGCCGACACCGACGTCATCCTGCTCGACTCGGCGGCCACGCTCTCGAGTCGGGCCGCCGTGTTGCCGGTGGTACTCGCCGACCGCGTCGTCGTCGTCCTCGAACCGACGATCCCGTCGCTGTCGGACGGCCTGAAAGTCCAGGAGTACGCCACCTCCTACGACACCGGTACCGCGGGTATCCTCTTCAACAAGGTTCGCGACGACGACGCTATCTCGCAGATCGCACCCAAGGCCGAGCGCTACTTCGAGGGACCGACGCTCGCGACGGTGCCCGCGAGTGAGGACGTCCGCGCGGCTCGCCGGGCGGGCCGTCCGCTGCTCGCTCACGCGCCCGCCGCCGAGGCGGCCGGTGCCTACCGTGAGGCCGCCCGCGCGCTCGACGTCCGCGACGGCGACTCCGGGACCGTCGCCGACCGCTTCCGGAGCGCGGTGGTTCCCGAGTCACCATGAGACTCCCCGACGGCCGCCTCGTCCGGTCGCGCGTGGTCACCGACCCGCGGACCGCTCTCGTCGACGCCCTCGACCGGGAGACGACCGGCTACGCCGTCCTCGAACCCCAGGGGTCGCTCCTGCTGGACGGCGACGGCCACGGCATCGTCACCTTCGAGCGGGGCGTCCCGGTCGTCGCCTACCACACCGGCACGGAGCGAGGCGGCCCGCCCGCGCTGGCCGATCTCGCCACCGAAGGGCCCTACCGGCTGGAACTGTTCGCCGTCGACCCCGGTGCCCTCGAGCGCGTCCACGTCCGCGACTCGTTTCGCGTCCCGCCTGGGATGGCGGCCGAGCGACTCGTGGGCGACTCGACACTGGCCGAGCGCACGCGCGAGGCGGCGTCACCGGCGCCCGGCGGAACGGGGGTCGACGACGACGCCGGTCGGAGTCGCGATTCCCGGGTCCAGTCCGGCGATGCGCCGACAGACGTCGGCCGCGGGGAACCCGACGCCGGCGACGACACCGCCGACCGGCAGGTCGGCGCGGTCGAAGCCTTCCTCGACGACGAAGAGAAGGTCGCGGCGATCAGAGAGGAAGCCCGCGAGGAAGCCGAGGCTCGCGCCGAGGAGTGGGGTTTTTGAGCGGCGTTCGGCCCGCCGTCACGACCGTGATCGGGTCCCGTAGCCCGCAGTTCAGTCGTCGAGTCGCACCGGAATCCACCACACGCGACTCCGTCCGCCGACTTTCTTGCTCGTGACGTCGGTCGACTCCTGGAGGTCGTGTAGTCGGTTCAGCGCGGTGCGTCGCGAGCAGTCCAACTCGGCGGCCACTTCGCTCGCGGTCAGCGGTTCGGCGTAGTCCTCCCGCTCCCTGAAGACGCCGATGACGTCCGACTCCGTGTACTGGGTCTCGCGACCGGGTTCGACCATAGTCGACCCGTCGCGGCTACACCACTTAACGGTTCCCACGAGGGAACTATTCGACGGGTTCGACGACGGTCGTCAGCCGCGTCGTCGACCGCTCGGTCGCGACGGTCAGGTCGTAGGCGACCGCGAGCACGAGCGTCCGCCCGTCCCGTTCCTGGACGACGACGCCCTCGTCTACGCGACAGGGGCCGAAGTCGCGGGCGGGACCGCTCGGGCAGTTGTCCGCGGCCCAGCGCCCGGCTGCGGTCCGGTTGAACGACGCCGTCGTGACGACGCCCGATTCGGCGCGGGCCCGCTCCAGTGTCGCGAGATCGGATTCGAGTCGCTGTTCGAGTTCGCGCACTGCCTGCTCGCGCTCGCTCCAGGCGTACTCGCCGCGCAGGTCGCTCGCCGCGTCGTGGGTCACGCGCTGGAGGTACGCGCCCGCGTCGGTGACGCGGCCGTCCCCGTCGGTCGCCGCGTCTCCCCCGTAGCCCAGCTGGAGGAAAGCCGCGAGCATCGCCAGCAGTGCGAGCGCGACGACGACGCCCGACAGCAAGACGAGCTGGCCGCGGCGCGACCCCGCCAGTCCGACTGTCAGAGCACCGTCCGTCGGTGCTTCGTCCCGCGGCGTGTCACTCACGCGTACCACACCCTGATAGTGACCTCGCCGTGGCGGGTCGGCACCGTCGCGACACCGGTGGCGACGCCGTCCGGTTTCGGGTGACCGACGGTCCCGTGTGGCGTCTCGATCCGATACATGAGGTTGTCCGGAAGGATGCGCGTGACGCGCCGGCCGAGCGCGTCGCGCTCGCGCTCGAAGGTTTCGGCCGAGCGGGTCACCTCGGCCAGGCGCGTCCCGCCGCGGTGTCGCGGCGGCTCCGAACCGAGAATCGTCGCCGCGTCTGCGGCGTAGGCCTCAAGCTGTGCGTCACTTCGGTCCGGCTCGGACACGCCGAGCGCGAACCCCGCGGCGATCCCCAGGATCAGGAGCACGGCGAGCGCCCCCTCGACGGCGGGCATGGGGAGCTGTGCGCGGTCGCTCACGCCGGGTCTCGACTGCCGTCGCGACCCGGCCGCCGAGCGGTGCCGCGAGTTCGGCGGGCGGTCAGTCACCGACGGTCACCACCAGTTCGGCCTTGGTGGTCCGACGCGGCGACAGCGAGAGGTCGACGTCGCCGTGTTCGAGCGTCCCGTTCGCGGTGAAGGTGAACCGGACCGTCTCCCGCCGCGAGACGTCGATGGAGAACTCCCCCGCGAGGCCGTCGGGGTCGTGCAACACCGTCCGGTCGTTCGCGCGGACGGTGGATACGCTGACGTTCTCCGGCGGATCGAGGGAGAGTCCGACATCGGGTGTGCGCCGCGGAAGCGTGACGCGGTTGCCGGTGCGAAAGCGCGGCTGGATCGTCGTGTCGGTCGTCCGCTCGACGAGGACGATCCGCCGCATCGTCGTCCCGCGCTCGGCCGACCCGGATGCGGCTATCGTCTCGCCATCGAGGCTGACGCTGAAGGCCCGGTCGTCGAGCACCGGATACCAGCGGCGCAGGTCGGCGGCAGTCACCGAGCGGATCGCACCCGCGTCGATGACGTTCGACCGGTTCGTCAGCGGCGAGTCGGCGGCCACCAGCCTGTCTGCGACGGCCGTCGCGGCGTGGCGCTCGGCGGGGTCCCGGGTCTCTCCGGCGAGCGCGCCGTTGCCGACGGCGACGGCGACCACCGTGACGCTCGTCAGCGCGAACAGCGCCGCGACGAGCGCGACCAGGTTCGCCTGGCCGCGGTCGTCATCGGGCCGCACTCGCGTCGGCTGGTCCCGTCGTCGGCTCATCCACTCCCCTCCCGCTCGGCGAGTTCGACCACGAGACCGTCGGAATCGTCAGTGACGCGAACGATCGTTTCGGCGCCGCTCTCCCAGGTGCCCGTGACGCGGTCGACGCGCGCGCCGAGGACGAGTCGGACCGCCCCGCCGACGGCCGCGTCGGGATGCTCGAGCACGAGCCGGCGGCCGTCGGCCCGGATCCGGTAGCCCGTTCCGGCGATGGTCGCCGGCAGTTGGACCGTCCGCTCGACGGTCGTGTCGGTCCCATCCGGGGGGACCGCACGCTCGACGTCCTGGCTCGCGGCGACCAGGACGCGGTCGCCGACTTCGGCGCCGGCGGCCGCGCGGTACTCCGGGACGACGCCGGCGAGCAACACCGTGGTGACCAGCGCGACGTAGAGGACGACGAGCCCAATCTCCAGCGTCTTGCCGACGGCGGGCGTGACGCCGCGCGCGTCTCCGGTCAGTCCGGGACGGATCCGGTGGCTCTCGGGGTCAGCCATCGCCCACCTCCAGGCGCATGTCGTGGACGACGAGATACGTCCGCCTGTCGCCGGGGAAGGTCGCGACGACGCTCGGCGTCCCGTCGCCGTCGACGTCCCGTCGAGTGATCGTCGCGTCCCGCTCGGCGAAGGCTCGCTCGAAGGCCGCCGGGCTCTCGGTTTCGACGGCGACGGCGTACTCGTCGGTTCCGAGCGTGTGGCGGTCGTGGCTCACGTTCGTCGTGAGTCGGACCGCGGCGTGGCTCCCGCCCGCGCTCTGTCCGCTCGCGTTCAGTTTCGCGGCGCCGACGACGAGCACGTCGCTGGCGGCCGAGCCGAATATCGGCGGTCGGGCGACCACCCGCTCGCTCTCGCCGCGTTCGCGGACGACCGCCCCCGCGACCGACGCGACGCGGTGGTCGCCGCGCTCGTACACCAGCCCGCCGACTTCGACCGTCCTGACGACGCGGTCGTCGACCAGTATCTGCAGGTCGCGCTCGACCGTCGTGAGATGTCCCTCGGCGAAGCGCACCTCGCCGACGCGGTGGCCGGTCGTCTCGACCGGTCGGAGCGCGTCCTCGAAGTCGGCGGCGACGCGGTCAGCGTCGGTGCGGGCGGCCTGTCCATCGACGAGCGTCCCGACGCTCGCGGTCAGGACACCGAGGGCGACGACCGTCGCACCGAGCAGGAGCGCGACGCCGACGACGCTCGACTGGGCGCGCCCGGTGTCGTTCGCGTCGCGCTCCCGGTGGGTCGACGGGGATGCGGCGCCGCTCATACCATCCCCACCCCCGCGAAGACGACGTAGGCGATCCCGACGAGCGCCGCGGAGTGCAGTAGCGCCTCGTAGCGGCCGCGACTCGTCGTGCCGGCGAACCAGCCACAGGCGAGCATCGTCGCCTGCGTCACGAGGTAGAAGCGCCACTGCTCGCGGGCGGGCTGGACGGCGTCTGCGTCGAGTGCGAACCCGCCCGCGCCGCCGGCCTGCTCGACGTTCGAGACGGACGCCAGCTGGGTGAACCCGTCGAGCACGGAGAGGTTGACCGCCACCATGATCCCGAGGACGAGCAGGCCGGTCGTCCAGCCGACGGCGACGTATACGAGCAGTTCAGAGCGGAGTTCCTTTCGCTGGTGGTACAGTTTCCCGATTTCGGTCTGGAGGGTCTCGAAGACCTGTTCGGTCTCACTGCCGGCCTCGAGTGCGCCGACGACGAGGCCGATGGTCTGTTCGGCCATCGGCGTCCCCACGTCGTCGACGAAGCGGTCGAGCGCGGCTGCCCGGACGTCGTCGCCCTCGCTGCGGGCGTCGGTCGTCAGCGAGAGCGTGAAGGCGAGCGACTCCACGTCGCCCTGGAGCGCGCCGTGGTCGACCTCCTCGGCGACGGTCGCGACTGCCTCGGAGAACGGGCGTCCGAGCGCGACGTGGCCCGAGATGGCGTGGACGAAGTCGCGTATCTCGCGGTCTTTCGCGTCGTCGATGCGCGCCCGGCGGACGGCGACGAGACCCACCGGCAGGCCGAAGGCGACGTAGGCGAGGAGGAGGACGTTCGCGGGTGCGTAACCCAGCGCCCAGAGACCGACCGCGACGCCGGCCGCGACGGGCAGACAGACCAGCGTCGCGCTCGCGGGATTGGTGGTCGCCGTTCGGAGCACGTCGACGGGGTTTCGCGGCGCCTCGTAATCGGGAATGGCGTGCTGGGTCGGGCGGACGCTCGCGACGACGGCCGCCGACGCGGCACCGACGCCGAGCACGAACGCGATGCTCGCGTAGATCAGAATCTCGCGGGCGGTCATCGTCCCGAGCGGCGTCGCGACGGGCGCGGACAGCCCCGGTGAGAGGACGCTCATCACGGTGACGATCAGGACCGTGAGCGCCGGAAAGACGAGCAGGACGACGAACAGTTCGGCGAGCAGTTCGAGGTAGCCGCCGACGCGGTCGTGGGTGCGGGACTGCTGGTGTGAGAGCAGTCGCCCTTCCATCCGGAGGTAGTCGGCGAGCGCGTCGGTCCCCTGGTCGGCGTGCTCGCGGTACTTCAGCAGGAAAGGGGCGAGCAGGTCGCGCGAGGGGGTATCGCGGGCGACGCGTTCGAGGCCGGCGTCGAGGCTGCCGGCGAGGGTCGCCTCGTTGAGCGCGCGCCGGAAGGCGACGCTCGTCTCGCCGTAGGCGCGCTGGTCGGCGACCCGCCGGAGCATCCCGCGCTGGTCGCTGCTGCCCGAGGCGAGCACCTGCAGGTACCGGACCGCTCCGGGCAGGGTCGATTCGATGTCCGCACGCCGAGCCTTCGCACGCCAGGCGAGATAGCGCCCACCGAGCCTGACCGTCGCCCACTTCGCGAGCACGCCCGCGAGGCCCCCGACCGCGAGGCCGACGACGACCCGGGGGACGGCGGGCGCGCGCATCCGGTTCAGGACCGGCAGGCCGTCGCCGACGAACGAGACGGCGGCCGCGAAGAGGCCGGCGGGAGCGACCAGCGCGAGCGCGGATGCGGCGACGAACGCACCGAGCGCGACGAGCCACGAGAGACCGTAGACCCGCGAGAGGTACACCTCGAAACTGGTGCCGACGGCTGCGGCGCGGTAGCGGTGGCGGTCGCGGTCGTGGCGCGCACTGTCGGCCCGCCGGGAAAACAGTGCGTACAGCGCCCGGTCGACGACCGCGAACGGGTGGTCGACGCCGACGACGCTCTCGCGCTCAGTTGCCATCCGTCTCCTCCGGAGGCGACCGAGCGCTGTCGTCGGTCGCCGTTCCGCCGTCAGTGTCCGCCACTCCGCCGTCAGTGTCCACTACTCCGCCGTCGGCGACCGACGTGTCGGTCCCGGTCGCGGTCGTTCGCCGGGTGTGCTCACCGCTCCGGTGGTGGCGGATCCGCTCGACGGTCGCCGCTTCGTCAGTCTCGAGGTCGGCAAGCAGCGCGAACAACTCCTCGCCGTCGGTGACGCCCTCGCGCTGGAGGTACTGCACGTAGCGGTGTTTCCGGTGGAACGCCGATTTGACGCTGTCGACCGGGCTGTCGGTCAGGTCGGCGAGTCGCTCGAAGACGTCGGTCTGGATGCGGCGCTCGGGTGCGTCGTTTCCGTCTCCGGCGTCGGCGGGTCCGGAGTCCGTGCGCTTGTCGTGCAGGTCGGGGTGGTCGTAGGCGAGGTCGTAGCTCCCGTCGTGGCGCCGGCGCGCGACGGCGTTCCAGTAGACGGTCGCGTCGCCTTTCCGGACGATGCCGCAGGTGCCGTCGTCGCGCTCGCGATCGAGTTCGCGGAACCGCTCCTCGCCGACGAACTCGATCACCTCGCCGACGTAGCGCTCGCCGTCGACGTGGCGCGGGAAGACCAGCAGATCCACCTCGTCGAGGAGGTAGGTCGGCACGTCTTGCTCGACGACGCGATTCACGAGCGTCTCCACGTCCGCGGCGTGGGTGGTGCCGATGATCCCGTGGCCGGTGTTCAGCGCCTCGGCGAAGGTGCGGAAGCTCTCGGGCGTGTTGACCTCGGCGATGAGTTCCACGTCGGGATTGAGGTAGTTGGTCTGGGTCATCAGGTCGGCCATCGTGACCTGCTTGTAGTCGTCCTGATGCTCGCGGGTGGTGAGCGAGACGCCGGTTTCGTGGGGAAGCCACACCTCGCGGGAGCCTTCGTCGATGCTCACGGGTCGGTCGCGGAAGCTGACAAAGGGCATGTGCGCATTCATCAGCGTCGTCTTGCCGACGCCGGTTGGACCGCAGAAGAGGACGACGCCGTGGTGCTCGTAGAACTGCCAGAGCCACGCGACCAGCTCTGTGGGGAGGCTCCCCTGTTCGAGGAGGTCGACGGGCGTCAGTACGTCGGGAGCCTGTTTCCGGATGGAGATGTGCGGGCCGTCCTCGCTGACGGTCGGCAGCGCCACCGCACAGCGGACCGTTTCCTCGACGCCCGGCGGGCTGAGGTTGACCTTCGCGCTCGGGTTCGCGGCGTTGAGTTCGGTGCCGTCGTCGGCGGCGAGTTGCTTGACAACGTTGACGAACGTCTGTTCGTCCTTGAAGGTGAGGTTCGTCGGGACGCGGCCAGCGTGACCGACGTCGTCGCGCGGGACGACCTTGACGCGCTCGCCGACCCTGTTCGCTTCGACGTCCTCCAGGTTCTCGTCGCGGACCGGCACCGTGAGCTTGCCGTAGCCGACGTAGTCCCGCAGGACGTAGTAGACCAGATCCTCCAGGCGGTCGTCGACGTAGCGGTCGTCGACCGGCGGGATGGCGAGTTCCCACTCGGCGAGTGCGCTCCGCACGCGATAGCGCGTCGCGTCCAGCCAGGCGCGGGTGTTGCGCGCGGTGAGTCTGCGCGAGAGCAGTTCGCGGGCGCGCTCGCGGACGAACGCGGCCTCGTCGTCGACGACGCCGTCGACGTCGGTCTCCCAGATGCGCGATTTGCACTCCTCGATCAGTTCCTCGTCGCCGGGCAACAGGTCGGGTTCGCGGACGGCGTATTTTGTCTGGAACGCGTCCGCACCCAGCAGGTTCTCGCGGTAGACGACGACGGGGACGTCGAAGTCGTGGAAGGCGACAGTGTAGCGGTCGACGCGCTCGCTGGCGAAGCGGTCGAGGTACTCGGGGTCGGCGGGCAGGTCGGTCTCGGCGGGCGCGAAGCGGTCGGTGTGGACAACGACGCTGTCGTCGGTCACGTCGGCGACGTCGATGCGGTCGTCGAGCGCGTAGGGCGTCAGCCGGCCGAGACAGCCCAGGTCGGCGAGCGCGTGGTACTCGATACGGCGGCGGAGCGCGGGCGAGGCGTCGAGCAGCCGGTCGAGCACGCGGCGGTATTTCGGGTCGAACCCCTCGTTCATGCGCTCGACCGCGCCCTCGCGAGTGCGCGGCCGGTCGAGGTTCGCGTCGGCGAAGTAGTCAGTGACTCGTTCCAGCGCGGCGCTCCCCTGTTCACCGAGTGCGGGTTCGCGCACGTCGTAGGCGAATCCGGCGTCGGTCTCGCGGATGGTGACGACGACGCCGGGCGCGACTTCGGTCTGTGAGCGCACGTCTGGTGCGTACCACGCTTCGGGGTCGTCGGGCGGCAGCGGCGGTGGCACGGCCCCCGTGTCTCGCGTCCCCTGTGTGGTCCCCCTGTCTGCCAGTTCCAGCCCCTCTGTCGGCATGACCGAGGGTGTCTGTCCGATGTGTTTTAAACTCTTACATTCGTGGTGGAATATATTCCTGAACGAATTGCTGGTGTCTCCTCTGTTCGCGGCTGAAGTGAACAAACTATCGTGGAGTGACGATCACGAAAGCCGGTCGATTTGCGTAGCGAGATACGCTTTCAGGTCAGCGACCGTCTGTTCCGAGACTGCAGCGGCCCCGAAATCGCTCCGGAATCCGTGTCGGAGTTCGTCGCTTTCGAGGATTTCGATACCGCGTTCGAGTCGCTCGGAAAGCGCCGCTGTATCGCCTCGGTGGAGGTGTGGCGTTATCGTTTCGAGGTCGATCTCTTCGGCGACAGCCAGCACGTCTCGCAGATCGGTCTCTCGGCCGCTGTGGAGTTTCGCTGCGACGAGGACAGCGCCGTCGACGACGCGAGCGGTCGTCACGACTGTCCCGCCGCGGATCTCTTCCGTCGAGCTGTGATCGGAGAGATAGTCGAACGACCACTGGGTCTTTGTCTGCCGACATCCGAGCCCGTTGACTAGCAGATCGAACCCGATCGGTTGTCGCGGCGCGAGGCGTTTCTCGTATTCGACGACCTCGGTGTCGTAGACCCACTTCTTCCGGTGACTGTCCATCTTTTCGAATCCTCGCTCTTCGAGGAACTCCACGAACGCGTCTTTCTCGTCGGGCAAGACGACGACGTCGAGATCGGTCGAGAAACGGGCATTGAACGCGGAGACTGCGTAGCCGCCGACCAGCACGTACTGCAGGTCGCGCTCCTCGAGTTCCGCCAGGAGTTCGACCAGCGCGGCGCTTCGGTCCTCGAAGCTCACGATTGCACCCGCTCCGATTCCCGATAGGCCACGTCGAGATCGAGGTCGTCGTACATTCGGTCGAGCATCGACAGCGCCGACTGGAACTGGGCGGAGTGTTCCCGCATGTACTCGACTGTCTCCTCTCGGGAGACGACCGGATAGCCCTCGATCTCTTGGGGATCGAGATCCGGTCGCGGGTCCAACACGATCTGGATCGGGCCGTCGAGTCGGTCACGCGGTTGCCGTTCGAACGCGGTCGGGAGTCCGAACCGCTCGAAAAAGTCGAGCCACTGCTCCCGGTCGGCCTCGCGGACGGCGAGAAAGAGCGGGTAATCGTCGGGGTCGCGACTGACCTGGTAGCCGCCCCGCGTCCAGACGTAGACCGCGTCGATGCGGCTGAACGCGAACGGCCAGTCCCCGAACTGCGGCACGACGTACGCCTCCTCGATAGACGGAGGGCTCACGCCGGCGCTCGCCGCAACCAGTTCCCGCGCCGCCTCCCGAACTCGCCGGTCGGTGAGAGAGAGACCGTCGTCGTACCGGAGATAGCCCGCCGTCTCGAGCCGGTTGACCGCCTGCCGAACCGTCTCGTACGGCGTCTGCAGGCGATGAGCGACACGACGGATCGAGTCCCCCGACTCGACCGCGAGGACGACCTGCGCTGCCGTGTCGTCGAGTATTTCGTACATCTGGTAGTTACCATAAATACGGGAACAGATAAAAATACTAGGGGTCGGCGTCGGACAGACCACCGACGCAGAGTCAGGCCCGTGAGAGACTGTGGGACTGCTTCGTGTCCCGCGTGGGTGTCTGACTGTCTCCGAGACAGCGTGACATTTCTCGGTGGCACGTTACGTACCACCTGTCCCACAATCAGTCGCCATATTTTCAACGGAACAACAGTTATGGACGGGCGGACCGAACCTGAAGCGAGAGGGGAAATCAATGAACTTCGACGAATTCACCGGAGAAGTACAGCACCGACTCGAACTTTCGGACACGGGCGAGACCGTTCGCGCCATTCGCGCGACGCTGCTGACGCTCGGCCAGCGGATCCCGGAGGGGAACGCCGAGGACCTGGCCGCCTCGCTGCCGATGGAGATCAAGTGGTACCCGACGGGGGCCGTCCACGAGCACGGACAGCGCTTCGACTGGGCGGAGTTCGTCACACGCGTCAGCGAGATCGAGGGCGCGGAACGGCCCGAGGCCGCATATCACGCGCAGGTGATCGTCGACCTCGTGCGGACACTCGTCCCGCCGTCGGACTTCCAGCAGTTGCGCGACCAGTTGCCCGAGAGCGAGGCCGACGAGAACTGGCGAAAGCTGTTCGGGGTGGTCGACGCCGGTGGCTGGAGCGAAACCCGAGAGGCACAGCCATAGCGGTCTCGGGGGCGCGGGGCTTCGTTGTCGTCCGTCGACCGGCACTCGCGCCCGCGTCGAAAGGGTTTCCAGCCGGAGCCCCGTAGCCCGAGCAATGCCGTCCGACCGCGCGACCGTGCTGTGTGCCGACTGCGACCTGACGGAGACGTACGAGAAACTCCAGCCGGCGCGCGAGCGCATCGACAGCCATCGGGCGGAGACAGGTCACGAGCCCTACTGGGAACTCGGCGAACTCTCGCCCGGCGTGGTCCAGGCGGGTGACGCCGCGGGCGTCTGCGGGATGCCCGACCACCGAGACACAGACGCCGAGTCCGACCCCAAAGACCGAGACTGCTGAGTTCGTCCGCCGCGTCGTCGACCGCTGTGGTTTTGTTCACCGAGTACAATATCAGGGGCGTGAACAGCATTCGTCCGGCAGACCTCGCTGCCCGCCTCGACTCGGAGTCGGGTGCGGCACCGTTCGTGCTGGATATCCGCCCGGAGTCGGCCTTCCGGGCGGACGCGATCGACCATAGCCACAACATCCCGGTGTACAGCGAGTTGCGGAGCGGTGACGAGTCCGCGCTTCGGGACCGACTGGAGGCGGTTCCAGGCGACCGGGACGTGGTCGTCGTGTGCAAGATGGGTGTGGTCGCCAAGCGAGCGACGGCCGTCCTCGCCGAGGAGGGTTACGACGCGGCGACGCTGCTCGGTGGGATGCACGGCTGGAACGGCTATCACAACGACTCGCTGGGGTACAAGATCCGATCGCTGGTCTGGACGGTCACCTCGCGGACCTGAAAGTCAGGTGGTCGTCGACGAACGACCAGGCGGCGTCGGCGAAGTAGCGATGCCCGCCCTCGCCGACGACGAGGTCGCAGGCGTCGGGCGCGCCCGCTGCTTCGTAGATGGGTTGCAGGTTCTCGAACGCTCGGCGGACGCCCGCGAGCGGGAAGATGTCGTCGTCGCGGCCGGCGAGAACGCGGATCGGCCGCGGCGCGATCAGGCCGGCCAGGTCCCAGGACTCGCCGCTTTCGAGCAGGCCGGGGACGTAGTTGCAGGTGCAGTGGTCGACGGCGGCGATAGACTCCTCGAACGCGCAGAAGTACGACGAGACGACGGCGGGCGAGAGCTCGGTGTCGAGTGCGGCGGCGAACAGCGCGACGGCGCCGCCGCCGGAGTGGCCGGTGACCGCGAGCGGGTCGGTGTCGAGGTCCGCGTGGTCGCGGGCGAACGCCGCGACGCGGAGGGCGTCCCAGGTCCGGTCGCCGGCGAGGGTGCGGCCGAACAGCTGGGCGTGGACCTGGAGAGTGCGACAGGTGCCGCCGGCGCGCGGGTCTTCGGGCGGGGTGAGATCGCCGAACCCGCGCATGTCCGGCGCGAGCGCGGCGTACCCCCGGTCGACGGCCTGGCGTGCCATGTCGCGTTCCTCGCTGTCGATCGTCCGTTCGCGCTCTTCTCCGGTGACGAGTCCGGCGGTCAGGTCCTTTCCGGCGGGGGTGTGGCCGTGGAGCGTCAGGACGGTCGGGTAGGGTGGCTCGCCCTCGTCGGGGACGAGGAGGTAGAACGGGACTCGAAGACCGGGTTCGGTCCGGACCGTCCAGGTCTGGCGTTCGTGGCCGTCGGCGTCGGCGGTGGCGACGAGTTCGGGATCGAGGTCGCAGCGGCCGTCGCGTTCGATGACGTCGAAGCCGAGCGTCGAGCGCAGGCGCTCGCGATTCTCGGTCTGCCAGCGGTCGAACGCCGTGCCGGTCTGACCGTCGTAGGCACCCGGCGAGTCGCGCCGGTCGAAGAGTCGGTCGGTCCACTCGCCGGCGGTGATCGGATTGGTGTCTGGCGGAGCGGTCGGGCGCGCGTCGTCGGTCATGGTCCGGGTTCGCGGTCCCCGACGGTAAACGGTCGGGTCCGGTTCGGGTGGTCGACGAGGCCTGTTCCCAGTGGAGCAAGTGCTGGGGGGTTGCGGTGCTGGGCGCTGCTGAGCGGGGCGGTTGGCGGGGCGGTTGGCGGGGCGGGGTGGTGCGGTTGGCGATTGCGGTGCGGTGGCCGGGAGCGCGTGCCGGCGCGATTGCGCCGGTCGCGCGACTCGGGGAAAGGCAGGCTCGCCGTTCCTGTCCGCGCCGCAGGCGCGGTTCACCGCTCGCGCGGTGCGCGAGCGGCCTTTTTTGGTCCAGCTTTTTTGACCGGGGTCGAGCGCTCGCCTCCGGCGAGCGCGACGCCCCGGTGAAAAAAGGTGGTCGCGAAAGACTAAGACGGCTACGTCGCTAAGCCGGGGTGTGGATTCGCGCGTCAGTCCGCGGACGATCGCGCTCGCGCTGTTGTGTCTGGCAGTCCTGGCGTTCGCGGCGGCGACGCTGGACACGACGACGGACCCGGACGGCGGGTTCGGGGCGGGGAACCCGGGGCAGGACGACGACCTGGGGGGTGAGCGGACGCCGGCGCCGACGCCGTCGGGTGACAGCGCGGACGGGCGGGATTCGATCATCGACCTCGACCTGGAACGGGGGCCACTGTTCGATTTCTGCGTGCAGTGGCTGCGGACGCCGCTGGCGCAGGTGCTCTTGCTGGCCGGCTTAGTCGCCTTTTTCCTGCTGTTGCGGTGGCTCGAAGACGCGGCGACGGCGCTGGCGTTCTCGATTCTGGTGGCGTATCCGGGAGTGTTCATCTATCTGGTGCTCACGGCCTGCCGGGACGAGGAGACCGGGCAGTTGATCGACCTCGCGGACGTCGGGCGGCCGGTACAGGAGGGCGGTGGGATCGCGGGGGGTGCGAGTTCGGTCACGTCGCCGGACCTGCCGACGGCGCTGCTGTTGATTCTGGTGGCGGCGACGCTCGTGGGGGTGGCGGTGCTGGTGCTGACGAGCAGCCACGACCAGACCGAGACACGCGAGACAGCCGCCGAGGACGAAGAGGAGCAACCGGCGGCGGACGTGCGGGCGATCGGCGAGGCGGCGGGGCGGGCGGCCGACCGTATCGAGAGCGACGCGGGCGAGGAGTTCGAGAACGAGGTGTACCGGGCGTGGGCGGAGATGACCGACCAGCTCACGGTGGAGCATCCGGAGTCGAGCACGCCGGCGGAGTTCGCGACGGCGGCGGTGGAGGCGGGGATGGACGCCGCGGACGTCGACCGGCTGACGGGGCTGTTCGAGGCGGTCCGGTACGGGGGGCTGGACGCGACGAGCGAGCGGGAGGACGAGGCGGTCGAGACGCTGCGGCGGATCGAATCGGCGTACGCCGGTGAGGAGTCGTGATACGGCGGACCGTCGCGGCGGTGGGGGCCGCCGTGGCGCTGGTCGGACTCGTCGCGCTGGCGGTGCCGTCGGTGACGACGTCGCTACCGACCGACGACGCGGTGGTGACCGTCCTCGCGGTGGTGCTCCTGCTGGGCGCGGTCCGGGAGATCCAGCGGCGCCGACACACCGCCTTCCAGTACGCGGAGACCTCCGATACTGAGCTGACGCTGGAGCTGCCGACGCCGGGCGACGAGTTCGACCGGGAACTCTCGAAGGTGACGATGACGCGGTTCAACCAGATCCAGCGCCAGCACATTCGCGACGAGGTCCGCGAGGTGGCCGTCGAGACGGTCCAGCGCCGCGAGCGCTGTACCGAAGAAGAGGCGCGGGAACTGATCCGGGAGGGGACCTGGACCGACGACCCGTTCGCGGTGGCGTTTTTCACCCGTCGGGCCCCCCGGATCAGTCGGCGCAAGCGACTGCGCGAACTGTTCAGTTCGACGCCGCCGTTCAGGCGGCGTACCGTCGCCGCCATCGAGGCGATCCATCGCCTCGCGGAGGGGACCGATGAGTGACGACGTCGCCGAGGCCGACGGGTCGAGCGCCGCCGAGACGGACGGGTCGAGCGCCGCCGAGACGAACGGGTCGGGCACTGCCGTCCAGGACGGAGCGCCCGGCGAGGCGAGCGCGGTCGACGGGTCGGGCGCTGCGGAACTGACAGGCGGGGTAGCGGGCGTCGAGGCGGACAGTGACAGCGACGCAGAGACGGGCGCCCCGAGTGAGGGTGTCGCCGAAGAGGCGGCGAGCGCGACGACGGTGCGGGAGATGCGTTTGACGCCGACGAACCACTGGGTCGGTATCGCGGCGATAACCTTCCTGACGGCGGGGCTGGGCGTGATGACCCGATCGCGGCCGCTCTTTCTCGCGGCGGTAGTGGGCGTGGGCTATCTCGCCTACGCGAACGCGACAGAGGCGCCCGACCCGTCGCTGGCGGTGACGCGCTCGATCGCCGACCCGGACCCGGAGCCCGGCGACCGCGTCCGCGTGACGGTGCGGGTCACCAACGCCGGCGACGCGATACTGCCGGACCTTCGGGTCGTCGAGCAGATCCCCGACGCGCTGGCTGTCGTCGACGGCCCGGCCCGGACCGCGACCGCGTTGCGGCCGGGCGCGAGCGTCACGTTCTCCTACACCGTCCTGGCCCGTCGCGGCCGGTTTGCCTTCGAGGGTATCGACGTCATCGCGCGCAACGTCAGCGGCAGTCGCGAGCGGGTGCTCGACCTGGCGACGGCGGAGACGACGCTGACGTGTCTGCCGCCGCTGGACGCGACCGACACCGTCCCGCTACAGGGGTTGACGTCGCCGTACACGGGGCGGGTGTCGACCGATTCCGCGGGCGAGGGCGTCGAGTTCGCGTCGCTGCGGGAGTACCAGCACGGCGACGCGATCAGCCGGATCGACTGGAACCGCTACGCCCGCGACGGGGCGCTGGCGACGATGGAGTTCCGCGAGGAGCGCATGGCGACGGTGGTCGTGCTGGTCGAACTGCGGCGGCAGGCGTACCTCCAGGCGGGCGAGGACGGCCCGCACGTGGTCGACCGGTCGATCGACGCGACCCGGCGGCTGTTCAACTCGCTCATCGCGACGGGCGACCGGGTCGGCATCGCCGCGCTCGCGGCCGCGGACGTGTGGCTCCCGCCCGGCGCAGGACCCACGCACCAGGCCGAGGCCAGACACCTGCTCGCGACTCATCCGGCGCTGTCGCCGACACCGCCGTCGGAGCGGCTGTACGTTCCGGGCTATCTCAAGACGCTGTTGAGCCGACTCGACGACGACGCGCAGGTCGTCTTCGTTTCCCCGGTGCCCGACGTGACGAGTGCGTACGTCGCGCGCGCGTTGCACGTCCGGGACCACCCGGTGACGATACTCAGTCCGGATCCGACGCGGACGGACACGCCCGGACGCACGCTCGCGGCCGCCGAGCGATCGAACCGGCTGGCGTCGCTGCGCAGGTCGGGGATCCGCGTCGTCGACTGGGAGTCGGACGAACGCCTCGCGGAGGCGCTCGAGCGCGCGCGCAGGCGGTGGTCGGCGTGACGGGCGTCGAGATCGTCCGCCGGCCGGCCAGGCGGTCGCTGCTGGTCTCGGCGGTGGCGGGGTCGGTCGCGACGAGCGCGGCCGCGGTCGGGAGCCCCGCGGGCGCGTTGGTCTGTCTGGCCGGGACGGGGGTGCTGGTCGCCGGCGTCGCCACCGCGCGCCACGGCCTCGTCGACGCGGGCGGGCTGGTTGCCTTCCTCGGCGTCGTGTTCGCGGCGGCGAACGGGGCGACCGCCGGTCCTGTCGTGTTCGGCACGGCGGCGACGGTGGTCGCGTGGGACGCGGGCGGCAACGCCGTCTCGCTCGGTCGGCAACTGGGCAGTCGCGTCGACAGCCTGCGCGTCGAACTCCTCCACGCCGTCGCCGGCGCCGTCGTCGGGCTGACCACCGCGCTGGTCGGACTGGTCCTCTTTCGCCTGGGGCCGACCCGCCAGCCCGTCACGACGCTTTTCGTCCTCCTGCTCGCGGCCGTCCTCCTCGTGGTCGCGCTCAATCGATAGGCGTCCCGGGAGCGCTCCCGTCCCGTCAGTCCAGTTCGAACGCCACGAGCAACAGGACGACACCGGCGAGGACGAAGACGGCGGCGGCTCTCGGGATCCCCTCGCCGACGGCGAGAAACGAGGCGAGCGCGACGCCGCCCGCGACCAGCGTCGCGACGGTGACGGTCCCGACGTGGACGGCGATCGAGCGGACGACGACGGCGTCGCGGCCGAGCTGGCGAGCCAGGCCGACGACGTGCTGTCCTGTCGACCAGCTCACCACGACCCCGGCGGTGGCCACGAGGACGAGCCCGGACTGGAGGCCCTCGAGGCCGGCGACGACCACGCCGGCCAGAGCGACGACGCCGCCGACGGTGACGACGGTGCGGGCGGCGCGAGCGGTTCCGGCGGCCAGGAGACCGAGGCCGACGAGCGTGACGACGAGGGAGACGGGCGCCGGGGCGAGCGCGACGGCGCCGACGACGCCCGGCGCGACGGCGAGCGCGACCGAGGACGGCGCCGACCGGTCGACGAAGCTCACGCCGACCACCGCCGTCGGGCCGATTCGACCGCGGATTCGAGCGGTCTGTCGGTGTCCCAGTCCACGATGCGGATGCCCGCGCGGCGCAGCCGCGAGAACCGCATCGCGCGCTCGACGACGGCGAGGCGCTGGCCGGTCGTCCGGGTCGCGGTCACGTCCGGACTGACGACGGTCACCGGGAACCCGCGGGCGTGCAGGTCGCGGGCGAAGGCCACGATGTCGTCGTCACACAGCGGCGTGACGAGCACGACCTGTGCGTCGGTCGGCAGTTCCCGCCGGAGGCGACGCTCCTCGATGTGACCGTGGAACGGTCGGTCCGGCCGCGCGGCGTCGAAGGCGGGGTCGGATTCGAGCAGGTCGCGGGCGCGGGCGCGCTGGCCCGTCCCCCCGCGAGGTGCGAGCCAGCACCATTCCGGGGAGACGGCGCCGAGCCCGACCGAGTCCCCCGCGGCGAGCAGCGACGCGACGACGTGGTCGGCGGCTGCGAGTTCCCACTCCAGCGCGGCGGGCGCGTCGACGCGCGGCGCGACGTAGGCGAGCTGGCGCGCGTCGACGAGGACGGCGACGGTGGCGGCGTGTTCCTCGCGGAACTGCAGCGTGGCGAACTCGCCGGACTCGGCCAGTCGGTTCCAGTCGATGCGGCTCAGCGGGTCGCCACGGCGGTATTCGCGCACCGAGTGGAACTCGACGCCGCTACCGCCCTCGTCGGTGAGCACGCGCCCGACCCGTCGGGCGGTCTGGGGGTGGACCGGCACGTCCGCGTCCGCGAGCAGGTCGGCCGACACCTCGACATCGGAGGCGTCGGAATCGTCGGCTTCGGCGGCGATCGAGCGCTCGCGCTCGACTGTGCCGCCGAAGCCGCGGACGATCACGCGCGCGTCGTCGAAGGTGTGTCGCCCGCGGGTCGCCTCGACGGCGTAGGCGAACGTGGCGGACTTCCCGGGCCTGAGCGCGGTGGCGTACCGCGGCGAGCCGTCGACGACGCGCAGTCCGGGCGGGACACCGTCGACGACGCGCAGGTCCGGGATGAGGTCGTCGCCGGTGTTGGTGACCGTCACCGTGACCGTCGTGCGGTCGCCGGCCTCGACTCGTGCGGGGTCGACCTCTCGTTCGACGCTGACGGTGACCGGTGGCGTGTCGGTCGCGTAGACGAGCGCGGCGACACCGAACAGCGTCGCGCCGGCGACGACCAGCGACGGCGGGAGGTCGGTGTTGCTGTTGAGCGCGCCGAGTCCGACGACGAACAGAGCGACGCCCGCGAGACCGGTCCAGCGGCCGGTCCGACGGTCGGTCCCCGACGACGTGTCGGCCGTGGTGTCGACCGCTTCCGGGGGGTCGTCGTTCGCGTCATCCTCGGTCGCGCCGCCCTCGGTCGCGTCGGCGGTCGCGGTATCGCTCCCGCCGATGCCCGCCGTCGTCGCTCCGCTGTGCTCCTCGCGGTCGTCGAAGTCGACACCCGGAGCCAGCGCGGCGAGTTCCGCGACGACGCGGTCGGTCCGGGCCTGGAACCGCGACTTCCGGCCGACGGTCGTCCGGACCCAGTCGGTCGCCGCCGAGGGCGAGGAGGCGTTCGCGAGGAAGTCCGCGGCGGCCTCGTCGTCGGTCCAGGACCCCTCGGCGACGCGCTCCTCGGCCGCTTCGGTCGGGATCCGGGCGGTTTGCGCTGTGACCGCGACCGCGGCCTCGCGGAGGCGGCCGAGCGCCGTCTCGCGGGCCTTGACGCGGTTGGTGTACGACCCCCGTTCGGTTTCGGCGAGGAGGGCGTCGAACTCGCCGCCGGGGACGACCACGTCCCCGCGGTACTCCACGGCGGGGGGGTCGGCCTGGTCCTGCTCGGCGGTCATCCGGTAGAGGGCGGCGAGTCCGGCCCCGACGACCGCGACCGCGCCGACGAGTGCGGGGCCGAACTGGTCGGCGATGTCGGGGACCGACCCGGGCGCTGCGACGGCCGCGATGCCGACGAGAACGGCGAGGAGTCCGCCACCGACGAGGACGTAGTGGTCGAGCAGCGACGACTCCTCGACGTCGTCCTGGCGGCGTCGGCGGGCGGTCGACCGGCTCATAGCTCGCCGCCTCCCGTGGCGGCCTCGTCCGCGTCGACGCCGGAGAGGCCGTCTTCGATCCGACGGAGCGCGGTGACAGCCTGGTCCTCGTACGGTTCGGCGTCCTCGTCGTCGTAGCGCACAGCCTCGAACACCTCGGTGAGTTCGTCGACCGGGTCCGGGTCCGCGCCGGCGGTGACCGCCGCCGTCGCGAATTCGCGGGGCGTCGCGGCCTCGGGGTTGGTGACGTCGACGGCGTCGGTCATCTCGTGGAACGCCTCGTACACGGCGTTCGAGAGGTCCGCGCCCGACTCGCCCTCGATTATGTCCGCTGCCCGGCCGGCGGCGTCGGCCACGTCGTCGGGGTCCGGGTCACGACCCACGTCGTCGTCCTCGAGAGCCTCGGTCGCGTCGTCGACGCTTCGAGAGGCGTAGACGACCGCGCCGAACCCGAGGAGGACGACCACGCCGACCGCACCGAACAGCGCGATGGGGAAGTCAGTGCTGTCCGACGGTGCGTCCTGCGCGCCGCCGGTGCTGTTGTTCTCCGCCTGACCCGGATAGAGCACGGACTCGTTCGACGACGGCAGCCCCGACCCGTCCAGGTCGATGGCGGACCCGCCGGCGAGCATGAGTGCGATCAGGGCGACGACGACGACACCGACAACGAGGGCTGCGGTCCGGTCGAAATACACGGTCGCGGCGATAGAGAGCACCATGAGGACGAGAACGACCGGGAAGAGAACCGAGAAAAAGGGCATGTCCGTGGAGCCGGACCCGATGTTGGTCCCCTCGCTCTCAACCCCCTCGCTGACCTGTTCCGGCCCCGTTCCGTTACCCGACCCCTGTTCGGGCTCGGTGTCGGTAGCGAGCGATGCTGCGGCGAACCCCAGTCCGACCACACAGAGGGCGACGACCACCAAGACGGTAGCGCGCTGGACCATGGAGGGTTACCGAGTCCGACCCTTATTTATGATCTGGCTGCGCCGGGCGCTCAGTCCCGTTCGTCCGTGTCGGAACTGGCGTCACCGGGGGTCAGCATCACCGTCGGGGTCGCCGTGGTCACCGCCGTCGGGGTCGCCGTGACCGCCGCCGCCGGGCGTCTCGACGGTGACCGTCGTCCCCGCGGGCACCTCGCGCGTCACTTTGGGGCCGACCGGCTCGCCGTCGATGCGATTGGTTCCGGTCGCGCCGTCGGCGCCGCCGTCGAGTCCGCGCGGGGCGTGCCGACGGCGCTCGGTCAAAAGCGAGACGGTCGCCGGTCGCTCGACGGTGACCGAGCGGACGAGTCCGTCGCCGCCGCGGTGACGGCCCGCCCCGCCGCTGCCCGTCCGGAGCGCGTAGCGCTCGACCCGCAGCGGGTAGGCCGCCTCCAGCGCTTCGACGGGCGTGTTCAGCGTGTTCGTCATCCCGACCTGCACGCCCGAGAGGCCGTCAGCGGTCGCCGTCGCGCCCGCGCCGCCGCCGACGGTCTCGTAGTAGGCGAAGTCGGCGGCGCCGACGACGAGATTGTTCATCGTCCCCTGCCCGCCCGCGGGGACGCGCTCGGGCGCCGCCGCCGCGAGCGCCGCGAAGACGACGTCGGTCACCCGCTGGCTCGTCTCGACGTTCCCGCCCACGACCGCCGCCGGCGGGACCGGGTTCACCAGCGACCCCTCCGGCGCGGACACCGAGACCGGCTCGTAACAGCCGTGATTGGGCGGTATCTCGGGATCCGTAATACATCTGATCACGTAGTAGACAGCGCTCTTCGCGACGGTCAGCGGGGCGTTGACGTTGCCGGCGACCTGGTCGGCGGTGCCGGCGAAGTCGACGGCGACGCTCGCGCCGTCGATTTCGACGGTCGCTTCGACCGGGATGTCGTCGTCGGTGACGCCGTCGCCCTCCATGACGTCGGTCGCGGTGTAGGTGCCGTCGGGCAGTTCGGCGAGTTCGGACTCGACGCGCTCGCGGGAGTAGTCGACGACGGCGTCGAACGCGGCGAGCAGGCGGTCGCCGTGGTCGGCGAGGAGGTCGCCGACACGCGCCTCGCCGCGCTCGTTCGCGGCGATCTGCGCCCGCAGGTCCGCCCGCCGCTCGCGCGGGTTCCGGACGTTCGCCAGCAGGAGCGACTCGATCTCTTCGCGGATCTCGCCGTCCTCGACTAACTTGGTCGGCGGGATCCGCAGGCCCTCCTGCTGGATGTCGCGGGCACCCGCGGGCATGCTTCCGGGTGCCATTCCGCCCACGTCCGCGTGATGAGCGCGGGAGACGGTGTAGCCGAGGATCCCGTCGCCGGCCTCGTCACTATCGTCGGCCGCCGGCGCGACCGGCGAGACGAGCGTCACGTCCGGGAGATGCGTCCCGCCGGCGAAGGGGTCGTTGAGGACGAACACGTCCCCGGGTTCGGGGTCGAGTTCGAGCACCGCGTCGACGGCCTCGGGCATCGCGCCGAGGTGGACCGGGATGTGTTCGGCCTGGGCGACCATCCGCCCGTCGGCGTCGAACAGGGCGGTCGAGCAGTCCCGGCGCTCCGTGATGTTCGGCGAGTATGCACCCCGAATGAGGACCTGCCCCATCTCCTCGGCGACGCTTTCGAGTTGGTTCCTGAGTATCTCGAGTTCTATCGGATCGAGGTCTGTCATCGATGTGTGCCTCCGTCGATGTGTCTTGGGTGCTGTCCGTGGCGACCGCCAATGACCCGACTGCTCCGCGATGAACCGCTGGAAGCGCCGCCGACAGCGTGAAAGCCCTCGCCGTCTCGACTCCCGCGCCTCGCTGCGCTCCTCGGCCTTCGGCCTGCGGTGCTTGCGTCGTCGGGGTTCGTCGAGACGGCGACCCCTTTCATTCCCACCCGCTCAGACTGTCGATCCAGCCGACACGGGCGGGACTGAAAGGGGCCGGCCGCTCCGGGAAGACGGGCGACGTCTCCGCGAACGGAGTGAGCGGAGGCCAGCGAGTCGCAGCCCGCGCAGCGAAGCGAGCAGGATCGTCTCGCCAGGCAAGCACTGCAGGCCGCCGTTCGCGTGAGCGAAGCGAACGCGGACGGCGACCGAAGCGCGCAGCGAGACCCTCGACCGGAGCGGTCGGGGGCTTTCACGCTGTTCGCGGTTGCGGACGAGTCGAAACGAGGGCCACGACCCGCCGAAGCCATCGCAATCGCACTCATTCGCTCGCCTCCGTGAGGACGAGCGTGCCGTTGGTGGCGGCGTGGGCGCGCCAGTTCGGCGGGACGACGACGGTGCTCTCGCCCCCCGCGAAGATCCCTGGACCGTCGACCGGCGTCCGGACCGGCATCTTCCGGCGGTCGTAGACGGGCGCCTTGTAGAAGCCCGACGGGAAGAACACGTCCCGCTCGCCGACTTTCGGGCCCCCGTCGGGGTCGAAGTCGATCGGCGGCGACTCGCCTTCGATAGTGGCGGTGACGCGTACCGTGACCGCGTCGACCGGCTCGTCGAGGCGGTAGCCCCGTGCGCGCTCGTGAACGTCGTGGAACCGCTCGCGGACCGCTTGTGGATCGAATTCGGCGTCCGAACCGTCATCCGCGTCCACGGCGAGTTCGAAGCTCTGGCCCTCGTAGCGACACTCCACCTCGCGTTCGACCGTCGCGGCCGCGGGGTCGCTGGCGTCGGCGAGAGCCTCGTCGGTCAGGTCCGCGAAGACCGACTCGACTGCGGCCGGATCGCAGTCGGCGAGCGAGGTTCGGTACGTTCGGGTAGTCTCGTGGCGCTCGTCGGCGGCGAGCAGACCGAGCGCCGAGAGGACGCCGTTGCCCGGCGGGACGAGCACCGTCTCGATGTCGAGGCGGTCGGCCAGCGCCGCGGCGTGCATCGGGCCGGCACCGCCGAAGGCCGTCAGCGCGAACGAGCGCGGGTCGTGGCCGCGCTCGACGGTCACGCCGCGGATCGCGCGAGTCATCGTCGCGTTGGCCACCCGGTAGATCCCCTGGGCGGCGTCGATGACGGTGTCGAGGCCGGCCTCTTCGGCCAGGGCTTCGACGACCGCCTCGGCGCGGTCGGGGTCGAGTTCGAGGTCCTCGCCGAGGGTTGCGTCCGGACCGATGTAGCCCAGCACGACCGCCGCGTCGGTCACCGTGGGTTCGTCGCCGCCCGTGCCGTAGCAGGCGGGGCCGGGATCCGCGCCCGCCGAGCGTGGCCCCACCCGAAGTGCGCCGCCATCGTCGACCCAGGCGATAGAGCCGCCGCCCGCGCCGACGGTGGTCACGTCGACCATCCCGATGCCGATGGGGTGGCCGCCGACGGTCGCCTCTGTCGTCCGCTCGATGTCGCCGTCGCGCACGAGGCTCACGTCCGAAGAGGTCCCGCCCATGTCGAAGGTGACGACGCCGTCGAGACTGTCGGGTTCGAACTCGGCCGCGCCGACGACGCCCGCGGCCGGCCCCGAGAGGACCGTCGTGACGGCGCGCTCGCGAACCGTCTCGGCGTCGGCGATGCCGCCGTTGGCCTGCATGACTCGCGGCGCGGGCACGCCTCGCTCGGTCGCGCGCTCGGCCAGTCGAGCGAGGTAGTCGTCGACCACCGGCGTCACGGAGGCGTCCGCCACCGTGGTCGCCGTCCGCTCGTACTCGCGGAACTCCGCGAGCACCTCGTGGCTCGCCGACACCGGGACGTCGAGTTCCTCGCGCAGTATCTCTGCCACCCGCTGTTCGTTCTCGGGGTGGGCGTAGGCGTGCAGCAGCGAGACGGCCACGCTCTCACAATTGCCCTCGAGCGAATCGGCTATCTGGCGGACTTCTTCGGGGTCGACGGGCTCGTCGATCCCCTCCACCGTGGCCCGTTCGACGAGTTCGAACCGACGGTCGCGGGGCACGAGCGGGTCCGGTTTCTCGGCGTCGAGGTCGTAGAGGTCGGGGCGGTCCTGCCGCCCGATTGCCAGCGCGTCGCCGAACCCCTCGGTCGTCACGAGCGCCGTCTCCGCGCCCGCACCCTCGAGGAGGGCGTTGACGGCCGCGGTGGTCGCGTGGCGAAAGGAAGTCACGTCGGCAGGGTCGACGCCCGCCCGCTCGCAGGCGGTCTCGATTCCCCTGACGACGCCGACGCTCTGGTCGTCGGTCGTCGGGACTTTGGCCGTGGTCAGCTCGCCTCCGGCGAGCAACGCCACGTCGGTGAACGTCCCTCCGACGTCGACGCCGAGGCGGACGGCCCCCCGACCGTCTCCGGGCGTCGAGCCCTCGCCGGGCGGCGGGCCGCCGTCGGGCGTCCGGCCGTCGTCTGCCGTGTCTGCGCACATACTCGCCCCTGGAGCGGCGTGCCGATAAGCCTGGCCCGTTGGGACGCGGTCACGGCAACTGGCCTGGCGATGCCGGACCGCGGCCCGGTCGTGGTTCCCCGACACCCGGTTTCATCCGTGGGTAGTCCTAACGAGGTGCATGGATCCGGACGTCGACAGCTTCGGCTCGCGGCGCTCGACGGTGTACGGCCCGCGGGGCGTGGTCGCGACGAGCCAGCCACTCGCCGCGGAGGCGGGGATCGAACTGCTCCGGGCGGGCGGCAATGCCTTCGACGCGGCCGTCGCCACCGCCGCCGCGCTCAACGTCGTCGAACCTACCTCGACGGGGCTGGGTGGCGACGTCTTCGCGCTCTACAGAACGGCCGACGACGAGGTCGGCGCGATGCGAGCCTGCGGCGGCGCCCCCGCCGACGCCACCCGCGAGAACGTCCGCGAAGCCGTTGCAGCGGACCGCGACGTGGCTCCCAGCGACGTGTCGATGCCCGACACCGGGCCCCACGCCGTCACCGTCCCCGGCACCGCCCGCGGGTGGGAAGCCACCGTCGACGAACTCGGCTACACTTCCCTCGCCGAGGCGCTCGCTCCCGCCATCCGCTACGCGACGGAGGGCTACCCCGTCACCGAGGTCGTCGCCGCCCAGTGGCAACACGCCGAGGACCTGTTCACCCACGACCACGCTCGCGACGCCTGGCTGTTCGACGGCGAGGCCCCCGCGGTCGGCCAGGAAGTCCGCCTCCCCGAACTCGGTGAGAGTCTGCAGACCGTGGCCGAGGAGGGAGCCGACGCCGTTTACGAGGGCGCCATCGCGGAGGCCATCGCCGACGAGGTCCAGAAACGCGGCGGGTTCATGACCGTCGACGACCTCGCCGCGTTCGATGTCGAGTGGCCCGACCCCATCTCGACCACCTACAACGGCTGCGAGGTGTTCGAACTCCCGCCGAACAACCAGGGGATGCTCGCGCTCGAGGCGCTCAACGTCGCCGCCGAGGTCGACGCCGGCGAGGCCGACTACGACTCGCCCGAACGCGTCCACCGCTTCGCCGAGGCGATGAAACTCGCCTTCGTCGACGGCCACCGCCACGTCACCGACCCCGACTACGAGGACGTACCCGAATTGCATTCGAAGGCATTTGCGTCCGAGCGCGCTCATGAGATAGATGAAAGGGCAATTCAGGATCCAGACGTCGGCGTGCCAGACGCCGGCGAGGCGGAGGACGCAGACACCGTCTTGCTCTGTGTGGCCGACGACGAGGGCAACGTCGTCTCCTACATCAACTCGCGGTTCGCGGGCTTCGGGAGCGGGCTCGTCGCCGGCGACACCGGCATCGCGCTCCAGAACCGCGGCTCGTCCTTTTCGCTCGATCCGGACCACCCCAACCGACTCGAACCCGGCAAGCGCCCGTTCCACACGCTCGTCCCCGCTATCGCCCGCTTCGGTCCTGAGGACTGGGCGGCCTTCGGCGTGATGGGTGGCTACATGCAACCGCAGGGCCACGTTCAGGTGATATCGAACATCGTCGACTACGACACGCCGCTGCAGGCCGCGCTCGACGCGCCGCGGTGGCGCTACCGCGAGGACGGCACCCTCGCCGTCGAGGAGCGCATGCACGAGGGCGTCCCGACGAAACTCGCCCGCCGCGGCCACGACGTCGGTGTGTTGCCACCTGCTCTTTTCGGCGGCGCCCAGATCGTCCGCACCGACCATGGCACGCTCTCCGGCGCGACCGAACCCCGGAAGGACGGACAGGTGGCGACGTACTAGGTGGTGCAGGGGAGTCCCTCCGATGGTGAGATGGAGCCCTCGCCGCGCTCGCTCTGAGTGGCAGCTACTGCAACCGCAGTCGGTCGTGAGAGATGGAAGCCTTCGACGTGTTCGCGGTCGCTGTCTCCGGAAATCGGAGATTTCCGGGATCGAGACGGAGCAAAGCTCCGTCGGACTCGTCGGAAGAGCTCTGCACTTCCGAGATCACGAGAGAGCTCTGCTCTCTCGAACCAAACGGGATCCCCGTGCTCTCCGCACCGCCCGCTCTCCGCACCGCCCGCTCTCCGCACCGCCCGCTCTCCGCACCGCCCGCTCTCCGCACCGCCCGCTCTCCGCACCG
>Ga0207850_100111_pt1 | contig 83901 bp, 71 predicted proteins | sample 23E2SouthBayCA_FD_187746 | JGI IMG/M metagenome (GOLD analysis project Ga0207850, IMG submission 187746) | Aerobic enrichment media microbial communities from Eden Landing Ponds, California, USA - A23 E3 (3) (SPAdes) | ecosystem: Environmental > Aquatic > Marine > Unclassified | place...
ACATCAACGGCGACTTCGCGTACATGCTCGTGTTCCTCTCGGTCGCCGCCTTCGGCGCCGGTCGGATCCTCGGGCTGGACTCGATCGTCGAGCAGTACGTGGTCGGCGGGCAGCCCCTCGTCGAGCGGTACCCGTGGACCCGATACCTCCTCGGGTGAAGGCCATCGGGTGAGAGACCGCCGGGGCTCGATGAGAGACCCTCCGATCCCCCGCTAACGACGGGCTCGGAGGCGGGCTGAGTTATCACTCGTAATATTCGGGTGGCAGTTATTATGCCGACACGATCCCTGCCAACCAGTACACTATGCACGAGGGATCGTCCTCCGGCGTCCGGTCGAGTTACGGCGCGAAGCTCGCGCTGTCTTTGATCGGGGTCATGGGGGTCTCAGTTTCTTACGGGGTCATCGTTTACCTCCGCGCGGAGGGGGCCGGAGGCGCGGGCGCAGAGGTGCGCTCCGGGCTCGTCGGGATGACGCTGTTGACGGTGATCGGGCTCGCGCTCATCGGCGTCACCGTTGGATCGAACACGGTCATCTCCCTGCGACAGCTCACGGCCAAGGCCGAGCGGATGGCCGAGGGGGACCTCGACGTGCGGTTGGAGACGGGACGAACCGACGAGATCGGGCGGCTGTTCCGGGCGTTCGACTCCATGCGCGGCTCGCTCCGGTCCGAGATCGACGACGCCGAGACGGCCCGCGAGGAGGCCGAGCGGGCGCGACGCGAGGCGACAGAGCGCGCCGAGACGGTCGAGCGAAAGGCGACCGAGTACGAGTCGGCGATGCGCGCGCTCGCCGACGGAGACCTGACTCGGCGGGTCGACCCCGACAGCGACAACGAGGCGATGGCGCGGGTCGGCACCGCGTTCAACGAGATGGCGGACGAGCTGGAGGGGACGGTCGCCTCCGTCGCGACCGTCGCCGAGGACACCGCCGACGTGGCCGGCACCGTCGACGACCGCACGGAGGACCTGCGGGCGACGACCGGGACCGTGAGCGAGGCGGTCGAGGAGATCGCCGAGGGGGCGCGCACCCAGCGCGACGACCTGCAGGCGGCGACCGACGAGGCCGAGAACCTCGCGTCGTCGGCCGAGGAGGTCGCCTCCACCGTCACCGACGTGGCGGAGACCGCGGAGCACGCCGCCGCGGTCGGCGAGGAGGGCCGCGAGGCCGCCGAGGAGGCGCTCGCGGAGATGGACGCGGTCGAGGAGACGACCGCGGAGACCGCCGCGGAGGTCGAGGCGCTCGCCGAGGAGGTCGAGGAGATCGGCGAGGTCGTCGACGCCATCTCGGAGATCGCGGAGCAGACGAACCTGCTCGCGCTCAACGCCTCGATCGAGGCGGCCCGGTCCGGCGCCGACGGCGCCGGCTTCGCGGTCGTCGCCGAGGAAGTGAAAGCGCTGGCCGAGGAGACGCAGGAGTCGGCGAGCGAGATCGAGGCCCGGATCCACTCCGTCCAGGAACGCGCGGAGACGGGCGTCGACGCGATGGCGCGCACCGAGCAGCGGATCTCCGCCGGCGTCGACACGGTCGAGACGTCGATCGACGCCTTGGAACGCCTCGCGGAGGCCTCCGAGCGGACCGACACGAGCATGACCGAGATCACCCGAGCGACCGAGACGCAGGCCGACTCCGTCGACGCGGTGGTCGGTCACGTCGAGGACGTCTCCGCGATCAGCGCACAGACCGCGAGCGCGGCCGGCGACGTGACCGGCGCGGTCGACGAACAGGAACGGACCCTCGGCGCGGTCGAGACCGCGGCCGGGTCGCTCTCGGACCGCGCGCTCGCGCTGCGCGATGCGGTCGAGGACTTCGAGTTCGAGGCTCACGACGGCCTCGGCGCCGCGTCCGACGCCGCGGTCGGCGGTGACGGCGACGCCACCGGTGCCGACGGCGACGCTACCCCCACCGCGGTCTCCGACGGCGGAACGGACGGGGAGCTCGACGACGGGACCGCGGGGGGCTCCTTCGACTTCCCGCACGGTGACGGAGCGGGTGACCCCGCCGACGCCGACGGGGAGGGGGTGAACTGAGATGCTCGTCGACACCGCCGTCTGGGCCTGGATCGGCGTGCTCGCGATGGGCGCCGGCACGATTCCCCCGCTGTGGGCGTGGTACTCCCGCTCGTCGGAAACGGGCGAGTCGCACGCCGTCTACTACGCCACCCTCGCCGGCGTCACCGGCGTCGCGGCGCTCGCGTACCTCGCGATGGCGCTCGGCGTCGGCACGGTGTCGGTCGCGGTCGGCGAGCTCGAAGTCGTCAGGTACGTCGACTGGCTCGTGACCACGCCGCTTCTGCTCCTCTACCTCGGACTGCTCGCTCGGCCGTCCCGGCGCGTGCTCGCCGGCCTGATCGGGATCGACGTGGTGATAATCGCCGGCGGCATCGCCGCCGCCGCGACCAGCGGGACGGTCTCGTGGGTCGCCTTCGGCGTCGCCGGGGTCGCGTACCTCGGGCTCGTCTACGGGCTCCTCGTCGCGCTCCCGCGGTCGGCCTCGGCGGAGGGCGACCGGGTCCGCGCCGTCTTCGGCACGCTCCGGAACATCACGGTGGTGCTGTGGACGCTGTACCCGGTGGTGTGGCTGCTCGCCCCCACCGGATTCGGCCTGTTGACGCCGGCGACGGAGATGCTCGTGTTCGTCTACCTCGACATCGTCTCGAAGGTCGGCTTCGTCGTCGTCGCGGTCGCGGGCGCCGACGCGCTCGACCGCCTCGGCGCCGAGCGCGGACTCGACGCCGACGGCGACCGCGTCGCGGCCGACTCGCCCGCCGACGAGCGGACGACCGTCCTCGGCGACGACTGAGCCGCGGTTCCTCCCTCGATTTCTTCCTCACTCCCCGTCCGCGACCAGGTCCTCGTAGCGCGCGCCGGTCTGTTTCAGGGTCTCCGTCGAGTAGAGCCGCTCGTGGGTGAAGGGGAGGTGGTCGGCCGCCAGCTCGTCGATCTTCTCATCGACCGCCTCGGCCTCGCGGCCGTGGATCATGGTGAACAGGTTGTACTCCCAGTCCTGCTCCGTTCGGCGCGGGCGGTGGTAACACAGCGTGACGTACGGGAGGCTCCCGACCGCCTCGCCGCGCTCGTCGAGCTCGTCGTCGGGCACGTCCCAGACTACCATGCAGTTGTTCGTGAACCCGGTGACGACGTGGTTGACGACGCAGCCGATCCGCTTGATGCAGCCGCCGGCGAGCAGGCGATCGACCGCCGAGAGCACGTCGTCGACGGTCGGGTCGACGCCGGAGCCGGTCGCGCCGATCTCGTCCGCCACGTCGGCGTAGGGGGTCGCGGACAGCGGGAAGCCGTCCTGGATCGCCAAGAGGAGGTCGGCGTCGAGCGGGGTGAGGTCGCCGCGGGCGTCCTCGGAGATGCGGGTGGCGGAGACCTCGGTCTGATCCAGCGATTCCCGCGCGAACCGGTCCCCGTTGACGACGGGGAACTCCAGGTCGATGTAGTAGTCCGTGAGCATCGGGAGCGCCAGCACCTCGCAGCCGGTCCGCTCCTCGATCTCCGCGAGGATCGCGTCGCGCGTCTCCCGCGAGCCCGCGGTGACGACGAACCACTGGTTCCACTCGTGATCCCGGCGGTAGTTGTGGTTCACCTGCCGGTAGCCGTTGATCACCTCGGCGATCTCGTCGAACCGGTCCTCGGGCGCGCGCACCGCCGCCAGCGTCGAGGAACCGATCACCGGGGGGTTGAGGACCGCCCCGAACCGCCGGAAGACGCCGTGCTCCCGGAGGTCGCGAACGCGTTCGAGGATCGCGTCGGCGTCGACGTCGGCTCCCGTCTCGGCCGCGATCTCGCGCGCGACCCGCTCGAACGGGCGCGACTCGACGGGGAAGCCGCTCTGGTACTCGTCGATGAGGGCCGCGTCGACGGCGTCGACGTCGGCCCGCCAGTCGGCGTCCAGACTCATTACGCCGGATTGGGGTCGCGAGTACGTACGGGTTTCGGAGAACGCGGGAGCGGCCGCCCGATACGGCGCTCGGTCGTCAGCGGGAACGCGAGGGTCGATCGTCGATGTCGGCGTCAGTCGTCAGCGGAGGCCTCGCCCGGCGTCGGCGCGAACGCCCGGGCGCTCTCTTCGAGTTGGGTCGTCGAGCAGCCGCCGACGGTCGCGGCCTGTTCGAGCGTCAGTGTGCGGGCGCGATACAGCGTGAGTGCGGTGGACACGGATTTGGACGTCATCGGGTACGATACTCAACTAGATGGACGTACATATAACTCTAACGCCTTTTGTAGTGTGTTGCGGAACAGGAGAGCTACAGAAATATCTTTTTGTATCTTATTATGGTTCAGAAGGAAACGGACGTTCTTTTCTAATGTGTGAACGTGTGCCACAGAACGGCCGCGAACGGTCTCAGCGACCGGTGTCGGCGCTCGCGCGCGCCGCGACCGAGCGAGACGGCAGCTCGGATCGGTGCCCCGCTGACGCGCCGGTTCGCCCCCTTCTCAGCGTTCGGGAGCCGAGCGAGGGACTTTTCGCCCGAGGTCCCGAACGAGGCGTATGGCTCAGGCGACCCAGGAGTTCGGCGACTGGCCCCTCAAACGGCTGATGACCGAGGTGTGCGGCTCCGGCCACAAGTCGGCCGACGACCTCACGCGCGCGCAGGCGACCGAGGCGTTCGAGCGCATCCTCGCGGACGAGCCCGACCCGACCACGCTCGGGGCGTTCTGGCTCGCGAACCGCTGGAAGCGGAACACGCCCGAGGAGCTGGGCGCGTACGTCGACGTGATGTGCGAGCGCGTCGAGTACGCCGAACCGGACGCCGACCCCGTCGACTGCGGCGCCAACTACGACGGGAAGGGACGCTCCGCGATCCTCGGCGTCGCGGCGGGCGTCGTCGCGGCCGCGGCGGGCACCCCCGTCGTCGTCCACTCGGGCGATCGCGTCCCCACGCAGAAGCAGGACGCGTACAAGCACGTCTTAGAGGAGCTGGGCGTCCACACGGAGCTGACGCCCTCCGACTCCGCCGACATGGTCGACGAGACCGGCTTCGGCTTCTACTACCAGCCGGCGTTCAACCCCGCGGTCGACGACCTGTTCGAGCGCCGCGACCAGATGGGGGTCCGGACGTTCGTCAACACGATCGAGACCCTGGCGAACCCCGCCGGGGCGTCGGTCCACCTCGGCTCCTTCTACCACCTCGCGTTCGCGAAGAAGGTGGTCGACACGTTCGTGGAAAGCGAGTTCCACGACCTCGACCGCGTCCTGATGTTCCAGGGGATGGAGGGGTACGACGACGTGCGCCCCGGCTACACGAAGGTCGCCGAGTGGGACGCCGCGGGCGACGAGGAAGGCGGAACCGACGGCGACGCCGAGGCGGCCGGCAGCGAGGGCGCCTCCTTCACCGACTTCGAGATCGAGACCGCGGAGTACGGGATGGACCTCGAAGAGGCGGACCTCGCGGTCGACGACGTCGCCGTCGAGTCGGCCGAGATCACCGAGGATGTGCTCACCGGCGAGCGCGACGGCCCCTTCGCCGACGCGGTCGCGGTCAACGCCGCGCTCCGGATCTACGCCCGCGAGGACGTCGACTCGATCGAGGCTGGCCTCGACGCGGCCCGCGAGGTCATCGACGACGGCTCCGCACACGACGTCCTCGAAGCGCTCCGCGAGTTCTGACCGGACCGACGCGTCTCGTCTCTCACAGTTTCTCGTTCTCCGTTCGGTCGCCTCCTGTGGCTACTTCTCCCCACGATCACCCTCCAAAACAGACCGATCTGGGTCGAATTTGGGACAGAATTCGGAAAGGCGTCTTGAGGCCGTAGCCCCAAGTGAAAGCGTACCGAACATGATCCACGATACCGCTTCCCACTATGCCGACGTGTGAACACTGCGAGGCACACGTCTCCGACCGGTTCGCCCGGGTGTTTGCGGACGCCCGCGGCCGGATACACGCGTGCCCGAACTGCTCGGCGAACGCCGGAATCGCGGAGGTCGCGAAAGAACGAGCGCAGAACGCCTGACTCCCCCCCTGACCGACACTTTTCGGCCCTTTCGCCCTGCTTCTCCGTTTCACCGCCCGTCGACGCCTAGCGCTCGGGCGCGGGCGGCATCGAGCGCTTGTGAGCGCTGCGCTCGACGAGCTCGACGACGCGGTCGACGGCCTCCTCCGGCACGTCGAGTTCGCGGACCGTCGCCGCCCGCGAGAGCCCGCCGTCGACGTGGACCGCCAAGATCGCGTCGACGGTGTCGTAGTCCAGCCCCATCTCCGCGGCGTCGGTCTGGCCCTCCCACATGCCCGCGGTCGGCTCCTGCATCACGAGGTCGTGCGGGACGCCGACGTGCGCGGCCAGCTGTCGCACCTGTTGTTTGTACAGGTTCCCGATGGGGTTGCAGTCGACCGCCTGGTCGCCGTACTTCGTGAAGTAGCCCGTCATCGCCTCCGCGCGGTTCCCGGTCCCCAGCACGATCCGGTTCTCCGCGTTGGCGACGAAGTAGTTCAACACCGCGCGCGTCCGGACGTAGACGTTGCCCGCCGCCATGCGGTCGTCGGCGGCCTCGGGGACGGCGTCGAAGACGGACTCCGCGATCGGCTGGATCTCGATCACGTCGTACTCGATCCCGAGCTCGTGGGCGACGCGCTCGGCGTCGCTCATCACGTCCGGGTCGTTCACCTCGGCGGGCATCGTGATCCCGTGCAGTCCGTCCTCGCCGAGCGCCTCGACGGCGAGGTAGGCGGTCAGCGTCGAGTCGATCCCGCCAGAGAGGCCGAGAACGGCGCCGTCGGCGCCGGCGTCGTCGACGAGATCGGCGATGAACGAGACGATGCGCTCGCGGGCGTTCTCCAGCTCCTCCTCCGAGAGGCGGAGGTCGAGCGGGGGGTCGTCCGACAGCAACACCGACTGGTCCGAGGTCCGGCTCATGGGGTGAGTCTGGGACCGCGGCGACTAATACCTCCCCGTCGGCGCGGGGAACTGGACGCGCGTCGGGTTCTACGGGAGCCCCTCCTCTTCGGCCAACAGCAACTCCTCCTCTTCGGTCTACAGGAGCCCCTCCTCTTCGGCCAACAGCAACCCCTCCAGCGTCGCGTCGTTCGTCGGCGGCTCCCGGGCGACCGCCAGCGCCTCGTCGATCGGGACCGTCCGCGGGACGAGGAACTCGTTGCTGTCGTGGTCGACGTCGACGGGCTCTAACCCCTCGGCGAACACGTAGCCGCGCGTGTGGCGCAACACGCCCGTCGAACACCACACCTCCTGGAGCAACGAGGTGGAGTCCGGCTCGAAGCCGGTCTCCTCGGCGAGCTCGCGCGCCCCGGCGGCGGTGTACGACTCACCGGGCTCGACGATCCCCGCGGGGAGCTCCAGTTGGGTGTTCCGCACGGTTGGGCGGTACTGCTCGACGAACAGCACGTGGTCGTCGGCGACCGCGACGATCACCGTCGCGGGCGACAGCTCCGCCCAGTAGTACTTCTTCTCCGTCCCGTCGGGCTGCTCGACGCGGTCGTAGCCGCCGACGAACCACCCCTCGTCGTACTCGACGACGACCTCTCGGACCGGCCACTCCGGTTCGCCGGGGAGCGAGTGGTTCCGTCCGTCGTCGAACGCCGGCAGGTCGCCGAGGCCGTCGCTCACGGCTGTACCACCTCCACGTAATACGCCTGTCCGCCGCGTCGGACGCGAACGCCGTCGCCGCTCGCCGCCCCCGGCACCTGTTGGGTGAGGGCGTCAACCTCGTCGAACGGCGTGTGGGTGAACCATTCTTTCACCCCGTACGGACCGGTCTGGTACCCCTCGGAGCGCCCGTCGTCGCTCGCGATCGCGCTCGTGAGGAACGGGTACCGCCGGTCCGAGACGTTGTTCACGTCGGCCGCGGTCTCGTTCGTCTCGATCGGCTCGGCGGTGAGGTAGTAGGGGTCGCCGCTCCCGAGGTAGCTCGGAAGCGCCCCCAGCGCGAGCAGGGCGACGACGACCAGGGCGATGGCGATGAGGAGGTTCCGGGTGACCCGGCGCATGGATCACCGTTGGCGTCGGCCGGGAATACCGGTTTCGACCGCGGTGAAACGCCGCCGATTCGCGAGCCGCATCCGTCGACGCCGCACTCGACGGCGCCGTACCCGACTGTGCCCGCCCCGTCGCCGACGCGCTTTACTCGCCCGCGCCCCTCCCTCCCCCATGGAGTTCCGGTTCGAGCTGGCGCTGTGTGCCGCGCTCGAATCCCCTGACCGCGTCGTCGCTCGCCAGCTCGGCGCCGGGATCGAGAACCCCGGCGGCCGGATCGTCGACGTCTGCGTGCTGACGCCCGGTCCGGAGTTCGATCGGCGCGCGGCGATCGCGCCCGACCGGATCCCGGACCCCGCGATCGAAGCGGCGGTCGGTCCCGGCGAGGCAGTCCCCCTCACCGAGGCGTTCGACCTCCGGCCGGACCGCGCCGAGGCCGTCGCCGAGCGCGCGGCCGAGATCGGCTACCTCGAACGCGAGCGCCGCGACGGGCGGCCGGTCGTGCGCTCGACCGCCCGGTACCCCGACGACTGGGTCGGTTCGCTGACCGCAATCGAGAACAAGCCGGACCTGGGTACGCCCGGCAATCTGGCGGCCCAACTGCGGTACGACGCCGCGCTCGAACTGTTCGACGAGGTCGTGCTCGCGACCGCCTCCTACGTCACCCGCGCGCACCTCAACCGGATCCCCGAGGCGGTCGGCGTCTGGCGGTTCGACCCGGACACGGGCGAGCGCGAGGTCGTCCGGGAGCCGACGCCGCTCGATCCCGACGCGCCCGGCGTCGAGATCCGCGAGGAGCGCGGGCTCCGGACCGACGTGGCGCTCGTCGACCCCGCCGCGAAGGCGCGGAAGCGCCGACGGGTCGCCGAGCGCGCCTACGGGAAGGGGTGGCGCCCCGATCCCCCGGCCTGCGCGCACGCGACCACGACCCCCGACGGGCGCCCGTACTGCGAGCGGTTCGACCGGCCCGTCGACCCCGGGCGTGACTGCGGCGCGGCCTGTGACGCGCACGACCCCGCGGATCCGCCCGATCCCCGCCGTGACCGTCTCCGCGACGAGCGGACCGCGTGGGTGGCCGACCCCGCTAGCGACGGTCCGCGCCGCCAGTCCGGGCTCTCGCGGTTCCTGTGACGCCCCCGGATCTCCGCCTCCGCTCCCCGCGACTCGCCGCTACTCCGTCGCTCGTGAGAACGCTTATACTCCGAGGGACGGACTCTCACGTATGGACGACATCGAAGACGTGTTCGTCGCGCGGTTGATGACCAGCGACCTCCACACGGTGACGCCGGACACGCTGGTCGAGGACGCGGCGGCCGTGCTGCTCGACAACGACATCAGCTCGACGCTGGTCGTCGACGACGAGGGCGCCTTGATCGGTATCCTCACCACGACCGACTTCGTCGACATCGTCGCGAAGAGCCAGCCGAAGGCCGAAACGACCGTCGAGCGGTACCTGACACGCGATCCGATCACGGCAAGCGCACAGGACTCCGTCTCGGCGGTGGCCAAGATGATGGTCGAGCACGGGATCCACCACGTTCCGGTCGTCGACGGCGACAAGCCGATCGGCATCATCACCACGTCCGACTTCGCGGCGTACGTCTCCTCGCCGGAGACGGTGTCGCCGTAGCCCGACTCTTCTTCTCGCCTCTCGATACCGCGTCCCCGACGCCGACAAGTCCCGCCTCTTTCTGTGGGGTATTACCCGCGGATCGCCTACCGCGGTCTATGTCCGACCACCTGCATCTCAATCTCTTCACCATGGCCTCCGTCGAGCACGTCTCGCCCGGGTCGTGGACCTACCCCGGCGACCGGTCGCCGGAGTACACCGACCGCGAGTACTGGACCGAGGTCGCGCGCACCGCCGAGCGCGGCGGCTTCGACGCGGTGTTCTTCGCCGACGTGCGCGGGATCTACGACGTGTACGGGGACGATCGCGAGACGGCCGTCGAGAAGGCGGTCCAGACGCCCGCGAGCGACCCGCAGCTCGTCGTGCCCGCGATGGCGGAGGTCACCGACGACCTCGGCTTCGCCGTGACGCGCTCGACGACCTACACGCACCCCTACCAGCTCGCGCGGGAGTTCTCCACTCTCGACCACCTCACCGACGGGCGGGTCGCGCTCAACGTCGTCACCTCGTACCTCCAGTCCGCCGCCGAGAACCTCGGGCTCGACGAGCGGATGGACAAGGAGACGCGCTACGACCGCGCCGACGAGTTCCTCGACGTCTGTTACGAGCTCTGGGAGGAGTCGTGGGACGACGACGCCGTCGAGATCGACCGCGAGGCGGGCCGGTACACCGACCCGGAGAAGGTCTCGGCGATCGACCACGAGGGCGAGCACTTCTCGGTGCCCGGCCCCCACGGCTGCGAGCCCTCGCCGCAGCGTACGCCCGTGATCTATCAGGCGGGCTCGTCGGACCGCGGGCGGGAGTTCGCGGCCGCGAACGCGGAGGGCGTCTTCGCCAGCCAGCCGACCGAGGAGGGCGTCCGCGAGTACATGACGGACGTGAAGTCGCGCGCGGCGGACCACGGGCGCGACCCCGAGAGCCTCAACTTCTTCATCGGCGTCGTGCCGATCGTCGGCGAGACGGAGGCCGCCGCCGAGGCGAAACACGAGGCGTACAAAGCGCACGTCGACGTCGAGGCGACGCTCGCGCTCCTCTCGGGGTTCCTCGACATGGACCTCTCCGAGCTCGACCCCGACCAGAAGGTCGAACACATCGAGACCGACGCGATCCAGGGGACGATGAACGCGTTCACCAAGGCCCAGCCCGACCGCGAGTGGACCGTCCGCGAGGTCGCCGAGTTCTGCGGGCTCGGTACCACCTCTCCGAAGATCGTCGGCACCCCGGAACAGGTCGTCGACGAGCTGGAGTACTGGCACGAGGAGGTCGGCGTCCACGGGTTCAACGTGAAGGAGGTCGTCCGCCCCGACTCGCTGACCGACTTCGTCGACCTCGTCGTCCCCGAACTGCGCGAGCGGGGGCTGGTCCCCGACCCGGACGACGCCGGGGACGCGCCGCGCGGCGACGGGACCCTCCGCGAGCGACTCCTCGGTCCGGGCCAGTCGGGGCTCCGCGAGGACCACCCGGCGAAGCAGTGACGGAGCGCGCCCCCGCCCGGCGTCGCGACGCTCTCGGCGATCGCTAATACGACAACTCTGCCGCCCCCGGCACGCTTAAGTGGATTCCACCGCTTGTTTCAGGTGACGCTTCGCTTGGAGGGCCGAAGCGTCAGCGGGGACCTACTGAACGGCACGCCCGTGCCACTTTTTCCTGGCACGGGCGTGCCGTTCGTTCCTTTGACTATCCGAGAGCGACCGGTACCCGGCGGCACGGCTCGACTGACGCGGCTTCGTTCCATGCGCGCCCGTCTCGCCGACGCGTCCAGGAGCCTCGGCGCTGACGGCGGTCGTCGTGATCCCACGGAGCCGCGGATCTCGGCAGGAACTGCCGCGATCGCGGTCGCCGAGCCGATCAGAGTCGCTCGCCCTGATACGACCCCTCGTAGGTCCCGTCGTGATCGGCGGTCGCGAGCACCAACTGGGCGATCCGCGCGCCGGGCTCGATCTCGATCGCGTGGCCCACGTCGAGGCGCCCCTCGCCGACGCCCTCGTAGCCCGCGTCCCAGACCGCGGTGTCGAGGGTACAGGAGTTGCGCAGCAGCGTCGACCGCGGGAGCACGAACCCGATCCGCTCGTCGGGAATCCGCACCGGCTCGCCGTATCGGACGACGTACGTGCCGGCCTCCAGCCGGTACGTCCCGTCCTCCGGCTCCAGTTCCTCGCGCTCGCCGACCCGCTTGCCGTCGCGCCGGATCGCGCCCGTCTCGGTCTGCTCGAAGACGGCACCGACCGTGAGGTCGACGCCGTTCGGCTGTCGCTGCTCGTCGTCGAGGTCGGCGCCGCCCGCGTCGAGCGCCGCCGCGACCGTCGCTCCCGAGTCGAACATGTCCAACCGAATCCGCGGGCGAGACTAAACGGTGTCGTCCGCTATCGCGGCGCCGATCGCTCCGATCGGACGAGTCGCTCAAACCCCCGATTTCGGAGGGTATAGCCCTTTATCGGCCTTATACACTCGTTACGCCTATTCCTTACATGGGTAGTGGTACCACACTTGGTCTCCCGCAATATTCAGTACCAGAACCGATCTAACACGGTCGATCTTGCAAAAAACTCGCGGGTTTTATATCCACGGGAGGGCCAACTTCGGATGATATGGGACAGACGATTACGGAGAAAATCCTCGATGACCATCTCGTCGAGGGCGAGCTGACGCCCGGCGAGGAGATCGGCATCGAGATCGACCAGGTGCTGACCCAGGACACCACTGGGACGATGGTGTGGCTCCAGTTCGAGGCGCTGGATCTGGACGAGGTCCAGACGGAGCTCGCCGCGCAGTACTGCGACCACCAGACGTACCAGTTCGACTTCAAGAACACCGACGACCACCGCTTCCTCCGCTCCGCGGCCGGCACGTTCGGCGCGTACTTCTCCCGGCCCGGTAACGGGATCTGCCACCAGGTCCACAAGGAGAACTTCGCGGCGCCCGGCAAGACGCTGCTCGGCTCCGACTCGCACACGCCGACCCCCGGCGGGCTCGGCCAGCTCGCGATCGGCGCCGGCGGCCTCGACATCGCCGTCGCGATGGGCGGCGGCCCCTACTACGTCGAGATGCCGGAGGTCGTCAACGTCCACCTCGAAGGCGAGCTCCCCGAGTGGGCGACCGCCAAGGACGTGGCGCTCCACCTGCTCGGCGAGCTGACCGTCAAGGGCGGCGTCGGCAAGATCTTCGAGTACACCGGCCCCGGCGCCGAGAAGCTCACGATCCCCGAGCGCACCACGATCACGAACCTCGGCACCGAGCTCGGCGCCACCTCCTCGATCTTCGCGACCGACGAGAAGACGAAAGACTGGCTCGCGCGCCAGGACCGCGAGGAGGAGTACGTCGACCTCCAGCCCGACGACGACGCCGAATACGCGGAGACGATCGAGGTCGATCTCGACGAGCTCGAACCGCTCGTGGCCGCGCCGTCGATGCCCGACAACGTCGCCCCCGTCAGCGAGTACGAGGGCACCGACGTCGAGCAGGTCATCGTCGGCTCCTGTACCAACGGCGCCTACGAGGACATCCTCCCCAGCGCGAAGATGCTGGAGGGCCGCGAGGTCGCCAAGCAGACCGAGATGATCGTCGCGCCCGGCTCGAAGCAGGCCTCCGAGATGCTGGCCCGCGAGGGCTGGACCGCGGAGATGATGGCGGCCGGCGTCAACTTCTCCGAGGCGACGTGTGGCGCGTGTATCGGTATCGGTCACGTGCCCGCCTCCGACTCCGTCTCGCTGCGCACCTTCAACCGCAACTTCGAGGGTCGCTCCGGCATCGAAGACGACTCCGTCTTCCTCTGTTCGCCCGAGGTCGCCACCGCGGCGGCCATCACCGGCAAAATCGTCGACCCCCGCGACCTCGCCGACGACCTCGGCGATCTCGAGGCGCCCGGCCTGGAGATGGGGACGAAGTACGGCCCCGGCATGGGACAGGACGACTCCGACATCATCTCGCCCGACGAGGCGATCGACGACGGCCTCGTCAAGGGCCCGAACATCGGCGACGTGCCGCTCAAAGACGGGATCGACGTGGACGGCGGCGAGGCCCTCCTCAAGATGGAGGACAACATCACCACCGACCACATCATCCCGGCGACGGCAGATATCCTGAAGTTCCGCTCGAACATCGAGAAGCTCTCCGAGTTCACGCTCTCGCGCGTCGACGACACCTTCGCGCAGCGCGCCCTCGACGCCGACGGCGGCGTCCTCGTGGCCGGCGAGAACTACGGACAGGGCTCCTCGCGTGAGCACGCGGCCCTCTGTCCGATGTACCTCGGCATCGAGGCTGTCTTCGCCCAGAGCTTCGCCCGCATCCACAAGGCGAACCTGTTCAACTTCGGTATCGTCCCGCTGGCGATCGACGCGGAGACGTACGAGAAGATCGACCAGGGCGACGACCTCGAAATCGTCGACGACGTGCCCGCGGGCGTCTCCTCCGGACAGGAGGAGTTCACCGTGAGCGTCAACGGCGAGTGGGAGTTCACCGCCGACCTGGACGCCTCCGAACGCGAGCGCGACATCCTCGCGGCCGGCGGCAAGCTCTCGTGGGTCAAACAGCAGCACGCCGACGACGGCTCCGGTGCGGCGCCGGCCGACGACTGAGGCGGCCGCCGACGCCGACCGCTCGGTCCGACCCCGATTCCTCCGTTTTTTCAGTCGTCGCCAGCGGCGACGCCGGTGTCCCCGCTTTCCCCGACCCACGCGCCCCGCGTGAAGTCGATCGCGTCGTTCCACTTCGCGACGACGGTGGTGACCGCGAGGTCGCCGCTGATGTTGGTCATCGTCCGCAACCGGTCTAAGATCGGATCGACGCCCGCGACGAACCCGACGACCTCCAACGGAAGCCCGAGCTGCGTCAACACGAGCGTCAACATGATGAGGCCGGTCCCCGGCACGCCCGCCGCGCCGACGCTCGCCAGCACCGCCACGAGCACGACGGTCACCTGTTCGGCGATGGACAGTTGGACGCCGACGAGGTTCGCGGCGAAGATCGCGGCCACCCCCTGGTACAGGGCGGTCCCGTCCATGTTGATCGTCGCGCCCAGCGGCAGCGAGAAGCTGTAGACCCCTTCGTCGATGTGGAAGTTGTCGTCGGCGTTCGCCATCGTCACCGGGAGCGTCCCGCTCGACGAGCGGATCGACAGCGCAGTGATCAGCGCGTCCCGCCCGCCGGTGAGGAACCCGATCGGCGACTGGCCGGCGAGCAGCCGCACGAAGATCCCGAGGTGGACGACCGCGATGTGTGCGAGGACGGCGATCAGCAGAGTCGCGATAAGCAGCGCGAACGGCACGATCGCGTCCACGCCGGCCTCGCCGAACACCGCCGCCATCAGCGCGAACACGCCGATCACGCCGTACTCCATCACCCCCCAGACGACCTTGAACATCGCCTCCGCGCCCGCCTCGGCCAAGTTGTAGAACGACTCGACTCCGTCCCGGATGTCCGGCGAGTCGGCCGACTGTTCGACGAGCGCTAACGCGAGTCCGAACACGATGACGAAGAAGATGGTCGGGAGGATGTCTCCGGACGCCATCGCCCCGATCGGATTTTGGGGCACGATCCCCAGTATCACCTCGACGATGTCGGGCGCTTCGGCGGTCTGCGGCTCCGCGTCCCCCAGTTCGAGGTTGGCCCCCGGATCGATGAGGTTCGCGACCAGCAGTCCGAAGCCGACCGCCGCGGCCGAGGTGAGGGCGTACAACGCGACAACCTGCCCGCCGATCTTGCCGAGATTGCTCGGCGAGAGCCGACGCGCCCCCATCAGCAGCGTGAACACGACAATCGGGACGATCAGCATGCTCAGCAGGTTCACGAAAATGTCCCCGAGCGGCTGGAGCGCCGTCGCCGGCTGACCGACGACGAGTCCGAACACCGAACCGAGCACGAACGCCACCCCGATTCGATAGACGATCGGTACTGACCGATACCGCTGCCACGATCGCATGGTTGTGCTTGCCATCCACTCGATGTGGTTAGGCAATCGTCAAGTAGGTACCGGCGCTACCGTGCATTCGCTGCGATCGGTGACGTTCGGATTTTGATTCGAACAGATCTGCCGGTCACGACACGGAACGAAGGAAAACCGAGCGGTAGCGGCGGCGGCGCGACGTTAGCGGGCCGCGGCGGCGACGCGCTCGCGCTCCTCCTTCTGCGAGATGGAGTAGGAGCGCTCGGGGTCGTAGTCCGCGGCCGTGACGAGCTCGTTGGCGAGCGCCTCGGCGGCGGAGGTCGTCGACTTGTACGTCGCGTTGGCGACGCCGTCGGAGATGAACAGCAGCGCTTGGTCGACGCGGCGCTGGGGCGCGACGTCGACCGCCTTCGGGACGGAGATCCCGCCGTACTTCAGGCGGACGGTCTCCTCGCGGGGCGCGGCGTTCTCGACGGCCGTCACGAGGATCTGGACCGGGTTCTCCTCGGTCCGCTCGTGGATGATGTCGAAGGCGTCGCGGACGATCCGCGTCGCCTGCTGCTTCTTGCCCGTGTTCTCGTCGGTCTGCATCAGCCGGTTGATCATCCGCTCGACCAGCGAGATCTCGGACTTCTTGAACTGCTTGGACGCGTGGCGGCCCATCGTGTGCGCGATGGGCGTCACGGTCATGTAGCGCTTCGTCGAGGGGTCCTCGTAGGCGATCTCGGTCACGTCCCAGACGCCGAACAGCTTGGCGTTCTCGTTGGCGGCCTCGCTGGACGCCGGGGCGTCCGGATCCGGCTCGTCGGCGGCGACGTCCTCGTCGGACGGCGCCTCGGTCTCCTCACCGCTCATCTGACGGGCTTCTCCGCGTTTCCGCGAACCAGTTCGATCATGGAGACGCCGTTGACCTTCTCGACTTTGTAGTTGACGCCGGAGAGGTCGCCCATCGCGCGACCCTTCGCGCCGCCGATCCCGGCGATCGTGACCTCGTCGTGCTCGTCGATGAACGAGATTGCGCCGTCACCGGGACAGAACGCGGTGACCTGCTTCCCGTTCTTGATGAGCTGAACGCGGACGCACTTTCGAATCGCCGAGTTCGGCTGCTTTGCCTCGATCCCGACCTTCTCCAGCACGATCCCGCGGGCCTGCGGGGCGCCCTCGAGGGGGTCGGACTTCTTCTTGAGCCCGCGCTCTCGCCGAGCGTACTCGGAGTCGGACCAGCGTCGCTTCTGCCGGTCCTGTTTGAGCTTACGGGCCGCGTATTTGCCGTTCGCCATCGTACATCCACTTCCGAACGGAGCTACTTAAGCGTCGTCTTTCGCCTCGAAGAAACGCCCTCAGATCGCTCGAACGGTACCTCTCGTCCGTTCTGAGAGTGTTTTGCGCCTTCGAGCGGTCGGAAACGACGGGTGCTCGCTCCCGTTGAGACGGTAAGCCGTCGAGAGCGCCCGTCGTTTCGTCTGGAACCGATCCGGGAACGCGCCCGAAACGCGTCCGAGCGTCAGGCGCTCGTCTCCTCGCGCGCCGCCGCGACCCACTCCGGTTCCGACACCGTCGCGCCGAGGTCGCGGTAGTCGATGTCGACGTCGACGGTCGCCTCCTGCCCGTCGTGGTCGCCCGCCCACGACTGCTCGAGCCGCGGCACCACGCCGGACTCGTACACGTGAACCGTCGCCGCCGCCGTCTCGACGGTCTCCGGGACGTTCCGGTCGCCCTCGAAGGAGTCGGCGGTGAACCGCGCCGTCGGCTCGCCGCGCACCTCGCCCTCGCCGTCGCTCGTCGGGTTCCACAGATTCAGCCCCTCATACTCCGTCTCGCCGCCCGCGGTCTCCCCCTCGACGCGGATCCCCGTCACGACCTCCGAGCGCATCGCCGATTCGAGGTCGTCGCCCGACCGGTCGACCGGCTGCCGGCCGTACTGCGTCTCGTCCCCGCTCTGCTGGCGAATCAGCGCCACGTCGTCGGCGACGTACAGCTCCGACACGTCGGTCTCCTCGCTTTCGGTCACCGTCTGCCGCACGTACTGACGCCCGTTCTCTAGGTCGTACGCGGACTCGTACTCCTGTGAGGGGAGCCACGGGCTCGGCTCCGTCTCCCCGTCGTGGGTCGTCTCCGCCGTCGAGAACAGCGTCGCGCCTCCGGCGTCGACGAGCGCCTCGACGTGGCGCTCCGAGAGGGCGGCCACGTCGAGGCCGTCCTTGTTCCGCCACTCCGCGTCGGGGAATGGGCGGTCCGATCCGCCGCCGAGACAGCCCGCGGTCCCGATAGCGACTCCGGTCCCGACGCCGACGAGGAAGCGTCTCCGGTCCATGCCGCGAGACACGAGCGCGTCGACAAAAGGGCGTGGGTTCCGTCCTCAGGTGAGTTGGATGTCGTCGATGTCGTAGTGCCGCTTCGCCAGCGTCCGCGCCGTCTCGATGTTGGCGCCGTCGGCGCCGATGGCCACGCCGCGGTCCGGCTCCGGCACTTCGACGTACGCGACTCGATCGTTCTGCTCGGAGATCGTCACGGCGTTGACCGCCGCGGGCGAGAGCGCGCTCGCGACGAACGCCTCCGCCGTGTCCGCGTCCTCGACCAGTTCGACGGACTTGCCGAGCCGCCGCTCCGCCTCCTCGACGGTCTCGCCGGCCTGTCCGATCGCGGCGGCCATCTCGCCGGCCGGCACGAGGAACACGAGCCGGTCGCTCTCCACGAGGCAGTCCTTCGGCGCGACCCCGGTCAGCTCGTCGAAGCGACCGATGTATCGCCGGGCCTCGTCGGAGAGCTCGACGCGCATTAGTCGTCGCCCACGACGCGCGACCCCATCCGGAGGTCGACGTCGCCGGTGCCGAGCGAGATCGGCTTACCGGCGATGACGTTCTCGATGACGCCGTCGAGCTCGTCGTACTCGCCGTGGATCGCGGCGTCGAGCAGGTGGTTGACCGTCACCTCGAACGCCGCGCGTGCGAGCACGGAGTCCTTCGAGCCCGAGATGCCGTGGCGGCCGATCGACTCGATCTCGCCGTTGTTCGTCATGATGTCCGCGACGAGCATGAGGTGGCGGACGTTCACGTCGTCGAGCCCCTGCTCTTCGAGCGTGTTCTTCGTCTCGTCGATGATCGTCTCGCGGGCCGCCTCGACCCCGAGGTTGCGGTAGATCTCGTGGATGTTGTTACACGTCGTTCGCGAGGCGTCGACGCCCTCGATGTCGAGGGCGTCGCCGAACGCCGACCCCTCGGTGTAGAGGACGAACTCCTCGTCGCCGTCGATCTCCTCTTTCCGGATGACGACGCGTTCGATCTCCTCGATCCCCTTGAACACGATCTCCCGAAGCCGCTCGACGAGCTGGAGCAGCTCGCGGTAGCTCGGCTCGTTCGGCCCGAACTCCACGACGGTCCCCGACTGTCGGGTGTCGACGCCGAGCGAGTCCTCGATCGTCTCGGCGATGATCGCGGCGACCTCGGACGGGTCCGAATGCGTCGGCCACCGTTCGAGGAGGGTGTCGTCGTTCAGGTCGATCCGCACCAGCATGTCCGCGACGTTCGTCGACACGTCGCCGAGCGCGAGGATGCGCGTCGCCTCGATGGACCAGACGACCTCGTGGGCCTTCTCGCGGTCCGTGGCGTGCTCGCCTTCGAGGTGGACCGTCATCATCGGCGTGTCCGGCGTCTTCCGGGCGTCTACCAGCTCGATGAGCCGGGGGAGCCCCTGCGTGACGTCGATCTCCGCGACGCCGGCGTAGTGGAACGTGTTCATCGTCATCTGCGTCCCGGGCTCGCCGATCGATTGCGCGGAGACGGTACCGACCGGGTCGAGCGGGTCGACCCGCGTCTCGATGTAGCGGTTCTCGACGCCGGTCGCGATGTCGGTGGCCTGCTCGACGGTGACCTCGCCGGTCTCCTCGGCCTTCCGGTCGATCGCCTCGTACACCTCGTCTTTGAGGCGGGAGGGAAGCTCAGTGGCCTCCACGACCGCCTCGATGTCGTCGGTGACGTGGTCGTACTCAGTCATCCGACTCCACCCCCGAGGCCTTGTTGAGGCCCGGTCCGGAGTGTTCCGAGAGGTTCGTCGGCGGCGCGCGCTCGCCGAGGAACCGCTCCTTCTCGTCGTCGGAGTCGAACTCCGAGTCGACGACGCGGTCGACGATGTCGTCGACGTCGATGCCGTCTCCCTCGCCCGAGGACACCTTCACCGGCGAGGTGCCGTCCTCGCCGAACTCGAACTGGACGATCCGGCCCGAGGTGTCCCGGACCGTCCCGTCGTACTGCGCCTCCAGTTCGGAGAGCGCGTTGATGAGCCGGCGCTGGAGGTAGCCGGACTTGGAGGTCCGGACCGCCGTGTCGACCAGCCCCTCGCGGCCGCCCATCGCGTGGAAGAAGAACTCCTGAGGCGTGAGCCCGCCGCGGTAGGAGTTCTCCACGAAGCCGTGCGCCTCCGACGAGAGGTCGTTCTCCTTGTAGTGGGAGAGCGTCCGGTCTTCGTAGCCGCGGTTGATCCGCTCGCCGCGGACCGCCTGCTGACCGACGGATCCGGCCATCTGCGTGAGGTTCAGCATCGACCCACGCGCGCCGGAGCGGGCCATCACGACCGCCGGGTTGTCGTCGCCGAAGTGCTGGTCGGCGATCTCACCGGCCGAGTCGCGCGCCTTCCCGAGCGTCTGCATGATCTTCATCTCCAGCGTCTCGTCGACGCCGCGGCCCGGGAGCGACTCAAGCTCGCCGGCCTCGTACGTTGCGATTAGCTCCTGCACGCGGTCGTAGGCGCTCTGGATCGCGTCGTCGACCTGCTCTTCGGCCTCCGGCGGGATCGACTCGTCGTCGATCCCGATCGAGAACCCGAAGTGCATGATCGCGCGCATCGCCAGCGACGCGATCTCGTTGATGAACACGCGCGAGCGCGTCTCGCCGTACTCCTTGGTGAGGGTGTCGACGACCTCGCCGCCGAACGCGCCGACGGCGTCCTCGTCGATCGTCCCCTCGACCAGCTGGCCGTTCTCGATGAGCACCCTGTCGCCCGTCGAGGAGGTGAAGTCCAGCGAGAGGTCGTCGGGGAGCAGCTCCGAGAACAGCGTCCGACCGGTCCAGTACTCGCGTCCCTCGTCGTCGACGCCGTCCGCCTCGGGCAGCTCGTCGACGCGGGTCGCGCGCAGCAGGTCCAGCGCCTGCGTCTCCGTGAACTCGGGGTTCGAGTGGGTGAGCAGGTACGTCCCCGAGATGTGGTCCTGAATGGCGCCGATGATGTTCCCGCCGAACCGGGGCGAGAGGATCTGCTCTTGGACGCGCATGAGGACGCGCGCCTCGGCGCGGGCCTCCTCGTTTTGAAGCGCGTGCATGTTCATCTCGTCGCCGTCGAAGTCGGCGTTGTACGGCGGACAGACGACGGTGTTGAGCCGGAACGTCTTGTACGGCATCACCACGACCTCGTGGGCCATGATGGACATCCGGTGCAGCGAGGGCTGCCGGTTGAAGATCACGATGTCGCCGTCGACGAGGTGCCGATTGACTTCCCAGTCGGCCTCGACCTTCTCGGCGAGCTCCTCGCAGTTCTTCTCGGTCACCTTCAGCCGGCGACCGTCGGGGCGGCGCACGTAGTTGGCGCCGGGGTGGGCCTCCGGCCCGTTCCGGACGTACTGCCGCGCCTCGTCGACGTTGCGTTCGGTGACGTTGAGCGTCTGGGTCATCTCCTTGGCGACCCGGTCCGGGACGCCGACCTCGTTCAGCGAGAGCGTCGGGTCCGGCGAGATGACGGTCCGGGCGGAGAAGTTGACGCGCTTCCCGGACAGCGAGCCGCGGAAGCGGCCCTCCTTCCCTTTCAGTCGCTGGCTGAGGGTCTTGAGGGGGCGGCCGGAGCGGTGTCGCGCCGGCGGCGTCCCGCTGATCTCGTTGTCGACGAACGTGGTGACGTGGTACTGGAGCAGCTCCCAGAGGTCCTCGATGATCAGCTGCGGGGCGCCCGCCTCGCGGTTCTCCATGAACCGCTGGTTGATCCGGATGATGTCGACCAGCTTGTGCGTGAGGTCGTCCTCGGAGCGCTGGCCGTTATCCAGCGTGATCGAGGGACGCGTGGTGACCGGCGGCACCGGCAGCACCGTCAGGATCATCCACTCCGGCCGAGAGTGCTCGGAGTCGATGCCGAGGACCTCCAGGTCCTCGTCCGGGATGTCCTCGAACCAGTCGCGGATGTCCGAGGGCATCAGCTTGTTCATGTCCTCTTCGGTGAGATCGATGTCGAGCGCCTTCTCGATGGCGCGGCGGTCCTCCTTGCGCGGCCGGAACTCGCCGGCCATGATCTCGTTGATCCGGTCTAAGGCGATGTCGGTCTTCTCGGCGAGCTCCTGCGGCGAGGTGCCCGGGTCGTCCTCCTCCTCGTCGGGCTGCATCGCGGCCGCGATCCGCTCGGAGTAGTCGCCCGAGAGCACGTCCTGGACCTCGTAGTAGGTGGTCGGCTTCTCGTGTTTGATGTCCGCCTGCGGCTCGCCGCAGAACGGGCAGGTGGACGCCTTCCGGGCCTGCCGGACGGCGGCCTTCAGCACGTCGTGCTCGTCGTCGCCGAGCTCCTGCGCCCGCTCATAGCGGTCGCGGAACTCGTCGCGCTGCGCCTCGTCTAAGGCCAGCCGGCCGCACTCCCGGCACGTCGAGCGGAGCAGCCGCCGGATGAGCTTCGTGAAGCCGACGTGAATGACCGGGGCCGCGAGCTCGATGTGGCCGAAGTGGCCGTTACAGGAGCCGGAGTGGGAGCCGCAGGTCCGACACTCCAGGCCGGGGTCGATGACGCCCAGCCGCGGGTCCATCAGCCCCATGTCGATCGGGTAGCCGTCGTCGTCGTACGTGTCGGCCGTGATAACCTTCGTCGCCGACATGTCCCGGTACGTCTCCGGGTCCATGAGGCCGAAGTCGATGCCGCCGAGCACTTTCGGTGTTTGCATTGACATTTAAATTGCGTCCTCCAGTTCGAGTTTCGGTCGGATGCCTAAGGCGATCATCTCGTCGAGCAGGAGCTTGAACGCGTAGCTCACCTCGAGCTCGTGGATGTCGTCCTCGTCGCCCGTGACCGGATCGTACACCCGGCGCTGTTCGCGGTCCTCGACGGCGACGAGCCCGGTCTCCGCAGAGACGTGTACCGTCTCGGCGTCCGACGACTCCAGCAGCCGCTCGTTGAGCACCATCGACGCGCCGTGGCCGATGATCGTGTCGCGCTCCATCTCCCCGACGCGCAGGCCGCCCTCGCGGGCGCGCCCCTCGGTCGGCTGGCGCGTGAGCACCTGCACCGGGCCGCGCGAGCGGGCGTGGAGCTTGTTCGACACCATGTGGTACAGCTTGTGGTAGAAGATCGTCCCGACGAAGATCTCCGCCTCGATCTTCTCGCCGGTGACGCCGGAGTACATGACCTCCTTGCCGGAGGACTTGAAACCGTGGTCCTCCAGCCCGCCGCGGAGCTCCTCCTCGTCTTCGCCCTGGAACGGCGTGCCGTCGACCCGCGAGCCGCGCAGCGAGCCGACCTTTCCGCCGAGCATCTCCAGCACGTGGCCCACCGTCATCCGGGACGGCAGCGCGTGCGGGTTCATCACGAGGTCGGGGACGACCCCCTCCTCGGTGAACGGCATGTCCTCCTGGGGTGCGAGGTGGCCCACGACGCCCTTCTGACCGTGTCGGGACGCGAACTTGTCGCCCAGCTCGGGGACGCGCTGGTCGCGCACCTTCACCTTCGAGAGCTTGGAGCCGTCCTCGCCCTCCATCAGCGTCACCGTGTCGACGACGCCCGATTCGCCCGAGCGCATCGTCACGCTCGTCTCCCGGCGCTTCTGCGGGGAGAGCCCGCCCATGTCGTCGGGCTCCTCTAAGAAGCGCGGCGGGCTGGTCTTGCCGAGCAGGACCGAGGACTCGTCCACCTTCGTCTCCGGGTTGACGAGGCCGTCCTCGTCGAGGTGGGTGTACGCGTCCTCACCGCGCGCGCCGCGGACGTCCTGATCGGGGATCTCGAAGCGGTCCTCCTGACCGCCGGGGTACCGGCGCTCCTCGCCCTCGTAGGTCCGGAAGAAGTGCGAGCGGGTGAGCGCGCGGTCGACGGAGCCCTGGTTCATCACCAGCGCGTCCTCGATGTTGAAGCCCTCGTAGGACATCACGGCGACGACGAAGTTCTGCGCCGCCGGCCGCTTGTCGAAGCTGATCTGGTCGGACGTCTGCGTCTTCACCATCGCCAGCTGCGGGTAGTGCAGCAGGTGCTGACGCGTGTCCGGCCGGATGCGGTAGTTAGCCGAGGGGAGTCCGAGCGACTGCTTCATCATCCCCGCGCCCATCGTAATCCGGGGGCTCGCGTTGTGCTCGGGGTACGGGATCATCCCCGCGCCGATACCGAACACGAGCTGCGGGTCGATCTCGAGGTGCGTGTGGTCCTCGGTCACGTCCTCCTCGTCGACGGCGACCAGGATGTCCTCCTCCTCCTCGGCGTCGATGAACTCGACGTATCCGCGCTCGATGAGGTCCTCGAACTCGACCTCGCCGCGTTCGAGCGCCTCGACCTCCTCGTCGCCCAGCAGGGGCTCGCCGTTCTCGACGACGATCAGCGGGCGGCGGGCGCGCCCCGCGTCCGCGTTGACGATCACTTCCTGGGTCCGGTCCTTGACCGAGACGTTCACCATATCCGAGACGTCGCCGCGTCGGCGGGCCTCGCGGATCTGTTCGGCGAGGGCCTCGGGGTCCGGATGGGTCCCGACGAGGCTCCCGTTGACGTACACCTTCGCTTCGCGTTCTGCCTGAGCCATATTAGTCGTCCGCCGTCTGTCGTTCGACGCCTTCGATGCCGGGGATCCCCTCGACACCCATCGACGCCAGTTCTCGTTTCAGCCCCTGTTCGTCCTCGACGGTCTGTGAGAGCTCCATCGACTGCGCGAAGTTCTTCACGAGTCCGCAGTTCGGCCCCTCCGGCGTCTCGGAGGGACAGATGCGACCCCACTGAGTCGCGTGGAGGTCCCGCGCCTTGAAGTGCGGCTGCGAGCGCGACAGCGGCGATCGCAGGCGCCGGAGGTGCGAGAGAACGCCCATGTAGTCGGTCCGATCGACGAGCTGGGAGACGCCGGAGCGTCCGCCCACCCAGTTGCCCGTCGCGATCGGGTGTTCGAGCCGCTCAGTCAGCACGTCGGAGCGGACGACCGTGTTGACGGTGAGATCGCGGTTGCGCATGTTCGCGCGCTCGAGCTGGTACTTCACGTCGCGAGCCAGCTTGTTCAGCGCGGTCCGGAACAGGTCGCGCATCAGGTCGCCGGAGACCTTCAGGCGCTTGTTCGCGTAGTGGTCCTTGTCGTCGGCCTCGCGGCGGTCCAAGGCGAGCTCGAAGCACGCCTCGGCCATCCGGCAGAGGTAGTACGCCTTGTTGATCCGCACGTCCTCCTCCTCGACGCCCTCCTCGTGGAGGTGCGGGAGCAGGTAGCGGTCGATGACGTAGTTCGCCCGCTTGAGCTGGTAGTTCTTCCCCTGGCCGGAGGCGACGCGCTCGCCGAGGGTCTCGATGGCCTCCTCGGTCGTCTGCACGTCGGCCTCCTCCAGATTCTCCAGCATGAACTTCACGATCTCGGGGTCGTCCGAGACGCGGTGGACGATCTCCTCGTCGGATTCGAGCCCGAGTGCGCGGACGAGGGTGACGAAGTCGATCGAGCCCGAGACGGACGGGAACGACACTTCGAGGAGCCCCTCGCGGTTGCGCTCGCACAGCACCAGGGCGCGGTACCCGCGGCGCTGGGAGAACGTCTTCGCGACTTGGATCTCGTCGCCGTACTTCGAGTCGTACTCGGCGAGAATCTTGTTCGGTGCGAGGTCCTCCGAGGTCATCAGCACGCGCTCGGAGCCGTTGACGATGAAGTAGCCGCCGGGGTCGACGGGGTCCTCACCGATGTCGATGAGCTCCTCGTCGGAGAAACCGGCCATGTTACACTTGTCCGAGCCGACCATGATCGGCATCCGGCCGACCTTGGTCTCGGTCGTGTCGACGACCTGCTCGGGCTCGTCCTCGCCGCCGCGCACGATGGACATCTCCATGAACACGGGCGCCGAGTAGGTGATGTTTCGGAGGCGGGCCTCCTGGGGGTACAGCAGTTCCTCGGAACCGTCTGCCTCGCGGACGCGCGGAGTGACCATCCGAACGTCGCCGAGTTCGACGTAGACGGGCTCTTGGCCCTCCTTGTCGCCGATGTCGGTCTCGATGGTCTCCTTCTCGTCGACGACCTCCTGCATGCCGCGGTCCAGGAAATTGTTGAACGATCGGAAGTGGTGTTCGGCGAGCCGTTCGTCCGAGAAATACTCGCGTGACACCACGCGTCGGTCTTGCCTGTTCATGAGACGACTAATCGGTACACGACCGCTTCCTCGGTCGTGCGGGAGTTTCGAACGATCTTCACCACGTCGCCGACCTCAGCCTCGTCGGGGAGCGCGGGATCAGTGCGTTTGATCTTCGGTAGGTTCGTCCGTTTCACGTCGTACTCCGCCAGAACCTCGTCGACCTCTTCGGGTTCGAGGAGGACGTGGTCCGGGACGAGTTCGTGTTGGCTTACGTCTACCATGGGTGGTGGTTATTGAAAGAAGCTATCACGAGATACTACAGATCGCTATATGGGCCAGCGGCATAAGACTTGCCAACCGCTTCCGCCATGCACGGCTCACGGCGACGGGGGCGTGCGATACTCCTACTCATGCGGGTATCACACAAAAGGGTACCGCCGCGGTCGATCGCGTCGCCGATTCCGTCGGTCGGCCTTGCCGATTCACCTCCCCGATCGACTGCGTACGTCCGGAACCGCGGCGTCGTCCCGGTTCGCCGGGAACCGTGGTCCCTCCGCGTCGACGCCGGCTCTCCCTGTCACCGGTCACCACCGTCGCCGGGGATGACAAGCCTTATTTGCCAGACAGGGGTACGAATGGATGCGACAAGCCCGGATGGTGTAGTGGCCCATCATACGACCCTGTCACGGTCGTGACGCGGGTTCAAATCCCGCTCCGGGCGTCCCCACGCTTCGGGGTCTGTCGCTGTTTGCCCGGATGGTGTAGTGGCCCATCATACGACCCTGTCACGGTCGTGACGCGGGTTCAAATCCCGCTCCGGGCGTTTTCAACGACCAACACGGCGAGCGTAGCGAGCCGTTCGTCGAAAACGGTCGCAAGAGGGTTTGAATCAAGGAGTGAAGCGAGCGGAACGACTGAGGTTCAAATCCCGCTCCGGGCGTATTCTGCCGACGGAAACTACGAGTGAGGAGCGGTGCGAGCCTTCTGGACGCTGACGGGCTCTCGGAAAAGGCAGCTCCGAAAAACGATCGAACGCGACCGTCCGCCTTTATAGGTCGATCAGCGACCGCAGATCGGCCACCAGTGTCTCCGTCTTCCCATCGGGCTCGTCGTCGTCACTGACGGGCGTCCGCCCGTCGAACGTCTCGTGGACCATCGAGACGCCTTCGGCCAGGGTGTCGAGGCCGTAGCCGCCTTCGAGGACGTAGGCGTTCGCGGCCCCGATCTCGTCGGTGACCGAGCGAATCCGGTCGGTCATCAGCGCGTACCCCTCCGAGGAGACGCGCATCCGGGAGATGGGGTCGTGCCGGTGGGCGTCGAACCCGGCCGAGACGATCACGAGGTCGGGGTCGAATCGTTCGAGCGCCGGGGCGATCGCCTCGTCGATGGCGTAGAGGTAGTCGGCGTCGCCCGCGCCGGCCGCGAGCGGGAGGTTCACCGTCGTCCCCTCGCCCTCGTCGCGACCGGTCTCGTCGAGCGCGCCGGTGTCCGGGTAGAGCCCCTCCTCGTGGATCGACGCGTAGAACACGTCTCCGCGATCGTAGAACACATCTTGAGTACCGTTCCCGTGGTGCACGTCCCAGTCGAAGATCGCGACCCGATCGGCGGCCCCGTCGTCGAGGACGGTCTGCGCCGCGACGGCGGCGTTGTTGAAGAAGCAGAATCCCATGGCGTCGTCGGGCACCGCGTGGTGACCCGGCGGGCGTCCGAGCGCAAACGGGGTGTCCCGGCCGTCGTCGCCGTCGAGCGCCGACCGGGCCGCCCACTGGGAGAGGCCGGCCGAGGTGAGCGCGGCGTCCCACGTCCCCTCGCTCGCGACGGTGTCGGGGTCCCAGCTCCCGCCGCCGTCGGCGACGAACGCCTCCAGCTCGTCGACGTACTCCGCGTCGTGGACCGCGACGACCTCTTCGCGCGTCGCCGGGTCCGCTTCCGCGTATTCGACGCCGTGCCGCTTCGCCAGCCCGCGGCGGATCGCGCGCAGCCGGTCCGGGTTTTCCGGATGCCGTTCGCCGGTGTCGTGTTCGAGACACCGCTCGCTGTAGCCGAAGCGCATCTACTCGAACAACGCGAAGTACGTCTCGATATCCTCGGCCTGTACGGTCCGTCTGTCGGCGTGCCGCGCGAGCGTCGCGGCCGCGCTCGCGACGTTGTCGGCGTAGTCCTCCAGGATGTCGGCCAACGCGATCCGCGCGTCGACGCCCACTCGGTATCGGTCGTCGATCCGGAGCCGCGCGATGCGGTCGATGGGGGCGACGGGAAGAGTGAGATCCTCTCGGCTGATCACCTGTTCGACGCCGAAATCCGACGCCATCAGCGTCTTCCGCCCGTCCTCGGTTGCCCGTTCGGCCGCGTCGATCGCCAGCTCCGAGCCGTGCGCTTGGATCCGGCGAGCCAACTCCTCGGCGGCGTCCGCGCTCACGCGGAGGTCCCCGGCGTTCCGCCGGATGATCCCGTCGACCGGCGCGAACGGCAACTCGACACTCATACACACAGTCGCGTCCGTGGTCCGTATAACGCTTTCCGTTACCGCCGTCTCCGAGGCTGAGCGCTGGCGTCGCGGCTACTCGACGCTTCGCTGTAGCGCTCGCCGTCTCGTAACGTCACGGCGTCTCCTCCTCGGCCGAAACGAACTCGGGGCGGCTAGAACACGTCGACGGCGTCGATCGTGCCGTCGCGCTCCGTCCCGCGTACCGTGACCTCCTCGCCGAGCCGCAGGCTCGCGTCGGTCTCGACGCTCTTCGTTCGCTGGCCGTCGTCCAACACGACGGGATCGCCGGTCTGAACGACCGTTCCGGTGAACTCGACCTCCGCTTCCGACCGCTCCGCCGTCGCGGCCGCGGCGCTCCCGGCACCGCCGCCCCCGCCGCCGGCCTCGCCGCTGTCGTCGTCGGTGGCCTCGCCCGCGACGGCCTCGGCGGCCGCCTTCTGTCCGTCCTCGGCGAAGGCGCCGAGTCCGGTGTCGTTCGCGTCGCGGTCGCTCTCGGCGTCTGCGCTGGCACCTGCCGCCCCGCTCGACGCGTCGCTCCCCGCTTCGAGGACGGTGACCGTCGAACGCCAGTTCGCGGAGGCCTCGAGGTCGTCCTGCCAGCCGTCCTGAATCTCCACGTCGGTGAAGACGACGCGGTCCGCAAGGTCGATCTCGCGGTCCGCCTTGTCGCCCCACAGCGCGACGCGGATCTCGCCGGTGTCGTCCTTGATGCGGACGTTCCGGACCTGCCCCTCCGAGCCGTCGTCGCGGTCGAACGTGCGCTTCGGATCGGTCTCGATGACGCCGCCGCCGACGTCGACGACTTCGCCGATCTCCACGTCGGCGACGTCCGTCGTCTCCGGGACGTACTCCACGTCCTCGTCGACGCGTTCGACTGTGCCGCGGTCGCCCACGTGGAGCTCCAAGTCGCCGTCGCGCTCGCGCACGTAGCCGTCGCCGACCTCGACGACCTCGCCCGGCTCGAACTCGTCGGCGAGGCCGGCCTTGTCGTCCCACAGCGTGACGCGCACGCGACCCGTCTCGTCGCCGACGGTGAGGTTGGCGACCCGACCCTCGGAGCCGTCGTCGCGGTCGAACGTCCGGACCGAGTCGGTGTCGAGCACCTGTCCGACGAGGTCCACGTCGGAGGCGCCGAGCGAGAGGTCGGCCACTTGGTAGGTGTCGAGCACCTGCACGTCGACCTCGGCGTCCTCGTCCGGTTCGACCTTGTCCGCGCTCACTTCGAGCCCGCTGTATCCCTCCTTCGGACGGCCCATGACGCGAAGGACCTGTCCGACCTCCAACTGCTCCTCGGCGGCGGCGGCCATCTCGTCCCACAGCGCGACCCGCACGGAGCCGGAGGCGTCCGCCACGTCGACGTTGCAGACGCGGCCCTCCTCCGCCTCGTCGTCGTCGCGCTCGAACGTGCGGACGTCGCCGATGGAGGTCACCTTCCCCAGGAACTTCACGTCGTTCATGCCCGGTTCGATGTCGGCGATCGTGTCGGCCTCCTCGTCGCGCAGCTCGTGGGCGATGAGCATCGCCGCGGTCTCCTCGTCGGCGAGTCCGCCCATCTGCTCGACCTTGTCCTCGACGGCCGCCTCGAACTCCTCGAACTCGACGTCGGTGTCGAGATCATCGTAGACGTCCTCTATCACTCCCATACGCGTACCTCCTCGGTTGTCGAGTCCGCGGATAAGCGTTGTCCTTGCGGGGGTCTCGCGGTCGAATCGGGGCGATCGTTCCGGGGTCGCCGCGGGGTCGCCCTCGCGGGTCGGTGCTTCGTCATACCCGTCCATCGGTCCCGTCGATACAAAAGGTGTGCAATCGGGGCCGGCCCGGACGGGCCGCCCCGCCCGCTCCCAGCTACGTCCGGCCCGCCCGTCGGTCGCGATCGTCTCGCGACCCCGTGCGCCGTCGCGGACCACCGCCGCGGCCTCGGGGCCTCACCGTCGAACCCCGCTTCCGGCTCGTGGCCGACCGTGGTCACCGACTGGGTGCACACAGCCGGTCCGGTTCGGAGCGGTCGACCGCGCCGTGTGCGACCGTTCGCCACGCGCTCTACGGACCGTAACCGTCTTAAGTAACAGCGCGGTACGTTCATTTGAGTCCTGGTAGGGTAGTGGACTATCCTCTTGGCTTGCGGAGCCAGGGACCGGAGTTCAAATCTCCGTCAGGACGCTCACTTTGCGGCTGCCTCACTTCGTTCGGCAGCCGCTGCGTTCGGTCCTGACGTGCCTCGCGCTCACTTCGTTCGCGCGAGACTCCGTCAGGACGTTTTTGGACCCACCAAACGGCAAGCATCGCGAGCCGTGCGTGAGTCCGAAAAACTCCGCGGAGATTTGAGCAGGAAAGTCGCAGCGGCCGAGCGAAGCGAGGCCGACCGTCTTTCCGAGTTCAAATCTCCGTCAGGACGCTCACTTTGCGGCTGCCTCACTTCGTTCGGCAGCCGCTGCGTTCGGTCCTGACGTGCCCCACGCTCGTTTCACCCGCGTGGGACTCCGTCAGGACGTTTTTGGACCCACCAAACGGCGAGAACCGCGAGCCGTGCATGCGTTCGAAACCCGTCGCTCGGTCGTCACGACCAACTTTGAAGAAACCGGACGAGGTGCAACGCGATATGGAGCGCACGCGGCGAGCGATTCTCGGGACGCTCGGAACGGGTGCGATCGGGGCACTCGGCGGCTGTTCTCTCAGAGTGAGGTTCGGAGACCCACAGACGGTGACCATCGAGGTCGGCGGCGACTTCGACACCGAACAACCGATCGAACTCGAAGTGCTCCCGGCCACGGTGGAGTCGGGACTCTCGGAGAACGTGGTGTTCCAGCAGACCATCACCGTCGGCCCGTCCGGTCCGGAGGAGGCCCTGTCGGAGATCGGAGGCGCTTTCGAGTCCGAACGGGCGCTGATTCGCGTGCACGTCTTGGGACTCGGCCTCATCGGTGAGTACACGTTTGTCCCGGACTGTCCGACGGGCGCCACCTACGACGAGGTGCTCTACGTCACTCTGCAGTCGGTCTTCGACGTGACGTTCCGGCAGAACCGGTGTCAGTGAACCGAGAGGCTGCGCACGCGATCGAGTCGAACGGGCTCCCGTGCCGCTGATTAGTCGTGCGGATGGAACCGCTCCATCGCGCGCTTGACGGCGCCCGTGTCGCCGATGAAGGTGACGTGGTCGCCGTACTCCAGCACGCTGTCCGCCGACGGCACGTGATTCTCGCCGTCGCGGCTGACGACGGCGACGAAGGCGCCGTCGGGGATCTGCGCGTTGAGGTCGCGAATCGTCTTCCCGGCGAGGTTCTCCGCGGTCACCGTGACCTCCTGCACGTCGTGGCTGTCGCCCAGTTCGTTCATCCAGTGGGTGATCGCCGGGCGCTCGATCTCGTCGTCGATGGCGACCGCGGTGGCCGTCGGCGAGTCGATCGCCTCCACGCCGATGCTCTCGAAGGCGTCGATGTTGTCCGACTGGTTCACCCGGGAGTACACCGATTCGACGTCGAACTTCGTGAGCGCGAGCTGGCACGCGAGGAGGTTGATGTCGTCGTCGCCGGTCACCGTGATCACCCGCTTCGCGTCCCCGATGCCCGCGCCGCGCAGCGCTTCCGTGTCGCTGCCGTCGCCCTCGTAGACGGTGAACCCCTTCGAGCGCGCTCGTTCGATCTCTTCGTCGTCGATCTCGACGATGACGACGTACTCACCCCGTCGCTCCAGTCGTGTGGCGAGCGCCCGGCCGACTCGGCCGCCGCCGATGATTATCGTGCGCATTGGTGACACTCCGAGAACGTCGCCGATCTGCCGGGCTAATCCGGCCTCGATCGCGACCGTCGCGAAGATGACGGCGAACACCGTCCCGACCAGCAGTTCGCCCGCCTCCACGCTCCCCGCCAGCTCCAGTTCGATCGCGAACAGGGTGGCCACGCTCGCCGGGATGATCCCGCGGGGGCCGACGCCAGCGATGAACAGCCGCTCCGGCCACGTGAACCGCTCGACGCCGGCGGTGGCGATGATCGCCCCCAGCGGCCGGAGCACGAGCATGATCACCAGCACGAGCCCGACGGCGCCGACGCCGAGCGCCGCGATCGCCTGGACGTCGATCAGCGCGGCCAGCGAGATGAACACGAACGAGAGGACGACGAGCGTCGTGTTCTCCGCGAACCGCTCGATCTCCTCTCTGTGGTCGATATCGAGGTTTCCGAGGAGGATCCCGCTCGTCGCCGCCGCCGCGATACCCGCCTCGGCGGCGACCGCCTCGGCGGCCGCGAACGCCCCGACCGCCGCCGCCAACACGAGGAACTGGGACGCCTGCACGTCGCGCTCGGGGACGAACTCGCTGTCCAAGAGGAAGTAGATGATCACCGTCGCGAGCATCCCGGCACCCACGCCGACTCCGAGCCGCTGGAGGAACGAGAGCACGGTCGCGGGAACCCCGAGGTCGTCGAGCAGCAGCGTCTCGAAGATCACCACGGCGACGATCGCGGCCGTCACGTCGTTGACGATCCCCTCGGTCTCCAGCGCGGTCGCGACGTGGTCCCTGACGCGGACGACGTTGAGTATCGGCGTGATCACGGTCGGCCCCGTCGCCACGAGCAGCGCCCCGATGAGCAGCGCGATCTCCCAGTCGGCTCCCTCGAAGAACCGGACCGCGACCGCCGTCCCGAGGAACATCACGAGGGCGCTGACCGTCACCAGCCGAAGGGAGACGGTCGACGCGCTCCGGATCCGTTCGATCCGCAGGGCGAACGCCCCCTCGAAGACGATGATCGCGACGCTGAGTCCGACGATGATCTCGAGCCCGTCTCCGAACGTCTCGAGGGTCACGAGGCCCAGCACCTCCGGTCCCAACACGACCCCGATGAGGAGGTAGAAGATGACGCTCGGCACCTTCAGGCGGTGCGCGACCAGTTGGACGACGAGTCCCGACACGAGGATCGCCGCGATGACCGGCAACAGGCTGGACACGTCTACGGGTCGTACAACCGCCGCCCTTCTTAGTGTACTGGTAGCCGGGGTCGGAGTCGCCCCCCGCGACGCCCTGCGCGGAATAACTGAAAGGAATACCGACGCGGGGACAAATCACGCTATTGATTCGCACACACGAGCAACTATTAACTCGGTTCCTCCTGTCAACGAGAATACGCCCGGACGGACTCCCCCGCTGGGCGACCTCACCATGACCGTTCGCAACTCCATCCCGATGTTCGCCCCCCTCCGGAGCGTCGGGAAGCCGGGTTGCGGAACGGTCGTCACTCGCTTCGACACCGTCGCCGCGTAACCCCCACGCGGGGCGGTCGGCTTCGCCCGTCGGAGCGAGCGCCACCTTCTGCCCCTTCCCGTCTTTCCGACACTTAGACCCGGTAGCTCAAGCGGCAGAGCCTCGGGGTGAGGAATCGACTCCCTCCCGGGTCCGTATGGCAGTCCAACCCTGCCACCGCGCGACCGACGTCGCGCTCCGACTGGCGGTCCCCCGCGACGCCGCGGGCGACCTCCACGCCGGGGTTCGCGACAGGCTCGCCGGGCGCGACGGCGTCGAAGTCGCCGACCTCGACGTCGTCGCCCTCCGGCCGCGTCTCAACGACCTCACGGTCGAGGTCGACGCCTCGCTCCGGCTCGCGCCGGACGCCGAGGTCGACGATCTCACCGACATCGTCGGGGTCCACGAGGCGCGTCCCCGGTAGCGGGCGCCGGACGGTGCTCTCCGGTCCACGCGGTCCCCGACCGACGTACCGACTCCGACCGCGGCGCGAGGCCTCGCGCCACCCCACTCCACGACACGACACCACGATGAAACGAGATTCCCCCTCCAGACGCACGAGACACCCCGACCTCTACACCGGTCCGGTCCCCGCCGACCGCGTGCCCTCGTGGCGCGCGACGGCGGCGCTCGCCGCGCTGCCGGTCCTGGTGCTGGCGATCGCGGCGTTCCCGACCGCGGCCGCGTTCGTCGCGGCCGCCCTCGCCGGTGCGGTCGCCGGTGCGGCCCTCCAGCGCCGGTTCCCGGACGCGCTCGATCGGATCGTCGACCGCGCTCGTCCGGCGCCCGGCGACGACCAGGCCGGCGCCGCCGACGGCTGATCGCGTCGGGTCATCGACCCCTCGCTGACGCTTGCCCCTCCCCTTTCGCTCCCCGCTGACGCTTGCCCCTCCCCTTTCGCCCCCCGCTGACGCTTGCCCCTCCCCTTTCGCTCCCGGCGGTCACCGCGGGCGTCCTCACCGCTTATCCCTCGGGGCCCCCGACGGTCCGGTATGACGGACTGCGATCGCGGCTCTGCCCCCGGCAGCGCCGCCGAAGGCACCTCCGACGCCGCTCCACCCGTTTCGTCCGCGCTCCGCGCCGGCGCCGCCCTCTTCAACGAGGGGCACGTCCTCGCGGCGCACGACCCGTGGGAGGCGGCGTGGCTCCCCCTCGCGGAGGGACCGGACGAGCGCCTGCTCCACGGGCTGATCGCGACCGCGGCGGCGACCCATCACGCCGACGCCCGCAACTGGTCCGGAGCGGTCGGCTGCGCGAGCAACGCGGTCGAGTACCTCGACGGGACCGGGTCGGCGCCGCGGGGGGTCGACGTCAACCCCGTCCGCGACTGGTGTCGCCGGCTCGCGGCCGATCCGGAGACGATCGAGCGCGCGCCCTCGCCGACGCTCCGGATCGAGGGTGCGGCGCCCCGCTTCGGCGACCTCGACCTGCAGGCGGCGCTGCTCGCGGCGCCCGGGCTGGCCGGCGCGGTCGCTCCCGGCGACGAGGAGACCTTCGAGACCGCGGCGGCGCTCGCGCGCGAGGAGCGCGGCACCGGCCGGACGACCTTCGCGGAACTGCTGTTCGCGTTCCTCCGCACGCCCGACGCCCGCCCGCAGGTGGCCGCGCGGCTCGCGGACCACGTGGAACTGGCGGAGCGGAAGCGACGGGACGTCGACGACCTGTTTTAACCCCTCTCGGTCAGGCGCCGTCGGTGGGCGTGTCCGGGTCCGTCGGGAAGTTGGGATCGGCCGGGGGACCGCCGTCGCCGTCGCCTCCGTTCTGCTCCTCTTTCGGCTCCCCCTCGAACGTGTAGTCGCCGGAGTTGTCGGCGGGGTCGTAGCCGAGCGCCTCGCGGGCGCGCTCGATCGAGTAATAGCGTCGGTCGTTGTTCGAGATGCCGTAGACGATCTCGTAGCCGTAGTCGGCCTGCAGACACCGGTCGAACAGGTGCGCGCAGTCGCGGTGCGAGAGCCACATCGCCTGCCCGCGCTCGTACTCCCGCGGCGGGTGGTCCTTCGTGAGGTTCCCGATGCGGACGCAGACGACGCTCATTCCGTGTTCGTCGTGGAAGAACCGTCCGAGCGACTCCCCGGCCGCCTTCGAGACGCCGTAGAGGTTCCCCGGCCGCGGGAGTTCGGTGCCGTCGAGTCGATATTCGTCGTCGGGGCGATACAGGTCCGGCGTGCGCTCCTCGGTCTCGTAGCCGCCGACGGCGTGGTTCGAGGAGGCGAACACGAACTTCTCGACGCCGGCGTCGGCGGCGGCGCGCATCACGGTCTGCGTTCCGTCGATGTTGTTCCGGAGCACGGAGTCCCACGGCGCCGTCTTCCGCGGGTCGCCCGCGAGGTGGACCACCGCGTTGACGCCGTCCATCGCCCCACGAACCGCCCGATCGTCGGTGATGTCGGCGACGTACCGGTCGGCGTCGGTTACTCTGTCGGGCACCTTCGTCGCCGGCAGCGGCTCCCTGTCGAGGAGTCGCCACTCGTAGTCGTCGCCGATGCCGCGGAGGATGGCCTGCCCCACCCGTCCGCCGGCGCCCGTCAGCAGGACCGGCTCGTCCATTCGGTCGTACGTGGGCGCGAGACGGGCATATATGATACGGTTCGGCCGCGACGTGCGGATCGGTGGTCGTCCGGGTCCTACAGCTTCTCGCGCGAGATGCTCACGCCGGTCGGAGTGACGACGATCTGATCGTCGCCCTTCTGGACGATGTCGCCGTCGACCTCCTGCGCGACCTGACGCAGTTCGTCGATGATGTGTTCGATCGTCCGGTCCGACGTGGAGTGGCGAGTGATGTCCGCGATGACGAAGTCGCCGTCGTAGACGGCGTCTTTGATCGGGATCACGTCGCCCTGGTCGCCGATCTCCGCGATGTGTACCTGCATGCCCGTGTCCGCGTGCGCCTCGGCGAAGTCGTCGAGGTCGAGCTCGACGTAGTCGTCGACGGAGCGGTTTCCGCCGCCGCCGAGGATCTTGCTCATAATACCCATACACACCACACGTCGAGGTCGGACATTAGTTCTTACGTCAGACGCTCTCGTCGCGTCGCCCGTCAGCTCTCGTCGAGTCGCTCCTGCCACTCCTGAACCCGCGACAGCAGCTCAACCGGCGCGGTCTCGGCGATGTCGATGTCGCTCAGCTCCTCGATCACGGCGCGAGTCTCGGGATCGAGTCGGTCGGTCTCCGCGGTCTCCGCAGTCCCCGCGGTCCCCGCGGTCTCCGGGGTCTCCGCGTCCTCCGCGCTCCCGCTGGCACCGTCCGATGCCGACCTCGGAGCGGTCCCGTTTCGACCCGCGCCGGAGTTGGGGGCGCCGGACGCTGTCGCTCCGGCGTCGCCGCTTTCCGAGAACGACCCGGACGAGAGGTCGAAGACGACCTGTTTCGTGTCGCCGTCGAGGTCTTCTCCTCCGGCGCCTCCGCCTCGACCCCCGCCCTTCGCCTCGATCGCCTTCTCCTCGCGGAGGCGGTCGAGAACCGTGTCGGCGCGGGAGACGACCGGCTCCGGCACGCCGGCGAGGTCGGCGACGTGGACCCCGTACGACCGGTTCGTCGGCCCGTCGCGGACGGTCCGGAGGAACGTCACCTCCCCGTCGCGCTCGTCGACCGCGACGTGGACGTTCTCGACGCGCGGGAGGTGATCCGCCAGCGTCGTCAGTTCGTGGTAGTGCGTGGCGAAGAGGGTGCGCGCGCGCACCTCGTTGTGGAGGTACTCGGTCGCGGCCCACGCGATCGAGATCCCGTCGTAGGTGGCGGTGCCCCGGCCCACCTCGTCGAGGATGACGAGCGAGTCCGCGGTCGCCGAGTGGAGGATGTTCGACAGCTCCTGCATCTCCACCATGAACGTCGACCGGCCCTGCGCGAGTTCGTCGAGCGCGCCCACGCGGGTGTAGATCCCGTCGACGAGCCCGACGGTGGCCGCCCGCGCGGGGACGAACGACCCCGCCTGCGCGAGCAGCTGAATGAGGGCTGCCTGCCGCATGTACGTCGACTTCCCGCTCATGTTCGGGCCGGTGACGATGAGGAACCCGCGCTCCCCGTCGAGCCGGAGGTCGTTCGGCACGAAGTCGGTCGTCCGCTCGACGACCGGGTGCCGTCCGGCCTCCACGTCGAGCCGGCGCTCGTCGGAGAGCTCGGGCCGCGTCCAGTCGTTGCCGGCGGCGTGGGTCGAAAGCGACGCGAGCGCGTCGATCTCGGCGACCGCGCGCCCCGCGTCCTGCAGCAGTTCGGCGTCGGCGGCGACCCGCTCGCGGAGCTCCTCGAACAGCTCGTACTCCAGGTCGCCGCGAGCCTCCTCCAAGCGGAGCACCTCGCGCTCCCGCTCCTCTAGCTCGTCGGTGACGAACCGCTTCGAGTTCTTCAGCGTCTTGATCTCGCGGTAGTGCTCGGGGACCCCGTCGGCCGCGGACTTCCCGACCTGGATGTAGTAGCCGTCGGTCTTGTTGCGGTCGACGGTGACGTGGCTCAGCCCGTACTGGCGCTTCTCGCGCTCCGCGAGCGTGTCGAGCCACTCGTTGACCTCCTCGTGGCGCGCGATCAGCTCGTCGAGCTCGTCGTCGTACCCCTCCCGGAGCAGCCCGCCCTGCGTCTTCGTCTTCGGCGGGTCCTCCGCGAGCGCGTCCGCGAGCTCGTCGTGGAGGCTCGCGGCCCGCTCGCGGTCGATCCGCTCCAGCACCCCGGCGAGCGGGGAGTCGGCGAGCGCGGTCCCGGACACGGCGTCGGCGAGCGCGGGCACCAGCGCCAGCGAGTCGCGCACCGAGAGGAGCTCTCTCGCGCCCGCGCTCCCGCTCGTCGCCCGCGCTGCGAGCCGTTCGAGGTCGTACGCGTCGCCGAGCGTCTCGCGCAGGCGGTCGCGCGCGAGCGCCGCCGACGCGAGCGCCTCGACCGCGTCGAGCCGGCGGTCCAGCTCCGCGCGGTCCCGCCGCGGTCGGGTGATCCACTCTCGGAGGAGGCGACCCCCGGCGGCGGTGACGGTGTGGTCGATCGTCTCGAACAGCGAGCCCTCGCCGTCTCCCCGCATCGTCTCGGTGAGTTCGAGGTTGCGCTGGGTCGTGGCGTCGACGGCGACGTGGTCGTCGTCGCCGTAGGCGGTGAGCCGGGTGATCGACGCCAGCACGCCCGCGCCGGTCTCCTCGACGTAGCCGAGGACCGCGCCCGCCGCGCGCAGCGCCAGATCGGAGTCGATCCCGACGCTGTCGGCGGTCTCCCGGCCGAACTGATCGCGGACCGCGTGGTTCGCGCGACCCGGCGCGAACGCCTCCGCGTCGAAGACCGAGACGGACCCCGACAGGTCCTCCCGGACCGCCCCGAGCAGCTCGTCGTCGTTGCGGACGCGCGGCCCGGGGAGCACCTCAGCGGGGTCGAACCGGTACAGCTCCGCGCGGAGGTCCCCCGCGCTCTCGACCTCGGTGACGAGGAACCGCCCGGTGGTCACGTCGGCGAGCGCGAGCCCGTAGGGCCCCTCCGCGTCGTCGCTCGTCTCCGCGGAGCCCGACGCCCTCCCGCCGTCGTCCTCGCGGACGACCGCCGCGAGGTACCGCGCGTCGTCGTCCGCGGTCTCGAGGAGGGTACCGGGCGTGACGACGCGGGTGATCTCGCGGGCGTGGCCGTCGTCCGTCTCGTACTGGTCGGCGACGGCGACGCGGTAGCCCCGCTCGACGAGCGCCTTCACGTAGGGGGTCAGCTCGGAGAGCGGCACGCCCGCCATCGGGTACGACGAGCCGTGCGAGGACTTCTGCGAGACGGTGAGATCCAGTTCGTCGGCGACGAGCTCGGCGTCGTCCGCAAAGAACTCGTAGAAGTCGCCGCACTGCATGGCGAGAACGTCAGCGTCGGTCTCCGCCTTGAGATCGAGGAACTCCCCGACGATCCCCGTTGGCATATACCCGTACTCCCGCCGTCGGCGGGTAAAACCCTACGGGTGTGCGGCGGCCGGCTACGTCCCGGTCGCCCGCGGCGCCCGCGTCACCCCAACCGGTTCTGCCGCGTCGACATCCGATGTACGATCCCGGAGACGCCGAAAAGCGCCGCGAACAGGACCGCGTAGGCGTATCCGGACACCGACGCGAACGGGACCGTTCCCACCCACGCTGCGCTACCGAGCAGTCCACAGACGACGGCGAGGCCGACGTAGTACTCCCCCCAGAGGATCTCGTTTTCGGAGACGACTTCGAGGTATATCTCGAGTTGCCGGCTCTGTTCGGTCAGCGAGACGATCCCGCGGTCCGGCTCGTAGTCGATGAATCCCCCGTCGGCCAACTTCGGCAGGTGCGACTGGTGGAGCGCGGTGTACACCCGCTTGCGCTGTTTGTACGTCACCTCGGGGATATCGAGGTCGTTCTCCCACGCCGCCAGCTGTTCGGCGATGTCCCTGACGCGCGCGCCGTCGCCGTGCTGTTTCAGATAGGTGATCACGTTCCGCCGCCGCCGGTTGCTGAGCGCCGTGAACACCTCGTCTCGCGAGGGCTCGTCGTCGCCGGTCGTCGATTTTCCCTCCCCTATGAGTTGCGGTGTCATGGAAAAATCATGCCATCAATTACTGTACCTACCGTTACCGCCCTACATATCACTAACTGTTATCATTTCACGGCGAGATCATGGAATCTATATCGGTTGAAAAATGTCGTATCAGGTCGTATGGCGTGCGGATGTGAACTGATCGCCTCGCGAGACGTTGAGAACCATCACGAGATTGAATTTTCATCCTCTGCGATTCCGTCTTGGGCCCGCGCCGATCCGCCGTCCGCCGTTTCCGTCCGATCCGGCCCGTCGTCTGGTTTTCCGCCCTCCCTCGAGCCCGGTCCTCGGCGGTAGGCCGCGCATACATACGCCCTCTCGCCCCCAACGACGGGCATGACGGCATCACATGACACCCGTCTCGATCGGCTTCGGCGCCCGGAGCACACCGGCGAGAACCGCTGTTTACCGTGTACGGTCGTTAACGTCGCGATCGCCGCGGTCGGCGCGGTCGCCGTCGGCGCGCTGGTCGCCGTCGAACTCGGCGCGGCGGTCCTGGTCGCCGCGCTCGCGGCGATCTGGCTGCGCGGCTACCTCGTGCCCGGCACGCCCGCGCTCACGAAGCGGTACCTCCCCGAGCGCGTGCTGGGGTGGTTCGGAAAGGGTCGCGACCCCGGACCGCCGGCGGAGTTCGACGCGGAGTCGTACCTCCTGTCGGCCGGCGCGTTGGTCGAGACGCCGGACGGGAGCGACCTCGGGTTCGCGCCGTGGTTCGAGTCGGCGTGGCGGACGCACCTCGCCGCGCTGCGCGACGCCGCCGACACCGAGTTCGGCGAGCCGTCGTCGACGGACGAGACGGTTGGCGCGTCGATCGCGACCGCCGAGACCGTCGAAACCGCCGAGCTCGCCCCCGACGGCACGCGCCCCGCCGCGCCGGCCGACGTCGCCGCCCTCGCGGGCCTCACCGGCGTCGACGAGGACGGGCTCTCCCTCCGGTGGCGCGGCGACGCGGCGTTCGCGCACGCCGGCGACGAGCGCATCGGTCACTGGGAGTCGCGCTCGGCCTTCCTCGCCGACGTCGCCGCCGACCGCGCGCTGACGGCGCGGCTCGACGACTGGGAGTCGCTCCCCCTCGCCTCGCGAAGCGGCGCACTCGGCGCGCTCCGGCTGTTCGTCGAGCGCTGCCCGACCTGCGAGGGGCCGGTGCAGCTGGAAGAGCGGGTCGTCGAGTCCTGCTGTTCGAGCTACGAGGTCGTCGCCGGCCGCTGTACCGCCTGTAACGCGCGGCTGTTCGAGATCGACCTCCCGGCGTCGCTTGCGGAAGCGCGGTCGTAAATCCCTGGGAGGGCGGAGTTTTTCGGTCGCCGATCGGTCGCTGCCGCTGGCGAGTGTTCACCAGATGCCTGCGGCGTCGCCGTCTGTTTCTGATCGTCTGGTGGTTCTGGTGACTCTGGTGGTTCTGGTGGCTCTGGTGGGTCTGGTGGCTCTGGTGACTCTGGTGGCTCTGGTGACTCTGGTGGCTCTGGTGACTCTGGTGACTCTGGTGGCTCCGGCGACGCCCTCCAAGGCCCCAGCCGGGAGGTGGGCGCACACTCGTTGCGCGCTTCGGTCGCTCGCGTTGCTCGGCCCCCGGAGTGCTTTCGTCGTCTGCGCCCACCTCTCGACTGCCTCTTTGAGTCCCGCCACAAACGCACAGCGACCGCACAGCGCCCGCGCCTCACCCCTCCCCAGCCTCGTCGAACCGGCGCGGTCGCGCCGGTTCGACTCCCTCGCGCACGCTGCTCGCGCCCGGCGGGCGCTCGCAGGCGCGCGCCACCGTAACCACGATCTCTCCGATTCTCTGTCAGTGTCGAACTCCGGTTTCCCTGTCAGCACCAGACCCGGGTTTCTCTGTCAGCGGCGGCGGTCGCGAAAAACCGTAGTTTGCCTCACCGCCGTCGCAGACCGGCGATCCCGCTTCGACCGCCCCGGAGCTGCCGGAGCACGGAGAAGCGGTTGACCCACAGCTGGTAGGCGCTCGCGGCGGCGAACAGCGCGAGCCCGAGGCTCGTAAGGAGGACGGGATCGACCGCGGAGACGAGGGGGACGCCGAGCAGCGCCGCGAGCAGGACCGTCAGCGAGGCGACGCCGAGCGCGCGGTACAGCTCCGACCAGGTGACGCCGACGCTCGCGACGACCTCGGTGTACAGCGCCACGTCTCGCGCGTGGCGGGACATCTCGATCGTCTGGCTCTCCCGGTCGTATTCGATCACGCCGAGCTCCTCCAGCTTCGGGAGGTGCGTCTGCACGAGCGAGGTGTACACGCTCTCGCGACAGCGCTTCGGCGGCGGGCTCTCGCCGGTCTCGCGGCCCGCGACCAGCGCCGACAGCTCGTGGACCGTCACGACGCCGCCGACGCTCCCGAGATGTTCGAGGGCGTGCCGACGGCGCTCGTTCGCGAGGATTGTGTACACCTGTTCGGCCGGAAGGACGTCTGTTCGGAGCTTCATGGATGGGAGTCCGACGCTCCGCGCGACGCGGAGAATCGTTCGTTGACCCTACATCTTCTCTCGGGGGCATATGTATGCGCTCGCTACCTCCGCTCGGTCCGTGTTTCATGGTACCGCGAGTCTGGATCCGCTCCCGCGAAACCGCTAGCCTGCACCCCGGTAGGCGGCGCCGTCCCCTGCTTACCGGCGCCGAGGCCGCTGCCGGCGTGGCACGGAGTCCGTACCGCCCGCCGCCTTCGAAGTATGGGGTTCGTGCCGGTATTTCGGGCCCGGGTAGGCCCTCCGGACCGCCGATCGAACGCGGGGTTCGACGGCGCGAACCGTCCGTTCCACCGGATCGAAGCGTCCGTTCGACGGTGACGTGGCAGCGCGTAACTACGTGGGTATCCCTCGGAGGGGAGAGTAACCGATTCGGCTAACCGGCGCGGACGGGGGCGAGTCGGGGGAAAATCCATGAGCCAAGACACAAACGACACGATCGGACTCTCGCGGCGCAAGCTGCTCGCCGGCCTCGGGGCCGTCGGCGTGGCCTCCGCGGGCGCGGGACTCGGCACCACGGCGTACTTCAACGACACCGAGTCGTTCGAGGGCAACACGCTCACCGCGGGCGAACTCGACCTCAAGCTCGACTACCGCGCAACGTACGCGGGCGGCCTCGGCCGCGTCGACGAGATCAACGGCTGGTACAGCGACGAGGGTCCCGGAGAGCCCTTCAATGTCGTCGAGGAGGAGGACGGCGTCTACCTCATCGGCGAGGTCCCGAACATCGACGAGGGCGAGTGGCCCGACGTCGTGCAGGAACGCGACTTCTGTGCGCCCGACGTGGGCCTGATCAACGGCGACCAGATCCCGGTCTTCGCGCTCGATGACGTGAAGCCCGGCGACTGCGGCGAGGTGACGATCAGCCTCCACATCTGTGACAACCCCTCGTGGGTGTGGATGAACGGCGAGGTGACCGCGGACGACGAGAACACCGTCTCCGAGCCCGAGGCGGGCGCGGACGGCGAGGGCAACGCGCTCGGCGACGACGCCGACGGCCCCATCTCCGGCGAGGGCGAGCTCGCCGATGCCATCGACGTGACGATGTGGTACGACGAGGACTGCGACAACGTCTACGAGCCCGGAAGCGAGAGCGGCGGCCCGCTCTGCGTCCAGATCGTGCTCGACGCCTCGGGGTCGATGACGAATGGCGGACGCAACCAACAGGCCATCGACGGCGCGAAGACGCTCGCGGAGAGCATCCTGAACGACGGTCCCGCCGGCAGCAGAGTCGGTGTGACGTTCTTCAGCGCCGACGGCTACGACGAGAGCGCGCAGGTCATCCAGACGCTGACCGACGACCTCTCCCTCGTCGTCGGTGCGATCGACACGCTCCCCGCCGACGGCGATTCGACCGCCATCGGTGAGGGCATCTTGGCCGCCCAGGGTGACCTCGAAGACTGCGAGGACGGGGAATCGCCCACGATGGTCGTGTTGACCGACGGTGGGAACAACGCGGGGACGGACCCCACCACGGCCGCCACCACGGCCAAGGGCGAGGGGACCACCATCTACGCGCTCGGTGTGGGTGGTGCGCAGGTCTCGACGCTCAACGCCATCTCCAGCAACCCCGACGAGGACTACGTCTTCTTCGCCAGCGACGACGGCGCGCTCGAACAGGCGTTCGGCCTGATCGGCGAGACGCTCCTCGGCGAGACCATCATCTTCGAGGGATCCCTCGCGGGCGCGATGGCTGAGCTTGAGGGCGGCCTCCTGCTCGACGGCAACCGCGCCACGGAGATGACGGATCCCTTCGAGGGCGGCCTGACCCAGTGTATCGGCTTCGAGTGGTGCCTGCCGGCAGAGGTCGGTAACGAGGTCCAGACGGACTCCGTCGCCTTCGACCTCGGCTTCTACGCCGAGCAGTTCCGGCACAACGAGCAGGTCGGCGCGCCGAACGGGACCGCACCTAACGGCACGGCGCCCAACGGCACGGCTCCCAACGGCACGGCGCCCAGCGAGCCTGGGCAGTAATCGACGTCTGACGGTCTCGGAAGCCACGCGCTTCCCCCGGGCGAGTCTCGCCCGGTTCCCGGTTCGGCGCCCATCGCGGGCGGCCGACGCGGCGGTTCGCGACCGCCGCCGGGAGTTCCCTTCGGGGATGACACACAATGAACGACGACACAATCGGACTATCGCGGCGCAAGATGCTGGTCGGACTCGGGGCCGTCGGCGTGGCCTCCGCGGGCGCGGGACTCGGAACCACGGCGTACTTCAACGACACCGAGTCGTTCGACGACAACACCCTGACGGCCGGCGAGCTGGACCTGTTTGTCCACGTCGACTACTCGGAGGACCAGGGCAGCTACGCGCAGTGGTCGACTCCCGACGGCACCTTCATCGACGGTAACGTCGTGGGCGGCGACCAAGAGGAGGGCGAACCCCTCAGTATCGAGGTCTCCGACCTCAAGCCCGGCGACTCGGGCGAGGGCGAGTTCTGTTTCTCGATCGTCAACAACCCGGCGTATCTGTGGATGTGCGGCGCGCTGACGGAGAACAACGAGAACGGGCAGAACGAGCCCGAGGCGGCCGTCGACACGACCGGCGGCGATCCCGGCGAGGGCATGGGCGAGCTCGCCGACGCGATGCAGGTGTCGGTCTCGTACTGTACCGACGACGGTGAGGGAGGAAACATCGTCGGCGAGGAGATCGTCTCCGGTTCGCTCGCGGACGTGATGGTCGCGCTCCGCGCGGGCGTGCCCCTGTACGGCGACGGAATGCCCGACGCGCCGATCGAGAACCGCGTTCCCTTCGAGGGCGTCGACGCGCCCTTCGATGACGACGAACCGGTCATCGCCGAGCAGTGCGTCTGCTTCGAGTGGTGGCTCCCGACGAGCGTCGAAAACGAGGTTCAGACCGACTCCGTCGCCTTCGACTTCGAGTTCTACGCGGAACAGGCCCGCCACAACGACGGGACGACCAACCCCTGCGTCGACGAGGAGTACGCGGCCGACTACGTCAACCCCGACGGGATCGACCAGCCCATCCCCGACGGCGTCGCCCGCGTGGGCGTCTCCTACGGCGATGACGACGTCGTCTACGCGGTCACGTTCGACGAGCCCGCCGGCAGCCAGTACAGCCTCGCCGACCCGTCCTTCGCGAGCACGAACTTCTCGCTGCCGTTCGACGCTGACAACGACGGGACCTACGACTTCCAGGTCGCCTGGAACGCGCAGGGCAACGACGAGTTCCTGTACTCCGGGGTCGAGACCGGTCCGAACTGGGAGAAGGACACGTCGACCGGATGGTCGGCGCTCCCGGCGGGCATCACCGCGGTCAAGTCCGGCTCGCAGGCGCTCATCAGCGTCCCGCGCTCGACGCTCGAGGCCAACGACGACAACTACGTCTTCGGCTTCAACGCCGGCGCCGGCGGCGAACAGCCGTCCGTGAGCGTCCCGACCGGCGGGCCCTACTCCCCCGTTAACAACTTCACGTCCAGCCAGAACGGCCAGTCGACGACGCTCCAGTAGGACGCGAAATCGGCGCGACACCGAGCAGACACGGTCACCGGGACCGACCGCGGCTCCGCCGGCCTTCGGGCCGCGAGGTCGCGGGTTCCCACAGCGGCTGACGGCGGTTCGACTCCGCCGGTGGGCCTCCCTTCGGGGAACGACCGACTAACGAATTCGGGGTTCGTCCCCGTACACTCATACACACACCAATGACAGACGACAAACTCACCGCACTCACCCGACGCAAGCTGCTCTCGGGCCTCGGAGCCGTCGGCGTCGCGAGCGCCGGCGCGGGCCTCGGCACCACCGCGTTCTTCAACGACCGGGAGGGGTTCGAGGGCAACACGCTGAGCGCCGGCGCCTTCGAGCTCCGGATGGACTGGCAGCAGAGCTACTACACCGGCCTCCCCGGACAGGACCCCGACGACCACACGACGTGGGCGCCGGTGAACGCGTACCCGGACCTGGACGGCGACGACCGACAGGACCCGATCTACGCGCGCTATCAGCTGACCGAGGATCCGACGCTCCTCGGGCTCCCGGCGAACGCCGACCCCGAGGCGATCGAGGCGGCCTACCGCGGGCAGTTCGCGAGCTTCGAGGGCACCGACGGCAGCGGGAACCACGAGTTCGTCGGCCCCGTCATCGACCTCGACGACGTCAAGCCGGGTGACCGCGGCGAGATCACGATCAGCAAACACGTCTTCGACAACCCGGGCTACCTCTGGCTCAACGCCGGCGGCGTCGAGGCTCAGATCGGCGCGCTCAACGATCCCAAACGCGAGGCGCTCAAAGAGATCCACGGGGATCTCCCCGACGCGGACCTCGTCGCCGCGGCGGAGGCGGAAGAGCAGCTCGCGAAGGAGATCGAGGCGACGCTGTGGTACGACGACGACTGCGACAACTTCCTCGACGAGGGAAGCGACACCTGCATCCAGTTCGTCGTGGACAACACCGACTCGATGGGGAGCACGGCGCCGTTCTCCGGCGATCTGAAGGACGACCTTCTGATCGACGCGATCGAAACGTACATCGGTCGGTTAGACACCGCTGACGGCGCGGAGTCCGCCGACGGCGACACTGCTCCCTTCAGCGTCGGACTGACGAACTGGACGACGGTCGCGGACACCGTCCTTCTGCCGACGAGCGACGTGTCGGACATCGTCGGCGTCGACGGCGGGAACTACGCGGATTCGACGGGACTGCAGACGATCGATTACCAGTCGCTCGACGCTGGGACCGACATCCCGGTGGCGATCGAAGCCGGCGCGGACGCGCTCGCCGAGTGCCCCGAAGCGGACAGCCGGATAATGGTCCTGATCACGAACGGGATCAACGTTGAGACGAGTGATTTCCTCGCGGCGGCCAGCGATAACCTTCGACAGAACGGCGGCGAAATCGATCGGTTCCTCATCGTCGGCTTCGGTCCCGAGGAGGATGACGCCGACACGCTCGCTCAGATCGCCACCCTCCCGGGCGATCACAAGTTCATGCACGTGACCGACGCCGATATCGATCAGGCGATCAACGGCCCCGCGGATCCGAGTACCGATCCCGTCACGAGCGTCGCCGAGGAGATCGGTTTCACCGCGGACGGCGAGCAGGTGATATTCGAGGGGTCGCTGTACGACCTGCTCGGCCCCCAAGACGGGATCGCCGGCGGCTACCCGCTCGACGCGGACCGCAACCGCGAGGGGCGGCAGTGCTACCCCAACTCGGACACGCGCTGTATCGCGCTGGAGTGGCACCTCCCCTACGAGGTCGGCAACGAGATCCAGGGGGACTCGATCGTCTTCGACCTGGAGTTCTACGCCGAGCAGTGCCGCCACAACGACGGGTCGGACAACCCGTTCGAGTTCGACGGCGACGCCGATCCCCAGACGCCCGCGTAGTCCCGCGCCCGCTGCGGGTGACCGCGCGACGCTCGGAGCGGCGTCCCCGACGGGCCGCTACCTCACCGGTAGGGGATTCCTGTCGCGGGGTTCGACCGACCGATCGCTCGGGTAGGTGACCCATACATACGTGCACGGGCAGCGAGGAGAGATACCGACGACCGGCCGTTCGGAGCCGCAACGACACACAATGACACAGAAAGAATCAGGACTCACGCGGCGGGAGGCGCTCGCGGGCGCCGGAGCCATCGGCTTCGCGACCCTCGGGGCCGCCTCCGGACGGTCGACGGGAACGGACCGCTGGGACGAGTACTCGGCGTACACGTACGCCCAGTCGGACACGTCGCCGAATCTGCTCGTCGGGTGGCGGCGCACGGAGAACGGGACGCTCGTCGATTCGAGCCCGGTCGGCGCGGTCGACGACGTCGAAACGGCCGGGATCCGGCTCTTCGACGTCGACAACGCGCTGCCGCACGATCACGGCACGGCCAGCGTCGGCCTCCGGCTCGAGGACCCCGAGGACACCGCCCGCGTGTGGCTGCGGATCGACCCGCACCTCGACGGTGTCGACGCCGCGGGCGCCGCGCTCGCGGAGCGTCTCAGGCTCACGGTCCGACACGACACCGGGATATTCGGGATCGGCAGCTGCGGCGGCGCCGAGGGCGAGTTCGCGGCCGCCGGGGGGATGATCGCCGACGAGACGACGCTTGCGGACATCGACGGGTCCGCGCTCGCAGACGGGGTCGAACTGCGTCCGGGGATCCTCGGTGACGGCTGCCTCGGTCCCGGCGAGCAGCGCTGCCTGACCTTCGCGTGGGAGTTCGACGGCGAGGGCGGCAACGCCGGGCAGGGCGGTGCGGTCGATTTCCTCGTGGAGTTCGCCGTGGTCGACTGTGACGACGATGGGAACCCCTTCCCGCGGAGCGACTCGACCGACACCGAGGTGTCCGAATGACCCGCGGAGGGGACGGAGCGGGGCGTCCGAGCGGCCTGAACCGGCGCCAACTACTCGCCGGGATCGGCGGCGTCGGCGCCGTCGGAATGGCGAGCGGGCTCGGCACGGGGGCGTACCTCTCGGACCGCGAGACGTTCCCGGACAACGTCTTCGGCGCCGGCGAGGTCGGGCTGACGGTGGACGGCGACCTCACGACCGGGACCGTCACCGTCGGTCCGTTCGCGGTCGATCGGACGACGTTCGACGATCGCCCCGGCCCCGAGACGTTCGAGGTGGGCGCGTCGGCGAACCCCGTCCGGGTGTGGCTCGCGACGGAGTGCCCGGACGGCGACCGGCTGGGGAACGCCCTCGAAGTCGAGGTCGTCGTCGACGGCGAGTCGCTGACGGACGGCTACCTCCCCCTCGCTCAGGCCGAGCGCCGCCTCGCGACCGGGCGGCGGATCGACGCCGACTGTCTCGAGGCCGGCCCCGACGGCGACCCGATCGTCGTCGAGGTCGCCCCGTACCTCCCGGCCGATTCGCCCGACGTGGGCGGGGAGACGACCGACCTGACGTTCCGGCTATACGCCGAGCAGTGTCGGCACGTCTCGGAGGCGGAGGCGGACGCGCCGGGGGCGAACCCCTTCGCGGAGGTCGCCTGCGAGCAGACGTGCGTCCCCTGCGAGGACGAGAACGACGTCAGGGTCGGATCGCTCACGCTCCGGTACCTCGGCGACGACCCGGCGACCGTGGTCGTCGTCGCCACCGGCGGCGGCGGGGGCGGCACGGGAACGGGCGGAACGACGGTGTTCGACGGCGAGGTGGCCCCGAACGACACCTTCGTGATCGACGGGACCGGCTCTCCGACCAACGACGATCCGGGGTGGATCGGTCCGAACATCTACCTCGACGACGGCAGCAACGGCGGCGGTAACGGAGACGGAAACGGCGGCGCCAACGGAAACGGCGGCGGTAACGGAAACGGAAACGGCGACGGAAACAACGACAACGGCGGTGGAAACCGTCCCGAAGGCGTCAAGATCCACACGAGCTGTTCGGTTCCGCTCCGGGTCGGTGACATCTACGGCGGGCTCTACGAGGTCGTCGCCGCGACGACCACGGACGGCGAGCCGATCTGCGGTACGGAGGAACTCTGATGAACAACCCACTCACATCACCACGGACCAGGAAGGCGGCGAACGTACTCGGGATCGTCCTGCTGATCGCCGTCGTCGCCCCGTTCGCGGTGTACGCGGCCCCGGAGATCGTCGGCGCGGACGAGAGCTTCGTCGTGCTCACGCCGAGCATGACGCCGGCCATCGCGCCGGGGGACGTGGTTGTCGTCGCCGAGCGCGACCCGGCGGCGGTCGCCGAGGGAGACGTGATCACGTTCGCTCGCGGCACGGGCGACGTACCGGTGACGCACCGCGTGATCGACGTCGTCGACGAGGGCGGGACCCTCGCGTTCGAGACGATGGGCGACGCCAACGAGGGGCCGGACCCCGGGCTCGTCCCCGCGGGGAACCTCGTCGGCGTTGTGACGCTCACGATCCCGTACATCGGGTACGTGATCCAGTTCGCGGGCACGCAGGTCGGGTTCGTCGCGCTGGTGTTGCTCCCCTTCGGCCTGCTCGCGGTCACGGAGGTCTGGTCGATCGTCCGGGGCCGCGACGACTCGGAGTCGCCGGCCTCGCCGACCGCGGAGGCGGCGGCCGCGGGCGAACCGGACGCGACGCCCGGCGCGGCCGCCGCGGTCAGCGCGTCCAACGCGTCCGATGCGTCCGACGCGTCCGCCGCGACCGGATCCGGGGGCGTCTCCGTCGACGCGGTCGGCGGGGCGGCCGCGGTGCTCGCGGCGTTCGCCCCCTACGCCGTCTACGTCGCGTTCGAGGTTCGCACCGCCGTCGCGATCGCGATCGCGGTGGGCGCGTCGACGCTCCTGCTCGGCGCGCTCGCGGTGTGGGTCCCGGCCAGCGGCGTCCTCGACCGCGGGGGATCGGCCGCCGACCGGCCCGGGGACGGGGACGCCCCCGGTCCGGACCGGGACGCGACCGCCACCGAGGAACCCGCGTCCGGGGCCGACTGGGAGTCGCCCGACGTGGTCGAGGGGCCCGAGGGTGCTCGGGAGGGCACCGACGACCAGCCGGCCATCGCCGACGGAGCGTCCGAGACGGGCGACGCTCCCGCCCCGGCCGCGGCGGTCGACGCGCCGGCACCGGCTCCGCCGACCGCGCCGCCGCCGACGCGGCCGGACGGCGCCGGGGAGGGAGACTGATGCCCGTGAACCGCGGGCTCGTCGGCGTCCTCGCCCTCGCCGTGTTGGTGTGGGGCGTCGCCTTCGGCGGGGGGCTCACCGTCGCCGTCCTCACGTCGAGCGCTAACGTGACGACGACGTTCGAGACGGTCGACGAACTCGCCTCGATCGACCAGCCGAGCGGCGACGATCTCACCGCCGCGACCGGCTCCGACGGAAACGGGACGAACGGTACCGCGCCGTCCGGGAACGGTACCGCACCGTCCGGGAACGGTACCGCACCGTCCGGGAACGGTACCGAGCCGTCAGCGACCCCGCCGCCGAGCGAGCCGGTCACGAATGGTTCGTCGCCGCCGCAGAACGAGACGGAACCGTCGGCGTCGAGCGGGAACGCGTCGTCGGAACCGTCGGACGCGGTCGCTCCCGAAACGAACGAGTCGGCGTCGACGGGAAACACGACCGCCGGGAGCACCCCGGCGCTCAGGGCCGGCCCCTCGTGGCGCGCGACGGGTGAGGCGTGAGCGTGAACTCGCCGCTCCGACCGCGGGGGCCGGCGGAGAGGGGGGCCTCGCGCTCGCGGGCTCGCTGCTTCCCGCTCGGAACGAAGCTTGCGGTGTTGCTGCTGTTGGCGGTGCTGTTCCTGCTCGTTCTGCTCTTCGGGCTCGTTCGCGGACTTGCGTAGTCCGTTCACGATCGTTAAGTGACGGCCGATCGAACCACCGCACGATATGGTCGCGTTCGACGCGTTCGCGTTCGTCTTCGTCGCGGGACTCGTCACAGCGCTGGCGACCGGCGTCGGCGCGCTCCCCTTCTTCTTCTTCGATACGATCAGCGATCGCGGCAACGTGGCGCTGTGGGGGTTCGCCTCCGGGATCATGCTGGCGGCGTCGCTCTTCGGGCTCGTCGGCGAGGGGCTCGCCGAGGGGACGCCCGTGGAGATCGGAATCGGCATGCTCGCCGGCGTGACCCTCGTGGTCCTTGCCCACGAGGTGCTGATGGACGCCGAGATCGACCCGAGGCAGTACGAGGAGGCCGACTTCAAGAAGCTCGTCCTGATCCTCGGCGTGTTAACTGTCCACAGCTTTCCGGAGGGAGTCGCGGTCGGCGTCTCGTTCGCCGACCTCGGGCTGGAGGGCGGGACCCAGCTGTTCGGGTTCACCGTCCCGCTTCTGGCGGTGTTCATGACCCTCGCGATCTCGATCCACAACGTTCCCGAGGGGACCGCCATCTCCATCCCGCTGCGGGCGATGGGCGTCTCCAAGTGGAAGATGGTGTGGTGGGCGGTGTTCTCCAGCCTGCCGCAGCCGATCGGCGCGGTCGCAGCGTTCGCGTTCGTCCGCTACGCCCGCGAGTTTCTCCCGTACGGCTTCGGCTTCGCGGCGGGCGCGATGATCTACCTCGTGCTCTCCGAGTTCATCCCCGAGGCGCTCGAAACCGGGAGGGATCTGCCGAGCGGCGGCAAGCCCGTGCTCGCCGGCGGCATCGCGCTCGGCGCCCTGCTGATGGCGCCGCTCAACTTCATCTGACCCCGGGCAACACCACTACGCCCCGCCGTCGAACGCGGTCGGGTTCACCGCGCCGGGGCCCTCGCCCACGTCGTAGCCCCGCCGGATCGCGGCCCCCATCCCGTCGACCGCGGCGGCGACCGCCTCGCGGAGTTGCTCGCCGCGCGCCAGCCGGGCGGCGATCGCGCTCGACAGCGCGCAGCCGGAGCCGTGGGTCGCCTCGGTCTCGACGCGGGGGTTCTCGAAGCGGAGCGCGATCGAGTCGGCGTCGTCTCCCTCCTTGCTCCCGACCACGAGCGTGTCGGTCACGCGCTCCCCGTCGCCGACGTGGCCGCCCTTCACGAGCGCGGCGTCGGCGCCCGCTCCGACCAGGTCCCGCCCCGCGCGCTCGGCGTCGGCCGGCGTCTCGACCGGCTCGCCGACCAGCACCTCCGCCTCGTCGGCGTTCGGCGTGACGAGCGTCGCCGCCCCGATCAGCCCGTCGTAGGCGGCCTCCGCCTCTTGCGACAGCAGCCGGTCGCCGCTCGCGGCAACCATCACCGGATCGACGACGACGGGGGCCTCGACGGTCGCGACCAGCCCGGTCACCGTCTCGACCGTCTCGGCCGTTGCGAGCATCCCGGTCTTGACCGCGCCCACGTCGAAGTCGTCGAAGACGGCGTCGCACTGGCTCGCGACGTGCGCCGGCGGCACCGCGTGCACGTCGCGGACGCCGCGGGTGTTCTGGGCGGTCGTCGCCGTCACGACCGACGTGCCGAAGGCGCCGTGTGCGGTCATCGCCTTCAGGTCGGCCTGTACCCCCGCTCCGCCGCCGGCGTCGCTGCCGGCGATCGCGAGCGCGACGGGCGGAGAAACGGGGTCGCGTGCGGGTGTCATACACTAGTGGTACTACTCGGTTGTCTAAAATCGTGACGATCGCCGCCGCCGAACGGCCTTTGCCCCTCGCGGCCGAATCGGCGGTATGTCGAACACCGACCCCGCGGACTCAGCGGACGAGCCGGCTCCCGCCGCGACCGAGTCGATCACGGTTTACTCCGACTACGTCTGCCCGTTCTGCTACCTCGGCCGGCAGTCGCTCGCGCGGTATCAGGCGACGCGCGATGAGCCACTCGAGATCGACTGGCACCCCTTCGACCTCCGGGCGGGCCAGCGCGGCCCGGATGGCGAGATCGACCACGACGCGGACAACGGGAAAGACGAGGAGTACTACGAGCAGGCCCGCGAGAACGTCCGACGCCTTCAGGAGAAGTACGACGCGGAGATGGCCCAGGAGCTCAGGACTGACGTCGACTCGCTCCCGGCGCAGATCGTCTCGGTACACGTCAGGGAGACCACGCCGGAGCTGTGGCTCGCGTTCGACGGTGAGGTGTTCGCGGCGCTGTGGCAGGACGGCCGTGACATCGGCGACCGCGAGGTGCTCGTCGACATCGCGGAGCGCGTGGACGGGATCGATCCCACCGTCGTCGACGAGGCGCTCGAAGACGACGACCTCCGCGACCGCGTCACCGACCTGTTCGCCGCGGCGCGGGAGCGCGGCGTCACCGGCGTCCCGACGTTCGCGTACGAGGGACACGCCGCGCGCGGCGCGGTGCCGCCGGAGCAGCTCGAACGCCTCGTCGAGGGGTAGCTACTCCTCGTCGACGAGCCGATACGACAGGGACACGGCGCCGAGCGCGAGCGCGGTCCCGCCGATCACGTCGGTGAGCCAGTGGATCCCGAGGTACATCGTCGCGATCACCACGCTCGCCGCGAGCCACGCGGCGAGCGGCGTCCACAGCGGGTACTCCCGCCGCGTCAGGACCGCGAACGTCCCCACGGTCACCGACAGCGACGTGTGCAGCGACGGGAAGACGTTCGTGGGCTCGTTCACCTCTCCCGTCAGCGCCATGAACTCCGGGTTGTGGGTGAACAGCAGCGAGGTCACCATATCGGGCATGACGTTGCGCGGGCCGTACGCGAACACGACCGTGTACAGCACGAGCCCGATCGCGTAGTTGAGCGCGTACGCGACGAGGAGCCGCTTCACCGTCGTCGTCCGCGGCAGCGCCAGGTACGCGAGGAACGGGAACGCGAGCAGGAACACGTACCCGTACACGTACACCGACGAGAAGTACATCGTCAACTGGGGCGAGCCGAACGTCGACTGGAGCCACGCGACGAAGTTCCCCTCCAACGCGTAGATGGCCCACGTCAGCTGGAGCCCGAACAGCTCGGAGACCGTCTGGAGGGAGCTCCGACCGATCGCGCTCGCTATCAGTACCACCACCAGCGCGGCGAGGGGCTTCCGGATCTCCCACAGCCGATCGCGGAGGTCGTTCCAGAGCCCGTACAGCCGCCGCGGGCGGATGATCGCGACGCTCGCGACGAGCAGGGCGGACCCCACCCACAGCGCGAGCGAACTCACCACCGACAGGAGCGGACTCATGCGCCCGGCGCGATCAGCCGGCCTTCCTCGTCGAACCGATACCCGGCCTCGCGGAGCCGATCGCGAGCCGTCTCGGCGTCGAGCGATCCGGGCTCGCCGACGAACGGGTGGACGGGATCCGTCTCGCCGTCCCCCCACTGGAGGTCCGAGGGCACCCACTCCGGAGCGGCGGCGAGCGGCGAGGCGGCGGCCTCGGCGTACCCGTCGAACGCGATGTCGACGAGGCTCCGCTTGTCGATCAGCGACGCGAGCACCCCGCGGAACCGGGGGTTCGACAGCGGTGCCCGCCGGGTGTTGTACCCGACGTGATAGAACCCGCCGGACCGCCCCGTGACGAGCCGCGCGTCGGCCTCGCGCCCGATCCGCGGGACGGCGTCCGGCCCGAGGTTCGAGACGGTCGCGTCCGCGAACCCGTCGCCGACCGCCTGCACCGCGGCGATGTCCGACCCCATCACCTCGATCTCCAGCCGGTCGAACGCCGGCTTCCCGCGGAACCGCTCGGGGATCCCGGCGAGGGGGTCCATCGCGTCACCGGTCGAGTCGTCTCCGTCGTCCGCGCGCACGAGGAAGTGGTCCGGGTTGCGCTCGAAGGCGACCGACTCCTCCGGGGACGCCTCGACGAAGCGCACCGGGCCGCTCCCGATCGGGTCCTCGTTGTTCGTCACCACGGCCTCGGTCGTCTCCGCGTCGACCTCGAAGCCGGCGATCGTCGCCACGTCGGTCCGCTCCTCCCAGATGTGCTTCGGGAGGATCGGAACCTGGAGGGCGCGCACGCCGACCGCGTCGTTGACGCCGTCGAGCGTCAGTCGGACCGTCATCTCGTCGACGGCGGTCGCCTCGTCCACGGCCGACACCCGACCGCGGAACGTCGGCGTCGGCACCGGCGACTCGGTGGTTCCCATCGAGGTGTCCTGGAGGAATTCGTAGGTGAACGCGACGTCTTCGGCCGTCACCGGCTTCCCGTCGTGCCAGTCGACATCCCGAAGCGATACCTCGATGCCCGAATCCCCGACCCGCTCCCAGCCGGCGGCGAGCCACGGGATAATCTCTCCGTCCTCGACCAGCGCGAGCCGGTCGTACAGCAGGGACGTGAACGTGCCGTAGCGCCGGTACTCGGCGGCGATCGGGTTCCAGTTCTGCGTGATGCGCTCGTCGGTCGTCACGAGACGGAGTGTCGCGGAGTCGCCCTCCTCGTCGCCGCTGTCCGTGAACGGGTTGTCGCCGATCAGTCCGTTAGCGGTGGTTTCGTTGTCGCTGGTGGTGGTCTCGTTGTCACCGGCGGTGGTTTCGTCGTCGCCGGCGGTGGTTTCGTCGTCGCCGGCGGTGGTTTCGTTGTCACCGGCGGTGGTCTCGTTGTCGCCGGCGGCAGTCCCGTCCCCGGATTCGGTCCCGGTTCCGTCGGCGTCCCCGTCTCCCGCGTCGACGCGCTCTACGCCGAGCAGCCCACCGACCGACAGCGGCTGACGGTTCGTCCAGTTCTCGAAGCGGTCCTCACGGACCGCCGTGAGCGGGTCGGGGAACGCGACGACGGTGAACGGCTGTAGCTCACAGAGGGTCCGCTGGAGGTCCTCCACGGCCTCGCGTCGCTCGTCGCCCCCCGTCCGGCGCTGGCTCGCGAGCAGCTCGTCGGTGCCGTTGATGTCGGTGAATCCGAACGGGTTCTGCCACCCTGACTCGGCGACGAACTGCGAGTGAGTGAACGCGTACATCGCGTCCGGGTCGAACGGCTCCGCCTCCCGGAACTGCCCGACGTACACGTCGAAGTTGTGGTTGATGAGCACCTTCCGGCGGAGGTCGGTGAGCCCGAGGGTGTTGATCCGGGCATCGATGCCCACCGCGTTCAGATTCTCCGCGAGGTGTCTCGCGATCCGGATCGCGTTGGGGTCCCGGTCGGCGGGCGGGGCGTTGATCTCCAAGGTCAGCTGCGAGGACCGGTCGCGTCCCGCGATGTTCCGCGTGCGGTCGAGACAGCCGGCGCTCAGGGCCGCGATCCCGACCCCCGCGAGCGTCTCTCGCCGGCTCACGTGCCGCGCCATGTGTTCGTCGCTGTTTCGCGCCTCGCGTATATCTCTTCTGTGGTGTCGCCGTCGGATCGAACCCCCGGTACGTCCGCCATACCGACTCTCTCGACGGGTGAGACCCTCAGATCACGTCCGCGAGCGGGAGGGCCAGCCCGACGACCCACGCCGCTAGCCCCGCGGCGAGCACCGGGCGGTCGGCGGCGGCGCGCCCCACCGCGACGACGCCGAGCGCCGCGAGCAGGGCGACGCGGTGGACGAGGAGGCCGGGCGGCACCGCCACGCCGAGCGCGGCGAAGTCGATCACGAACCCCGCGCCGAGGCCGACGACGACGCCGAGGAGCGCCGCGCTCGGCTCTGATTCGGGCGAGTGAACGACGACGAGCGCCGGGATCCCGACGGCGATGACGAGGTACAGCGGGGCCGCGATGAGCTTCGGCCCGACTCCGGGGTACGCGGTCTCCAGCGCGACTCCGGCCGCCCGGACGCCGACGATGACGGCGGCGAGCGCGACGCCGAGCACCGCCGCGTCCGCGTGGCGACCCGCCTCCCGCCGGGCTCGATGCGCGAGTTCGAGGGCCGCGGCTCGGGTCCGGCGTCGGAGCAGCGCCCCCGAGAGCGTCGCCAGCGACGCCAGCTCGATCACCGAGACCCAGCCGTCGCTCCACCCGCCGTCGATGCCGCGGTACTCGCGGCTGACCTCGGCGTCGACCGCTCCGTAGATGAACTCGTCTTCGAGCCGGACCGCCGGGTCGTCGATGCCCGGCACCGTGTGGCGGAGCCGGAACCAGTCGTAGTACTCCTCGTGGGCCTGTACCGCGGTGTAGGCGCCGTCGGGCGACTCGTACGCCCGGAGGTGGTCGCGCACGCCGAGGTACGCGCCGTCGTGGAGCTCGAACGTCTCCTCCAGCCAGACGCCGCCGTCCGGTCCCTCCACGTAGCTGTAGCGGTCGGAGCTGTGCGCGTCCGCCCAGTCGCGCTCGACGATCGCCTGTACCTGCTCGGCGTCGGCGGTCGCCGCCGCCTCCGCCGGCTCGGTCTCCTCCCAGTCGGTGCCCGACCGGCCCTCGATCGCCCGTCGCGTCGCCTCCGCGTCGGCGTGAAAGAGGACGTTGATCGCGAGCGTCCGCCCCTCGACCGAGGTGCTCCGGCTCGTGTACGGCCAGAGCCGGTAGTCGCCCGCGACCGCGATGAGCGACGCCTCATCGACCCCTGAGGGCTCGGGCTCCTCGACGGTCGGCGGGGGCGCCTCGTCGCCCGCGCCGGCGAAGAACCCGGAGGCCGCGAGGCCGACGCCGACCGCCACGAGGAGCGCGACGACGACCGTCGCCCGTTTCATGGCTCGTGTGAAGCCGCCGGGGAAGAAACGCCTTTGGGTGGGATCCCGCGATCCCAGGCGGTTCACCCGGCCCCTGCGCTTCCCCCGCTCACCAGGTCTCGACGAACCCCTCCCGCACGTCCTCCGCGCACCCCTCGCAGTCGGGGTGGCCGCCCTCGAAACACGCCGGCCGCCCCTCGCCGTCGACGGCGACGGTCCGGCGCTCGGCGTGGCGGCGACAGACGATCCGGGCGCGCCCGTCGTCGTCGGTCGGGAGGTCGTATCGCTTCGCCCCCGCGCCGTCGTCCGCGGAGTCGTCCTTCGCCTCGGAGTACGCCCGCTTGGCCTCCTCGAACTGCTTGCCCGCCCTGCGGAGCTGCTGGCGGATGACGCGTTCGAGCCGGTCGTCCATGGAGGCCGTACCGGCGCGTCGGATATAGGTCCGTTGCCGGGCGCGGCTTCCGGGCCTCGATCCACTGCCGCGACAGCCCGGAACATGGTAGCGTTCCACTTGAAACGGCGCCCGCGCGTGGCTGACGCGCGTCAGACGCCTACGCGATTCCATCTTCGACCGACGGCCGAGTCGATCCGGATAAACCGCGGTACGGGCCGTGAGAACCCTCGATGCGTTCACTTTCACCGCGGTCACGCACGTTTTAATACCGTGAGGAACCAACCGCCGTACGCCTCCCATTGAAACACGACCGGAGGCGGAGACACCCCATGAGCGAACTGCGACAGGAAGCGGAAGCGATAGCGGAACAGTTCTCGGACCACCTCGACGTGGACGCCGACGAGATCGAGGAGCGACTGGAGAACCTCGTCAACGAGTACCGCGTCCCCCTCGACGAGGCGCGCCGAAGCGTCACCAACAGCTACCTCGAAGACGCCGGGATGGAGCGCGACGAGCTCGGCCGCGGCGGCAGCGAGTCCGTGCTCGTCAACGAGATCGACGAGGACGAGCAGTGGGTCGACTTACGCGTGGAGCTCGTCGACCTCTGGGAGCCCCGCAGCGACTCGATCTCACAGGTCGGTCTCCTCGGCGACGAGTCGGGCACGATCAAGTTCGTCGCCTTCGAGACCTCGGACCTCCCCGAGCTGACGGAGGGGCAGGCGTACGAGCTCTCCAACGTCGTCACCGACGAGTACGAGGGGAGCTACTCGGTGAAGCTCAATCGGACGACTGGTATCACCGAGATCGACGAGGAGATCGAGGTCGGCGACAACGCCGACACGGTTGAGGGCGCCCTCGTCGACATCCAGTCCGGCTCCGGGCTGATCAAGCGCTGCCCCGAGGACGACTGCACGCGCGTCCTCCAGAACGGGCGGTGCTCCGAGCACGGGCAGGTCGAGGGCGAGTTCGACCTCCGGATCAAGGGCGTCCTCGACGACGGCGAGACCGTCACCGAGGTCATCTTCGACCGCGAGGCCACCGAGGAGCTCACCGGCATGGGCCTCGAAGCGGCCAAAGACATGGCGATGGACGCGCTCGACACCACCGTCGTCGCCGAGGAGATGGGCGACGACGTGCTCGGGCGGTACTACCGCGTCACCGGCCCCACCTTCGGTCGGTACGTCCTGGTCGACGAGATGGAGGATCCCGGCGCCGTCGACGTCGAAAGCGCGCTGATCGAAGCGAGGTCGATTTGAAATGAGTCAATCCGCACCCACCCGAGAGGTCGCCCGGCGCGTGTTCGCGAGCGAGTTCAACGACGCCGGCTACACGTTCACCGAGTCCGACGACGAGCGCGCTCCCGTCTACGCGCTGCTGCCGACGGGCGAGTCCTCGAACCGCGTGTTCTTCGTCGGCACCCTCACGGAGAAGGAGGACGTCGGCGAGGACGCCGAGTACTGGCGCGGCCGCATCGTCGACCCGACGGGCACGTTCTTCGTGTACGCCGGCCAGTACCAGCCGGAAGCCGCTTCCAAACTCCGGGACTTGGAGCCCCCGGCGTACGTCGCAGTCGTGGGGAAGCCCCGGACGTACGAGACCGACGACGGCACCGTCCGAGTCTCGGTCCGCCCCGAGTCGATCACCGAGGTCGACGCCGACACCCGCGACCGCTGGGTCGCCGAGACGGCCACGCGAACGATCGAACGCGTCGCCGCGTTCGACGACGAGGGCAACGAGTACGCCCGGATGGCCCGCGAGGAGTACGACCTCGACCCCGAGACGTACAGGGCCGCCGCGCTGTCGGCCCTCGAGGACCTCGACGAGGGCGACGAGCTCGCGGGCGACGACGTCGCCTCCGACGAGTCCGTGTCCGGCGACGCCGCGAGCGACGAGACCGTCTCCGACGGGACGGATTCGGCCGGTACGCCGGAACCCTGACGCTCTCGGCGCGCCTCGATCCGCGGCTCGACTCCGGAACCAATTTTCAATCTTGCGATCGTCTGACAAACGCTTAAGTATATTGCGCGACGATCGGTCCGATAATGGGCAACAAGAACAAGACGATCTCGTTCCGCGTCAACGAGGACGCATTCGAGACCCTCCGCGACATCGCTGAGGAGCGAGACATCTCGCTGTCGGCCGTCTTCCGGGACTACGTGGATACGCTCGTTGCCCACGACGGACAGGTCCGCGTCGTCCCGGAGGCGGAGCTCGACAGCATGGGCGAGAGCGGGGAGTCGTTCCCCCCGAAGATCGAGGTCCCGAAGAGCTTCGTGCGGGAGCACGAGCGGCTCGAACTCGAGGCGGATCACCTCCGCGAGCAGCTGGAGGAGCACAAACGCTACGTCAACTACCTCCGCGAGCAGTTGGAGGACGGCGACGAAGAAGTGATCCAGCTCGAAGACCTCGACGGCGAGCCCGACGAGCCCTCCTTCCGACTCGGGTAGCCGACGCGACGGCGGGCCGTTTCCGATTTTCCGAGCCGTCGATCCCGTTCGGCCACGTTTCGATCCCCCGCGGCCGTGACTCCGATCCGCGGAGATACCTTCCCGATCGTTCGGTACTATTCGGCGAAACGACGATACTGGCGAAAATATTGCCGAGAGGACTGTCGTTTGTTCAAAGACGTTTGATTCTCTCCGAATCTGATGGACACTCTCTCATCCCTCTCACCGATTTCTGACTATAATAAACTATGTACGAAAACAATAATACCCGGGCGGCGAACCCTTCGTGTATGAAGAGGTGGGTCCAACCGTGAGCGTGTTCGACAGGGCGTACGACGATCCGGTCCGCGTGCTCGACGAGGACGGCGAGGTCGTCGGCGACGTGCCGGACCTCGACGACGAGGAGCTCGTCGGGATCTACCGACACATGCGGCTGGCGCGGCACTTCGACGGGCGCGCCGTGAGCCTTCAGCGACAGGGGCGGATGGGGACGTACCCGCCGCTGTCGGGACAGGAGGGCGCGCAGATCGGCTCCGCGACCGCGCTCGCCGAGGACGACTGGATCGTCCCCTCGTACCGCGAGCACGGCGCCGCCCTGGTCCGCGGGCTTCCCCTGAAACAGACCCTGCTCTACTGGATGGGCCACGAGGCGGGCAACGCCACGCCGGAGGGCGTGAACGTGTTCCCCGTCGCGGTTCCCATCGCCTCGCAGGTCCCGCACGCCACCGGCGCGTCGTGGGCCTCGAAGCTCCGGGGCACCGACGAGGTGTTCCTCTGTTACTTCGGCGACGGCGCGACCAGCGAGGGCGACTTCCACGAGGGGGTCAACTTCGCCGGCGTGTTCGACACGCCGACCGTCTTCTTCTGTAACAACAACCAGTGGGCCATCTCCGTCCCCCGGGAGCGGCAGACCCGGAGCGCGACGCTGGCCCAGAAGGCGGAGGCGTACGGGATCGACGGGGTACAGGTCGACGGGATGGACCCGCTGGCGGTGTACCGCGTCACGGAGGCGGCCGTCGAGAAGGCGCGCGACCCCGAGACGGACCGGCCGCGGCCGACGCTGATCGAGGCGGTCCAGTACCGGTTCGGCGCGCACACCACCGCCGACGACCCGACCGTCTACCGCGACGAGGACGAGGTCGACCGCTGGAAGGCGAAGGACCCGATCCCGCGGCTTGAGCGCTACCTCCGGTCCGAGGGAGTCCTCGACGACGAGCGTGTCGCGGAGATCGAGACCCTCGTCGAGACGCGGGTGGCCGAGGCGATCGAGGCGGCCGAGTCCGAGGCGCGGCCGAAGCCGGAGGAGATGTTCGAGCACGCGTACGCGGAGCTCCCGCCGGAACTGGAGCGGCAGTACGAGGAGTTCGCGACGTTCCGCGAGGCGCACGGCGACGAGGCGTTCCTGGAGGAGTAAATGAGCGAGACACAGAACCTCACCGTGGTACAGGCGGTCCGAGACGGATTGTACACCGAGATGCGCGAGGACGACGAGGTCCTCGTGTTGGGCCAGGACGTGGGGAAGAACGGCGGCGTCTTCCGCGCGACCGAGGGCCTGTTCGACGAGTTCGGCGGCGACCGCGTCGTCGACACCCCGCTCGCGGAGTCGGGCATCGTCGGCGCCGCGGTCGGCATGGCCGCGATGGGGCTCCGACCCGTCCCAGAGATCCAGTTTTCGGGGTTCATGTACCCCGGCTTCGACCAGATCGTCTCCCACATGGCCCGCTTCCGGGCCCGAAGCCGGGGGCGGTTCACGCTCCCGATGACCCTCCGCGCGCCCTACGGCGGGGGAATTCGGGCCCCCGAGCACCACTCCGAGTCGAAGGAGGCGTTCTACGCCCACGAGGCCGGGCTGAAAGTCGTCATCCCCTCGACACCGTACGACGCGAAGGGGCTGTTGGCGGCGTCGATCCGCGACCCCGACCCGGTGATCTTCCTCGAACCGAAGCTCATCTACCGGGCGTTCCGCGACGAGGTGCCCGAGGAGCCGTACACCGTCCCCATCGGCGAGGCGGTCACCCGCCGCGAGGGCGGCGACGTGGCGGTGTTCACCTACGGCGCCATGACGCGCCCGACGCTGGAGGCCGCCAAGAGCCTCGCCGAGGAGGGGATCGAGTGCGAGGTCGTCGACCTCCGGACCGTCTCCCCGCTCGACCGCGAGGCGATCGTCGAGGCGTTCGAGGCCACCGGGCGCGCCGTCGTCGTCCACGAGGCCCCGAAGACCGGCGGGCTCGCGGCCGAGATCACGGCGATCGTCCAGGAGGAGGCGCTGCTGTATCAGGAGGCGCCCGTGAAGCGGGTCACCGGGTTCGACGTGCCGTACCCGCTGTACGCGCTGGAGGACTACTACCTCCCGTCCGCGGCGCGCATCGAGGAGGGTATCAAAGAGGCGGTGGAGTTCTGAGTATGCCTGTCAAAGAGTTCAAACTGCCCGACGTGGGCGAAGGCGTCGCCGAGGGCGAGCTGGTCACCTGGCTGGTCGCGCCCGGCGACCGCGTCGAGGAGGACCAGCCGGTCGCGGAGGTCGAGACCGACAAGGCGCTCGTCGAGGTCCCATCGAGCTACGACGGAACCGTCGAGGAGCTGTTCGTCGAGGAGGGCGACATCGTCCCCGTCGGCGACGTGATCATCTCGTTCCGCGTCGGCGAGGACGGGGAGGGCGGCGAGGCGACCGCGGAAGCCGACGCCGACTCGGCGGAAGCCGACGCCGACGCGACCGAATCGGCGGCTGACGCCGACACCGAGTCGGCGTCGGAGCCGGGCACCGAGCCGGAGCCTGAGACCCCGTCCGGCCGGACCTTCGCGCCGCCGTCGGCCCGCCGGCTCGCCCGCGAACTGGGCGTCGACATCGCGGCGGTCGACGGGAGCGGCCCCGGCGACCGGATCAGCGAGGCAGACGTGCGGGCGCACGCTGAGGGCGGCGACGGAGGTTCCGATACCGCCGATTCCGGCTCCGACGAGGCACCGACCCCGACCCCGACCGACGTGGGATCCGGCGGCCGCAAGTCGGCCGTGAAAAAGCGCGGCGACGACGGGGCCACCGGATCCGCGGCGACGACCGCGACCGCGCCCGACGCCCCCGAGCCGGCCGGCCGCGAGACGACTCTCGCGACGCCGGCGACCCGGAAGGTCGCCCGCGAGCTGGGTGTCGAGGTCGACGACGTGCCGACCGACGAGACCCGGGACGGCGAGGCGTTCGTCACCGGCGAGGCGGTTCGGGCGTACGCGGAGGCGCTGGAGTCGGGGGAATCGCCCGAGCCGGAAGCGCCAGAAGCGCCAGAAGCGCCAGAAGCGCCAGAAGCGCCAGAAGCGACGGTCGTCGACGCCGACGCGTCCGTGCCCGAACCGGGGTCCGTCGACGCCTCATCGAGCGCCGGCTCGACCGACGAGACCGTCCCCTACCGCGGCGTGCGCCGCACCATCGGGAAGCAGATGGAGCGCTCGAAGTTCACCGCCCCGCACGTCACCCACCACGACACCGCCGAGGTCGACGCGCTCGTGGAGGCGCGCGAGGAGCTGAAACCGAGAGCGGAAGAGGAGGGTGTGAAGCTCACCTACATGCCGTTCGTGATGAAGGCGATCGTCGCGGGGCTGAAGGAGTACCCGTCCCTCAACAGCGAGCTCCGCGAGGACGACGAGGAGATCGTGTTGAAGGGCGACTACAACCTCGGGGTCGCCGTCGCGACCGACGCCGGGCTGATGGTGCCGGTCGTCGAGAGCGTCGACGAGAAGGGGCTCTTCGAGCTGGCCGCGGAGGTCAGGGACCTCGCTTCGCGCGCCCGCGAACGGAAGCTCAAGCCGGCAGAGATGAAGGGCGGCACGTTCTCGATCACTAACTTCGGCGCCATCGGCGGGGAGTACGCCACGCCGATCATCAACTACCCCGAGACCGCGATCTTAGGGCTGGGCGCCATCGAGGAACGCCCGGTCGCTCGCGACGGCGAGGTCGTCGCGGCCCCGACCCTGCCGCTGTCGCTGTCGATCGACCACCGCGTGATCGACGGCGCGGTCGCGGCCGAGTTCGCGAACACCGTGATTGAACACCTTGAACACCCGTTGCTACTGTTGTCACACTAATGGTTGTCGGAGACATCGCAACCGGAACGGAGGTACTGGTGATCGGCGCGGGACCGGGCGGCTACGTCGCCGCCATCCGCGCCGCGCAGGAGGGACTCGACACGACCTTGGTCGAGAAGGACGCCTACGGCGGCGCCTGCCTCAACCGCGGCTGTATCCCCTCGAAGGCGCTGATCACGGGCTCGGGGCTCGCCCACGAGGCCGGCAACGCCGAGTCGATGGGGATCCACGCGGACCCCGCCGTCGACATGGGGAAGATGGTCGAGTGGAAGGACGGGGTCGTCGACCGGCTCACCGGCGGCGTCGAGAAGCTCTGTAAGGCCAACGGCGTCAACCTGATCGAGGGGACCGCCTCGTTCGTCGACGAGCACACCGCTCGCGTCGCCCACGGCGGCGAGGGACAGGGCTCCGAGTCGATCGAGTTCGAGCACGCGGTCGTCGCGACCGGCTCGCGTCCGATCCAGATCCCCGGCTTCGACTTCGCCGAGGACCACGTCTGGAGCTCCGCCGAGGCGCTCGACGCCGACACGGTCCCGGACCGGCTCGGGATCGTCGGCGGCGGGTACATCGGCATGGAGCTGGCGACGACGTACGCCAAGCTCGGCGCCGACGTGACGGTCGTCGAGATGCTCGACGACATCCTTGACCCCTACGAGGACGACGTGAAGCGGATCGTCCGCACGCGCGCCGAGGAGCTCGGCGTCGAGTTCCACTTCGGCGAGGGCGCGAGCGAGTGGTCGGAGGCCGCCGACGGCGGCTACCTCCTCCACACCGAGACGGAGGAAGGCGAGGAGTCGACGTACGGCGTCGACAAAGTCCTCGTCGCGGTCGGACGTCGGCCGGTCACGGACGGGCTCGACCTCGGCGAGGCCGGGATCGAGACCGACGACCGCGGCTTCATCGAGACGGACGACCGCACCCGCACCGCGGTCGACCACATACACGCCGTCGGCGACGTTTCGGGCGAGCCGATGCTCGCGCACGCGGCCTCGAAGGAGGGGATCGTCGCCGCCGAGGTGATCGCGGGCGAGCCGGCCGCGATGGACCAGCAGGCGATCCCCGCGGCCGTCTTCACCGACCCCGAGATCGGGACGGTCGGACTGACCGAGGCGGAGGCCGAGGCGGAGGGGTTCGATCCCGTCGTCGGCGAGATGCCGTTCAACGCCTCCGGGCGCGCGATGACGACCGGCCACACCGAGGGGTTCGTCCGGATCGTCGCCGACGACGAGACCGGCTTCGTGCTCGGCGCGCAGATCGTCGGCCCGGAGGCCTCGGAGCTTATCGCCGAGGTCGCGCTCGCGATCGAGATGGGCGCGACGCTGGAGGACGTGGCGGCGACGGTCCACACCCACCCGACGCTCGCGGAGGCGGTGATGGAGGCCGCGGAGAACGCCCGCGGCCAGGCGATTCACACGCTGAATCGGTAGTCGAGAGCCGATCCGACTCTGGCTCTTCTCTTACGCCGACGCGTCGTAGCCCGCCTCGCTCACCGCGCTCACCAAGGCGTCCGGGTCGGCGTCGCCCTCGACGGTCGCGGACTCGCGCTCGCGGTCCGCGGTCGCGCTTTCGACGCCGTCGACGCCTTCGAGCGCCTCCGTCACGCTTTGCTCGCAGTGCTCACACGACATCCCCTCGACGGTGATCGTCTGACTCATGACGGGTTCCGGTAGGGTCGGAAGCGGTTTGTCGCTTTCTCCTTCGCGATCGGGGTTCGAACGCCGTCTCGACTTTGGAATCCGAACCCGATCGCCCAACCGTCTTATATATCGGAGCCGTACCGGGAGACATGCGCGACCTCGACGAGACGGACTTGGAGATCCTGTCGCTGCTGGCAGAGAACGCCCGGCGTCCCTTCAGCGAGATCGGCGAGCGGGTGGGGCTGTCGGGGCCGGCGGTCTCCGACCGCGTCACGCGGCTGGAGGAGACCGGCGTCATCGAGGGGTTCACCGTCGACGTCGACCGCACGAAGCTTCAGGCCGGGGTTCCGGTGCTCGTGGACGTGGAACTGCCGCCGAACCGCCCCGAGGCGCTCGACGCGGCGCGGGATCGGGCCCGAGAGGCCGACGCGGTCGAGCACGTCTTCGTCACGGCCGAGGGCGACCTCCGGGTGTACGCTCGCGTCGAGGGTCGGAACGCGCGGGAGTGGGTGGCCGGGCTGTTCGAGGGGGTTGCCGTCGACGACTACGCGGTCACGCTGGTCGACGAGTTCGAGTGGACGCCGTCGATCGAGGGCGTGGAGTTCGCGTTGACGTGTGCGGAATGCTCGAATACTGTTGATAGTGAAGGCGAGACGGCGCGGATCGATGGCGAGGTGTACCACTTCTGCTGTCCGTCCTGCCTGTCGCGTTTTAGGGAGCGGTACCAGCGACTGGAGGAGGGGGCGTGATACGGTGAATACGCAGTTGACCCCGGATCGTCTGTGAACTCCGCCAAAGCCCCAGTCGCGAGGGCTCGCGCGCCTTGCTGCGCTCCTCTCTCGGTCGCTTCGCTCCCTCGTTGCGGTGCTTACTGCGGCGTGCTTCGCCCTCGCGACTGCCCCTTTGAGTCCCGCCCGAACTGCAACCGCACAGCACCTCACACCTCCCCAGCCTCGTCAGTCGCCCTCCGCGTTGCTTCGGCGACTGACTCCCTCGCGCGTGCTGACTCGCGGCCTGTCGGCCGCTCGCAGGCACGCGCCACCGCCTTCTTTAGATCGACGCCCTCGCTCGTCCCGTTTCCTTGTCTCTCCGATCGACTGATCACAACGGCCACTTTGGAATCGAAGGTTTCGACCCACTCGGAGGCGAACTCTCGAAGCAGAAAACCGCCTAAGGGTGGAACACGTAGTAGTACACATGCCAACGAGAACAGCTCACCTGAACGTCACGGGCATGTCCTGCGCCAACTGCTCGGCGACGATCGAGGACGCCCTCGACGACCTCGACGGGGTGGCGTCGGCGAACGCCAACTACGCCACCGACGAGGGATCGGTCGAGTACGACCCCGAGGAGGTGTCGCTCGGCGAGATATTCGACGCGATCGAGTCGGCGGGGTACGGCGCAGTCACCGAGACGGTTTCGGTCGCGATCACGGACATGTCCTGCGCGAACTGCGCGGAGGCCAACACGGAGGCCCTCGAATCGACGCCGGGCGTGATCGTGGCCGACGTGAACTACGCGACCGACGAGGCGCAGGTCCGGTATAACCCCGCCGACGCCTCGCTCGGCGACCTCTACGACGCGATCGAGTCGGCGGGGTACTCGCCGGTCCGGGAGGGCGGCGAGGGCGGTGGAGACGGCGACGACGGCGGCGACGGCGCCGGCACGGGCGACGCCGAACAGGACGCCCGCGACGCCGCCCGCGAGGAGGAGATCCGCAAGCAGCTCCGACTGACCCTCTTCGGTGCGGTCCTCGCGACTCCCCTGCTGGCGTTCATGGCCGATCACCTGCTGTTCGCCGGCGAGATATTCCCGGACCGCGTCTTCGGCGTGCGTCTCGGCTGGGTCCAGTTCCTGCTCGCGACCCCCGTGCAGATCGTCTTGGGGCGCCCGTTCTACAGGAACTCCTACAAGGCGCTCGTGACGAACGGGCGCGCCAACATGGACGTGCTGATCGCGCTCGGCTCCACGACCGCGTACGTCTACTCGGTCGCGGCGCTCTCGGGCGCGATCGCCGGGAGCCTCTACTTCGATACGGCCGCGCTCATCCTCGTGTTCATCACGCTCGGCAACTACCTGGAGGCCCGCTCGAAGGGCCGCGCCGGCGAGGCGCTCCGGAAGTTACTGGAGATGGAGGCCGATCAGGCAACCCTCGTCGACGATGACGGAACCGAGCGGGAGGTCCCCGTCGACGAGGTCGAGGTCGGGGACCGGATGAAGGTGCGCCCGGGCGAGAAAATCCCGACCGACGGGGTCGTCGTCGACGGCCAGAGCGCGGTCGACGAGTCGATGGTGACCGGCGAGTCGGTCCCGGTCGAGAAGGGGGAAGGCGACGAGGTCGTCGGGTCGACGGTGAACGAGAACGGGCTGCTCGTGGTCGAGGCGACGAAGGTCGGCGCCGACACCGCGCTCCAGCAGATCGTCCGCACGGTCAAGGAGGCGCAGTCGCGCCAGCCCGACATCCAGAACCTCGCCGACCGCATCTCGGCGTACTTCGTCCCCGCGGTCATCGTCAACGCCCTCCTGTGGGGAACCGTCTGGTTCCTCTTCCCGGAGGCGCTTGCCGGGTTCGTCGACGCCCTGCCGCTGTGGGGGCTCGTCGCCGGCGGCCCGAGCGCCGCGGGCGGTGCCGTCACAGTCTCCGAGTTCGCGATCGTCGTGTTCGCCTCCGCGGTGCTCATCGCCTGCCCCTGCGCGCTCGGGCTGGCGACGCCCGCCGCGACGATGGTCGGCACGACGATCGGCGCCGGACACGGCGTCCTGTTCAAGGGCGGCGACGTGCTCGAACGCGCCAAGGACGTCGACACCGTCGTCTTCGACAAGACGGGGACGCTCACCGAGGGCGAGATGGAGCTGACCGACGTGGTCGCGTTCGACCGCGACGGCGAGCCCCTCCCGGACGGCGGCGCGGCGCAGCGGTGGGAGGGCGACGACGACCTCCCGTCCCCCGGCTCCGATCCCGACACCGATCGCAACCCGGAAGACGAGGTACTCCGACTCGCCGCGACCGCCGAGCGCGGCAGCGAACACCCGCTCGCCCGCGCCATCGTCGAGGGCGCCGAGTCGCACGGGATCGACGTGGGATCCCCGGACGAGTTCGAGAACGTCCCCGGGCAGGGGGTCCGCGCGACGGTCGCCTCGGACGGGTCCGGCGAGGCCACCGAGGTGCTGGTCGGCAACCGGAAGCTGCTGCGTGACAACGGGATCGACCCCTCGCCCGCCGCGGAGACGATGGAGCGCTTGGAGAGCGAGGGGAAGACGGCGATGCTCGTCGCCCGCGTGTCCGCTGACACGAACGAGGGCCGGCTCCTCGGCGTCGTCGCCGACGCGGACACCGTGAAGCCGAGCGCGGCCGACGCCGTCTCGGCCCTCCGCGACCGCGGTATCGACGTGATGATGATCACGGGCGACAACGAGCGCACCGCCCGCGCGGTCGCCGAGCAGGTCGGGATCGACCCCGAAAACGTCCGGGCGGAGGTCCTCCCGGAGGACAAGTCCGACGCGATCGAGGCGATCCAAGCCGACGGTCGGCAGGCGATGATGGTCGGCGACGGCGTCAACGACGCCCCCGCGCTCGCGGTCGCGTACGTCGGGACCGCCATCGGGAGCGGCACGGACGTGGCCATCGAGGCCGCGGACGTGACCCTGATGCGCGACGACCCGCTCGACGTGGCGAAGGCGATCCGGATCTCGGACGCGACGCTCCAGAAGATCAAACAGAACCTCGTGTGGGCGCTCGGCTACAACACGCTGATGATCCCGCTCGCGTCGCTCGGCCTGCTCCAGCCCGCGCTGGCCGCCGGGGCGATGGCGCTGTCCAGCGTGAGCGTGCTCACCAACAGCCTGCTGTTCCGCCGGTACGACCCCGACCGCGATTACCGGCTGCTCGGCCGACTGCGGTGAGCGAGGCCGACCGCTCCGATCACGGCTCGCCCCTCGTCACGCGGTACGCCTGATCGGCATACCAGAATCGGACCGTCTCGTCGTCGTCGACGACCCGGTCGGCTGTTCGCCTGTTTGTCCGAAGGACCATCTGCTCGACATCTTCGACTGTGAACGCGAGCAGATTTCGGTAGCCGCGATTCCGCCACCGCATCATCTGCTCGGCGATGATCGTGCGGTCGGCCGTCTGCGCTCGCTCCAGCGTGAGGGTGGCCCGATCCCCGTCGTCGCCGTCCGACGCCGCCCGCCACCCGTCTGTCGTGACGGTTACCGTGGTCCCGTCCGACTCGCTCGTCGCGTCGTCGGTCGGCACGACGGAGACCGGCGGCGCGTCGAACTCGACGATGGCGGCGCTCTCCGATGTCGCGTGCCCGTATCCCACCACGGCCGCGTAGTGGCCTCCACCGAGATATGGATACTGCACGTCATCGTTGGTGTCTATTTCACCTGCCGCTGCCTCTATCGTCCACGTTTCACTCTCGCCTGCCGAGAGATTGTAACAGATGCCGTCGTGGGCGCCCGGACCGATGTGAAACCACCGTTCGTCCCGCAGCTTGTAGAGGTTCCAGTGGCCGCAGCCGGTCGATTCCTGTGACCGATTGTGATACGTGAAGTCGATCTGAGCAGGCAGTTCCGTCCTTTCGGTGCTCGGACGGACGAATCCCTGAGTCGTTTCGTCGGATTCGTGGTACCAAGTGACTTCGTTCTCGCCCGGAAGGTCCGGCACCGACATCCCGGCGAACTCCGAGTCGGTTGTCGGTCCCGGTGTGTCTGCCGGGTCGGTCGACTCGCTTCTCGTCGTCGGTTCGTCTGCCGATTCGTTCGATCCTTCTTCCGGCGTGTTGCAGCCGGCAAACGCCCCGAGGGCGACCGACAGGCCGGCGAGGAGGGCGCGTCGGCGCATACCCTCCCTGTTCGCCAGCGTGTGAAGGCTCTTGTGGGGGGTCTCGATGGGACACAGCTAGCCCACGAATCCACATTTAGTATAGCGATATACAATTTAAACACCTGATCGAGCCCCAATCCCCGATCGACAGCTACGACCGCCTCGCACGTCGGTTCCGGTCCACTGAGAGACGATCGACCGGCTTTTTCCCCGCCGTGCCGTCGGATCGAGTATGGCCGACGAGTTCGACCCCGAGAAGTTCGAGGACAAGTACGCGAACTACTTCAACGAGCTCCAGCGGGCGTACAAGAACGCGTTCAACCAGATGAACGACCGGTACGACTCGGAGCTGATCCACGGGATCGACCAGACGGTGCTCAACGAGTCCGAGCCGTTCTACGAGGACGGCGAGTTCCGCGTCGAACTCCCCGAGAACCCCCGCGACCGCATTCAGGGTGCCGTCCCCGTTGACGACGAGACGTTCGAGGAGACGCTCGACGAGTACGTCGACCGGATCGAGACGGAGCTGTACCGGACGCTGGGTGTCGACCGCCCGGAGTGAGATAGCCGCGTTCCGACCGCTTCACCCCCAGAGACGACGGTTCTCGCACCCTGCGTTCCGTCGAACCAAAGGCATAAGCCGCCCGGACGCCAACTCGCGTACATGAGCACGGACACGACTGACGCGGACAACGACCTCCGCGAGCGGATCACGAACTTCCTGCGACGCAACTTCCCGCAGATCCAGATGCACGGCGGGAGCGCCGCCATCAGCCACCTCGACCGCGAGAGCGGCGAGGTCACGATCCAGCTCGGCGGCGCCTGCTCCGGCTGCGGTATCTCCCCCATGACGATCCAGGCGATCAAGTCTCGGATGGTCAAGGAGATCCCGGAAATCGAGACGGTCCACGCCGACACCGGTATGGACTCCGGCGCGGACGGCGACCTCGGCGGCACCAGCAGCGGCGGCATGTCCCCCTCTTTCCCCGGCGAGACGACCGACGACGGCGGCGACGACGAAGGCCCGCAGGCCCCGTTCTGAGCGGTTCTCCCGATCTCGCGGCTCCGTTCTCTTCGGTTTTTTGCGTTCGATAGCCGTTCTCTCGGTGTTCAGGGCGTCTCTCGACGATTCCTTGTCGACATAGCTGTGCCTCTTCCGGACGAATTAAATCAAATGTCGCTATATCAATTCGGGTTCGCGGTGCGACTGAAGGGTTTTTGCCCCCGGCGGTCGTGGACGATTTCTATGCACCATCGGGAGGTCGAGACGACGGCGGAGTACGTCGCGCGGTTCGAGACGGGCGCCGACTGGCGCGAGGAGATCGAGGACCTCGCCCGGGCGGAGGATGTCGAAGCGGGCTGGTTCACGGCGCTCGGAGCCGTACAGGACGCGGAGGTGTGGTTCTACGACCAGGACGACACCGAGTATAAATCCGTGAGCTTCGACGAGCCGCTGGAGGTCGCGGCCTGCGTCGGCAACGTCTCGCTGCTCGACGGCGACGTGTTCGCGCACACGCACGTCGTGCTGTCGCGGCCGAGCGGGCAGGCGCTCGCGGGCCACCTCGACTCCGCGACCGTCTGGGCCGGGGAGTGCCACCTGCGGGCGTTCGCGGAGCCGCTGGAGCGCTCCCACGACGAGGCCACCGACCTCGACCTATGGCTCTGAGGCGGAGCGCGCGGCGATGAGGCCGGACGACGAGCGCTATTTCGCTCGGATCGAGGACCGCCTCGACGAGGCGTGGGACGTGGCCGAAGCCGCCAAAGAGCAGGGTCACGACCCGAAACCGGAGATCGAGATCCCGATCGCTCGCGACATGGCCGACCGCGTCGAGAACATCCTCGGGATCGACGGGGTGGCGGAGCGCGTCCGCGAGCTGGAGGGCGAGATGTCCCGCGAGGAGGCGGCGCTGGAGCTCGTCACCGACTTCGTCGAGGGGACCGTCGGCGACTACGACTCCCGCGCCGGCAAGGTCGAGGGCGCGGTCCGGACCGCGGTCGCGCTGCTCACCGAGGGGGTCGTCGCCGCGCCGATCGAGGGGATCGACCGGGTGGAGCTGCTGGAGAACGACGACGGCACGGAGTTCGTCAACGTCTACTACGCCGGCCCGATCCGGTCGGCGGGCGGGACCGCACAGGCGCTGTCCGTGCTCGTCGCTGACTACGCCCGGTCGCTGCTCGACATCGACGAGTACAAGCCCCGCGACGTGGAGGTCGAGCGATACGCCGAGGAGATCGCCCTCTACGACAAGGAGACGGGGCTCCAGTACACGCCGAAGGACAAGGAGTCGAAGTTCATCGCCCAGCACATGCCCGTCATGCTCGACGGGGAGGCGACGGGCGACGAGGAGGTCTCGGGGTTCCGCGACCTGGAGCGCGTCGACACCAACTCCGCGCGCGGCGGGATGTGTCTCGTCGCCGCCGAGGGGATCGCGCTGAAGGCCCCGAAGATCCAGCGGTACACCCGCGACCTCGACGAGGTCGACTGGCCGTGGCTCCAGGACCTGATCGACGGGACGATCGGGAAGGACGGCGGCGGCGCGAGCGACGAGGCCGCCGAGGACGCCGACGCAGAAACGGACGACGGCGAGGACGCCGGTACGGATCCGAACGAGGCTGACGACGCGGCCGACGACCCGGAGAGCGACGACTCGGAGGCGGCCGAGCCCGACGGACCCCTCCGCGCGAACTCTTCCCAGAAGTTCCTCCGCGACCTGATCGCGGGCCGGCCCGTCTTCACCCATCCGAGCGAGGCGGGCGGGTTCCGGCTCCGATACGGTCGCGCGCGCAACCACGGGTTCGCGACCGGTGGGGTCCACCCGGCGACGATGCACCTCGTCGACGACTTCCTCGCGGCGGGCACCCAGATCAAGACGGAGCGGCCGGGGAAGGCCCACGGGGTTGTCCCCGTCGACTCCATCGAGGGCCCGACGGTGCGCCTCGCGAACGGCGAGGTCCGGCGGATCGACGACCCCGAGGAGGCGAAGGAGATCCGGAACGGCGTCGAGAAGGTGCTCGATCTCGGCGAGTACCTCGTCAACTACGGCGAGTTCGTCGAGAACAACCACCCGCTCGCGCCCGCGTCGTACGTCTACGAGTGGTGGGTCCAGGAGTTCGAGGCCGCCGGCGCCGACGTGCAGGCCATGGAGGACGACCCGCACGTCGACCTCGAACACCCCGACGTCGACGAAGCGCTCGCGTGGGCGCGCGAGTACGACTGCCCGCTCCACCCGGAGTACACCTACCTCTGGCACGACGTGTCCGTCGACGCGTTCGAGGCGCTCGCCGACGCGGTCGCCGCCGGCGACGTGGTCGAGGGCGTCCTCGCGATCGAGCGCACGGACGCGACCCAGACCGCGCTGGAGTCGCTGTTGGTCGAACACGTCGCGACGCCGGACGCGCTCCGGATCCCCACGTGGCGCCCGCTGGCGCGCTCGCTCGGGGTCGACGACGGGCTCCGAAAGACGTGGGACGCGAGCGACCTCTCGACCGCGGCCCGCGAGTGGGACGACGGCGAGAACGCGGTGAAGGCCGTCAACGAGGTCGCCCCCTTCGAGGTGCGAGAGCGGGCGCCGACCCGGATCGGGAACCGGATGGGACGCCCGGAGAAGTCGGAGAGCCGCGACCTCTCGCCCGCGGTCCACACGCTGTTCCCGATCAACGAGGCCGGCGGTCCCCAGCGCGACGTGACGGAGGCCGCGAGCGTCATGGACGACTCGGGCCATCGAGGCCGGCTGGAGCTGGAGGTCTCCGACCGGGTGTGTCCCGAGTGCGGCGAGCACACGTACCGGGCGCAGTGCCCGGACTGCGAGGTCCACACCGACCTCCACTACGAGTGCGGCGGCTGCGGCACCGTCTGCGAGCCCGACGAGGCCGGCCGCGTCGAGTGTCCCCGCTGCGAGTGGGAGGTGACGGCGGCGACCGACCGGGAGGTCGACCTCAACGACGCGTACCGCTCCGCGCTCGACAACGTCGGCGAGCGGGAGTCCGCCTTCGAGATCCTCAAAGGGGTTCAGGGGCTCACCTCGCGGAACAAGACCCCCGAGCCGATCGAGAAGGGGATCCTCCGCGCGAAGAACGGCGTCACGTCGTTCAAGGACGGGACGGTCCGCTACGACATGACCGACCTCCCCGTCACGTCGGTCCGGCCCGAGGAGCTCGACGTCACCGCCGATCACCTCCGGGAGATCGGCTACGAGACGGACATCGACGGCGAGCCGTTGCGCCACGACGACCAGCTCGTCGAGCTCCGCGTGCAGGATATCGTCCTCTCCGACGGCGCCGCCGAGCACATGCTCAAGACCGCGGACTTCGTCGACGACCTCTTAGAGCAGTACTACGACCTCCCCCGCTTCTACGAGGTCAACGAGCGCGACGACCTCGTCGGCGAGCTCGTCTTCGGGATGGCCCCCCACACGAGCGCCGCGACTGTCGGGAGAGTGGTCGGTTTCACCTCGGCCGCCGTCGGATACGCTCATCCGTACTTTCACGCCGCGAAACGGCGGAACTGCTTCCACCCGGAGACGGAGATCGAGTACCGAGACGGCGCGGGTTGGCACCGCGAGACCATCGAGGAATTCGTCGAGGATCGGTTGGCCGATCCCGAGACTGATGACTTCGGAACACTCATCAACAAACTCGATGGCAACGTCGAGGTTCCTTCGATCGACGAACACGGAAATAAGTCGACACAGCCGGTGACTGCCGTCTCGAAACACCTGACTCAGGACCATCTCGTCCGAGTCAAGACCCAGCGTGGACGTTCGATTCGCGTGACGCCCGACCACACGATGCTGCGAGTCGCGGATGGTGGCGTTCAAAAGGTCGACGCGAACGAACTGGAGGTCGGCGATTCGGTTCCGGCGAGGGGTCTCCGCCACGAGATATCGGCGGACGCCACCGCCGACGCGACGACGGATGGGGGGATCGAGACGGACATAGTCACCTCGATCGAGTTCCTCGAAAGCGACGTTGACTACACCTACAATCTCACAGTCGCCGAGACGCACACGCTCGCGGCGAACGATTTACTGGTCGCTCAATGTGATGGTGACGAGGATTGCGTAATGCTGTTAATGGACGGTCTTCTCAACTTCTCGAAGACGTTCTTGCCGGACCAGCGGGGCGGTCGCATGGACGCGCCCCTCGTGATGTCCTCGCGGATCGATCCCTCGGAGATCGACGACGAGGCGCACAACGTCGACATCGCGCGGGAGTACCCGCGCGAGTTCTACGACGCGACGCTGGAGATGGCCGATCCGGAGTCGGTCGAGGACCTGATCCAGATCGGCGAGGACACGCTCGGGACCGACGAGGAGTACCACGGGTTCGGCCACACTCACGACACCACCGACATCGCGATGGGGCCGGATCTGTCGGCGTACAAGACGCTCGGCGACATGATGGAGAAGATGGACGCGCAGCTGGAGCTGGCCCGGAAGCTCCGCGCGGTCGACGAGACCGACGTGGCCGAGCGCGTGATCGAGTACCACTTCCTGCCGGACATCATCGGGAACCTCCGGGCGTTCTCGCGGCAGGAGACGCGGTGTCTCGACTGCGGCGAGAAGTACCGGCGGATGCCCCTCTCGGGCGACTGCCGCGAGTGCGGGGGGCGGGTGAACCTCACCGTCCACGAGGGGTCGGTGAACAAGTACGTCGACACCGCGATCGAGGTCGCCGACCGGTTCGGCTGCCGCCCGTACACGAAACAGCGACTGAAGGTGTTAGACCAGTCGCTGGAGTCGATCTTCGAGGACGACACGAACAAGCAGTCCGGCATCGCGGACTTCATGTGAGGGATCCGGTTCGTTGGGCGTTTTCTGCGGGTCTCTACGCGGTGATGGGTGCCGTCGGTCGGTGAGAAGTGATCGATCTCGCTGTGACGCTGACGATCTCCAAAGCCCCAGCCGGGAGGACGGCGCAGGCGATGCAAGGACCGCAAGGAGGGAGCGGTAGCGACCGACTGAGGACCGCAGCGAGCGTACGCCGTCCTCCCGGCTGCCCCTTTGAGTCACACCGCCCGCACAGCAACCGCACCTCACGCCTCCCCAGCCTCGTCGGTCGTCCTCCGCGCTGCTCCGGACGACCGACTCCCTCGCGGGCTTCTCGCGGTCGCCGGTGGCGACCGCTCGGAGGCACGCCACCGCTGCTGCCGTCCTCTTCTGTTTATAAACAGACCGGCGTTATTGCTTCACCTCAGTCGTCGTCGCGCGCTTCCTCGACCACCTGCACGAACTCGCGGGCGGTCTCGGTGATCGCCTCGTAGTCGCCGCGCTCGGCGGCGTCGTAGTCGACGAGGGCGCCGCCCGCGCCGACCGCGAACGCGCCGGCGGCGATGTAGTCCGCGGCGTTGTCGGGGCCGACGCCGCCGGTCGGCATCATCGGGATCTGGCCGAGCGGCCCCCTCATGGCTCCGAGGTGGTCCGGGCCGACCGTCTTGGCGGGGAACACCTTCACGAAGTCGGCGCCGGCCTCGTAGCCGCGGATCGCCTCGGTCGGGGTCATCACGCCGGGCGCGCTGACGGCGCCGTAGCGGTTGCACGCCTCGATCACGTCCTCGTGGAGGCTCGGCGAGACGACGAACTCGGCGCCGGCCATCAGCGTGGTCCGGGCCGTCTCGCTGTCGAGGACCGTCCCGGTGCCCACGACGACCTCGTCGTCGAAGGAGCCGGCGACCTCGCCGATCTTCTCGGCCACGTCGGGCGTGTCGGCGGTGATCTCGACGGCGGTGACGCCGCCCTCGCGGAGCGCCTCCGTGATCTCGATGAGCTGGTCGGCCTCGACTCCGCGCAGTACCGCGACGACACCGCTGTCGACGATCCGTGAGAGCGTTTCGTTCATGCGCTCCCGTTTCCGAGCGATCACCTAAATAGACGCGGATGCGCACGAGACGTTTCGATCGGACGCCCCGGATCGTGCCGACCGGACGCCCCGGATCGTGCGACCGATCGACACGAAACCGGCGCGATCGCGGGTCGATCCGGTCGAAACGGCCGAGACGAAACACTACCCTTTTGACCCTCCTTTCGGTAACAAGCGGTATAATGGGCCGACGCAAGAAGATCGTTCAAGAGTGCGAGCGGCTGATGGACACGCCGGAGAACATCCGGAACATCGCCATCGCCGCCCACGTCGACCACGGGAAGACGACGCTCTCCGACAACCTGCTGGCCGGTGCCGGCATGATCTCCCAGGACACCGCGGGCGAGCAGCTCGCGATGGACACGAAGGAGGACGAACAGGAGCGCGGCATCACCATCGACGCGGCGAACGTCTCGATGACTCACGAGTACGGGGACACCAACCACCTCATCAACCTCATCGACACGCCGGGCCACGTCGACTTCGGTGGCGACGTCACCCGCGCGATGCGCGCGGTCGACGGCGCGCTGGTGGTCGTCGACGCCGTCGAGGGCGCGATGCCCCAGACCGAGACGGTGCTCCGGCAGGCGCTCCGCGAGGGCGTGAAGCCGGCGCTGTTCATCAACAAGGTCGACCGCCTCATCTCCGAGCTCCAGGAGGGGCCCCAGGAAATGCAGGAGCGGCTGATGTCGGTCATCGCCGACGTCAACGAGCTCATCCGCGGGATGGCCGAGAACATGGACGACATCCCCGAAGACTGGACCGTCTCCGTCGAGGACGGAACGGTCGGCTTCGGCTCCGCGCTGTACAAGTGGGGCGTCTCGATGCCGTCGATGCAGCGGACCGGCATGGACTTCGGCGACATCATGGAGCTCGAACAGAACGACAAGCGCGACGAGCTCCACGAGCGGACGCCGCTCTCGGACGTCGTGCTCGACATGGTCTGCGAGCACTTCCCGAACCCGGTCGACGCCCAGCCCCGTCGTGTCCCGCGCATCTGGCGCGGCGACGCCGACTCGGATCTGGCCGACACGATGCGGATGGTCAACGAGGACGGCGAGGTCGTCTTCATGGTCACCGACATCTCCATGGACCCGCACGCGGGCGAGATCGCGACGGGCCGCGTCTTCTCCGGCACGCTGGAGAAGGGCCAGGAGCTGTACGTCTCCGGGACCGCCGGCAAAAACCGGATCCAGAGCGTCGGGCTCTTCATGGGGTCCGAGCGTGAGGAGGTGGACCGCGTCCCGGCGGGGAACATCGCGTCCGTCACCGGACTGCGTGACGCCATCGCCGGCTCCACGGTCTCCTCCGTGGAGATGACGCCGTTCGAGTCGATCGAGCACATCTCCGAGCCGGTCATCACCAAGTCCGTCGAGGCGCAGAACATGGACGACCTGCCGAAGCTCATCGAGACGCTCCAGCAGGTCGCCAAGGAGGACCCGACGATCCAGATCGAGATCAACGAGGACACCGGCGAGCACCTCATCAGCGGGCAGGGCGAGCTCCACCTCGAAGTGATCACCCAGCGGATCCGCGACAACCAGGGCATCCCGGTCATCACCGGCGAGCCGATCGTGGTCTTCCGCGAGCAGCCGCAGGAGGCGTCCCGCGAGGTCGAGGGGCAGTCGCCGAACCGCCACAACAAGTTCTACATCACCGTCGAGCCGATGGACCAGGAGATCGTCGACGCCATCCAGCTCGGCGAGGTCTCGATGGACATGCCCGAACTGGAGCGCCGCGAGGCGCTACAGGAGGCCGGCATGGACAAGGACACCTCCCAGAACGTCGAGCACATCCACCGGACCAACATCCTCATCGATGACACGAAGGGGATCCAGCACCTCAACGAGACGATGGAGCTCGTGCTTGAGGGGCTTCAGGAAGCGCTCGACGATGGGCCGCTCGCCGCCGAGCCGGTCCAGGGGTCGCTGTTCCGCCTCCACGACGCGAAGCTCCACGAGGACACCATCCACCGCGGTCCCGCGCAGGTCATCCCCGCGGTCCGCGACGCGGTCCACCGCTCGCTGATCGACGGCGAGGTCCGCCTGCTGGAGCCGATCCAGGACGTCCGGATCGACGTGCCCTCGGAGCACATGGGCGCGGCGTCCGGCGAGATCCAGGGTCGCCGCGGCCGCGTCGACGACATGTACCAGGAGGGCGACCTCATGGTCGTCGAGGGCATCGCGCCCGTCGAGGAGATGATCGGCTTCTCCTCCGACATCCGCTCGGCCACCGAGGGCCGCGCCTCGTGGAACACCGAGAACGCGGGCTTCCGCGTGCTCGTCGACAACCTCCAGCGTGAGAAAATCATGGAGATCCGCGAGCGGAAGGGCATGAAGCTGGAACTGCCGCAGTCGATCGACTACTTCTAAGTCGACGACGCGGTTCGCGGTTTTCTGCGATCTCTTTCGCGGTTCTCTCGACGCCCCGACCCGTCAGCGGCGGAACTGCTTGACCGCTGACGCGCCGCCGACGAGGACGAAGAACGAGCCGAACACGGCCGCGACGACCGGCGCGTTCGAGGTCTGTGCCTTCAGGAACCCGCCGTCCGGGTCCGACGGGTCGACGTAGGCGGTGGCCGACTCGTCGACGGCGTATCCCTCGACGACCTCGCGCGCCGCCGACTCGGTGTCGTAGTTCGACGTGATCGCCGACGGGAAGACGTTCGTGCTCGCGTACTCGGTTCCCTCGTACTCGTACGTGAACCGGACGGCCGGTCGGTAGTCGACGCCGGCCTCGCCTCCCGTCGACGTCGACTCGACATCGAGGTCGGTGATCGTGGCGTCGACCGCGACCGCGTCGTCGACCGCGCTCGACTGTTGGGTGTAGTCGTACGCGCCGTACCCGGTCACCGCGAGCCCGATCACCAACACGATGACCGCACCGCGGAGCGTCTTCGGGCCGTCGATCGAGAGCCCGCCGTCGCTCATTCGGTCGTCTCACCCCCGTTCGGCGCGCGACGGCTCGGCACGGAGGGCTGTGTCACGATCGGTCGCTGACTGGGTGGGCGGTGTCGCACGCCGTGTCGTCGATCCTCATCGCCCGTAAGTGTGGATGGTGGCGTCCGTCCGACTGTGCGGTACGTTGACAGCCGTGGCGGCGAGGCAACGCCTGCCATCGCCGAAGGCTTATACCGGATCCCCCGACTCGTTTCGGATATGCAGACGGGCACGACTCCCGCTCGGCGCATCGCGACGGAGCCAGCAAGCGACCGCTCCGCGCCGCCGACAGGACCGTGCCGGATCGGACCGCGGACGGGGACCTCCGGAACGTCGCTCGCCGCGATGACCGCTTCAGGCGCGGAGGTGGCGGCGTGAGCGACGCCCGTGACGGCGTCCCCGAAGAGGCGGTTGACGACGAGGACGCGACTCCCGACGGCGGCCACGCCTCGACGACGCCGTCGACGCATACGGTGCGGCTCGAACTCGTCGACGAGCCGGGGCAGCTGCTCGCCGCGCTCCACCCGATCGCCGACAACGGCGGGAACCTCCTCTCGATCTACCACGAACGCGGGAACAAGACGCCCCGCGGTCGGATCCCCGTCGAGGTCGACTTTGAGGCGACGCAGGAGCGGTTCGAGGGGATCGTCGAGGCGCTCCGGAGTGAGGGCGTGAACGTGATGCAGGCGGGGACGGAGCGGTACGCGGAGGAGGTTACCATCCTGCTCTTCGGCCACCTCATCGACACTGACCTGTCGGACACGCTCTCGCAGATCGAGGCCTGCGAGTCGGCGTCCGTCGCCGACGTGTCGCTGGCGGCGCCGCAGGGGACCGAGGAGGCGTCGAGCGCCCGGCTCCGCCTGGAGGCCCGCGCCGGCGAGACGGAGGCGGCGCTCGCGGCGGTCCGGGAGCTGGCCGCCGAGAAGGACCTGCGTCTGGTCGAGCCGCTCACGGGGGTGGAGGCGTGAGACTCGCCGTCGTCGGAGCCGGCGCGGTCGGGCGCTCGGTCGTCGACCTCGCGAGCGAGTACGGTCACGAGGTCGTCGCGGTGGCGGACTCGTCGAGCGCGGTCGTCGCGGACAGGACCGGGGGTCGGGGCACCGGTGTCGACTCCGACGCGGTGGTGGCCCGCAAGGCCGAGCGGGGGATCGTCGGCGACGGGGATCCGGAGGACGCGCTGGCGGCCGACTACGACGTGTTGGTGGAGGCGACGCCGACGACGCTGGGCGACGCCGAGCCCGGATTTTCGCACGTTCGGACCGCGCTGGAGCGGGACCGCCACGCCGTGCTCGCGAACAAGGGCCCGGTCGCGGAGCGGTTCGGCGACCTCCGGTCGCTCGTGAACGACAGCGACGGCGACATCCGCTTCGAGGCCACCGTCGGCGGCGCGATCCCCGCCGTGTCGACCGTCGAGGACATCGAGCCGGGTCACGTCACCGCGGTCCGCGGCGTGCTCAACGGGACGGCGAACTTCATCCTCACGCGGATGGCCGCGGAGGGGCTCGACTACGAGCACGTGCTCGCGGAGGCGCAGGACCTCGGCGTCGCGGAGGCCGACCCCTCCTTCGACGTGGACGGCACCGACGCGGCGCTGAAGTGCGTCATCCTCGCGAACGTGCTCTCGTTCGGCGCGGCCGACGACCCGGTCGACGCCCGGGAGTTCACGCTCGACGACGCCGACGTGGAGGGGATCCGCGACGTGCCCGGCTCCACGCTCCGGCTCGCGGCCGAAGACGGTCGCACGGTCCGGCTCATCGGCGAGGCGACGGGCGAGACGGTCCGGGTCGCGCCGCGGCTCGTCCCCGAGAACGGGACGCTCGCGGTCTCCGGGACGCAGAACATCGTCCAGATCGAGACCACCCACGCCGGTCGGCTCAACATCTCCGGACGGGGCGCGGGCGGTCCGGAGACGGCGAGCGCGGTGCTCGGTGACGTGGGTCGCCTGGAGTAGCGTCGCGGGCGTCGGAACGGCCCCTCGGCGCTCCCGAACCTCGCGGTCGCGAACCGGGCGGGAAACCGAGACGCGAATCCGGCCGTGTGTCGATCCCCCGTGCCCCGCGTTGTCGAGAATCGCCCGACCGCGTTGCGATAGTCTGTGGTCCGTATCGAAACCGTTTTAGTGGAATCTACCGAAACTTACTCACAGAGCGCCTTAGCGCGTGATTACCCCATGAGTGACAAACCGCATCAGAACCTGGCCATTATCGGCCACGTCGACCACGGCAAGAGTACGCTCGTGGGTCGCCTCCTCTTCGAGACGGGGAGCGTCCCCGAGCACGTAATCGAGCAGCACCGCGAGGAAGCCGAAGAGAAGGGCAAGGGCGGCTTCGAGTTCGCCTACGTGATGGACAACCTCGCCGAGGAGCGCGAGCGCGGCGTCACGATCGACATCGCCCACCAGGAGTTCGACACGGACAACTACTACTTCACCATCGTCGACTGCCCGGGCCACCGTGACTTCGTGAAGAACATGATCACGGGCGCCTCGCAGGCCGACAACGCGGTGCTCGTCGTCGCGGCCGACGACGGCGTCGCGCCCCAG
>Ga0207850_100113_pt1 | contig 83268 bp, 75 predicted proteins | sample 23E2SouthBayCA_FD_187746 | JGI IMG/M metagenome (GOLD analysis project Ga0207850, IMG submission 187746) | Aerobic enrichment media microbial communities from Eden Landing Ponds, California, USA - A23 E3 (3) (SPAdes) | ecosystem: Environmental > Aquatic > Marine > Unclassified | place...
GTTCGCAATCGTGTGTTCGTCGGCCGGGTAGCGCCGCCGCAGGTCCCGGGCGGTCGCTCCCGGCGTTGCACCACCCCGGAGCTGTGTGCCCGCCACGTCCCGGATCTCGCCGACCTCTTGGGCGACCTCGTAGGGGACAGGAATCTCCTGACCGATCCAGGAAGGGACTTCGCCGCCGGGGTCGGCGACGGGGCTGACCTGGACGCACTCCTCGTCCTCGTCGATTTCGACGATGCGCCACATCTCCCCGCGTTGGATGAATATCTCGCCCGGTTGGGCGAAGTTGACGACGAACCGCTCGTCGAGCGTCCCGATGCGATCGCCCGAGGCGACGTCCTCGACGGTGTAGGTCGCCTCGTCGGGGATCATCGAGAGGTTCTGGTAGAAGTACTGCCAGGTTCCGCGGCGCTTCTCTAAGGTGTCGCGGTCCTCGTCCAGCCAGAGCACGTCGTTGCCGGCCAGTTCACGGACGACCTCCTTGAACTGCGGTTCGTCCAGCTCGGCGAAGGGGTAGGCGCGGGTGAGAATATCGTACGCGCGCATCGCCCGGATCTCCCCGAAGTCCATCACGAGGCCGGCAATCTGGTTGGCGACGGTATCGAGACTGCCGTGGTGGATCGCCGCGGGTTCGACCGCCCCCTCGCTCGCTCGGCGGGCGATCGCCAGTGCTTCGAGCGTGTCGTCCGGCCGGGTCGTGATTACCGTCCCTGAGGAGACGACGTCCCGGCGATGACCGGCCCGGCCGACGCGCTGGAGCAACCGCCGGACTTCGCGGGGACTGTTGTACTGGACGACGTGATCGACGTGACCGACGTCGATACCCAGTTCCATCGAAGACGTACACAAAAGCGCGTCGAGGTCGCCGGACTTGAACCGGTCCTCGACCTCGATCCGGGCCTCCTTCGAGAGCGAGCCGTGGTGGACGCCGATGTCGGTGCCGAGTTTCTTGAACCGCGAGCCCAGCGCCTCAGCTGTCTGACGCGTGTTGACAAACACGAGCGTCGAGTCGTGGTCGTCGACGATCTCGTCGATCACCCGGACGTGGCTGGCGACGTCGGCGTCGGTCATCAGTTGCCCGGCAAGTCGTTCGTCTTCGTCGGTGACCCGCGGCTCGCGAACCTCGACCTCGAGACGACTGCCGACGTCGACTTCGACGATCCGACAACCGCGATCACCGGTGAGAAAGCGCCCGACTTCTCCGGGGTCGCCGACAGTCGCCGAGAGACCGATTCGCTGGAATGGGCCGGCGAGTTCACGCAGTCGTTCTAGTCCGACAGTCAGTTGCGCGCCGCGCTTGTCGGCGGCCAGTTCGTGGACCTCGTCGACGACGACGTGCTCGATGTCTTCGAGTGCCCGGCGGAGCTTCTTCCCGGTGAGCATCGCCTGCAGTGTCTCGGGGGTCGTGACGAGCACGTCCGGGGGATCGTTTGCCTGCTTGCTGCGCTGGTAGTCGGTCGTGTCGCCGTGGCGGACGTCTACATCCAGATCAAGTGTCTCGCCCCACCATTCGAGGCGTTCGCGCATATCGCGGTTGAGCGCGCGCAACGGCGTGATGTACAGCGCACCGATCCCGAACCGATCCTCGCCTTCGAGTGCGTCCAGCACGGGAAGCATTGCGGTTTCAGTCTTGCCAGTCCCGGTCGGCGCGACGACGAGTGCGTCCCGCCCTCGCGTGATCGACCCGATGGCGCGACGCTGTGGCTCAGTCGGTGTCTGAAAGCCACGCTCGCCCAGCGCCTCGCGGACGGCCTCACCGAGTGCGGTGAACGCGTCCGGACCGTCGACCGCAGACTCTGCCATCGACGTCGATTGGGGCTTGAACCGATTAAGCGGCGCGGTAGTCGTTGGCCAACTGGTTTTTGTAGGTTGATTCAAAAGTAGCAAGTGGTGGCTCCAATCGATCCAGCGGTCGCCGTATTCGTGCTCGTTGGGGTCGGGACTGCCGGGGTTGCCGTGCTGTCCTGGCGACAGCGCCCGAATCCGGGTGCAGAAACGCTGGGCGTTCTGATGGGGTCGGTCGCCGCCTGGAACGGGGCACTGGTGTGGGCTGCCGTGTCGGACGGGTACACCTCGTCGTTTCTGGCGGCCAACTTCGTGGTTATCGCGGCGGCTGTAACAGTGGCTTCCTTTCTGGCGTTCACGCTGGAATACACGGGTCGAGAGGAGTTCCTCGTCGGCCCGTACGTGTACTTGCTCGGCATCGAGCCGGTTGCGGTCGCTGTGATGGGGTTTACCAACGAGCTACACAGCGTATTCTGGAACGTCACGGCGACAGCCTCGGGGTATGTCTTCGAGGGCGGACCGTTGCTGTATGCGCATCTCGCGTTCACGTATGTCGTCTTGGCTCTCGGGACCATCCTGGTCGTGTTTCGTCTCTATCGATCGCAGTCGGTACATCGTCGCCAGGCCTGGGCCATCCTCTTCGGTGTAATCCCCCCGTGGGTCGGAAACGCCCTGTACATCGCGGTCGACGTCGCTGCGTTTCAAGTCGCAGGGTTCGTTGTGACCGGTGTCGTCGTCTATTGGGCGATCACGGAATACCAGCTCGTGGACGTGACGCCAGTCGCACGAGCCACCGTTATGGACGCTCTCGAAGTGGGCGTCGTGGTCATCGACGGGGACGGGCGGGTCACGGATCTCAACCAGTTCGCCGCAACACTGCTGGGTCGCACGGATGTCGAAGCGAGCATTGGAGCGCAGGCACGGGACCTGTTTGCCGACGTTCCGGAACTCGCCGAGCGGATCAGCGACAGCGAAACCTTCGAGATGACGGCCACCGCGACTATCGACGGCGACGAGCGGGTCGTCTCGGCATCGGCAACCGTACTGACCGACGCGCTCGATCGGTCGGTCGGGCGACTGTTGTTGCTCGAAGACATCACCGAGCGTGAGCGTCGCCGCGCGGAGATCGAGGCACAGAACGAACGCCTCGAAGAGTTCGCGACGATGGTCTCACACGACCTCCGAAACCCGCTTGACGTCGCCAGCGGTCACGTCGAATTGATGCGCTCCAGCCGATCAGAACTGCCGGAACGGTCAGGCGTCTGTCTCGAAACCGACCACCTCGACGAAACCGCCGACGCCCTGGAACGTATCGAGGCGATCGTCGATGACGTGTTGACGCTGGCCCGTGGCGGACGAAACGTCACTGACCCGGAGGCAATCTCGCTCCGAGCAGCCGCCCGGTCGGCCTGGGAACACGTCGACACCGCCGACGCACGGCTCGTCGTCGGCACTGACGACCGGATCGTCGCCGATCGAGACCGTCTCGAACGGCTATTCGAAAACCTCTTCCGGAATTCCGTGGAGCATGGGGGATCTGCCGTCACCGTCTCGGTCGGCATCATCCACGAGGACCACGAGCGGACCGGATTCTACGTCGCTGACGACGGCGACGGCATCCCGGCGGAACTGCGCGGAACGATCCTTGAGTCCGGGGTTACTGGTACAGCGGACGGGACAGGGTTCGGACTGGCGATCGTCAGGCAATTATCGGACGTACACGGGTGGACGGTCGACATCACAGAATCCGACGAAGGCGGCGCACGGTTCGAGTTTAGGGGCGTCAATCTCGCGACTGAAGCGTTCCTAGAGAGAGGCTGACTGTGAAACGGGTCAGAGAGCCGCGTCGTCGGCCCGGAGTACGACGGCGTGTTCGACCGTGACACCGTCGGCGCTGGCGACGGTGTCCTCGGTCAGCAGGTCGGTCGTCCCGACACCGTCCGGCAGCGAGACGGTCACGGGGTCGCCGCTGAAGTTGAGCACGACCAGTACCTGCCCGTCCGGACCGCCACGGGCGTAGGCGACGACGCCGTCGGGCCGGTCGTCGAGTTCGACCGGCGTCGTCGGGGCGTCGCTTTTCAGTTCCGACAGCGAATCGCGGGCGTCGATCAGGTTCTCGTAGTAGGTTTGCAGTTGCTCGTCGATGTCGTCCCAGTTCATCGTCCCGCGCTGTTGGCCGACGCCGGTCTCCTGACCGTAGTAGAGCATCGGCGCGCCCGGGAGCGTGAACGTCGCCGCGCCGGCGGCCATCTGTGAGTCGCGGTCGCCGATCGAGCGATACCGCGCCATATCGTGGTTCTCGACGTAGTTGATGAAAGACGTGTGTTCGGGATAGCCCATCGCCGCCCGGTCATCAAGTACGTCGTGGACGGCCGTGGCGTCTTCCTCACCGCGGCCGATCGCTCGCAGCGTCTCGTTGAACCCGTAATCGAAGTGCGTATCGAACTGATCTTCCGCGAAGTCACTGTGCCACGGGACCGTCTCATCGAGCAGGAGAAACTCCTCGTCGCGGGCCTTGACGCGGTCGCGGACGTTCTTCCAGAAGCTCCGCGGGACGCCCCACGCGACGTCACACCGGAAGCCGTCGACGATTCCTTGCCAGTGATCGATCACGTCGAGCAGCCACGACCGCAGCGCGAGTGAATCGTAATCGACGACCGGGATGCCTTGCCAGTACGCGTAGGTCTTGGCCGTGTCGCCGTACGCCCACTCATAGAGGTCGCGGAAGAACTCCTGGTCGTCGCCGGCGACGGTCTCGAAATAGCCCAGATCGCTCGACGGGACCGTCTCGCCGTGCTTGGCCGCCCGGAAGTAGGGGTGTTCGCGGGCCGTATGGTTGATGACCAGATCGAAGATGACCTTGATGTCCCGCTCGTGGGCGGCTTCGACCAGCGCTTCGTAGTCCTCGGTGGTGCCCAGCGCGTCAGCCGTCTCGTAGTAATCGATGATGTCGTACCCGTGTGGACCACCCGGCTGGGTCTCGTCACGGTGGCTGTGGGCGTCCAGGATCGGCGTCAGCCAGAGCGCGTCCACACCGAGGTCATCGAGGTAATCGAGGCGATTTTGGATCGTCCCGAAAGTTACCTCGTCGTCGAACCGGCGGACGAATATCTCGTAGATCGTGGCGTCCTCGACCCATTCTGGCGGGTCGTTGGGGTGGGCCGTCGAGCCGTCATTCTCCAGCCGGACGAAATCGGCGACGCTGTGGCGATCACCGACGGCAACGGCGTGAACGCGGACGGTACCCGTCACTGCGTCGGTCGGGACGGTCGCAGCGTGGCCGTCGACCGATAGCTCGCCGTCCAGCGCGGGGCGGTCGCGGTCGTCGACGTAAAACTCCACGTCTAGATCATCGACGGTGTTGTTCCCGTCGGGACTGGGGCGAGCGTCGGCGTCGATCCGGAACTGATCACCGTCCTGTTCGGCCGAGACCGTGACCCGGGGCTGTGGGTCGTCCTCGTCTTCCTCGGGAAACGCACGAACGATGAGTCCATAGCGGCCGTCCGGACCGGCCATCTCCAGGCGATACCGACCGGGGACGTCCGGCTCGAAGTGAACGACTGATCCATCGCCGAGGTCCGCTTTCGAACCGTCCGGCGTCTGTGCGACCGACCACTCGTAGCTCGCCGCCCAGTCGGGATCGAACGGCGCCAGATCGCCGTCAACACCGGACAGTTCGACATCCAGCGGTGAGAGGTTCGTTCGCTCGCCGGAGCCGTGCAGCAACTCGCCAAGCGGTTCAGCGCCGACGCTCGTGAACCGGGGCGGTCCAGGATGGTACGACTCGCCGCGGTCGCCCGGGGGGATGGGTGTGAACGGTCCTGTCGGCGTCTCCGAACTGTCGCCGCCGGAATTACAGCCGGCGATAGCTCCGACGCCGGCGACCCCTGCGGCGGCGAGCATCCGGCGGCGTGTCAGTCGCTTCGAGTCGTCACTATGTGGAGCCATACCTTGGTCAGACGGCCGTGCACGCATAAGGATTAGGATATTTGTTCATCATACTTTCACGCGACCCCGAAGTCCAACGGGAGCGTTGATACTTCTTGACGACCACAGGGACACGTATGCCCGAAGAGGCGGACTACGAGGAATACCGGAACACCCTCGACGAAATCGTCGACGGTGGGGGATGCGTGGAGACGATGACCGCTGCCGAGGAATTGCGCCAAGGAGAGGCCTCGCGACGAGACTTACTGGGGAGTAACGCGCTCGCCGGATCGGTCTCGGACGTGCTCGCGGAAGTCGACGCCGAGGACGTGCGGGCGACGCTCCGATCGGGATACGACGACCTCGATGACGTGCGTGAGGCGTTCCGGGAGACCGTCGATTCCGCGCTGTTCGACGTGCTGGCCGACGAGGGTATCGAGCTCGGGATGGACACACTCGAACTCGATCCGGCAGTCTGTCTGAAGACGTTCACCGAGGCTGCCCTCGACGAAGCGATGACGCTCGTTCCGAACGTCCACGACGACGGCGTCGTCGGACGGATCGTCGCCCGAACGACCGTCGAGGACGAACCCGTGACGATCCACGCGATTCCGACGTGGGACCGTTCCTATGCCGTCCGGGACGGCGACCGACTTCTCGTTCCCGACGGGACGACCGCGGACTGTTCGGACGCCCGCGATCACGAAACGGGCGTCGATTGTGACCCCGAACAGACTGCCCGGACCGAGTACGTCCAGACAGTCGATACAGTCGACGGCGAGACCTACGTTCTCTCGACGACCTGTTCGACGACCCGATAAAACCGCCGCACTGTTCGGCTGGGATTGGACGAGTGTCGCGACTGGGCTAGGCGGCGACTGCGAGCCACGCGACGAGCACGGCCAGCCCGCCTAGTGTCGTACTCACGAGCGCGTGCGTCCGCATTCGATCGAGAACTTCGTGTGCGTGCTCGTCGTACTCCGAGAGCTGGTCAATCTCGCCGCCGACCTCACAGGAGGGCAGAAAGTCCATCGCGACGTGCAGGAACACGCCAGAGGCGAACCCGAAGACAGCAGCGTTGAAGGCCGCCGACTCGGGGAACGGGACTGTCGCAGCAGGAATCGCGGTCAGACCGACGCCAGCCGACGGCAGTAAGATTGGCAGCGCCGACTGGCCGGCGAGTGTTGACCGGCGGGCGGCCGCGTACCCGGCGGGACCCTTATGTGAGACGATTGCCAGTCCGAGCAACAGTCCGAGGTCGGGCATCGCACCGTAGATGACGCCGATGATAAGCCCGGCCGAGAGGGCGTGTGCGGCCAGTTCCGTCGCCGTCGTGTCCATCGGCAGTTCCAGGTGTGTCAGTCGGTGGCCGATCGTGTGGGCGTTGTAGCCGACGAGCACGCCAGCGGCGATGCCGAATCCGCCGACCTCGGCGTGCTGGGAGATGGCCTGGGGAACCAGAAAGACTGCTGCGCTGGTAATCATCGCACCGCTCGCCAGACCGTACCCCCAGACGAGCCGCGTCGGATCCCGGTCGCTGACGCGTGCACCGATCAGTGCACCGCCGGCCATCGCGCCGAAGGCAACCCAGGCAATCACGAGCACTTTCCACCGGTTAGTGACGACCGCCAGCAGCGAGACCACAAGAAACGCAACGACAGAAGCGAGACCCAGAACCGACTCGCCGTCGGTCAGATACCCGCGCTGAGCGGCAGATGTTCGCTCCATATGTGGGCCGTATCGGCTGTTGTCACGTCTGACGGGTGCGTTCAAAAGGACTTCGAAAGGGGAGGGGCGTCCACGCCGAACACTCGCGCCCCCAGCAGTTTGGCACGAGATTTATGCCGGTCGGAAGCGGTATGTCAGGTAATGCAATCGCTTTCCGACCAGTCGGTCGTGGTCGTCGGTGGCGGGATCGGGGGACTCTCCGCCGCGTGCTATCTCGCTGATGCCGGCGCGGACGTGACGCTGCTAGAGAAAAACGGACAGTTGGGCGGCCGCGCAAGCCGACTCGAAAAAGAGGGATTCGTCTTCGACATGGGGCCGTCGTGGTATCTGATGCCCGATGTCTTCGAGCGGTTTTTCGGTCACTTCGACCACACTCCGGAGGATTTCTACGAACTGGAGCGACTCGACCCACACTATCGGATCTTCTTCAAGGACGGATCGGCCTCGAACGGTGCTACTGACAGACAGAGCGACCGAGTCGATATCAGTCCGGACCGGGCGAAAAATCGCGAACTGTTCGAGTCGATCGAGCCGGGTGCGGGCGAGGCCTTCGACTCGTATTTGGAGACCAGCGAAACCCACTACGAGACCGCGATGGAGAAGTTCGTCTACGAGGATCGCTCGCGGCTTCGGGACTGGGTCGATCCCGACGTAATGCGGGCGGCGCCGATCGGTCTGCAACTGATCGGCTCGATGCAAAGCCATGTCTCGGACTATTTCCAGCATCCCCGGCTCCAGCAGATTATGCAGTACACGCTGGTCTTTCTGGGTGGGTCGCCGAAGAACACCCCCGCGCTGTACAATATGATGAGCCACGTCGATTTCAACCTCGGTGTCTACTATCCCGTTCCGAAAGACGGCGACGGACCCGGCGGGGTCGGCGTCGTCGTCGACGCCATCGTCGAGTTGGCCGAGCAACTCGGCGTCACCGTCAAGACGGACAGCGAGGTCGACGAGATCACCCGACGGAAAGACGCGTTCCACGTCGAGACGGTCGATTCAGAGGTCTATCGACCCGACCGTGTGGTGGTCAACGCCGACTATCGCCACGCCGAACAGGAGCTGATGCCCGAGCACGAACGGCAGTACGACGCGTCCTACTGGACGGACCGTACCTACGCCCCCTCTGCATTTCTGATGTATCTGGGCGTCGAGGGCGAGGTCGACGAACTGGCCCATCATACGCTCGTGCTCCCGGAGGACTGGGACCCGCACTTCGATCAGATCTTCGAGCGCCCGGCCTGGCCGGACGAGCCCGCCTATTATCTCTGTGTCCCCTCGAAGACCGACGATGCCGTCGCCCCCGAGGGTCACAGCAACCTCTTCGTGCTCGTCCCGATCGCTCCTGGGCTTCGTGACACTGAGGCTCTTCGGGAGCGGTACCGCGAGCAAATCCTCGAAGACGTCGCAACCAACACCGGCGTTGATCTCCGAGACAGGATCGTCGTCGAGGAGACCTTCGCGGTCGATGACTTCGTCGACCGGTACAACGCGACCGAGGGAACGGCGCTGGGGCTGGCGCACACGCTCCGGCAAACCGCGCTGTTGCGGCCGAACAACCGTTCGTCGGCAGTCGACGGCCTGTATTTCACGGGTTCGTTCACGACGCCCGGAATCGGCGTCCCGATGACACTGATCAGCGGTCAACACGCCGCCGAAGCGCTCGCTGACGACCTGTGAGTCGACGTATGACAGACCTCAGCCTGGAGAAGCGACTCGGTGGTGCGCTCCCCTCCGAGGAGTCATCGCTGGGGTATCTGTTCTGGCTCTCCCGGCCACGCTTCTGGCTGTATCTGGCCGGCCCGGTAATCGTCGGGGTCGCCTATGGGGCCAGTTCACCTGCGGAGTTGTTCTCGCCGCTGGCCGTCGCGCTGTTCGCGTACTTCCTCGTCCCGGCGAACGTCTATCTCTATGGGATCAACGACGTCTTCGACGCCGACATCGACGAGGTCAATCCGAAGAAAGACGACAAGGAAGTCCGATACGAGGGCGGGCCGCTGGTGATTCTGGCGGTGTTCGCTGCCGGAGCCGTCGGACTCGTATTGATTCCGTTCCTGGATCCGGCAGCGCTGGTCTCGTTCGGGCTGTTTTACCTGCTGGCGACAGAGTACAGCGCGCCGCCGCTACGATTTAAGACGACGCCGATCCTCGATTCGATCTCGAACGGACTGTATGCCCTGCCGGGGATTGCCGCCTACGCCGCGGTCGCCGGTACGTACCCGCCCGCCGCAGCGATGGCCGGCGGCTGGCTGTGGACGATGGCGATGCATACCTTCAGCGCGATCCCCGACATCGAACCCGACCGAGAGGCCGGGATCCGGACGACAGCGACGCTACTGGGCGAAGAGTGGACCTACGGCTACTGTGCGCTCGTCTGGCTGGCCGGGGCGGTCGCGTTCGGACTCGTCCACCCGTTCCTGGGCGGTGTGCTCGGCGTGTACCCACTGCTTGCGATTGTGATCGCCCGGTCGGAGGTGGCGGTCGACCGGGCGTACTGGTGGTTCCCGGCGATCAACACGGTCGTCGGCGCGGTGTTGACGATGGCGGCGCTGTGGGTGATGCTGTATGCCTGAGTCGCCGTTCCCCCCGCTCGAACGGCACGATCGGACCGGGATCGAGGCCTGGCTCGATCGACTGGTCGTCGAGAACCGCTTTACTATCGCCGTTGTCTTCCCGGTCGTCGGCGCGATATCGCTGTATGCCTCGGCTATGGGTTGGTATCCAGACCCGATCTCGTTTATGTCGTTCAATCCGTGGTTCATCCTGCTGGGCGTGATCGTGATGCGCCTACCGCTGGTCGCCGGGCTCGCGCCGCTGGTCGATCGACGGGCCGCCGTCGCGTTGGCGGCCGTCACGACCTACGCGTTCGGAATCGAGATGCTCGGTGTCGCGACGGGCTGGCCCTACGGAGCCTTCGAATACGGGATCGATCTCGGGCCGATGCTGTTCGGACTCGTGCCGGCCGGGTTGCCCGTGTTCTTCTTCCCGCTGGTGCTCAACAGCTATCTGCTCGATTTGCTGTTGCTCGGCAAGAAAGCGCGCGCTGCGGTGATCAGACTACCCGCGGTAATCGCGACGGTGCTCGTGATGGACCTCGTGTTGGACCCAGCGGCCGTCGGGCTGGGGTTCTGGATGTACGACGCCGGCGGTGCCTACTACGGCGTCCCGTGGTCGAATTACGCGGGCTGGGCCATCTCGGCGACAATCTCGGTCGTGCTGTTCGATCTCGCGTTCGACGGCGAGGCGCTGATCGAGCGATTGCGGACCTGTCCGTTTATGCTCGATGACCTGGTCAGTTTCGTCATCCTCTGGGGGGCGATCAACGCCGCGTTCGGCAACTGGATCCCCGTCGGGATGGCGGCGCTGTTGGGTTCGGGCCTGCTCGTCACTGATCGGTTCGATTTCGATGTCCGGGATACGATTCCCGGAACGGGCTGGGCAGTCGCGCGGAAAGGCGACTAGCGGCCGCGGAAAGACGAATACATACCGATATGGGTTTGTCGCGTCCGGTCCAATCGAGGACGATGACACGCCTGTTTTCACCGCTTGAGATCCGCGGGACATCGATTCCCAATCGCGTGATGGTCTCGCCGATGTGTCAGTACTCCTGTGAGCAACGGGACGGACTGGCGACCGAGTGGCACCGCACCCACCTCGGTTCGCGTGCCGTCGGCGGAGCCGGACTTGTGATGAGCGAGGCGACCGCCGTCGAGCCACGCGGCCGCATCTCCCCCGAGGATCTGGGTATCTGGAGCGCAGAGCACGCCGAAGCGCTGGAGCCGATCACCGAGTTCGTCCGCGAGCAGGGCTCGGTGCCCGGCATCCAACTGGCTCACGCCGGCCGCAAGGCCTCGACGTCTCGGCCCTGGGATGGTCACGGCCCGCTCGGACCCGAGGACGGCGGCTGGACGGTCGTCGGTCCGACTGCCGAACCGTGGCCCTACGACGAGGAGGCACCGCCGACAGAGCGACTCACACCCGACGGCATCGAATCAGTCGTCGAGTCGTTCCGCACGGCCGCCGAGCGCGCGCTTGCGGCCGGCTTCGAAGTCGCCGAGGTGCACGCCGCTCACGGCTATCTGATTCACGAGTTCCTCTCGCCGGTGACCAACACGCGCGGAGACGCCTACGGCGGCGGCTTCGAGGGACGGACCCGGTTCGCACGCGAAGTGACAGCGGCCGTCAGGGAGGTCTGGCCCGACGACAAGCCAGTGTTCGTCCGGATCTCCGCGACCGACTGGCTCCCCGACCGCGACGCCTGGACCGTCGAGGACTCGGTCCGGTTGGCCGATAGACTCGCCGAGATCGGTGCGGATCTAATTGACGTCAGCGCTGGCGGCATCCATCCCAAATCCAGCCCCGAGCAGTCCGGGCCGAACTATCAGGTCCGCTACGCGGAACGAGTTCGTGAGGAGACCGACCGCGACATTGCGGTCGGTGCTGTCGGCGGGGTCACCACGCCCGAACAGGCCGAGGCGATCGTCGCCAACGAACGAGCCGATCTGGCTATCGTCGGCCGCGAACAGTTGCGAGACCCCTACTTCACGCTCCGGGCTGCCGAGACACTGGGGGCGACCGACGAGACCGAAGGGCCGCCGCAGTACCGGCGAGCGTTCGGGTTCTGAGATAGCCATACGACACCGGATTCCCAGCGTCGTTAGGTCGTGATCGGATCGGTTTGCCAACCCGGATCCTCGCCGGTCCGCTCGAGGATGTCAGCCCGACAGGCCGGACAGTAGTCGGGCGTCGCTGATTCGCTTCGAGGAACGTACACCGCGCCGCCGCACTCCACGCACGCATCCGTGACGACCGTCACACAGTCCGCACAGAGGTTGAAGTCGTCCACTGTGAGGTCGCGCAGGGGTTCGAGTTGTTTGTCCAAGGTGTACTCGTCGATAACCGCCTGACAGCGTTGGCACGGTCTCATAGCGATGCAACTTGCTCAATGTGACCAATACACAAGTATCTACCCCATAGAACAGTGGTGGTCGAGAGAGTCGACTTGTCCGGACCGTCACCGTATGAGGCCCAGAAACCCCGGTGGTCGTGGTACCGAGACTCTCGGAAGGGTTATACCTGGCAAGTCCCTCTGTCAGTTTGTAATGGCAAACGGTACGGTTGACTTCTTCAACGACACAGGCGGCTACGGCTTCATTTCGACTGACAGCGACGAGGTAGACGACGACGAGGACGTGTTCTTCCACATGGAAGACGTCGGCGGTCCGGACCTCGAAGAGGGACAGGACGTTGAGTTCGACATCGAATCATCCCCCAAGGGACCGCGCGCGACGAATCTCGTCCGCCAGGACTAACGACCGGTAGCCGTCGCTTGCGCGATGGACACCGACATCAATTCTCTCAGACACTGTCCGGAGTAGCCGAAAGGCTACCCTGGACTTTCTTTTCGACGGCGACCGACGTGTGACTGATGAGTGTTATCGAGGACGTCCACGAGGATCACGCCGCGACGTTTCGCGAACTCGGAGGCCGCCGCGTTGTCGCCGAGTACGGCCGCGCCGAGCGGACACATCGGGCGGTCCGGAACGTCGCCGGCGTGATCGAAATGGGGTATGACGTAAACGTCGTAAGCGGGCCCGAGCGTGTCCCTGCGGTCGAAGCGATGCTCACCACCGAGGTACCCACCACAGACGGGAAAGGCCGACGTGGATTCGTCCTCAGTGACGAAACGATCGCTGCGGAAGCGGCCGTCTACAACGCCGGTGACCGACTGCTCGTTTATCTCTCGCCCGGCCAGGGAGCCGTGCTGACGGATTCGCTTGCACAGTGGGACGTGACGGTCTCGGACGCGACAGACGAAATGGCCGTCTTCGGCGTCCACGGCAAGCAGGCGACCGAGAAAATCGCCAGCGTCCTGTCGACCGGCGGCGGTGCACCCGAGCCGGCCCACACGTTCATCCGCGGGTCGATGGGTGACGAGGGCGTGACCGTAATCGCCAGCGACGCCCCGACCGGCGAGGAAGGCTACGAGGTGGTCTGTGCGGCCGAGGACGCCGAGCGGGTGTTCGACACACTGGTTAACCGTGGGCTGAACGCGACGCCGTTCGGTTACCGGACCTGGGAGTCGCTGACCCTGGAAGCCGGGACGCCGCTGTTCGAGTCGGATCTCGCTGGGTACAGTCCAGCGATACTCACCGGAGACGACCCCGACGGCCGACGGCTGGTCGGGCTGACCTGCGAACAGGTGCCCGAATCCGGGGCCGCAGTGTACGACGACCGCGGCCGGCAAATCGGATCCATCACTCGTGCACTCGAGAGCCCGACGCTGGGCGAGCTGATTGCCTTCGCCGTCGTAACGGCCACCCCAACGGGTGTCGAGACTCCGGAGGGGCGGGTCGATTCCGACCGCGTGCAGTTGCCGTTCGTCGAGAGTGGCACACAGTCGGGACGGTTACCGGAGCAATAAGGCCGGAACGGTATCGGAGTGTTACCTACGGCCGCGAGAGCATCGCTCGCAACTGTTCGCGCGAGACGAGCGTCGAAGGTTCGTCCATATGGACACCGATCTCGCCGGCAAACAGCGACAGACCCACTCGCTGGACGGTCTGGGGGAGCGAGTACGCGCGGCGGATCCACGCACCGAGTCGGATCTCCCGGCCGAGATCCGACCGCCAGGCGGCCTCGTACGCCGACAGTGTCTCCGGGCGGTGTGGATCGATCGTCTCGGCAGCGTGATCGGCAGCAATCATTCCATAGCGGATCCCACCACCGGTGAAGGGCTTGGTCTGAGCGGCGGCATCACCCAGCAGGAACGCCCGCCGGGAAGTCACGCTGTCGGGCGGGCCGATGGGGATGAGTCCTGAACAGCGATTGGTCGTCGCCGCGCCGTAACTGTCAGTGAAGGCGTCGAACCACTCACCGACCTCGGCGCCCGGTTCGGCGGCCAGCCCGTATTCGACGCCCGCTGGTCCGCGTGGGATCCGCCAGGCGAAAAATCCGGGGACTGTCAGGTGGACGTCCACGAACTCCCCGTCGTCGGGCGACTCCTCGAAGCCGAGCACGCCGTGGAGCAACTCCTCGGGTTCGGGAAGCCCGACCTCGGCGCGGACTTTCGATCGGGGGCCGTCAGCGCCGACGACCAGCCGTGTCCGATACGTCTCGATCCCGTCAGGTTCTCTGACCGTGACCTCGGCGTAATCGCGGTGCTCCTCGACAGCGGTCACGGTGTGGTGCTCGCGCAGGTCGGCGCCGCCGTCGCGTGCCGCGTCCGCGAGCCACCGGTCGAGCCCCACACGGTCGATGACGTTCGAGATGACAGTATCTTTGTAGAATGGATACGGGTCGCTGTCCGGACCACCGAGCCGAAAGCGCGCCCCGTAGATTTCGTTCTGGAGGAGATCATCGCGAGCGCCGTCGGGGGTAAACTCCCAGACGTCAGTGGAGACGTGACCAGAGCACGCCAGGGGCTCGCCAACGGTCCCCTGCTCGAAGACGAGCACGTCCCACCCCAGTTCAGCGGCCCGGCGGGCAAACCGGGAGCCGGCTGGCCCAGCCCCCACGACAACGAAATCGTGCATACACGTATACACGACGCTGCCGAGTAAATACCTTCTCGAATCGACTCGATTACACCCGCGAGTCCCGGTCCGGGCCTGGATATTCTCCTCCGACGACAGCCCCGTAGAGACTCGCGGGATCGAACAGCCGTGCGAAGGCATCGGGCGGGCGGACGCTCAGATCCGCGTGTGGCTGGATCGACAGTCCTGCCGACGGGGAGCGAAGCGAGTCGTCGTCGCTGAGGAGGTGCGCTGCACCACCGTGATACGCAGTCGCCAGTGCCGGATGGTCGCCTGCTGGGTGTTCGATCCGCTCGGTCGCCGCCTCAAGGCGCTCGCGATGCGCATCGGCCAGGTCTGGATCGCCGAGTTCGGCGACGACTGCGGCAGTGTCGGCGAGCAACTGATCGCTCGCGAGGAGCGTCAGCCAGGAGTGCCGACGGATATGATCCAGTGCCTCGCGTGCGACGCCACCGACCAGCAGATCCGCCGCGAGCACGTCGGCGTCGGCGACGATTCGAGACGGTGACGCCTCAGTCATCGGCTGAGCGGCGGGCCGTGAGTGTCTCCTGAATCGCCACAACAGTCGTCTCGTATGTCTCGGCGCGATCGAACAGTTCAGTCCACGTGTCCATACGTGTCCTGAGCGTCGGGCGATCAAAAAGCCGGCTACCAGCGAATGGGAAATAACAAAAGCCCCGGTGCGCTACGTCGTCGTATGCACCGAGTCCGATCGGTCTCGGCCGGGGCCACCGCGTCGCCCCAGCCACAGGACCACGGCTCGCTGTCCCGCATTGAGCGGGTGACACAGGCGAACCGTCCGCGATCTCCGTTTTCGACCTGTCGTTGTTGCTGTCGCTGTCGGTGAGGGAAGGGCTCACCACCGACGGTATCGCTTGCTCAGTAGACGGCTAACAGAGACGACAGATATGACAGCAGACACCACACCAGTCGCATCAGTTCTCGAAACTATCGGCGAGACGCCGCTCGTCGACCTCGACGCCGGGCCGCAGTCGGTCCCGATCTACGCGAAAGTAGAGACGTTCAACCCCGGCGGCAGCGTCAAGGATCGCATCGGCAAACACATCCTCCAGCGATTGCTCGAACGGGGAGACGTCTCCCCGGGCGGAACGGTCGTCGAGCCGACCGCTGGAAACACCGGCATCGGGATGGCGATTGCGGCCCGACAGCTCGACCTTCAGCCCGTGTTCGTCGTTCCTGACGGCTTCAGCGAGGAAAAGGAAGAGCTGATGGCCGCTCTCGGAGCCGAGATCGTCAACGTCCCGGGAGAGGCAGGAATGAGTGGGGCCACCGATCGCGCCCGGGAGATCGCCGGGCAGCGCGAAGACGCGGTCGTCCCGCAACAGTTCGCGACGCCGCTGAACGCCGAGGCCCACTATGAGACGACAGGCCAGGAGATCCTCGACGCCCTCGGCGAGGAGATCGGCGCAGTCGTCGCCGGCGTCGGCTCCGGCGGGACACTAATGGGTATCACCCGGGCCGTCCGTGAACAGGTGCCCGACGTCCACGTTGTCGCAGTCGAGCCGGAGGGATCGACGTTCGGTAAGTTACTTGACGAGCCACGGACGGAGACTGACTACAAGACCGAAGGAATCGGCACCCACGATCCAGACGTGGCCGAGGTGCTCGATCCCGACGCGATCGACGAGATCGTCGCCGTCAGTGACCGCAAGACCCACGCCGAAGTACAGCGGCTCGCCGCGGAGGAGGGGTATCTCGTCGGGTCAAGTGCGGGTGCAGCCAGTGTCGCGGCCCAACGAGTCGCCGAGCGGATCGCCGACAACGAACTCGATACACCGGCCGAGACAGTCATAACAGTCTTTCCTGACTCCGGAGAGCGATACCTCTCGAAGTCGCTATACGGATCGTTTGAAGTATGGGAGGGAAAAGATGAGTGACGATCACTCGACAGAGGACGCCAACAGGTTCGATACGCGAGCGATCCACGCCGGCCAACGGCCCGATCCTGAGACCGGGGCAGTGATGACACCCATCTACGCGTCCTCGACGTTCGCACAGGACGGTCCCGGCGACCACCGCGGCTACGAGTACTCCCGAACGGGCAATCCGACGCGGGCAGCCCTGGAGGATAACCTCGCCATCCTCGAAGGCGGCGAATACGGTCGGGCGTTTGCCAGTGGGATGGCCGCGATCAACACTGTCCTCAACCTACTTTCCGCGGGCGATCACGTCGTCGTCGGCGAGGACGTCTACGGCGGGACCCACCGGTTGTTCACCGAGGTCTACGAGGACTACGACCTCCGGTTTTCCTTCGTAGACACGACCGACCCCGACGCGGTCGCCGAGGCGGTCACGCCTGCAACGGAGTTGCTCTGGATCGAGACGCCGACCAATCCGCTCCTACAGGTGATCGATCTCGAGGCGATGGCCGAGGTGGCCGAGGCCGCCGACGCGCTGCTGGCGGTCGACAACACCTTCGCCACCCCGGCGCTACAGCGGCCCCTGGAGTACGGCGCGGACGTCGTTGCCCACTCGTTGACGAAGTACCTCGGCGGTCACTCGGACGTGGTCGGCGGCGCACTGGTCACCGACGATGCCGACCTGGACGAACGACTTGGCTACTATCAGAACAGCGTGGGCGCGACACCGGGCCCATTCGCTTGCTTTCTGGTCCTGCGCGGGACCAAGACGCTGCCCGTGCGAATGGAGCGTCACAGCGAGAACGCCCATACGCTTGCAGCGTGGCTCGACGATCACCCCGCGGTCGAGCAGGTTCACTATCCCGGACTCGAATCGCATCCACAACACGAACTGGCAGCCCGGCAGATGGACGGCTTCGGCGGGATGGTGAGCTTCGAGCTTGACGGCTCGCTAGAAGCGACCGAGCGGTTGGTCTCGGGCACCAGAGTGTTCACGCTCGCAGAAAGCCTCGGCGGCGTCGAAAGCCTCATCGAACAGCCGGCGACGATGACACACGCAGCCGTCCCGCGCGAACAGCGCCTTGCGGCCGGCGTCACCGACGGGCTCGTTCGGGTCAGTGTCGGTCTGGAAGCCATCGAGGATCTGCGGTCCGATCTCCGGCAGGCGATCGACACCGCCGACACGGAGTAACGAGCGGCAACAGGAGCCGACAGGCCAGAGACGGTCAACACCACCGCTTTGTATTTTCCGTGAATACGTGCACCTATGGCACGAGACGAAGCACCAGTGTCGCCTCCGGTCGTATTGACAATCGCTGGCAGCGACTCCGGCGGCGGGGCCGGCATCCAAGCCGATCTCAAGGCGATCGAAGCCGGCGGCGCGTTCGGGACGAGCGCGATCACCAGCGTGACCGCTCAGAACACCACCGGCGTGCAGCGGTCACATCTACTGCCGATCGAGGAGATCGAGGCCCAGATCGACGCGGTCTTGGATGACTTCGAGGTCGCCGCCGTCAAGACGGGGATGCTCGCGGCCGAGCCAGTCATCGAGACGGTCGTCGACTATGCCGATCAACTGCCGAATCTGGTGGTCGACCCAGTGATGGTCGCCGCTTCGGGGGACCGGCTGCTCGAACCCGACGCGGAGGACGCTTACGAGTCGCTCATTGCCGAGGCGGCGCTCGTCACGCCGAACGTCGACGAAGCAGCGGTCCTGACCGGGCTCGAACCCGACGACGAAGCCGAGGCGCGTGAGGTCGGTCAGCAACTGCTGGCTATGGGGGCCGACGCCGCACTAGTCAAGGGCGGGCACGTCCCGACACCGGAGGTGACCGACGTGCTGGTCACCGACGAGGAGGTGCGAACGATCCGCCATTCGCGAGTCGCAACCGACTCGACCCACGGATCAGGCTGTACGCTTTCGAGCGCGATTGCAACGCGGCTGGCCCACGGGGACGCTCTGCCGACGGCGGTCGAGTCAGGTGTCGATCTGCTGTCCCGGGCGATCAGGTACAACCTGGATGTCGGGAACGGAGTCGGGCCGGTCCATCATATGGTGGAGACACGCGATCGGGCGGCCCGCGAAGGGACCGCAGAGGCCGTCGAAGGGGTCGTGCAGGCGTTGATCGATCGGGACATCACGGCTCTGGTCGACGAGGCCGGGCTGGCCGTCGTTGGCGCAACGCCGTATGCCGAAGACGAACACGATATCGCGGCCGTCGAGGGACGGATCGCGAAGACCCTCTCAGGGCTCCGTCCCAATCGGGGCGTCCGGTTCGGCGCGGCTGGTCCGACCGGAGAGATGTTGCTCGACGCCCGCGAAGACGCCCCGGGGCTGTCGTTCGCCTGTCGTTGTCGGTACGGCTCACGCGTCGCGGCTGCCCTGGCGGAGTTGGACTGGCCGACGCTCTCGGTCGGCGGTGACGCCGACACAGAGCGCGTCAGCGAGGGCTTTGAGTCCGAGACGGTCGCGGTCGTCGATCACCGAACGGAGTCGACAGTCGTCTTCGCCGAGCGGCCGGCGACACTCCGGGAGCGTGTCGTGACGCTGGCGGCGACCGTCGAGGAGAGTTGATCGGTCTCGACCCGACACCCGACAGGCCGGACCCGAGCAGTCATATGTTTGCCATCCCGTAGAAGTGGTCGTGTCGACGGTCACATACCACTGCACGAACTGTTTCGAGCAGACGCTGACCCGGGCGTACGACGTCTCTCATTTGTCCATCGAGTGTCCGAACTGCGGCGAGTTCGCCCGGTTCGTCCACGGGGGCGTGCTCAAACAGTTTGAGGCATTCGAGGAGTCACCACCCGAGGGTCTCGACTGGGAACGGCTCGACCGGATGGAGAAGTTCGTCGTCGCGGAAAAGCTCGTCCGACAGGGCAACACACTCGAAGATTTCGAGATTGAAGTTCACGATGACGACGGCAACTGACGCAGAAAGCGGAAATTTTTGCTTGATATCAGGACGCGGGACGGACTATCCAGGCCAGAATTGAGTACGGTTCTACACGAAGGCGATCGATCGACTCCAATATGTGAATGACGGGCTCGCACATTTCAGTACCCCGTATTTGAGGGGTCACATATCATAGTCTGATCGACGATCCCGTGAGCATAGATGATATCCGCAGGACATTTCAGACTTCGTATGTGTGAATATATGACCAACTATATAACTTCCAAACCCACGTACGTCCGACTTTTCAGGTAAAACCGATCACCTCCGGTGTCACCGACGATAGCAGCACTTGTGACGGACAGGGCCGGTATGTAGGGATCGGCCGTAGGGAAGCGTAGGATATGGGAGAGATACGTTTCATATCGCCGGCGGCGCTCGCCGCCACGGACTCGATGACTGTCGTCGACGTTCGCGATGGCACGGACTACCGGGAGGTGGGTCACGTTCCGGGTGCGGTCAGCCTCCCGACTGACCGGTTTCGTGATCCGACTGGGTTCGGACCGGGGATGTTACCCGACCCAGACGCGTTCCAGGAATGGCTCGGGGACATCGGCATCGGACGGGACGAGGACGTGGTTGCCTACGACGACGACCGTGGATCCAACGCGGCGCGGCTCTTGGTCACGCTGAGCGCGTTCGGCCACGAGGGTGATCTTTATCTCCTCGACGGGGATTACTCGGTCTGGGAGCGCAACCACGGGGTCTCGACGCGCGATCCTGATCCTGACACGACGGCCTACGAAGGCGGCGACTTCGAGACAGATCTGGTCGCCGACCGGGAGACTGTCGAAGCGGCCGTCCAGTCGGAGACGGCAATTTTGGACACACGGACCGAGGCGGAGTACGAACAGGCCCACGTTCCCGGCGCGATCCAGGTGAGCTGGGAGCGGTTCATCGGCGAGGACGGGCAGGTCCGACCCGAGTCCGAGCTCCGGTCGATCTTCGAAGAGTTGGGTCTTGGCCCCGATAGTTCGATTGTTCTCTACTGTAACACGGCCCGGCGACTGAGCTACGTCTACGCCGTCCTTTCGCAGTTGGACTACGAGGACGTCCAGTTCTACGAAGGGAGTCTCCAGGACTGGATCCAGGCCGAATCGCCGTCCTGGGATCCCGCGGAGATCAAAGCCCGCGTTCGCGAGCACGCCGAGGAGGGGATCGATGCGGTCAAAGAAGCGCTCGGCGAGGACGCGGCTGCCAAGATGAAGCTCGTCGGCCTCTACGAGCAAAAGCAGGGCGAGTACCTTATGTTCCGGACGAAGATCCCAGGCGGCGTCCTGCCAGCCGAGGCGGCTCGCGCCCTCGGCGAGGTCGCCGACGAGTACGCCCGGGCGCCGGATTCGTACGGCGGCACCGAACAGAATCCGATGTTCGGCGACGGCTACCTCGACATTACGACCCGCCAGGACGTCCAGCTCCACTGGATCCAGATCGAGGACGTCCCCGAGATCTGGGAGCGGCTCGATCCGGTCGGCGTCTCGACGTTCCAGACCGGCGGCAACTCCGTCCGGAACGTGGTCGCCTGCCCAGTCGCAGGCATCGCGCCCGACGAAGTCGTCGACACACGCCCTGTGGCCGAGGCGGTCACCGAGGCGTTTCTCGCCGATCGCCGGTACGCGAACCTCCCCCGGAAGCTGAAGGTCAGCGTCAACGGCTGCCGTGGCGCCTGCGCCCAGCCGGAGATCAACGACCTCGGATTCACGCCCGCTCGGAAGGGCGACCGCGTCGGGTTCAACCTGGCGGCCGGCGGCGGCCTGAGCGATAGCCCGCGGATCGCCAGCGACCTCGACGTCTTCGTCGAGCCCGACGAAGTCGTCGACGTCGTCCGGGCGACGGCCGACCTGTTCATCGAACACGGGAGCTACCTCGACACGGCGGTCAACCGACTGCGCTTCCTCGTCGAGGAGTGGGGCGTCGAGCGCTTCCGCGACGAACTCGAACGGTTCGCGCCGTTCGCGTTCGAATCGAGCGGCGAGGACCTCGTCGAGCACCACCACGCCGACCACGTCGGGATCCGCGAGCAAGCGGACGGCGACAGCTACGTCGGCCTGAACGTCCCGGTCGGCCGGATGTCCGGCGCGGAGTTCGCCGAACTGGCGGGCCTCGCTGAGGAATACGGGAGCAGTGAACTCCGTCTCACGCCCAAACAGAACGCGATCGTCGTGGGTGTGCCGGACGACCGCCTCGACGCACTCGGCGACGAGAGACTGCTCGACACGTACAGCCCCGATCCCGGCCCCTTCTCGCGGGGCGTCGTCACCTGCACCGGACGGGAGTACTGCAACTACGCGCTGATCGAGACGAAGATGCGCGCCCGCCGGTGGGCCGAAACCCTCGACGAGCACATCGACATCGACCAGGACCGCGTCGAGTTCCGCCTCAGCGGCTGTACGGCCTCCTGCGCCCAGCCCCAGATCGGCGACATCGGGATGCGCGGGGAGACTATCCAGACCGACGAGGGCGTCACCCAGGCGGTCGACGTCGCGCTCGGCGGCCGACTGAACGCCGACCCGCAGTTCGCCGAGTGGATCGCCCCCCGGGTCCCAATTGAGGAACTCCCGGCGGCGATCGAACGGGTCGTCGACCGCTATCACGACTGCTCGCGAGAGGGCGAACGGCTCTTCGAGTTCTGCCAGCGCCTCCCTAACGAGACGCTGTACGACGCGCTCGCACCGGCGGAGAGCGACGATCGCGACCTTCAGGTGCAATCGTAATTATGTCACGACACGACGATACCAACGGGCCTCGCATCCCGGACGTCGGCGACGATCCGCGGAGATCGACCCGCGACGTCGACGCTCCGGCGAACAAAGTGTGGTTTCGCGACCTCGACGAGGCGGTGATCGAGGCCGAGCGCTGCGTCCAGTGTGGCTCCTGCGTCGCGGCCTGTCCCTCAGATTCGATCGGAATCGCCGATTCGGACGCCCGGCCGACGCTCGTCAAGATGTGCACTGGTTGCTCACGCTGCTGGGACAGCTGTCCCCGCGCTGGCCTCCGGTACGAGCGACTCCCGTCGCTGGAAGCGGACCCAGACGCCGAGAAGACGGATCTTGGGCCGGTCCGTGACGTCTACGCCGCCAGCGCGGCCGAACCGGCCGAGGGTCGCCAGCACGGCGGCGTCGTGACGGCACTGCTCGCTCGGCTGCTCGGCGTCGGCGAGATCGACGGGGCGGTCCTCGCGACGGAGGCGACCGACGCACCGGGCAAGGCGACCGGGACGCTGGTGACGACACCCGCAGCCGTTCGCGAGACGGCGGGGAGTCTGTTTACGCAGCCGTTGCAACTCGACGCCCTGTCGGATCTACTGGACGACACGGACCTCCCGACCGACCCGGATCTGGCGCTGGTGGGGACCCCCTGCGTGATCGAGGGCGTCGCCGCGCTCCAGCACAGCCCCTACCGTTCGGATCAGTTCAGCGAACGGCGACCGCTCGAACACGTCGATCTCACAGTCTCGCTAATGTGTACCCAGGCGTTCGACTACGACCGGCTGGGCCACGTCCTGGCGAGCGAGTTCGATCGCGATCTCGGCGAGGTGACGGGGATCGACCTCGTCGGCAACGGCGTCCGGATCCGGACCGCCGAGGGCGACGAACGAGCGTCCGTCGACGACGTCGACGGCGCGATCCTCGACGGCTGTCTCGAATGCGGTGACTTCAGCGGCCGGACCGCCGACATCGCGGTCGGCACGATCGGCAGCGAGCGCGATGAATCGACCCTCCTCGTCCGGACCGAACGCGGCGAGAGCGCCTGGGCGGCGGCCGCCGGAGCCGTCGAAGCGCGCCCGCTGACCGACCGCAGTCCGATCGAGCAACTGGCGGCCTGGAACCGCCAGCGCGCGATCGACGCGCTCGAACGCGAGTTCGAGCCCGAGGGGTCGATCCAGGTACCGTACGCCGACCATCGCGAGGCCTACGAGGGGACCGACCGCGAGCCGGTCCCGTTCAATCCGGCCCGCGTCCACCAGTACGAGGAATGGTGCTGACAGCACCGACGACCACAGAACACATGACTGACGACGACACTGACCGCGACGGAGACGAACCGGAGACTGACCGTAGCCATCTCGAAGATGTCGAGGACGGGTGTGGCTGTGCCGAGGTCTGGGAGCACCTCTCGGAAGAACGCGACGACGATTGACGCCGGGCGAGAATTTTCTCTCCCGCGAGGAACGTATCGGGAAGCGACGTCACCAGTCGACGCTGAGGCGGCCGTCACCCTCGGGATCGGGGGCGATCTCCTCGTCCGTCCGGCGGTCGACGACGTGGATCACGCCGCGGCCGTTCTTGGCCGGACAGCTCTCGGCGGCGTCGATCTGATGATCGAGGTCGTCTTCGTCGACGTAATACGTCGCGGGCTTGGCGAGCCCGGTATCGAGATCGAGGTCCCAGTGGGGAGAGACGGCGGCACACTTGCCCGCCCCGATGCACAGGTTGGCCTCGAAGACGATCTTGTAGGGTTTCTCCTCAATCGGCGGCGCGTCCGTCCCACCGATCTCGCTCGGGGAGACGGGGTCGCCATCGGCGGTCTCGGTGTCCTCAACCATCTCAGAACCCCCGTAGTTCGTCGAGAACGGCTGCGGCCGAGCCGTCGTCGATGGCCTCGTGGGCGGCGTCGAGGCCGCCGTCGAGAGAGTCGGCGTCGCCGCCAGCGTAGATCCGGACCGCGGCGTTGAGCGCGACGGCGTCGCGCCAGTGGTCCGTCCGCTCGCCGCCGAGGACTGTTCGGGTGAGCCGGGCGCTGTTGCCGGCCACGTCCGCGACTTCCAGATCCTCGTTCTCGACGTCGATGCCGTATTCGGCGGTCTCGATCTCGCCATCGGTGAGTCCATCCGCGGGCGTCCAGTCGGCGAACTTCGTGTACCCCGGTCGAATGTCGTCATAGCCCTCCAGTCCCTGGAACAGAAAGACACGATCGAAGTCGCGGACTCGACTGTGTTGGACGGTCTCGATGAGTTTCTTGGCGAACGAGAGGTGATAGAACGAGCCGAGATGGACGCTCGCACCGGCCGGGTTCGCCAGCGTCTCGACGGTGTTGAGGAACGTGCGAACGCCCATCTGCGCTCGTCGATCGGACAGCGCGTCGACGGCGGGGTTGAATGCCGGCTGGTAGTAGAATCCGAATCCGGTCTGTTCGACCATCTCGGCGGACTCGCCGGGCCGGAGTTCGGTCCGTACCCCGAGCTCGTCAAGGACGTGCTTGTAGGCGTCGGCCCGCTGGGTCGGGACACGGTCGCCGGAATGCACGACCACGGGTGTGCCCGCGGCAGCCGCGACGACGCCCGCTGCGACGCCGAGGATCGCGGTCCGTGCCTTGCCGTCGTAGTTCGCGCCGCAGTCCACCGGGTCGACGTCGGGGACGGCGCGCTCGACACGCTCGTCGATGACGTCGACGAACGCGGCCAGCTCCGTCGGCGTGTTGTGCTTCCAGCGGTTGGCGAGCCAGAACGCCCCGAGCGTCGTCGGGTCGGGGTCCGCTTCGAGAATCCGGACCATCGCTTCGCTCGCCTGCTCGCGCGTCATATCCTCGGCGGACTTGCTGCCGGAGCCGACTACCTCGGTCAGCAGACGCTTGAGCGGCCACTCCCCGCGCGCGTCGCTCATCGGTGGTTCACCCCCGCGAGTTCCTCGCCCTGTCCAGCGGCGGGCGTCTCGGCGGCCGCTCCTTCCTCACCGAGACAATGGGCGACCGTCTCGCGGACGTCGACCACGTCGCCGACGACGGTTACGGCAGGCGGTTCGATTCCGGCCGTCTCGGCTCGGTCGACGATGGTGTCGATCGTCCCGGTGACGACTCGTTCGTCTTCCAGGGTGGCACGCTCGACCATCGCTACGGGGGTATCGGGCCCGACAGCGCCCTCCCTGAGGGCGGACACGTTGTCGGGCAGGCGGCCGACGCCCATCAGGATGACCAGCGTCCCGCCGGTGGCGACGATTCCCGAAAGGGCGTCCCAGTCGAGAGCGGAGTCGTCTTTGGTCGGGTCTTCGTGACCGGTGACGACGACCAGTGCCGACGCGTGATCACGGTGGGTCGCCGGGATGCCGGCCACGCCGGGCCCTGCGAGGGCGCTCGTGATGCCGGGAACGACCTCGAAATCGATCCCGTGGCGCGCGAGGTGTTCGGCCTCCTCGCCGCCGCGGGCGAAGACGGTCGGGTCGCCGCCTTTCAATCGGACGACGTCCCGGCCGGCGGACGCCTCGCAGATGAGTCGTTCGTTGATCGCTGCCTGTGGTGTGCGCTCGCCGTCGGCACGCTTGCCGACGTGCTCGACGCGCACGTGATCGGGTATCGATTCGACGACGCCGTCGCCCACCAGCGAATCGTGGAGGACGACGTCAGCCTCGTCGAGCAGGCGGCGGGCTCGAACCGTCAGGAGTTCGGGATCGCCCGGGCCGGCACCGACGAGATAGACCGTTCCGTTCGTTGTCATAGCCATCAGTGTAGGGTGGTAGATTCGGTACCGCGTGCCTGCCGGTAGCGGACCCGGTATCGGTTGTCCGGATCGGTCAGATCGCCCGGCGGCACGTCGGGATCAGGGTGGTCGGACAGCTGTTCGCCTTCGTGGTCTGTCTCCAGTATCTCCCGGGCTGCGGCGACCAAAAACGAACACGGTTCGCGACAGGGGAGTTCGGTCTCGTCGCTCGCCGGACAGCCGCTCCCGTCGCGGTCGCCCGCGGAGTCCGGATCGCCGTTTTCGGTCCACTCGCGGTGCTTGGCACAGTTGCCACACACCGCGGTCGTGAGATCGCGGAGCTCCGCGCCGGAGAGGTCACCAACGCCGGCGTAGATCCCGGTTTGGCGTGCGGCAACCGCCCGGAAGGGGACGGGGTCGGGATCGTCAGCCCAGGTCTCGATTGCGGCCGGGTACACCGCCGCGAGCGCGCCGAGAAGCTCCCTCGAATCCAAATCCGGGAGCACCCATCCCGTCGGGAGTGAGCGCTCGCCGGCGAACGGCCGGAAGCGGCCGTCGTCGTCGCTGCGGACGAGCCGTCTGAGCGTTTGTGGGTCGCGTTCAGTCAGCGCCCCCCTGTCGACGTCGCGGTCGGCACGGTGGCGCAGTTCGTAGGCGTCGCCGTTCCCAATCACGAAGAGGTCGCCCCACTCCCGGCCGCGGCTGTCGCCCTCGTAGAGGATTCGCTCGAGCCACGACAGGAAAGCCTCGGCTGCGTCGGGCCGGACTGCCGTCTCCGGACCGGCGTCCCGATCCACGTCGGCACCGGCCTCCGCCGCCCGTTCCAGGATCACCTCGGGGACGAGCGGATCGGTCCCGACCGCCGAGGCGTACCAGATCCGCCGGCCATCGACCTCGCCAGGGACGGGATACCCCGATCGCGGGTCGTCGGTAATCCCCAGGAGTTCGGGGATCTCGTCGCGGGTGTGAAAGCCGTCGGCGACGAACAGCGGGACGACGGCGATCTCGTCGGCGGCGAAGCGGTCGAGGACCTCCGAGACGTACGGTTGTTCATCCATAAACAGCGCGCCGACCTCCGCGAAGTCAGTCTGCGACTCCAGCGCGTCGACGTGATCGTAGACGGCCTCGGCGCTGTTGGGATTGCGCTCGGTGCCGTGGCCGATCACCGCGAGTGCAGCGTCCGACTCGGAGACATCCCCAAGGCAGCGACGGGCCCGCGCCGCGATCACGTCGGTCATCGCCGGATGGGTGCCGACGGGGTCGGTGTAGACCAGTTCGGGTTCGGTCGACTCGCCCGTCACATCGGCGACGCCGAGGCCAAACTCTCGCGGGAGCACGCGATCGACGAAATAGCCCTCGCTGACGAACAGCGGGACGACGTAAGCCCGCTCGGCGTCGACCGTCCGTACGACAGATCGGAAGCTCGGCGCGTCCTTCCAGAAGGCCGTCCGAACCTGGTCGAAGCAGCCGCGTTCGCGGATCGCACCGGCGTGGTCAAGGGTCGGGATCGCGGAGTCGGGATTGCGATGGGAACCGTGGGCCGCGACGATCAGGGCCTGCTCGGTCATACTCTCTCACCGTCGTCGCCAGCACGGTTCGTCTCATCGATACGGTCCGCTGCCTCGCGGAGTTCAGTCGCGAGGGTCCGGGCCTCGGCGGACGAGAGCGTCACGCGGTCGGCGTGTGGTGGCACCGAGTCGAGGTCGACGTTGTCGAGTTCCAGTTCCAGCGTGACATCGTCGGGATCGCGCCGGGCGGTCCGAACGTTGAGTACGGCGGGCGCTTTCTCAGTGAAACCGTGGCCCTCGACGCTCCCCTCCAGGAGATCGAACGTCGTGAAGGCGTTGGCCTTCAGGATTCGGTCGGCCATCTCAATCGTCGGTCGCAAGGGGCTCGTCGTTCGAATCCGTGGGTGCGGGCGAGGCGCTCATCGCGTCGTCCTCGGCGTAGGGATACCACGTCATCTTCGTGTTCGCGAGGTACGGATCCTCGTAGCTCGTCTCCTCGGGGTCGGCGAGGTCGGCAAGTTCCGATTCGTCGCGACCGGCGACGAACGACCGGAAGGACTCGCTGTCCTCGCGTTCGGCCTCGTAAGTCTCGAGCAGGTTGGCGATGTATCCGGGTACCTCGTCGGCGGGCACGCGCATCTCGATCCAGTCGGCAAACCGCGGGTTCTCGCCGAGACCGCCACCCAGGCCGACGTCGAAGGCCTCGACAGCGTCTCCGTCCTTGCGGGTTTTCATCCCGCGCAGGCTGATATCGGCGATCTGTGGCTGTGCACAGGAAGCGGTACAGCCCGAAAGGTGGATGTGGAAGTCCTCGACGCCTTCGGGGACGGCAACGTTATCCCGAAGCCAGCGCGCGTACCGGACCATCCGGTTTTTGGTCTCGACGATCGACAGCGAGCAGTACTCGGTGCCGGTACAGGCGATCGATCCCCGCATAAACGGGTGTGGATCGGGCGAGTACTCCTCGAGGAGCGGCTCCTCGAGGAACGCCGAGAGGTCCTCATCGGCGATGTCCCCGACGATGACGTTCTGGCGCTGGGTCAGACCGATCATCTCCGAGCCATATGCGTCGGCCAGATCGGCGAGTTCGATCACGTCCTCGGCGGCCATCCGTCCGACCAGCACGGAGAGGCCGACGAAGTGCTGGCCGTCGCGCTGCTCGTAGACGCCGACGTAATCGCCCGGCGCGTCCGCGCGGCCGGCGTTGTAGTCGTACTCGTCCCGGAGGTCCTCTCCAGCGGTCGGCAGTTCGTAGTCGACGTACTCCTCCTGGAGGACCGACCGGACCTTCTCGGGGCCCCACTCGTCGACCAGGAACTTCATCCGGGCGTTGAACCGGTCCTCGCGGTCGCCGTAGTCCCGGAAGAGCCCGGAGAGCCCGGCCGCGACTGCGGGGACGTTCTCCGGGCGGCAGAACACGTCGATGTCGCGAGCGAACCGGGGCTCCTTGCGGGCCAGTCCGCCGCCGACGCGGACGTTGAATCCCTCGGCAGACTCGTCACCGACCTCCTTGACTGCGGGTTCGAACGCCAGGTCGTTGATGTCACCCTGGCCCGCGCCGCGGTAGTCGCCGGTGACCGCGACCTTCCACTTGCGGGGGAGGTTCGTATACAGGTCGTTACCCTTGAATCGGTCGTGGAGGTTCTGGACGATGGGCCAGACGTCGACGTGTTCGTCGGCGTCACGGCCAGCGACCGGCGAGCCGACGATGTTGCGCCAGGAGTCACCGCAGGCCTGCATCGTCGAGAGACCAACCGACTCGAGTTCGTCGAAGACAGCGGGGACGTCCTCGATGTCGATCCAGTGGAGTTGGATCGACTGGCGGGTCGTGAAGTCGGCATACGCCTCGCCGAACTCAGGGTTGTCGACGGGACCGGTGGCGTACTCGCGGGCTACCTCACCGACGGTCCGGAGTTGCTCGGGAGTCATCCGACCCATCGGCGTCCCGACGCGCAGCATAAAATAACTCTCCTGGCCCTTGCGCTGGTGGTACAATCCCCACCACTTGAAGCGCTCGAACCACGCGTCGCGTTCGTCTTCGGGGATGGACTGGAACCCTTCGGACGCGAACCGCTCAAGATGGTCGCGTATCTCCATCCCGTAGGCTTCGTCTTTCCACCGTTCGACCTTGGTTGGCATATGCGAGAGGACGTGAGCCGCACCTATAACCACGGCCGCTCCGTCAACCTTGCCCGTCTCTCCGGTACTCGAACAAGCATTGCCGCTATATCCGAGCCGTCAGTTCGGGTCCGCAGACTGGCAGTTCGGACGACGGATAGCACCCTGATCGACCGGATAAAACGTGTCTGTGTCGGGATCGACACGTCCCAGCGTCAGCCAACCGGTCACGCCACTTGCCCCACACCGGATGCACTGGCCGGCGACCCGAGCCTCGACGTGCGGGCCGTCAGCGGCGACTTCGACGAACCCCTCGGAGAGAAAATCGGTGAGCGAGCACGAGCAAAAATCGTCGGTAGCGAGCCGCCAGAGGTCGCTAACGGTCACTTCACGGGAGTCGTTGACGCTGATCCAGGCACCGTCATCGAGTTGGTGGACAGCCGTAGGCATACAGTGTGGTTCGGCCGGAACGTGAGTAAGTCCGTCGGCAGCCGCGACGATTGCCGCGCGTCATCGACGCCACAGCGGCCCCGTCGCGATGGAATCGACAGACGTGACGGGGACAGAACGCGAATTGTCCGTCACACAGATCCGGCAACACTTTCTGGTTCCCGGTAGAACTGGTAGCGATTACGCCTGAACACGGCCTTATGAGACCGTAGCGAGTACGGCCAGTCGATGACTGACCACAGCCAGCCTTCGAGTACGGTGGAGCGTGAGAGTGACGAAGACGACGACACGGATCGAGCGCACGTCTCCGACGTCGAGGTCGGCGCCGGCTGTACGGAGATCTGGGAGCACCTGAGCGAACAACGGTCCGAGGCCAGTGATGACTGAGAGCGGTCGTACTGCCGGCCGATGATCCCGCTTCTCCACGATTTTTCCGGCGCCCGGGTGCTGATATTCGGTGGGGGGCCGGTCGGGGCGCGAAAGGCCCGCCGGTTCGCTCGTGAGGCCGAAGTTACCGTCGTGTCACCGACGTTCGCCGATAGGGAGTTCGGCGACGCAACGCTAAAACAGGCGACACCAGCTCCGGGGGACGTTCCCGACTGGATCGACCGAATCGAGCCGGCGCTGGTCGTCGCGGCGACAGACGACCCCGGCATAAACGTAGCCATCGAAGACGCCGCTCAGGATCGAGGATTGCTCGTCAATCGGGCGGACCACTCCGGGGAGCGCGACCCCGGGAGCGTGATCGTACCAGCGACTGTCCGGGCCGAACCCGTCGTGGCTGCGGTCACGACGCAGGGCCGCGCGCCGACCGTGAGCGCAGCCCTCCGAGACGAGATCGGCGAGCGACTCGACGGAGCGGGAGAGCTGGCGACGCTCGTCAGCGACCTCCGTGATGGACTCCCCGACGGCCGTCGCCGACGCGACGCACTCCGGACGGTAGCGAAGTCACAGCGCGTCCGGGCACTGCTCGCTGCCGGCGATACCGAACAGGCCCGTGACGTCGCGAGAGAGCGACTCGCGGCGGTGCAGACAGACGACGGAACCGACGAGTCGGGACCCGACTGACAGCGTCGGTACTCCGGTCGCCCATTCCGGTAACCCGCAGTGTTTTAACCGATACCGCTCTCACCCGAGAGTATGACCGAGGCGACCGGCATCGTCGGCGAGTTCTTCGATCTGAAAGCCGAGACCGACGCCGACGTACTGGCGATGCAAGTCGGTGACTTCTACGAGTTCTTCGATTCCGACGCCGAACTGGTCGCCGACGAACTCGACCTGAAAGTGAGCCAGAAATCCAGCCACGGCTCCTCGTATCCGATGGCCGGGGTTCCAGTCGACGAGCTGACGCCGTACCTCAAGTCACTCGTCGAGCGCGGCTATCGCGTCGCCGTCGCCGATCAAACGGAAGTGGGCGACGGCCACGAACGCGAGATTGCCCGCGTCGTCTCGCCCGGGACCTTGCTGGAGGTGACCGACGCGGACGCGCGCTACCTGTTGACAGTCGTCCACGACGAGGACTACGGCCTGGCGTTCACGGACGTGACGACTGGCCGATTTCACGTTACGGCTGTGGCTAACACCGACGAACTGCTGACGACGATCTACCGGTTCGATCCCGTGGAGATTCTACCCGGGCCCGACGTGCGAAACGACGACGGCCTGCTGGAACGGCTCCAAGGCCGGACCGACGCAGCGCTGACACTGCACACGACCGAGGCGTTCGCCCCCGGACGGGCGCGCCACCGCGTCCGTGAGCAGTTCGGCGACGGCACACTCGACAGCGTCGGGATCGAGACCGACGCCGCCGTTCGCGCGGCCGGTGCCGTGTTGAACTACATCGAGGAAACTGGCCAGGGCGTGTTGGCCTCGATCACCCGGCTGCAGGCCCACGGCGACGGCGACCACGTCGAACTCGACGCGACGACCCAGCGCAACCTCGAGCTCACCGAGACAATGCAGGGGGACAGCACGGGGTCGCTGTTCGAGACGATCGACCACACCGTTACCAGCGCCGGCGGCCGCCTGCTGAAAAGCTGGCTCCAGCGACCCCGGCGCGATCGCGCGGAACTGCAGCGTCGACAGTCCGCCGTAGCCGCGCTCGCCGAAGCCGCGCTCGCTCGCGACCGACTCCGTGAGGTGCTCGGCGACGCCTACGACCTCGAACGGCTTGCGAGCAAGGCCGCCTCCGGCAGCGCCGACGCCCGCGATCTGGCGGCCGCCCGTGAGACCCTTGCCCTGCTCCCGACGGTCCGAGAGATCATCGCCGAGACCGATCGGCTGGCCGACTCGACGCTCGTCGACGTGCTCGATCGGGCCGACCGCGACCGCGCTCGCCAGCTCCGGACGCGTCTCGAGGCCGCACTCGTCGAGGACCCGCCGGGGACGATCACCCAGGGCGGACTGATCCGGACGGGATTCGACGAGCAACTGGACGAATTGATCGAGCGCAACGAGCAGATCCAGGGCTGGCTCGATGACCTCCCGAAACGCGAGAAGCGACGCCACGGAATCACGCACCTCTCGGTCGATCGTAACAAGACCGACGGCTACTACATCCAGGTCGGCAACAGCGAGACCGACCAAGTCCCCGACAGCTACGAGCAGATCAAGACGCTGAAAAACTCCGAACGGTACACGATCCCCGAACTCGAGGACAAAGAGCGGGAACTACTCCGGATCGAGGAGCAACGTCACGACCTCGAACGCCGGCTGTTCGAGGAGATCCGTGAGGACGTCGCGGCTCACGCCGAACTCCTCCAGGACGTGGGTCGCGCGCTCGCGGCAGTCGACGCCTTCGCGGGGCTTGCGGCTCACGCCGTCCGGGCCGACTGGACCCGCCCCGAACTGACCGACGGCGACGAAATCGCGATCGAAGCCGGCCGCCATCCCGTCGTCGAGCGGACGACCGAGTTCGTCCCGAACGACGTCCGGATGGACCGCGACCGGCGGTTCCTCGTCGTAACCGGACCGAATATGAGCGGGAAGTCGACCTATATGCGCCAGACCGCGCTGATCACGCTGCTTGCACAGGTCGGGAGTTTCGTCCCGGCCCGGAGCGCGCGGATCGGTCTCGTCGACGGCATCTACACCCGGGTCGGCGCACTAGACGAACTCGCACAGGGTCGCTCGACGTTTATGGTCGAAATGCAGGAACTCTCGAACATCCTCCACTCTGCGAGCGACGAGTCGCTGGTCATCCTCGATGAAGTCGGGCGCGGAACGGCGACCTTCGACGGCATCTCAATCGCCTGGGCCGCCACGGAGTACCTGGTCAACGAGGTCGGCGCGAAGACACTGTTTGCGACCCATTACCACGAACTGACGGAACTGGGCGAGCGACTCGACCCCGTCCAGAACGTGCACGTGGCGGTCGACGGCGACCCCGACAGCGAAGACGGCGACGTGACCTTCCTGCGGACCGTCCGGGAAGGGCCGGCCGATCGCTCGTATGGCGTCCACGTCGCCGACCTCGCGGGCGTGCCCGAACCCGTCGTCGAGCGCTCGCGCAGGGTGCTCGATCGGCTCCGCAACGACGAGGCGATCGACGTCCGTGGTAGCAGCGGCGGGACGACCCAGGCCGTGTTCGATCTCTCCTCGGGGCAGTTCGTCGACGAGGCGGACGGTGGCGACACGAGCAGTCAAGAGCAGGCCAACAAACCGACAGACGTGAGTCACGCCGGATCGACACCCGCAGAGACCGACCAGCGGCGAGACGAACTCGTCGAGCGGTTCGGCGACGACGCCGGGGACGTGCTACAGGCGCTGGCTGCCCTCGACATCGAAGAGACCGCGCCGGTGGAGTTGCTATCGGAAGTAAAACAGTGGCAAGGACAGCTCGAGGAGTGAGCTATCAGCGTGGGATCGGTTGGTCGTTTGTATGGTTGGCTGAGCTACTCCAGGGCCCAGAGGTTCCCAACTCCGTCGCAGACAACGAGTAGGTCGCCAGCGAGAGCGATACCAGTTCCCGCAGCGTCATCATCCGGAGAGAACTCCCACTGGACAGATCCATCGTCGAGGTCCAATGCATAGAAGTCGTTATGAAAAGAGGAGGCGCAATATGCGCGTTTCCCATCAGTTGTTATATATGTTGGAGCCGTATCTTGGCGACGGATTTGCCATATCTTCTCTCCAGTCATAAGATCGCGAGCAACTATAAAGACTGTACTTTCTTCCTCAAGCTCTTCGACAGAGAGATACGTGTTGTTGACCGATGTCGTCATCTTGCTGATGCTGCGTTTGCGTTTATTTTTTGGCTTTGTCCAGACTTTCTCGAGCGTGTTCCAATCGATCGCGACGGTCTGGAGGCGCTCCTCTCCGGAGAGGTCCCAGCCAATTACCAGCCCATCGTTGATCGATTGGTATGCTGTCAAACACGGAAGTTCGCCGCGTTGCTCACCGGTCTGGAGGTCGTGGACGGACCGTCGATCGGACTGAGCAACCATACCGTCAGCAATCACTGGACGGTAAGCGGTTGCCTGAAGCGTTTTATTTTCTCCGACCTGCCAGAGTTTCTCGCCTGTTGCCGCATCGAGACCGAGAACTACTGATCCCCGTCCGGTCACAACGACTCCGTCGACACAGACGGGCTCACTTGTTGGTCCGATTAGTCCGTCTGCTTCCCAGAGTTGTGTCCCGTCACTGAGGTCGAACGCAGCGACAGAGCTGCCAAGTAACGTGTAGATCCTCCCGTCGAAGATTGTCGGCTTCCTCAAATACTTCGAGGTTTCAATGAGCATCTCAGACTCGCCAGTCTCAGCGTCGATGGCGGCCAGTCCGCCAGTCCCGTCCTTTGGAACGACTGTGACGTAGACTGTTCCATCGACGATGAGTGGTTGGTAATACCTGTGGGAGTCGACAGGACCACCCTCCCCCTCGAACGTCCAGCGAACCGTCGGTTCACTGTCGGGACCGTCAGCGTGTGGATTGTGGAACGTGAGGCCAGTATCGTGGCCTTTCATCCGCCAATCCGGATCGTCGTGATAGGCTGATTTACCGCTCAATTCGAGTTCGGACCAGGCTCGTGACTGGTCGGACGTTTGTTCCGGGTCCTGTGTTGGAGTCTCCGTATGTTGGGTTGGCGTCCGACGAGTACCAACTGTTTCGGATGGTGTCGGCGAAGATGTATCACCTCCTTCGTTCGTGCAGCCGGCCAAGCCGATGATACCGGCTGCTGCCAGGCCACGAAGGGCTCCACGACGGGTTGCGGACGGGAGATCTTTTTGCATATCTATATATTAACCGCATCAGCGACCGCATCCTGCGTGAGCGCGCTCGCCGTCGAGGCCGAAACCCCCAGACCAGCGAGCGTCTTCAGAAATCCCCGACGCCCCAGACGACCGAGTGCACGCGAACTGAATCGGTCTCGCATACAGTATTCGATCCGTAAATATGCTATAAATATTTCTATTTTTACTACACTAAACTCTAAATGCACTGATCAGCGTCGCCGCGCCAAGGGTTCACAGAGTGCCCACTCGTCGGCTCGCGGATCGAGATTCGCGGGCTCGCTGCCGCGCTCGGTGAGGATGCCGGCGTGGAACAACATCGCTTTCAGCTGAAAGACCGTCGGCGAGTGGTAGCTCGCCCCCTCTTCGAGCACCGGCGCGTGAAGCCGGCCGTCGTCGGTCAGCGCACGCTCGCGCACGTCTGTCTCGCCCCGCAGGAACAACTCGACAGTGAAGGTCGGATGCTGTTCGTGGAGCCACTCGACGAGTTCGACCAGCGACGGGCTGGTGAGACCGTCGTCGTGCATCGTCTGGAGTTCCGTGACAAGCAACTCTGTCGCCGGATATGCGAAGACGACCCGCCGGGCGAGCTGGCCCCAGCGCGGCGCGACGTCAAGAAAGCGCTTGCGCGAGCGCTGCCACTGCTCGAAGGCGGCCAGCGCAGCGTCCAGTGAGGGGTACTCCCGAAGCCCGAACCGGACGACCTCCTGTCCGAGCGGCGTGAGTCGGTAGTCCGGGCCGCGTTCTTCAATCAGGCCCAGGAACGCCGCGCCGTCGATCGTGCCGTCGACCGCACCGACGACGTGCGTCTCGATCAACTCGCGGTGATCGGGGTCGTGTGCGATCGCCAGCGGGACCGCGAGGTAGTTTTTCGGGTGGTTGAGGCTGAAGTTGCGGTCGACGACGCCCTGCGCACTGGCCTGAAACCGGATCGCAGTGGCCTCCTTTGCCGTCCGGTTGCCGACGACTCGTGGGCGTTCGAGCGCCGTGATCGAACCCCCCTCGTCGACGCCGAGCACGCCGACGTTGAGTTGGCGGGCGAGCGTCCGATCGGTCGCGCTGATTGCCTCGGTCGGTGCGCTCACGAACGCGACGTTAGCCTCACCGAGTCGGTCGTAGGCCTGGATCACGCCACGCTCGACGTCGACACCGCCGCTACCGTGCCCCTTCGCCTCAATGACGACCAGCGGCGGCTCCTCGCCGAGTCTCTCGACTGCCAGATACTCCGTCTCCAATTGCCGGACGCCGACCAGATCGGGATACCCCGATCCGACCTGAACGTGGTTGAACGGCGCGAGCCGGGATTTGACTCCAGCGGCGATCGGTCGGTCATCGATCCACCGATCTTGGGCGAACTGCGTGTCTGCGACGACGTAGCTGTCGGTGTCGTCGTCAGGAAACAGGTGGCGTTTCGTGTGGGCCAGCACGTGCGGTTCTGTCAGCGACGCCGCGGCGGCCATAGGCGGCCTTCGACCGGCCAGCTCAAGAGCGTTCCGCAGCGTGTTGGTCAGAGGCGAAGTATGGCACGGTAACAGCCAATCGACGTCGCTTAGGGGAGACATCTCGACAGTCGGCGGCCCCGAGTAGCTCACGGCCGGTCGCTGCGACGCCAATGGGGCGACTACCGCTCATTCACTGCATTCGGCGGTGGCGGGGATACGGGCGGAGTTCCTCGCATAGAACAGCCACTTCGAACGAGCGACGGAACGGTCCACGGAGCACATCGGACCCAACTGTTCGGTTCGCTTATCTGTGCTGGCATACATCACGGCAACAGATGCCCGCTGCTCGCGGACCCCGGGAAGGGACAGCCGTCGAGTTTGCGCCGATTTTGCTCGCGAACCTCTTTCCGCTGGTGGGTGTACTCGCGCTCGCCTGGCGGCCGGAGACCCTCGTGACGCTGTACACGCTTGAGTTCGCCTTCGGGTTGTTGCTTGCAGGCGTGAAAGCGTTGTTCGCAGCCAGACCGCCGCGCGAGGACCGCGAAGACGCGACAATCAGCGTGACCGACCGTAACCTCGTGTACAAGCGTGGTAGTGTCGAACTACCCGGGTCAGTGCCCCCAATCTACCCGCGGAACGTCCCGTTCGTGTTGGCTCTCGCCGGATTCGGGTCGTGGATCGGCGTCTTTCTGGGACTACCACTCCTGACGGCCACGTCGCTGGTCAACCCGGTTGCAGATCCAACGATGTTGCTCGGCGTCGTCGGACTGATTGTCGGGCAAAGCATCGACACCTGGCGGGACTATTTTCGGGACGGGCGCTACGAGGACGTCTCCCCGTTCGTGGTCGTCGAGACGCCCGCACGGCAGTTGCTCTTCCTCGTATTCGCGTTCCTCGCGACGCCGATCGCCGCAGCCGGTGGCAACGTGACTGTCCTCGTTGCACTCGTGGTCGGGAAAGTCCTCTTTGACTGGTCGGCGTTTCGCACACAGCACGGGAACGGCGGGCGACTGTCCGACTGGCTGTCCGGACCGGACGAGGCGACGGGCGACCCGGACCCACCACACGTACCGGACGACGAACCGTCCACAGCCGTGCGGACACACCAGCGGGCGGCCGTGGCTCACGCGATGAACGAGACTCTGATCAACCGAGTGCCATTTTATGCACCGATGGGCATAGTCGGGTGGGTCGTGGTGGGCGAGTTTGTCTTCGACGGTGGCTCGGAGTGGCTGCTGGCCGGACTGCTCGTGGCCGTGCTGATCGCGCTCGCGATCCCGGCAAAAGTTCTCGAGGCGGCGCTCGCCGTCGACGCGATGGAGTACCGCCGTCACGGGGACCACCTCGTCGCGTACGATACGCGTCTGGACACCGTCCAGTGGTCGGCCCCGGTCGCGACGGTTTACGACGGCGAACTCGTAAGCGACCGGTTTGCGGATCGATACTACGGAACGCGCACGTTTGCAGTACATGTGGGATCCGGTGATGACGGCGCACGGCGGGAACTCGGACCAGTCGCCGAACCAGAGCGGCTGGTCGAGGCGTTCGAACTGCCGGTCTGGCAGACGGATCCAGAGCCAATCGACCGGCGGTTCGTCGCCGCTGCCGTCGCCGGCGGACTGCTCAGCGTGGCCATCACGGCCGGTCTGGCCGTCACCAACCCGGGGTGGATCGTCTTCCTGCTGTTTGCGATGCCGTTTCCGGTGATGATGCTTTATGCCGTCTGGGCGCAGGCGTATCCTGACGGCTGAGAGACGGGACACAAACAGCAAGCGCGACAGCCAGACCGACTGTTTGTGTTGGGTATGCCGCGTCTCCTTAGAACGAGTGCCGTCTGAAACGCTCTGCTGAGAGCGTCGCCACACAGTTGCCGGGATGCCAGTGGCTCAGTCAGAATCTGGAGGCGAATCGGTCGCCTTCGATCGCCTGGATCGGCTCCCCGGCGGGCCAGTCCTCACCTGTCTTCCCAGCGCAGAGATGTGCGACACCGAGATAGCGGTTTCGTATATCTGGGACCCGCCGATTTATCTGCCAGCCAGCAGTATGGTTTGGTATGCCCGCAACACTCGAAGTCTCGTGTGAAAACGACGATTGCGAACTCGATATGGCCGAGCTGCATTATACCTACGATATGCCGGACGACGTGACAGTCGCGGACTTCCAGTGTCCGTACTGCGGTCAATCAGAGACACTCAGGAAAATCGACGTGTAGGGATCGAGAGACAGCCCAGAGAGCGATCAAAGCCGGTCGAGCGCAGCGTCAATCTCGTCGTAGTCCGGGAACTCCGGCCACTCTCGGGCGGCCCAGGCGTACTGGACCGTCCGATCCGCGTCGATGAGAAACACTGCCGGTCGCGGTTCGCTGACGCCAGCGAACCCACCGAGGTCGTTGACGACGCCGTACATCTCGGCGACACTGTTCTGCGGGTCGCTGAACAGTCGATACGGGAGTTCGCGCTCCGTGATGAAAGTCGTGTGCTCGTACGGCGTCGAGATCGAAAGCCCGACGACCGTCACGTCGTACTGGTCTTCGAACGCCCGGTCGGCCAGTTCAGTCCAGATGTACGTCGCCGGGAAGGCCCCGTCCATCGAGTGGAATACGAGCAGTACGGGCCCGTCGGCGGTAAGCTCCGAGAGAGCGACATCTTCCCAGTATTCGTCGTTGACCAGTGGGCGGACGAACTCCGGGGCGACGGAGCCAGCTTCGGGGTAGTCCGGTTCCGGCAGTTCGACGACGTCGAAGCCGAGATCCATCGGTTAGGCCCCCGTTCCGTACGTCGTCTCGATGTACTCGACGATGTTTTCGCTTTCAGACATCGTCACGCCAGTGGTCTCGTCGACGATTGCGGGGACGGACCGTTGCCCGGTGAGGCGTTTGACGACGTTTCGCTTGGAGTGGAGCGGCTCGACAAACCGTGACTGATACTCAAGACCGTGCTCTTCGAGTGTTCGGACGACGCGCTCGCAGAACGGGCAGGCCTGGAGCCGGTACAACGTGATAGGTGGGGTCTCAGTCGAGGACTCACTCATAGGTTCCAGTATACGATACGGCCGACAGACGGGTAACGGTTGTTGATCCTGCAAGATACAACCCGCCGCCGCGTTAGCTGTCCGACCCCTATTTATTATACCGTTCACGGCGAACCGACCAGGTGGTCAGCACAGCTATGAGCCAGTTCCCACTGCTTGATCGGTTACGTCGTCCCGAGTACACCGGCGAAAATCGGTGTCGACCGTGTACTGTTGTCAATCTCACCATCATCGCAGTCGTCGGGGCCGCAGTCGCGGTCTGGAGCGTGCTCGCGGCCGCGGTGGCAGTCGCCGTCGGGCTCGTCGCACTTGCGTTTCGGGGGTATGTCGTCCCCGGCACGCCGCGGTTCGCACCGCGGCTCGTCGAGCCGCTCCCGCTCGATTTCGGCCACACTGACACAGCACGCGAAACTGACGCCCTCTCTGATATGGACGGTGAAATGGAAGAACCGGATCCGGGAGCCGTCCTCGAATCGCTCGTCGCCGCGGGCGTCATCGAAGACGACGGTGAACAGCTATTTTTGAACGAGGCGTTCCGCGAAGCCTGGCTCGAGCGTATGGCGACGTTGCGGACTGCCGATGAATCCGAATTGCTCGCCCGCGTCGAAGCCGCGTCACCACTGGACGTGGAGGCACAACTGCACGACGACCACGTGCTCGTGGCCGGTGATCAAGACATCTGGCTACGGCGCGCCGTCGCAATTGCCGAGACTACCGCGGTCGAGGCGCTCGAACAGTGGGAGTTACCGCCGGAGATCCGAGCACACGCCGCGAAGCCGCTCCGGAATTTCCTCCGGACGTGTCCGGTCTGTGGAGGTCCGGTCCGGGAATCGACGCGCAAGAACTGCTGTGGTAGCTCGAGTACAGTGTACGAAAACCCCGAACAGCCGGTCCTCGCGTGTGAGGACTGTGAGACCGTCGTGATCGAACTGGAGTGAGCCGTCGCGTCGACCGGAAGACAGCAGACAAGAGGCCACACGCGCACTTTGCAAGCCGGAGACGCCACTGTTTCGAGGGTGCGTGTGAACCAGCACGACCGACAGCGTAGCTCGTTGTGAGGCGGTGTGTTGGGCTAGGCAGGCGCCAGCCTGGGGCTGTCGGGCGTGCCTGATCTGGGTGTGCACCGACTCTCTCATCGGCCAAGGGCACGGCGGTCAACACACCGGGAGTGACGATCCCCGTCTCAACAAGCGCCAGTCGACACTGTGTCACCGACGGCAGCAACGAGTACCAGGTTGCCACTGTGATTCCGATCTGCCAGACGAGAATCGAAATACCGCCAATAAAGGCGGTCACGATGCCTGGATCAGTCGCCTACTACCGTACGCTATCGGCCGGATTAGCTATCGTGGTTGAACCATCACGTATTTTTGCCTGGTAAAGGGATATCCGTCCAATGGCGAAGCTGTATAGGGAGCGGCGGCTGCAAATCATCTTCGCTGTGACCCTGATGGGGGTGATGGGGGTCAGTCTCATCTCACCTGTCTTCCCGGCGGTCAGACAGCACTTCGGGATTACTGAACAGCAGGTGGGCCTCGTCGTAACTGCGTACACGCTTCCGGGTGTCATCGTCGCGCTACTCATTGGCGTGCTAGCGGACAGATACGGACGCAAACGGGTGTTGCTGCCGCTGCTTGTGCTGTTTGGACTCGCCGGTGCGGGCGGGGCATTCGCCCCGAATTTCGAATCGCTGCTCGCATTCCGTGCGCTTCAGGGCGTGGGTGGCGCAGGTCTCGTGACGCTTTCGACGACACTCATCGGTGATTACTACGACGGCGCGCAGCGTGGGGCAGCGATGGGCCTCAACGCGAGTATCTTGAGTATCGCTACGGCGGCGTACCCGCTCTTGGGCGGATTGGTTGGGACGATTGGGTGGTGGGCCCCGTTTCTCCTCTTCGCGCTGGCCGTACCGGTGGCAATCTGGGCGCTCGTGTCGCTGGTCGAACCCCAGGCTGAGGACTCGGTGCCGTTTCGTGAATACCTCAGCCGGGTCGGGGCCATCGCCGCATCCGGCGATACGATTGTAGCTGCCTTCGCGGGGTTTCTCGCCTTTGTGTTGCTCTATGGCGGGATACTCACGTATTTCCCGATACTCCTGAAACAGCGCTTCAGTGCCTCGTCTGTGATCATCGGCGCGTTGCAGTCCGCAATGGCAATGGTAGTAGCAATCGTCTCCAGTCAAACCGGCCGGCTGGTGAAGCGGTTCTCCGAGCGCTCGCTGTTCACTGTGGGGTTTCTCGGCTACGGGGTGGGGTTGCTCCTGATCCCGTTTGTCGGCTCACTGGTGTGGTTCCTCGTCCCGATGGCAATCTTCGGACTCGGACACGGACTGGTCATCCCAAACGTCCAGACGTTTATGACGAAACTGGCCCCGGGGCAGTTCCGCGCGGCCACAATGAGTCTGTATAATATTGCGCTCCGTCTCGGGCAGACGCTCGGTCCGCTGGTGTTCGGTGCTGCCTCCGTGTTCGGCTTCACTCAGGTGTTTCTGCTTGCCGGCGTGATTGCGTTTGTAGGGTACGGCGTGCTCGCGGTGAGCCTGTATTTTCGATTCCCCGCTATAACCAATCGCGGGTCTTCGAAGTGAACACTGCCGCGATATTACTATCGGCCAGAGCAAACTACTCAGTGCGAACGAATATTGGACTAGTCGTCTCACGAGGGAGACTCGCACGCTGATCGCCACTGTCTAGTTCGAGTCTCTCGAGATGCGACGAATTGACAGACACACTTATTTATGACGACGAAACGCGTACCATCAAATATGAAATCGGCCTACCGGTTCGCGCTGGCTGCTGGTTTGGTCGTTGCCTCGGGCGCCGTAAGTGTCCTCGCCGCGCCGGATCTCCCCGAACAGATGGCGACGCACTGGAACGCCGCTGGTGTGCCAGACGACACGATGTCGAAGCCGGTCGCGCTCGCCCTCATTCCGACGCTAACGGCGGTCCTCCTCGGTATGTTCGCCGTTGTTCCCCGTGTCGATCCGCTCGGCGAAAACATCGCCGAATTCCGCCCGGTCTACGACTGGTTCGTCGTCGGCTTCACGGCGTTTATGGCGATCGTCCACGCCGGCATCATCGCGTTCAACCTCGGGTACGAGTTCGACTTCGTCCTGTTACTGCTGGCGGTTGTGGCCATCCTCTTCTATCTCGTCGGTGTCCTCCTCGACTACGTGGAACGCAATTGGTTCATCGGTATTCGCACCCCGTGGACGATGAGTAGCCCTGAGGTCTGGGAGCAGACGAACGCCCTGGGGGCGACGCTTTTCAAACTCACCGCAGCGGTGGCACTGGTGGGGCTGCTATTCGAGGAGTACGCAGTCTACTTCCTGATCGTCCCGGCACTGCTGACGGCCGGGATCACGGTAGTATACTCCTACTATCTGTATGGACGCCTCGAGGAAGAGCCGAGTGGCGTGTAGCGGTGTCAAACACGCCTGGCCTTGGCAATGGCTGGATTTCGCCAGGCAGTCGGATGGGAGCACCGCAGAACCCGACTGCGTATAGAGAACCTGTGGGGAAGGAGTCCCCTCGGAAACCGGTTTTCAGACCCTCGGCTGGTGATGGGTGGCCGCGACTCTGCTGCATACACAGCGCATATCGGTTACTGGTCTTTCGGCAGCCAGTGGGGATAAGAACTGATCGAGACGGTAAATCTAACTGCGCTACAGCAGAAAGGAGTTAATATGGTTATTGACCGACGTATCGACGCTCTTGCGGTTGGTTTGATGACTTTGCCCGTCGTCGCTGCGCTGATCGTCTGGGGTCAACTGCCCTCACAGATGGCAGTCCATTGGAATGGGGCGACACCAGATGTCGTTCTCTCGAAGCCGATGGCGACAGTTGGACTCTTGCTGTTCGGTATCGCAGCGATTGTCGCCACGCGTCTCGCGCCTGATTCACTAACAAATACGCCAGGTGGCGAAAATGTCACGATCGTCTTTGTCGGCATTGTTTTCACATATGTACAAACAATAATCCTTGTCTGGAATATGGGATATCGGTTCGACGTCGGGCTTGCAATACTCCCAGTCCTGCTCATTGGCGGCCTCTTGGTCATCTATTCAGACCGGCTACCGTCCCGCTGAGAGTTCCAGCGGACCCGAACGCAGGACCTATACAAACAGTGTGTCATAGAATCACAGCTAATCCGTACAGGCTCAGCCGAAGTGGCTGGTCCCTTCCTTCGCGCCGACGACGTATCTGTATCGGTCACGCCGGTGCTGACAGATACTGGGGTGAGTGGAAGAAGCACTGCTGTATACACAGCGCATATTCAGCGACCAGACAATCTACAGAAATCCCGGTTAGTAAACAAGCAGTTGTGACAGAATGTTTTGAGTACACAGGAGCGAGGGCGCACGTTCAGCATTTCGGTACTTACAAGCGATATTGTCGGCAATTGCTTGGTGATCCACAATTGGTAGGATGGTAGAGCTGGATGACAGATCAGTTTCATTTTTCAACATCAACGTCGGTAATCTCAAATCGAGCCCCACCATCTCGGCTCTCTGTCACAGTGATCTCCCAATCGTGTGCGTGAACGACCTGTCTGGCAATACTCAATCCCAAGCCCGTCCCATCGTTCGTTGTAGAAAAGCCGGGTTCGAATACTCGATCGACATCGTCGTTCCCGGGCCGGCTGATCGAGAGGCGGTCGATACGATCATTTTCGACGAACTTACAGACGGGATCGTCCAGCATAAGTCACGGGACCGGTATCTGGAAATCGTTGATGACCTGGTGGCAGCAGGCGCAGACGGTGTCGTGCTGGGCTGTACAGAAATCGAGTTACTCATCGAACAAGGAGACCGCCCGGAGATACCACTGTTCGATACGACCGCCCTGCACGTCGACCGAGCGATTGCATACGGTCTCGGAGAACGGACGGACTTTGCCGACAGCTGAATATTTGGAGGGGCCTCTCCAATCAGGCCTTGGTGAGGTCCGCCGGCACTGGTAGATCTAGCGTTCAGTCGGGAAAGTAAAAATCCGACTTCGGGTCGTTGTACGGTGAGGCATTTTTGACTTTGGCAATCTTCGCAGGGCTCCGATCACGAACGATGACGACATCGTAGGCTTCACCTGTCGCAACAGTAGACCCGACGCTACTCACCGCTGAAACGAGATGACCGGCATTCTCGCTGCCGATGAAGACCATTGAGGCATCTTCGTCCCGTGCCACGTTTCGCAGACGTTTCGCTATAGAGCCAGATGGAGCATAGCGATCTACGACCTTATGTCGGAAGTCGGCACTTGGAGACAAGTCAGTCACTTGTTCGTGTAATGTTGATACAACAGCTTCCAGATCAAAGTCCTCGTTTTGGCCGATCCAGTCGTGTTCTCTGGCATAGTCCGTATTTCCTTTTGGGATCACACTCACAGCCAGCACGTCTTCGTCAAATACGCTCCCGAACTCAGTTGCGCGGACAAGTGCTGCTTCAGCGAGTTCCGACCCATCAAACGGAACTACCAGCGTCATAACTAAACTTTTCCTACATTGCAGAAAGCTTCCCGGGTGCTTTGCTAAACAGTGAGAATCGAGGACACGTGTAGTTCTAGCTGGATCAGAGTGCCCTCCCGCTCGATGTTGTGAACAACGCATTTGATAGCGAGTTCGCGGAACTGCGTCCACCAGACACACGACCGTACGAATACGCGGGATTTCTGTTTGATCGCTGTGTGGACTGTCTCGGTCATATTCCGTGATGGGAGAGTCAGTGTCAAGTCGTGATTCGGTGCCTTGTGGAGTGGCGAAAACACACGGTGCTTGATGAGTGGTCGAACGTCGTGTTCACCGACAAGACGTCGAAGCTTCTGGTCACCATACCCTGTTGGCCCGCCAGCACCGTAATCGCCTCTGTATTGGGTTTCACGACCTGCGTATCGTGCTTCTGCGTTGTCGTCACAAAGATCGAGGACTGGGGAGGTCGCGGTATCGACGAACGGTGTCGTCTGTAACTGCTGTACCGTAAGGGTGGTTCGATTGAGGGAGTTGAGGAATAAGCCCACTCAAACCCGGACGTATCGGTGCCAGTTACGCCATCGAATGGAATGCCACCGAGTGAGGCCCCCAGCAGAACACGCCAGCCGACCTCTCCAAACGGGACAGTGGTCGAATCAGCAATTGCTGTTCAGTTATGCGAAGATACGGACTTGACTCGAAGCTCTTCCTGCCGGAAAATATAGAATGATACATAACGCTTATGAACATATGATCCTCACGCGACAACGTGGTACATAGTACCAGAAGGGATGTTATCAAGGTGGGAGGGGCGTTGCTCGGGGGAATCGCAGTCGGATCCACCGTTACAGCGGCAACATCGACGGACCGGTTCATCGTCCGAACGAAAGGGCGCGGACTGCCGCATAGCGTCGAGGTAGTCCATAAGATGCCGGGAACCGACCTAGCTGTTGTCACGGGTGACCAAGAAGAGGTGGGGTCGTCGAGCGCCGTACGCGGGTTTGCGCCGGACATCGAACTCGAACTGAGCGAGCCGAAGACAAACCCGGAGGCACCAACCGTGGATGCGTCAGAGTATGAGGGCCAGCCTGGTGACTTCTTGCAGTGGGACAAGGCCGACCTGAATGTGCCCGAGGCCCACGAGGTGACCGAGGGCGAGGGGACCCGCGTCTCGGTCATCGACTCCGGGGTGCTAGAGACGCACCCAGATCTCGCCGGACCGCTGAACCTCGACCTCTCGCGCAACTTCACCGACGACGGCGGCGACCACAATCCCGTCGGTGGCGACGACCACGGCACCCACGTCGCCGGTATCGTCGCTGCCGACAACGGCGGTGGTATTGGCGTCAACGGCACCGCCCCGAAAACCGACCTCGTGGACTGCCGCGTATTCTCTGGACCGACCGCTTCGTTTGGCGACATCCTCGCGGCGGTTGTCTACAGTGCGAACGTCGATGCCGACGTCGCGAACCTCTCGCTCGGCGCGTACCCGATTCCACGCCAGGGATTCGGCTCGTTCTACGGCAAGGTGCTCAACAGCACGATGACCTACGCTAACAAGGAAGGGACGCTGCTCGTCATCGCGGCCGGCAACGACGCAGCTGACCTCCAGCACGACAAGAACCTCATCAGTCTGCCAAACGAGGGTGCACAGGCAGTCTCGGTGTCGGCCACCGGTCCGATAGGATATGGCTGGGATGCTGATGGCGACGGCGAAGTGACGGACCTCGCCTCACCAGCAGAGAGTCCGGCGTTTTACACCAACTACGGCACGAACGCCATCACGCTCGGGGCGCCGGGCGGTGATGCCGACCTCTCGGCCATCGGAACCGACGTTCCGTGGTTCAACGACCTGGTGTTCAACACGGTGTTCAGCTACGTTGACACCGACGGCGACGGCGAGCCCGACACCCAGGTCCCGAGCTACGGCTGGAAGGCAGGCACCTCAATGGCCGCGCCGAACGTCGCCGGGGCGGCCGCGCTGGTCAAAAGCGCGAATCCGAACTACAACGCCGGCCAAGTTGCGGCCGCGCTCAAGCGAGCCGCTGAGGTGCCCGACGGCTTCAGTAAGGAGTACTACGGCAGTGGCTACCTGAACATCCTCAATGCGCTGTAGAGAGACCGGCGATCTCTCTCACGGAACGTGAGGGGACCGAATTCGGCCGTTGCAAAATTACCGATTATTACAGGTGGATCATCGTACCGTACTGTCCGTGCAAGATGTACGCGTATCTTGCATTCCATTTGACGGTATCGCCAGCATCATACTATCGAATGGACGGTCGTGCACGAACTACTTCATCTCAGACCGAAATCGCTGCCAGTGAATGGTGAATGCTGAGTAGGGTAGTATCTAATTCTATCTCTGTGAAGATAGACACCGACCTTATCACACATACATACATACTTACATCATATGCCTGAGTCCACGGATATCCAGGTTCTCCATATCGATGATGAGCCTGATTTCGTGGAATTAGCAGCCGATATGCTCGAACGTGAGGACAGTCGATTCTTTGTCGAGACCGCCACGAGCCCCAGTGATGGATTGGATCGACTTGCGGCGGGCGACTTCGACTGCGTTGTCTCCGATTACGATATGCCGGGCAAGAATGGTATCGAGTTCCTTGAAACTCTTCAAGAGCAATACCCTGATCTGCCGTTTATCCTCTATACTGGGAAAGGGAGTGAGGAAGTCGCCAGTGACGCTCTCTCAGCCGGCGCCACTGATTACCTGAAGAAACAGAGTGGAACCGACCAGTACGAACTGCTGGCAAATCGTATTCAAAACGCCGTTAAACAGTCTCGCGCACAACAGCGTGCTGCCGAGCTCGAACGGATCCGGACGCTCGTCAATGAAATTAATCAGACGCACGTCCGTGTCGACTCCCGATCGGCGGCTGAAGCCCGTGTCTGCGAGATTATCAGCGAATCCGATCCGTATCTGTTCGCATGGGTTGGCGAAGTTGATTCCGAGACTGACCGTGTCGAACCGCGCGCGTGGGCTGGCGTTGAGCGGGATTACCTTGACGAGATTACCGTCACGACTGACGACACGCCGACCGGTCGCGGGCCAGTTGGCACGGCGATTCAGGAACGGCGAGTCGCTATCTCCCAGAATGTTCAGGAGGATCCCGAGTTTGAACCGTGGCGTGAGGCCGCACTCGAACGCGGGTATCAGGCGGTCGCTGCGGTCCCACTGAAATACAAAGACACCCTGTACGGCACACTTGCCGTCTATTCGGGGCGTCCGAACGCTTTCAGCGAGGAAGAGCGGGAATTACTCGCCGAACTTGGGGATGATCTCGGACACGCCATTCACGGGTTTGCAGTACAGCGAAATCTAGAGCGGTTCAAAAATGCCGTTGAATATTCTGGGTATGCTATCTATGTGACAGACACTGACGGGACGATAGAATACGTTAATCCGGCGTTTGAGACGATTACCGGATACACCGCTGACGAAGCGCTGGGACGGAACCCCCGAATATTCAAATCCGGTGAGCTGTCGGATGGGTATTACGAGGAGTTGTGGGAGACGCTCTTAGATGGCGCCGTGTGGGAAGAAGAAGTCACCAACCGACGGAAGAATGGCGAACTGTATTATGCCCATCAAACAATCGCACCAATACTTGATGAGGACGACGACATCGGAGCGTTTGTCGCGATTCAAGTGGATATCACTGAGCAGAAAGAACGCGAACAAGAGCTTCGTGACCTCAAAGACCGATTCAAGACCTTATTCGAGAAAGCACCGGAAGAAATCGCCATACACGATACCAACGGCGACATCCTTGCGGTGAACCAGCAAGAAATCGAGAAGCTTGGATATTCCAGGGACGACCTCACCTCGATGCACGTCGCAGACTTTCAAGCGGAATACTCTCGGGATGAGCTTCAGAAGTTATGGGACGGGATGGGTGCCGGCGAAACGAAACGTGTGGAAGGAAAGCACGAGCAAAAGGATGGCTCGACATACCCAGTAGCCGTGTGGATGAACAAAATCGGTATCAGCGGAACCCAACGGATTCTGGCATTTGTTCGAGATATCACCGAACGCAAAGAGCGGGAGAAAAAGCTCCAGCGATACCAATATGCGTATGAGTCGTCACTGAACGGAGTCGCTATAGCGGGCCTCGACGGCGAGTTGCAAAATGTAAATCCTGCCTTCCTTGATCTGGCGGGTTACGATGACAGAGACGAGGTGATTGGACAGCCGATGACGGACGTGTTGTGGAAGCACCCCGAACAGGCGGCAAAAGCCTTGGAGACTGTTGAACAGAAGGGGTGTTGGGAAGACGAAGTTGAAGCAGTCAGGCCCGATGGCACAACGTTCTCTACTCGGGTTGTGGCCAGTTACGTGACAAATGACGACGGTGAGCCGATCGGGATACTATCGGCGTTTAGCGACAATAGCGAACAGAAAGAACGGGAACAACAACTTCGGCGAGAAAAGGAGCGACTTGACGAATTCGCCCGCGTGGTCTCACATGACCTCCGCAACCCGTTACACATCGCGCAGGCCCGGATCGAACTCGCTGAGGAAAAGTGTGACACTGAGCATCTTGACGCCGCAGCAAGGGGAGTCGAGCAGGGTCTTGACTTACTTGAGGATCTGTTAGAACTCGCACGAGCAGGCCAAGAAATCAGCGAGACAGAACCTGTTGTGGTCTCAGACCTTGCCGATACTTGTTTGAACGCGGTTGATACAGCCGATACAACCGTAGTAGTAGATCTCACGTCAGCACTGCGTGCCGATCGGACCCGGCTTTGCCAACTCCTAGATAATCTGTTCAGGAATGCGGTTGAACACGGCGGTGAAGACGTGACTGTCAGGATTGGGTCACTGCCCGAGGGGTTTTACGTCGAAGATGACGGGCCTGGGATCCCCGAAGACGAGCGTGAAGATATCTGGGAGGCTGGCTACTCGAAGACCAAAGACGGGACCGGATTCGGGCTGTCTATCGTCTATGAGGTCGTGGAAGCCCACGATTGGAACATTCGTATTACCGAGAGTTCTGATGGTGGAGCCCGATTCGAAATCACAGGGGTCGAAGTCATTGCTGACTAGAACCGCTATATCTTGCACTGTCTTCTGTGACTTCGTTTACCCCAGCAGATCCATCCCAGATTGTGCCAGAGAAAATCGGCTATGGACGATAGAGGTGCTTGTTCGACTGCCGAACGACTCGACCGTGCAGGCGTAAGGCACCCGAATGCGGCCGTTGGAAAAATCCTAGTTGTGATAGTTAAATTATAGTATCATACTTTTCTGTCCAAGACGTGTGGCGCGACTGTTGCGGCCCGTATTTGTTCACCGTGAGCAGAAGGTTCCTATCGTCTGGAAAATTAGCTTGCCTTTTTACAGAATGATGAGAAAGCTAAAATTGGACGGATATGGGACTACTCACATCCCTGCTGAACCGCACCCGTGCTGAGAAACTCGGTCTTCCAGAGGTGGTTGCGATGGGTGTCGGCGGGATGGTTTCTGGCGGAATCTATGCCGTACTCGGCGTCGCGATGAGACAATCCGGAAATGCCGTCCCGCTCTCGTATCTGATTGCTGGCGCCATTACTTTGCTCACTGCGTACTCCTATCTCAAACTCACGCTGCACTATGAGGAACACGGCGGTGCGTTCACCTTCGTCGAACATACCACGGACAATGTCCACATCGCTGGCTTCGTCGGGTGGGTGCTGGTCGTGGGCTACGTCGGCGTGATGGCGATGTACGCGTTCGCCTTCGGAGCGTACTCGCTCACCGCAGCGCGAGCCATCGTTGGGATCGAACTCCCACAGCTACTTCGCCCCCTCATCTCGGTGTTCATCGTCGCGGCCTTCGTCGGGTTGAACCTCTCCGGTGTCCGAGAGACCGGTCTATTCGAAGACATCGCCGTCTATCTCAAGATTCTCATCCTGCTCTCGCTTGCTGCTCTCGGGATTGCGTTTTACAAGGGGAATCCAGTGGCGGTGGACTTTTTCAACAAGGGACAGCTCAGTCCCATCACCGGCTTTGCCATCATTTTCGTCTCCTATGAGGGATTTCAGCTATTGGTCTATGACTACGAGGACATCGAAAACGTCGAGCGGACCCTTCCGATCGGGATGTACGTCTCAATCGTGATCGCCGTTCTGATTTACGTCGCTGTGTCGTTTATGGCGACACTCCAGCTTACGCCCGACCAACTCATCGCCCACGAGGAAACGGCACTCGCGGCAGCCGTCTCGAACATTCCACTCTTGGGAGCTGGCGGATTCGTGCTGGTGATCCTCTCGGCGTTAAAAAGTACCTCTTCGGGGATTAATGCGACCCTCTTTGGCGCCTCCCGGCTCGTTCACGAGATTGCGACTGAGGGAGCTATTCCCCGATTGTTTTCTTTCCGTGATCGAGAGGGAGTACCGGTCTACGCGCTCTTGCTGATGGGAGGGTTGACTGCCGCTTTCGCCGCTCTCGGGACACTCAAGCAGATCACTGAGTTCGGTTCAGTCGCCTTCCTGATCGCCGACGCCGTCGCGAACTTCGTCAACCTCCAACTCGCCGACGAAACAGGATCGAACCGCCTCTTTCCCGCGCTCGGCCTTGTCGGCACTGGGACTGCAATCCCGATCGTCATCTATCACCTCTATCGAACTGATCTCGGGATACTGCTGTGGATTGTCGGTATTTTCGGTACCATTCTCTTGTTGGAGTTCCTCTATATAGAGCGGCATCCATTTGACGCCGAGATTGGAGACGAACAGCGATGAATGGTAAGCTCAATCGAACAGCCACAGGTGATGAATTTGTCTTCTGTATTCCGTACGCACATCCTGACAGAGTGTCTCAACCGGCGACTGATTTGCTCCGTTGCGGCCAGTGTAGCTGTACGCGAACGCCCGAGATCCCCACTCTTTCGTTCGACCATCGAACGAGAGGCCTGTGCGTTCGGAGGAGAGGAACTCACCACTGTACTGCTGTTTTACCGTCGAAAATCGGCTATGAGCGCTGGAGGCGCTTATCTGACTGCCGAACGGATCGACCGTTCAGGCGTAAGGCATCCAGATTCGACCGTCGCAAAATCGCCGAGTATGATAGTTAGAGTATCGGATCGCACTGTCGTGCAAGATGTAGCGCGCATATCCATCACTGAGACGGAATGTTTGCGTCCGTGAGTAGCCAGCCCAAATGAACTATGCCGTTACTATAAATCAACAATTGCGGAGCACTCGTATTCTTCAACAGTCCAATGTGAACGGCAGAATGTTGTGTCACACATTAACATACTTATAGTAAGCAGTTCACAATTCTAAGTATCTATGAGGGAGACGACGGATACAATTCTCGTTCTTCACGTGGATGACGAGCCAGACGTCGCTGACGTAGCCGCTACGTTCCTCGAGCGTGAGAACGACCTGTTGGATGTTCAGACGGCGACCAGTCCCACCGAAGGACTAGATGTGCTGGCAGACACGGAGCCGGATTGTATCGTCTCCGATTACGATATGCCGCGACAGAACGGAATCGAGTTCCTCAAAGCAGTCCGCCAAGAATATCCTAATCTCCCTTTCATTCTCTATACTGGAAAAGGGTCGGAAGAGGTCGCCTCAGAGGCGATATCGGCTGGCGTGACGGACTATCTCCAGAAGGGCTCGGAGTCGAGTCAGTACACGGTCCTTGCCAATCGAATTGTGAACGCTGTCAGACGATACCACTCTCAGCGAGTCGTCGAAGAGACTGAGCGAAAGCTCTCCCAGATCGCGGATAAATCAGAAGACGTTCTGTTCCTAGTCAATGGGGATTGGAGTGAGTTTCTGTTCGTCAGCTCGTCTTATGAAGAGATTTGGGGAGAATCGATCGCTGAACTGAAAGCGAATCCGGAGTCATTTCTGGAGAAGATCCACCCCGACGATCGGGCGAAAGCCCGCAAGTCGATGGAACGGCTCATAAACGGCACACCGACCGAGGTCGAATATCGCGTTCGCGGTGCGGATGGAGACTATTTCTGGGTTCGCGGCCAAAGCAAGCCCATCTTCGACGAAGGCGGGAACGTCACTCGAATCGTCGGCTTTGTCCGAGATATTTCTGCACAGAAAGAACATAAACAGGAACTCCAGCGAGCCCGGACCCGAATGGAATTCGCGCTTGACGCCACCGACGCTGTTGTCTGGATCTGGAACGTCGATACCAACGAAACCGAGTTCTATCCATCCGCCGAGACCCTGTTCGGGACCGAGGTAGACACCAGGGATGAATTCCTCGAAATCGTCCACCCGGAGGATCGACAGCAAGTTCAGGACACCTTGGAACTGGCAGTGGAGACGGGTGAACTAAAGCACGAGGAGTTTCGGGTTCTCCGGGATGGAGAGGTGCGCTGGGTTGCCGCGCCGGGCCAGCCAATTCTCGACGATGACGGGCCAAATCGAGTGCTCGGAGTCTCCAGGGATATCACCGAACGCAAAGAGCGCGAACAACGCTTCACACAGGCAACGGCGCGGCTTGAGGCACTCTTCGAAGAATCCCCCGATATGATTAATATCCACGATACGGAGGGGAACATCATCGATCCAAACCCGCTTCTATGCGAAGAAACGGGATACGACGAGGATGAACTGACTGATATGAAGGTGTGGGAACTCGATCAGGCACTCGATCCTGTGAAGGCACGTACCCAATGGGACGAGATGGATCACGGCGATCGTCAACGTTTTCAGGGTGTTTACCAACGGCGTGACGGCTCCGAGTTCCCGGTGGAGGTTCATGTTAGGCGCCTCGGTGTGAGTGGAGAAGATCAGTTTATCGTGATCAGCCGGGATGTCACCGAGCGCAAAAGTTATGAACAGCAACTCCAACGAGAGCGCAATCTCTTTCGAGCGGTCTTCGAGGAAAATTATGATACAATGATCCTGACTGACGACGAGAGACAGTTCGTCAAGGTCAATCAGAGTGCATCCGAGTTGTTTGGACTCTCAGAGAAAGTATTAGTCGGCCGAACGATCGAGGAACTCACGCCGGCGGATTTCGATTTCGAGGAAGCACAGCGAGAGGTCCAACACCCCAATAAGGATCATCGGACATTCCCGATTGTTCGACCCAGCGGGGAAGAACGGATCGTCGAGTACGCCACGACAAGGGATGTGATCCCAGGCCAGCACTTGACAGTGCTCCGTGACGTGACTGAACGGGAACAGCGTCGGCGAAGGCTCCACCGACAAAACGAGCGGTTGGAAGACTTTGCAAGCGTTGTCAGCCACGATCTTCGGAATCCGTTGAGTGTAGCTGAAGGTAATCTTGAGCTTGCTCGGGAAGCGTGTAACAGCAAGCATTTAGAGAGCGTCGACCGCGCTTTGGGTCGGATGGGGACCCTCATCGAGGACCTTCTGACACTGGCTCGTGAAGGCGAGGCCGTCTCCGATCTTACTCCGGTCGATATCCGAGCGATTGTCAAGAACTGTTGGGCAAACGTCGAGACGACAGATGCCGCGCTTGTCATCGACGTTGATAGACCGATCTGCGCTGATGAGAGTCGCCTGAAGCAGGTAGTCGAAAATCTCGTCCGGAACGCTGTCGAACACGGCGGCGATGATGTGACTGTTACTGTCGGTGAACTCGACGATGGCTTCTACGTTGAGGACGACGGATCGGGAATCCCAGAGACCGAACAGCAGACTGTGTTCGACGCTGGCTACTCGACGAGCAACGAAGGAACTGGCTTCGGGTTGAGTATCGTCAAACAGGTCGTTAATGCCCACAGCTGGGAGATACAGTTGACTGAGGGTTCTAAAGGTGGTGCGCGGTTCGAGATCACTGGCGTTGAATTCGTAGCTGAATAGACGCTCTATATCTTGCAGGGCACTGCTGACAGCAGCCGGGCAGGTCGAAAGCACTCGTGTAAGATACACGGCGCGAATCGGTCACAGTCGGTCCCTACACCGTCATAAGGGTTCAGGGCGGCCCATCACCGACAATAACGACGACGGGAGTCGGTACCACTTCTCGTTATGATTTTATTACAATTGCGAATATGTGGCACGCTATGGTGTCTGGAGACCCGTTCGGTCGCGCAATCCGTGACCACTATCTCGGTTGTCGGGACGAACCACTTATTGACCGTGATGGAGACGAAACCCGGGAACACTCTATCGAACAGTGGTACTTCGGCGAACATAGCGAGGATGCGTGGCGGGATTCGTGGATGGAGGGGCCACTTTTGGATATGGGTGCTGGAGTCGGGAGAGACGCCCTATACTACCAAGACCAGTTTGAGACAGTTGCCATTGAGGTGAGTGAGCCCCTCGTCAAGACGATGCGTGATCGAGGTGTCCGTGATGCCCGGTTGGCTGATATGTTCGCCCCTCGTGAGCACTTCTCCCGTGACCGGTTTCGGTCAGCACACGCTATCGGGACTCAAATCGGGTTAGCAGGGTCAATGGCCGGCGTCCGTCAGTTCCTCTGTGATCTCGCGTTCGTGACTACTCCCGATGCAACCGCTGTTCTTGATAACTACGCGCCAGAAAACGAGGCGACGACGGAGGTTTTCGCCTTCCGCGATGACCCGACACCCGGACTTGCGCACCGAATCTACCACGAGGAGTACGAAGGAGAGGTCGGTCGAACCCTGCTATTTCGCGTTTTTACTGTTGATCGACTCCGGGAAGCGACCGTTGGAACTCCGTGGGAAGTGACGGACGCGAAGTACAGTGATGTACAGTGGCGGACAATCTTGACAAAGTCGTGACCCCTGGCAAAGTCTCTCCCCCTCGTTTTACAAAATATAGCCTCCGTCTCTCGCACGGCTGCGCATCACCTATCTATGTTTGAGCAAGATTCCCGTGACAGATTCAGAGAGGGCAGTCAGCACGCCGGCTGTGTTTGGCACCACTGGTGGACAGACCAACGACTATTACGCGGCTCGCCTGACCGGCCGTGGGTCCACTTGTGGCATCGTCTCAAGGCGGCCGTCACCGCCGGCCTCTCGCGCGAAACATACCAAGCAAGACTTCGACCCTGATTCGGTCTCACGAAGACCTGTGCACCTCGAGTAACCACGTACTGCTCGGCCAACAGGGCAATCGCGAGCTTCCGTCTGTCGCCCGCTAGAAGGTGCGCGAGATCACAGACGAATGTTCTCAGAAGTCCCGGTCGGAATCGCCTTCTCACGGCGAATCGAGATCGACTGGGGCACAGGAGAGCGAGCGACTAGTCAGAATCGGTGGACTCGCAGGTGACTCTGACCTCGCCGCTCTCAGTGACGAGTATCCGGATCGGTTCGGTCACGACGTTCCCGCTGATCGCGCTATCGGCCGCCGCTCGAACGTCCTGTACCAGATCGACTGCGGAGCTGCTCACCTTGACGTCGGCCTCGTCACAGGCCGAGTACACCTGCGGCGGGATATCGAACAGCGATGTGTGTGGGTCAATGTCGAGTGTCACTGGCGGATGCAGTCGCTCCAGAAAATCGACGGTGTTGCGTGCCTTCTCGGCGTTCTCACGGGCGCTCGCCTCGATGTTCGCGACGTTAGCTCGAGTGGTCCCGAAGCGGTCGGCGATGTCTGCCTGGGTGAGTCCCTGCTCTCGAAGGGCCAGGACCTCGGATTGCCGGCGCGTCAGTACAAGCTCGTCGGCATCATAGGCAGCATCGTCTAGCGGATCTGTCTGTCCGTCCATACGCTGCGCGCTCGCATTATAGGTAATCGTCTGTGGCGCTTAATACTGCCGACCGTCGCGTTTCCTGGGCCGTGATCAATCGCAATTGCGACATGTGGCGAAACACATATTTATTAACGACTTTTCGTTATGTCTATGGGAGTACAACGGCGGCGATTCCTAGCAGGACTGGGTGCGGGAGCAACAGCGATCACTGCCGGGTGTTTGCAATTCGGGGGCGACACTGACGGGCCGGCCGTCGCTGGCGAGACTCTCACGCTCACGACGACGACGAGCACCTACGACACGGGATTGCTCGACGAGATCCACCCCGACTTCGAGGGGATGTACGGTGTCTCCGTCGATGCGGTCGCACAGGGCACGGGGGCCGCACTCGAGTCGGCTCGCAACGGAGACTCGGACGTGGTTATGGTCCACGCCCGCGGGCTCGAAGACGACTTTATGCGCAACGGCTACGGCGTCAACCGGCGCGATCTCATGTTCAACGACTTCGTTATCGTCGGGCCGGAGGGCGATCCAGCAGGGATCCAAGGTATGGGTTCGGCGACCGAGGCGCTCACCGCCATCGCAGAGGCGGGTGTGACGTTCGTCTCACGCGGGGACAATTCCGGCACCCACACCAAAGAGTTGAATCTCTGGGAAGCTGCCGAGGGGGAACCCGGTGGGGACTGGTATCAGGAGACTGGAAGTGGGATGGGCGAAGCGTTGAACATTGCCAACCAGCAAGGCGCCTACACGCTCTCGGACCGTGGAACCTTCCTCTCCCGGCGCTCCGATAGCGATCTCGTCATTCTCGTCCAAGGCCCAATCAAGGACGGCGCGGAAATTCTCGCCAATCCCTATGGTGTCATAGCAGTCAATCCCGCGATACACGACAACGCCAACTACGACCTCGCAATGGCTTACATCGGGTGGCTCACGAGTCCCGGCGTCCAGGACGCAATCTCAAACTACAAGCGCAACGGGGAACAGCTGTTCTACCCCGAAGCGATCTCAGAGAACCCCAACTTTCAGCAGTACGTTCCCGAGGGGTGGAATAGCGACTCGTCCGAGTGATGATCGTGTCCCCGGAAGTGGTCGTTCAACCCCTGGCGGCCGTCATCGACTTCCCGTTCAGTGGCGGGTACGTCTGGAGTATTACCTACGTATCGCTGTACGTGAGCCTCATCGCTGTCACGCTGAGCACGCTGTTCGGCGTTCCGGTCGCAATCGGGATGGCGTTCTCGGAGTTCCCCGGTAGACAGTTCGTAAAGTCGGTGATCAACACCGGGATGGGCTTTCCGAGTGTCGTGGTCGGTCTCGCTGTGCTGTTTCTGGTCTCAAACCAGGGACCGCTGGGCTCGATGAACCTCGTCTTCACCAGGGAAGCGATGATCATCTCGCAGTTCGTGCTCGCGACGCCACCGATCACGGCGATCAGCCTTGCGTCTATCAGCGGCGTGAGCGATCGCGTCCGCGACGCTGCTCACGTTCTCGGTGGGACGCGTCTCGACGTGGCTCTGGTCGTCCTCAAGGAGGCACGATACGGTATCGCGACGGCAATCTTGGCCGGATTCGGTCGCGCCATCAGCGAGGTCGGGTCCGTGCTGATCGTCGGCGGCAACATTACGGGTGCGGACGGTATCTCGAAAACCCGAACCCTGACGACTGCTATCCAGCTCGAAGCCCGGCAAGGGCAGTACGAAACCGCGATGATACTCGGGGCGATCCTACTCGTGCTCGTGTTGGTGATCAACGCCATCGTCATCCGGTTCGGCGATCAGGGGGTGGGCCGATGATGCTTCGGGCGATCGACGTCTCTCAATCCTACGAGAACGATCGGGTGTTCCGAAACCTGTCAATAGACGTCGACACCGGCGAGGTCGTCGCTGTCATCGGGCCGTCGGGCGTCGGCAAGTCGACGTTGCTCCGGACACTCGCACTCGCGCTCGAACCGGACGACGGGACGATTGCCCTTGATGAGACGGACGCCTGGCACGTCGGCGAATACAAACGCCTCGCGTTGCGCCGACGCATTGGTATGGTCTTTCAGGAAGCGAATCTCTTCGACGGCTCAGTCACTAGAAACGTCGAGTACGGCCTCCGGGTCCGTCGACCGTGGTCCGATCGGCTCCGCACCGAGCTACAGTCGATACTCGGTTCGAACGGCACCGCGGAGGCCGTCTACGAGGCGCTCGACGTCGTCGATTTGGCGGGGAAGGCCGACCAGCAGGTGAAGTCGCTCTCCGGAGGCGAGGCCCAGCGTGTTTCTTTCGCTCGCGCACTCGCGTACGACCCAGATGGGCTGTTGCTCGACGAGCCGACGTCCGATCTCGATCCGCGAAACACCGCCGTCATCGAGGAGGCGATCGCGAAGGCCCGAGATCAGGGAATCGGCGTCGTCGTGGCTACCCACGATATGCACCAAGCGGAGCGCGTCGCCGACCGGGTCGCGGTCCTGCTCGGCGATACCATCACGGAGGCCGGCCCAACCGAGACGATCTTCGAAGACCCCTCTGACCCTCGTACCCGGAAATTCATCTCCGGAGAACTCGTCTACTGATCGTGTTTCGTGCCGGTTCCGCTCCGGTCATACGGTCTGCTATAACGATCGCACCACCCGCCTGCAGGCGATCAACACGGAACGGACGTACGGCAGTCCGTGTCAGTGGGCCGTCTCGTAGTCGCGAGCGTCTTCGTCAGGTTGCAGTGTGATCGCCTCGATCGTCGTGATATTCCGGATCGTCCGCGAGGAGTCGATGTCCGGTGCCAGGAACCGAGGCGTCTCCCGGAGAGCGTACGCGTCGCCACCTTCGACGGTGAGTTCCTCACAGACGAATCCGACGAACCCCTCAATCCCGAACCAGGCGTCGACACAGCTCCGGTAACCGTCCGCCGCAGTCATCAGCAAATGGGTGGTCTCAGGCGGGAACGCCGCGGCCTCGGCCACCGGCGCGATCGGGAACCCGCTCCAGCGCCCCTCGATCGTGCGCCCGGAGTGGCAGTTGATCGTGAACGCTCGAGTCTGCCACGCGAACCGCTCACGCGCGTCCGGTGTGTCCACGAGGAGCACCTCGCTGTCCCCCTCGACCGTCACGGTCGACTCCTGTGAGGCCATTCCCCGAAAATTGACCGTCTGCCCTCAAGAAAATACCGTCGGTGTGCGTTCTCCCTATCTCGACCGGCTGCCGGGACTGTCGATGGGACGGCTGGCACACATCTGACAGCGACGTAATCGTCGTCGATTACGTCAGTGGACGTAGAGCTAACTCGCTGGCACCCGTATTTAATCGTGAGGGATATACATGACGGAACTCGGCGGTTATCGCGATCGGGTCGCGCGAGTCGACCTGAGCGAGGGGGTCGTACAGTACGAGAGTGTCGACGACGAGGACGCCAGGAAGTATATCGGGGGGCGCGGTCTCGGCGTCAAGTACGTCTTCGATCAGGGACCAGATGTCGACCCGCTCGGCCCCGAGAACTTGCTGGCATTTATGAACGGTCCGCTGACCGGGACGCAGGCGACGATGAGCGGCCGAATGGCGGTCGTCACCAAGTCGCCGCTGACAAACACGGTGACCGATTCCCACCACGGCGGCTGGTCGGCCGCCCGCCTCAAGTGGGCTGGCTTCGACGCGCTGTTGTTCGAGGGGCAGGCTGACGACCCGGTCTACGCCTACGTCGAAGACGACGAGGTCGAGTTGCGGGACGCCTCGCATCTGTGGGGCAAGACCACCCACGAGGCCCGTGAGATCATCGAGGACGAACTCGACGGCGAGTACGGCAAGAACCTGAGCTTTATGGGGATCGGCCCTGGCGGCGAAAACGAGGTCCGGTTCGGCTGTATCATCAACGAGGACGACCGTGCGTCCGGCCGCGGCGGGACGGGCGCAGTGATGGGCTCGAAGAACCTCAAGGCAGTCGTCGTCAAATCGGGCACCGATATGCCGAAACCGGCCGACGAGGAGACCTTCTCGAAAGGGCACAAGCAGGCGATGGAAGTCATCCAGGAGTCGGACGTGACCGCGCCCAACGAAGGCGGCCTGTCGGTCTACGGCACCAACGTCCTGACGAACCTGACCGAGGAGATGGACGGCCTGCCGACTCGCAACGGACGGTATACCTCGACGTCCGCCGAGGCTGAGGACGATCCGAGCGAGCCGAACATCGATTCCGAACACACTTCCGGCGAGTGGGTCCGGGAGAACATTCTGGTCGACGAGCCGACCTGTCACTCCTGTCCGGTCGCCTGCAAGAAGGAAGTCGAGGTCGAGACCGAACTCGGTGACGAGAAGCAGGACGTTCGGATGGAATCGCTAGAGTACGAGCCGGCTTTCACCTTCGGATCGAACTCGATGAGCGACGACGCAGAGGTGACTGCGGTCCTGATCGACCGCTGTAACAAGTACGGTATCGACGCCATCGAATCGGGTAATATGCTCGCGATGGCGATGGAGATGACCGAGAAGGGGCAGGTCGAGGACGGCATCGACTGGGGGGACCACGACGCTATGTACGAGATGCTGCGCAAGATCGCCGAGCGAGAGGGCGAACTCGCCGACGCGCTCGCGGAGGGTGCGGCGGGCGCGGCCGAGCGGTTCGACGCCGAGGACTCCCGGCTGGACGTGAAAAACCAGACCATCCCTGCCTACGACCCGCGCTCGATGAAGGGTATGGCCATCGGCTACGCCACTTCCAACCGCGGGGCCTGTCACCTCCGGGGGTACACGCCCGCAGCCGAGATCCTGGGGATCCCCGAGGCCGTCGATCCCGCAGATCCGGAAGGTAAGGGCGAACTGCAGGTAACCTTTCAGGACCTGCACGCCATCTCCGACTCGTTCGACATCTGCAAGTTCAACGCCTTCGCGGAGGGCATCGAGGAATACGTGTTGCAGTACAGCGGTATGACCGGGCGTGACGTCTCTGAGGAGGAACTCATTGAGACCGGCAAGCGCATCTACACGCTCGAACGCTACTACAACAACCTCGTTGGCTTCGACGGCGACGACGACTCGCTGCCGGATCGGTTCGTCGAGGGCAGCGAGGACGCCATCCCCGGTATGGGTGCCGCGGAGGGCCAGCTCGCGGAGCTCGACCAACTCAAAGAAGAGTACTACGAGGCACGCCAGTGGGTCGATGGGGTCGTCCCCGACGAACGTCTCGACGAACTCGACATCACGATCGGCCCCGGGACGGGCGTCTCCGCCGGGGCGTCGGCTGACGACTGATCGCGGTCGAAAGATATCTGCAGTTCTTCGCTCTTCTCACCCGCCGGCCCGCATCGCCTTTTGAGCGAACGACTCGACGAGCGACGGGACAGTCTCCGGGTTGCCTTCGACGACGACAGTTACCTCCGTGAGTTCGATCGACGGGCCGATTTCAACAATCTCAGTCGAGAGCGTCGCCGTCCAGTCCGGCCCCTCAACAGTCGTCTCGTCGACAATATTGCCACCGAGTTCCGAGAGATAATGGCGCGCTAACCGGGGAGAAATGCCGCGAAAGGACCGTTCGATGCGCTCCATTGTGCGTCGTTGTTTCACTCGCCGAACCGGATTCCGTCTTCGACGATCCTCGCGTTTCGTTCCCGGTTCATCTGATCGGCGAGTTCGTCGTGGTCGTACAGTTGCGCGACCAGATCCGCATAGAGATTGCGCCACGCGATGGCGTAGATCGGCGACTGGCCCCACGCGCGCAACTCGACGACGTGCTCGTCGTAGCGCTCGTGACGGTCTTCGAGGACTTCGATGGCGTCGGCGACGCTACTTACAGCATCTCGGTCGGAATCGGCCGTCTCGATCGCTTCGTTGATGCGCTCTTGCCAGGACGCGACGACGCGTTGCATATCGGATCCCGCGTCGACGCCTTCCTCGGGCAGCGCCCCGAGGATCGGCTCCGGGACGCCGAGGGAGACAGTGTCCATACCTGGCGTACAGCCGGCGGCGTCAAATAGCTTCGGCAGCAGCGTACTGCGATCGGTCAACTGGCTGCGGGGGGCTACCCACCGGCGACCGGCGGAAACAGACTGAGCGTCTCGCCGCCCTCCAGCTCCGTGTCGAGCCCGTCGATATGGATCACGTCTCTCCCGTTTCGCATAATAGTGATATACTCCCGGAGCGAGCCGTCCTCGTCGTAGAGTTTGAGCTCAGGATACTCCTGGGTGAGCGACTCAAGCACGCCGCCGACCGTCGAAACGCCGTCGTACTCCCGGACGATTGTCTTCTGACCCACCACCTCCCGGAAACTGGCGAAAAACCGCAGTGTGAGCTCCATAGTTCGAAGGAAGGCTCCGAGCGGCATAAATACGTCTCTGAACCGTACGTCGAGTGTCGGAGGTACCCTCGGAGGTGTCGACTAGAGCAGACGTGGGTGACGCCGACCGGTAGATCGGTTCGAGAGCACCACAGGATAGAACGCGCTTGTGTTCGGCCCGCTCGGGTCGGTATTGAGCCCCAGCGACCCGGAGAACGAGGTCGTGACCGATCACCTCAGTCGCAAGCCGACGTTGACGGCGAGAGCCCTGTTTGAGAACCTCTGGAGCGAACACTGTCGGTACTTCCCGAACGAACCGAGAGAGTGCTATCAGAACGCCACGGAACAGTCACGTTCTGTATGATTTGACGGTCAGTCTCTGCTGCTACCACGGAGTAAAATAGCGCTGCAATTTAGTCGCCACGGGCGAAATCTCGGGTGAATCAGCGAGTCCCTATCCACGATGAACTCTGCCATTATCGATCTCGATGGAACTGTGTATAGATCCCAAACAGTCATTCCAGGAGCACGCGAGGGAATTGAATATCTCCGAAGTTCTGGATTTGATATCGTCTTTGTCACGAATTCATCGACAAAGACACGAGAGACATGTCAAAAGCGACTCTCGTCACTCGGAATAGAGGCTTCCATCGGTGAGATATTGACAAGCGCGTCAGTGACTGCAACCTATGTGACAAGGGAGTATCCAACAGCGAGCGTCTTGATCATCGGCTCGTCGGCTCTGGATCACGAGTTTTCTCAAGCAGGTGCCACACTGACCGAGGATCCCGCAGAAGCAGATGTCCTCGTAGTTGGTAAAGACTCAACATTTGATTTCGAGACGCTCACCCAGGGGTTGCGAGCTGTCGAGTCCGGAGCGGTGTTCATCGGAACCAATCAAGACCGGCAAGTGCCTACCGACTCTGGAACCATCCCTGGTGCTGGAGCGTTGATCGCAGCGATCAGCTACGCAACAAGTCACGACCCAGATCAGATCTGTGGCAAACCCCATAACCCGATGACTGAGGTGAGTCTCGACAAGCTTGACACTGACCCAGGAGACTGTATGGTAATTGGAGACAACCCCGAAACAGATATCAAAATGGGAAGACGTGCCGGAATGACAACCGTTCTCGTACTTACAGGGTTGGTTACCAGAACAGATCCAGTGCTCGATGACGAGCCTGCGGATTATGTTGTCGACTCACTCGAAGAACTGTCGGTTCTGATCTGACAACGTTGCCTGCTGTGACTTTTAGTCACCAGACTGAGCGCCGTATTGAATGCACAGGCGTACGGGCAACTGATTCAGTTGGTTATGTCTGGAAGGAACGAAACCGTTGTGCTGTCTGTACTCTCTATATCTTGCACGCCAGTTAGTAGCAATATCAGCGGTCTATCCATTGTTTCACGAGTTAGGCAAGAGCCTCGTGGGTTTTCGCTCTGAACGTTCAATAATCGCCGAGAACGCCGAGTCGTCGGGCTCGCCGTGTCGCGTAGTGAAACACCAGGTAGCCACCTGCGAGAGAGTCCACCACAACACCCGAACGCAAGCCGACCGTCCACGGAGACCAAGCAATTCGCCCGATTTTTATGAGTTCCTTGCGAACATAGAGAGAGATGAGCGGGGTCACCGACCAGACGATCCCTGTCTGGCGGCGGGCAGTCTCGCTCGGGTGGCCGGTCGCGCTACAGCAGTTTTTCAACACGCTGATGCGGACGGTCGATTTGCTCGTCACGGGGATCTTTTCGCCGGCGGCTATCGCCGCAGTCGGGGTCGCGGACCTCTACGCCCAGTTTCCGCTCCGGTTCGGACTCGGTCTTGGGACGGGAGCGATCGCGCTATCGAGTCAAGACACTGGCCGCGGCGCAGTAGCGAGTCGAAATGCAGCCGTCTCGCAGGCGCTCGCGATCGGCTTTCTCTGTGGGCTCCCGATGGTCGCCGTCGGTGCCATCGGGAGCCAGACGTTGGTTGCTCTCCTCGGTGCAGAGCGTGAGGTTGTCCGGATAGGTGGCCGGTATCTGGCTATTATCCTCGCGGCTGCGCCGATGCGCATCGTGGCGCTGATCGGTGTCCGAGCCCTCCAAGGGACGGGAGACACGCGAACACCGATGGTGATAAACAGCGGTGCGAGCGTGCTCAACATCGTTTTGACAGTGAGCCTGGGGCTGGGTATCGCGGCGGCGCCACAACTGGGGGTCGTCGGCGTGGGGCTAGCTACGTTCATCAGCAGAACGGTTGAGGCACTCTTGATCGCTGCGGTGTTCGTTAGCAGCCGAAGCGTGCTCTCGCTCGTCCGTTCGTCCGATTCGACGATCGCCCGACAGTTAGTGGCGGTGAGTGTCCCGAATATCGCCGAGGGGCTGAGCTCGTCGCTGGCGAAGTTCCCCTTCAACGCCTTGCTGCTCGGATTCGGCACTGAAGTGAATGCCGCGTACCATATCGGACGGCGTCTCTACCAGCAGCTAGCAGCCCCCTTCTCGCGGGCGCTGACGACGGTTTCGAGTATCATCGTCGGACAGACCCTCGGTGAGGGCGACCCCGGACGGGCGCGCCGGGAGACACACGTCATCCTGCGGCTGAGCCTGACCGTCCTCAGTGGACTCGGGGCTGTCCTATTCGTCGGCGCGGAGTGGTTCGTCCATTTCTTCGAGCAGGACCCCGCAGTCGTCAAATACGCAGTCCCGTTCGTGCGAGTCTTCGCTGTCTCGTTGGTCTTTATGGCCGTGTTCTACGCGCTGTCGGGCGCGCTCCGTGGGGCTGGTGACACTCGGACACCGTTCTACGCTCGACTGGTCGGATCGGTCGTGTGTATGCTCGGCGTGTCGTCCGTCCTTGGTATCGTCTTCGAGTTTGGGGTCGCCGGGACGTACGTCGGTCTCACTCTGTCGTTCGCGTGCTGGGCAGCGATCGTCGCTGCCGGGTTTCGCTGGGGCAGCTGGGCGGACCGAGCGAAAGATATGATACAAGAACGGTCGTAGACCCAACATCAGCCGATGTCCGAGACGACACAGATAGAAGTCACGGCCCTCACGAAGTATTTTGGCGACGAACGCGTCCTGTCGGACGTTAGTTTCTCCGTTCGCTCTGACGAGATCGTGGCCCTGCTCGGCCCGAGCGGCTGTGGGAAGACCACGACACTCCGCTGTATCGCCGGCGTCGAAACGCCCGATAGCGGTACGATCTCGATTGCCGGCAACATCGTCGAGGGGAACGGCGTCTCGGCGTCTCCGGAGGATAGACACGTGGGTATGGTGTACCAGAACTACGCCGTCTGGCCGCACAAGACTGTCTACGAGAACGTCGTGTTCCCGCTGCAGTACGCCGACAACCCCTTCCCCGAGTCGGACTCCGACGCGCGCGTCCAGGAGATGCTCGAACTGGTCGAGATCGCCGAGTTACGCGATAATCCAGCAACGGACCTGAGCGGTGGTCAACAGCAGCGGACAGCACTGGCCCGCGCGCTGGTCCACGACCCGAATGTCCTGTTGCTGGACGAGCCGCTGAGCAACCTCGACAGGAACCTTCGGGCGACGATGCGAGACGAGCTACAGAAACTCCAGCATCAGGTCGGCGTCAGTATGCTTTATGTCACTCACGACCAGGAAGAGGCGTTTTACCTCGCTGACCGGGTGCTGATTATGAACGACGGCGAGATCGTCGAGCAGGGGACCCCCGCCAAGCTCTCCAAACGACCACGTTCGGCATTCACGCGGCAGTTCTTGGGAAGCTGGAACCAGTTCCGTGGGACAGTCGTTCAGAACGGGGACGGACGCACCATCGAGACGCCGCTGGGGACCGTCCCGCTGTCGGATGTCGAAATCGTCACATCTGCCCCGAAGGACGGGGCGGTACAGTGTTTCCTCAGGCCGACCGCTCTCGACATCGCTCGTGAGGAGGAAAGTCAACACACCGTCGACGGGACTGTCCTGACGGAAGGCATCCTGGGAGAGCTGTACGAGGCGACGGTCTCGCTGGAATGTGAGGACATCGAGGTCGTGGTCCGGGCGGAGGACCATCACAACCTCACGCAGGGGCAGGACGTCCACCTCCAGTACGATCCCACGTCGATCCAGGTCTACGGCGACGGGTCCGAGTGAGAGAGGTCCAAAGTCGTCTCGGCAAACAGTTCGTCGACCGCGTATTCGCGAGGGATCAGTCCTTGTTCGTGTGCGTATCTGACGAACGTTCGGAGCTCCTGGCGGGTTGTCTCCGAGAGACCGTACTCCCAGGCGTGGTCGCCGAACAGCTCACGCTGTTCGAGCAAGTGGAGGTGCGCCCACGTCTCAGACATATTGTAGCTCGGGCGTCGGTTCCACGCCAGCGCACGGTCGCGTGCCTCGCAGAACGCGTCGTAGACGCTGACCGCGACCCAGGGGTTCGCTTCGAGCACCTCGTCGCGGATCGCGACGACGTGCATCGGCGGGTGGATCCCCGTCTCCTCGTAGTATGTCCGCTCGGCAGCGAGCGGATCATCGAAGGCGAAAGAAATATCCTCGGCCTCGGCGGCCGCGCGGAGCAGCGATCCGGCGGGATCCATAGCAGCGTCGAGCTCACCGTCGAACAGCATCTCGCGTAGATCCATCGGTTCCTCGATGGCGTCCCCACCCTGTGCGCCCGGAACCGGCCGAATATCGAGCGTATCTGGTAGCTCGACCGGGACATCGTCTTCCCGGCGGCGATACCAGGTGACGGATTCGAGATCGAGGCCGTGCCGGTCCGCGAGGATACCGCGCATCCAGACGTTCGCCGCAGTCTGCCACGACTGGACCCCGACCGACGCACCGGCCAGGTCGCCGGGACCGTTGACAGGGGCGTCGTCGTGGACGTAAAAAAACGAGTGTCGGAACTTCCGGCTCGGGAACACCGGGATCGCGGTGAACGGATATTCCTCGCGATCCGCTCGCGAGGAGACGTACGACGCCAGTCCCAGCTCGCAGATGTCGAACTCGGTGTGTCTGACGAACCGACGGTGTCGCTTCGGCGGGTAGGTCACCGTCGTCGTCAAATCGATCCCCCTGGGTTCAATGTCGCCGTTCACCAGGGCCCTGTTGAGGTCACTGTTGTCACAGCTCAGCGTCAGCTCGATGGCCATATCGGGTATCGTACGGACGGGCAGATAAGTACCGGTGCCAGGGGACTCCCGGCGTGCTTTTAATACTGATTACATATGAAGGCGTACGATTATATGGGCAGGATCGGTGTACCGAACACAGCGATGGGACACGATATCGACGGCACACAGGCCGGACAGGAACGAGCACACCGAGTAGACCGAACCTCGGTGGCTGAGCACACACGGCGCGGCGTTCTGTCCGCAAGCGGGGTCGCGATGGCGGCTCTCAGCGGATGCGGAGGTGTACTCGGGGACGACGAAAGCGAAGACACCGACGGACCGTCGCCGCCGTGGACGACGGAGAAACTAGCCGAGAAGGCGAAAGCCGACGAGGACGGGACCGTTACGGTCTACGCGGGCACGGGGAGTTTCAAGCCGTGGGGGCAGATCGGGGACATTATCGCCGAGGAGTATCCGTGGTTCGAGATCGACGGTGTCGCGGGTAAAGGCGGACAGATATCCAACAGGATCTTGCAGGAACACCAGGCCGGCGACTATTCTGTCGACGTGATCAGCCAGGGAGACGAGATCTACAGCGACGAGAGCGTCCGGAAGATGTTGATCAAGTCGACCCACGACCAAGACTACTGGTTCGCGAACGATTCGGACGCATCGGAATACGTCACCCAGTGGTTCGCCTCGCCGCTGAATGGCGGGCCGTCCGTCGCAATCGGGATCAACCCGGTCGAGCTCGAAAACCGCGGGCTCGACGTGCCGGGCTCGTGGAACGCGTTGCTCGAAGATCAGTATGAGGACACGCCGGTGATCTTCCCGCAGTCGCCGAACCTCAAGCGGTTCGGCTGGATCACCTCCTACCACGCGGAACAGAAGGGTATGGAGCCGACTGAGTGGTTCCAGGCACAGGCCGATCACCTCGATCTTCGGATCGTCGCCTCCCACACCCCCGGAGCGCGGAGCCTCGGACAGGGGGCCGCACCACTGATGCATCACAACTATCCGTGGGTGCTCCGCCGCTTCGTCGACGATTTCAACGTTGAGGTGAAGTTCCCCGATCCGGTCCCGATGTTCTTGAGTTCCGGGATCGTCAGCGAGTACACGAACGCTCCCCACCCCTGGACAGCGCGCTTTTTCATCAGCGCCCTGATGGAGCCGTGGGTGCAACAGCGCATCGCGACCGACGTCGACGAGTTCGGTCCCGGCCGGCTCGACGTCGACTACTCGGGACTCGGGCTCGACTCGTACACCGAGCGAACGTTAAGTGCGTCCGTCACAACGATCACCTTCCAGGAAGAACAGCAGTACAAGTCGCTCTCGGAGGACGTCTACCAGGACGTCCTCGGCCAGCCGAGCACGGACCTGTAGGCTGCCATACACAGCGATTCGGACAGTGAAAGACACACGATGTCAGTTTCAGAGCTGCTAAAACAGACGGTGCGCGGGCACGGGGACAGCGGAATCTCTCTGCCGGACCCCCGGTCGGCGGTCACGACCAAGCGGTTCGTGCTTGGTCTCGGGGTGAGCGCGGTCGGGTATCTCGTCCTTTCGCCGCTGTTGTTTTTGCTTTGGACGAGTGTCTGGTCGGGGTATCCCGGCCAACTCGGCGCGGAGTTTACGTGGCAGAACTACATCGCCGTCTACACGTCGAACGGGACCTACCAGTTGCTGGCCCACTCGCTGTTTGTCGGAGCCGGTGTCACCGTTGTCGCCGGGTTTTTCGGGCTAACGTTCGCGTGGCTGCTGGCGCGGACGAACGTGCCGACGAAAGGCTGGATGGAACTGGTCGTCTTGGCCCCCTACGCAGTCCCGAGTTTCATGTTCGCGATGATGTATATCACGACGTTCGGCCCTCAAACCGGACTCGTGACAAACGTCGTGATGGACGTGTTCGGGCTGCAGGCCCCGCCATTCAACATCTACTCGCCACAGTGGATCGTGATCATCGTCGGCATCAACGCGACGACAACGTTCTATCTGCTCACCGTCCCGGCGTTGCAGGATATGGACGCCGCCTATGAGGAAGTCGCGCGCATCTACGGTGCGAGCACGCCCCAGACGCTTCGATCGGTCACGTTTCCGCTGATCAAGCCCGCGATCCTCTCGGCGACGTTGCTCACGTTCATCATCAGTCTCGGCGAGTTCGCCGTCGTTGCCATCCTCGGGGCTCCTGAGCAGTTTCACGTATACGCGACGAAAGTCTGGCTGGCGGTCAACGGGACAGTCCCACCACAGTACGGGGCAGCCGCCGCGCTGTCGATGAGTCTCCTTGCAGTGACGGTCGTTCTCGTGTGGTACTACCGAAAGGTGACGGCCAGGACTGAGCAGTTTATGACAGTCGACGGGGACGGCTATCGGACTCGACAGTGGGATCTCGGACGATGGCGCTGGCCCGTTGCAGGGCTGATCTGGAGTGGACTGTTCGTCTTCTGGATCCTCCCGCTCGGGACAATGGTCCTCGTGTCGTTTCACGACGTCTGGCTCGGGCACGTCAATTTCGGGGCGCTCACGATCGAGCACTACACCGAAGTGTTCGGGTCGGAACTCATCCGGCGCGCGTTCACCAATAGCTTCATCATCGGCGCGGTGAGTGCGACCGTCGGCACGGCACTCGTCACGCTGTTGGCGTACTACACCGAGCGGACCAGCTATCGCTTTCGCGGTCTCGTCGACGTAATGTCGCTCACGCCGCTGGCCGTCCCCAGCATCATCCTCGGTGCGGCGGTTATCTTCACGTACCTCTGGATCGGCAAGTTCGTTCCCGTGTTCGATGTTTACGGGACGATCTGGATTATCGTGCTCGGGAGCATCGTCGTGTTTATTCCTGTCACCTCCAGGATCGCGATCGGCAACATCGTACAGATCCACAATCACCTCGAAGAGTCGGCGCGGATACACGGGGCGAGCTGGCTCCAACAGATCCGGGAAGTGTTTCTGCCCCTGTTTCGGACGACGATCGGTATTATCTCATTTTACTTGTTCATACACGTCTTCCGGCTGCTGACGGTCCCGATTATGACGTACACACAGGGGACTGAAACGGTCTCAGTCGTCATCTTCTCGCAGTGGCTCAACTACGCTGACGTCGAGTTCGTGTCTGCCATCTCTGTCGTCTTCGTCAGTCTCATGTTCATCACGATCCTCGCCCTTCGGTACTCCGGACTGCGGTTCTACGCACTGCGGTGATCCTCGAATGTCTTGTCAGGGGTAGCAGGCCGCTATCCAGCCAGCGACTTACAGATCGACCGTCTCGTCGACGAACAGTTCGTCAACCGCGTACTTGCGGGGGATCAGTCCCTGATCGTGTGCGTAGTCGACGAACGTTCGGAGTTCCCGACGGGTCTTCTCCGTCAGCCCGTACTCCCAGAGGTCCTCGCCTAGTACCTCTCGCTGGTTACTGAGGTGGATATGCCCCCAAGTCATCGTCATATGGGTGCTCGGACTGCTGTTTCGATCAATGGCGTCGTCACGTGCCTCGCAGAACGCGTCGTAGACGTTGACCGCGACCCAGGGATTCGCTTCAAGTACCTCGTCGCGTATCGCGACCACGTGCATCGGGGGATGGATCTCCGTCTTCTCGTAGTACGCTTGCTCTTCGGCGATCGGATCGTCGAACATGAGTTCCACCGAATCCGACTCCCGAACAGCGTGAAACAGCGACCCGGCGGGGTCCATAGCGGCGTCGAGGTCGCCGTCGAACAGCATCTCCCGCATACCAGCGGGGTCAGAGACGGCGTCATCCCCGATCTCTCGGACATCGAACCGATCGGGTACGTCGATCGGTACGTCGTCTTCCTTCCGTCGGTACCAGGTGACGGATTCGAGGTCCAGCCCGTAGTGCTCGGCAGCGATGCCGCGGACCCACACGTTCGCCGTCGTCTGCCAGGACTGGACGCCCACGTCTTTGCCTTCGAGATCTGCCGGGCCGTCGATGCCGGCGTCGGTGTGCTTGTAGAAAAATGAGTGTCGGAACCGTTTGCTCGGGAACACCGGGATCGCGGTGAACGGATACTGTTCGCGGTTCGCCCGCGAAGAGAGATACGACGCCAAGGAGACCTCACAGACGTCGAACTCGCCGTGACGGAAGAACCGGCGGTGTCGCCGCGGCGGATATTCCGTGAGGCTCGTCAATTCGATCCCGTCGGGTTCGACCTCCCCCGTCAAGAGGGATCGCACGATGTCGCTGTCACTGGTACAGAGGGACAGTTCTACGGACACACTCACCGTCTCAGATCCAGCCACATTGAAGATATCGGTCGCGCGTACGCCCGTCCGAAGAATATCGACACGGAAGCGGAACGAAGTTGCCAAGCGGGAGGTCGTCCACCATTCCGTCACAGCAGCGATCGATGCAACGACCGGTGAATATACGATGCCAGAAAGCGAACGGACGGCCGTGACACTCCACTGCTCGCTCGCCTGTGATCGCTATGAGTGGACGCGTTCGCTGTGGGACGGGACGGTCTCACCGGAGGGGCTGGATCTGTCCCTGCTCGAATACCACAATCCTGAACGGTTCGATCGGATGGCCAATCACCTGGAGTTCGATATCTGTGAACTCTCGATGGGGACGTATCTCGCGACACGGGAGCGTGGAGACTCGTTTCCGTTCACTGCGATCCCGGTCTTTCCCCACCGGCGTTTCAGACACTCCTACATCTACACCCGACGCGATGCGGACATCAATGATCCGACAGATCTCGAAGGGGCGAGCGTGGGCGTTGTGAACTGGCAGACGACCACCGGGATCTGGCAGCGTGGGATTCTCGCCGATCAGTACGGTGTCGACCTCCGCGAGATCGAGTGGCACCGGATCGGATCGGAAATAGTCCCCGTGGACGTTCCAGCAGAGTTCGACGTGGTTGATGTTGACGCGGGCGGTGGTACGGTCCCGTATATGGAGACCCTGCTGCAGGACGGTGATCTCGACGCCGTGTTACATCCGGTCAGACTCGACGACCCGGCGGCGACGCGGCTGTTCGACGATCCGATCATCGAAGAGCAAGCGTACTACGAGGAGACGGGGATTTTCCCAATTATGCACGCGATCGTCGTCCGGGACGAACTGCTGGCCGAGCATCCGTGGATTGTCCAATCGCTGTATGACGCCTTCGAGGCCGCGAAGCGACAGTGTTTCGAGCGGCTCGAACAGCCCCAACGGTTGCCCTTGCTCTGGCCGGAACAGTATCTCGAACGGGAACGGGACATAATCGCCGACCCCTGGGAGTACGGCCTGACCGAGACTAACCGGACCGTGTTGCGGACGCTCGTCGAGTACGCCGTGGATCAAGGTGTCGCTGACGAGCCATACGCGCTCGAAGACCTATTCACGACGGAAACACTGAACACCGAGACGTTTGGATAGGCCCCGCACGTTGTATAAGTGGATAGCCCTGGAAACTGTACTGACTGGGTAGCTGCTCGGAAACTAACAGCGTTGTCCTGCCACCGGGCTTACGTGCCTTGAGACACGACCAGGAGATATGGTTCTTGACTCTGGAGTCAGGGCCTCTGTTTCGCTGCACACTAATCTTCAAACAGCAATCAAACGGGCACTGACACTGGACTCGTGGGTGTCCCGTTCCCGTGAGCGCCTCGCCTCGGAGACGTTCATCCGCCGTCACACGCAGTTCGACTCGGTTGACGAGTTCTGTCGGGCCTGCCCGTGTGACGACGACACGGTCGGGGGCGTTCAACAGCTCTCGACAGACCAGCGGGATGCGTTCGTGGCGCGGACGACCGATTTTGAGGGGTGGGCGGAAATGAAACAGACCGCAGCGACTGAAGACCTCCTCACGCTCCAGAACGTCTGATCATCCCAGTCCCGGGAGCGCAGCGAGCGCGTGGTAGAGTGCGAAGCTGATCACACCCCCGCCGACCATCGAGGCGATCCACGCCCCGACCGTGTATCCCGTCTTCGTGGCAGACACTCCGTCCGAACTTGACGACCCGCCGACCAGCCCGGCGCCGACGATGCTAGAGATCATCACCTTGTTGAACGAGATGGGATAGCCGAGGACGATCGCGGCTTGCGCAATGAGAAACGCGGGGATGAACGCGGCGATCGACCGCCTGGGCCCGAGTGAGGCGTACTCACGGGCCACTGCCTGAATGAGGCGCGGCGACCGGAACCAGCCACCGAGGAGGATGCCGAGTCCGCCGAGCGCGAGCAGGTACAGTGAGGGCAGACCGAGCGACGATTCGAAGACAGCTTCCAGCGGCCCGGTGGCGAGCCCGACCTGCGAGCCGCCGCTGGTGAACACGACGACGAGCGCGAGCGCGACCAACATCCGATTGATCCCGGTCGTTACGTCACGCCGGAGTTGCCAGTAGACGATGCCAGCGGTGAGAAGTCCGATCACACCCCCGACGAGAACGATGCCGGCCTCGCTACCCCCGACCGATGCGACGTTGAATTGACGGGTGAGGACGCCCGAGATCGACGCCTGGTCGCTCTGCGGGGCCGGGAGAAACGATAGCTGGATGTTGGCGAGTGTATAGCCGACACCGCCGGCAAGGAGTGGAATGCTCAGCGTGTCTGAGACCATCTCGCCCAGCAACAGCCACGCGAGACCGTACGCGAGGACGCCTTCGACGATAGGGATAGCGAACCAGAATCCCAGAATCTTGGCGTACGTCACGACTGCAAAGCCGCCGCCGAGCGCGACACCCGCACCGATCGCGGCACCGGTGACCGTGAATGCTGAGGGGATCGGGTAGCCACGGGAATTCCCGATGGTGATGAGTGTCGCTGCCGTAAGCAGCGTCGCAGTCGCGGCCAGCGGGGTGATCGTCACGCCGGTCACCAGTCCGTGACCGATCGTCTCCGAGATACTGCCTCCCTGTGCGACGGCTCCGAGGGCGGCGACGATCCCGACCAGCAAGGCCCCTCGCAGGGTCGAGAGCGCGTTCGCCCCAACAGCGGGCGCAATCGGAGCGGAGTTGCTGTTCGCCCCGACAGTGAATGACATAAAGAGCGATGCAGCCAGCGCAACACTGACGATGCCGATAACAGAGGACATAGATGGATTCAGACGGTGTTGAGACTCAAGGGTGGAGTTCTGATATCCCACACTCTCGAACAGACACGTATGACTCTGTTGGTAGCGTACGTTTGTGTTACGGAGAAAGTTCGTAAACGGGCGCTTCTCGTCCGAGTCGAATCTGACGTTGCACTCCCGTCATTCGCACCACGCCGCGCTCGCTGTCTCGTGGAGCCAATGCCAAAGTGAACACGAGTGAGTTCAGGACCGCCAACCCGTCCGCGCAGCCGCGGAACTATCCCGAAAAACGATCCTTTTTCGGGCCGCTGTCTTGCGGTTTCCACAGGGCTTTTGTTCGGCGATTCGTTAGCGTGCGGTCAATCGATGGCTCGATACAGTTACGCTCGCTTCACTACACGGACGAGTACGGGGTCGCTGACGGGGGCGTACTCGTGAGGTCTGTCGCTACCCCCCTCGACGATATCCGTTTCGCTGCCGAGTATGTAACCACCACATCATTGATTCTGCGTTGCTGATACAGATGAGCGCGACCCGATCCCAACAGCTCCAGAAGTCGTTTCTGAAGTATCAGCACGTGTTCGTGTTCGCAGCACCAGCGTTGTTCGTGTTGCTGGTCGTGCTCGCCGCTCCGACAGACGGCGGCGGCCTCAAGTACTGGCTGGAATACTGGTGGTTGTTCCCCTTCTTCCTGCTCGGGGCGATCACTGTCAACACCGTCGGAATCAGCGGCTCAGCACTGTTCGTGCCGTTCCTGATCTTCGTGTTCCCGTTGTTCGCGTTCCCGCTCGAACCGGAGACGATCGTGAAGATCGGGCTGATCAGCGAGTCGTTCGGCCTGTCGAGTTCGGCTATTGCCTTTATCCAGTACGGGCTAGTCGACCGACGGCTCGCGCTCACGATCGTCGCCGGAAGTGTGCCCTTCGTCATCGGCGGCGCGCTCCTGTCGTTTTTCATTCCGGAGCCGCTCTTTCACGCCGCGCTCGGTGCGGCGCTGCTGACGGCTGGGTATCTTATGCTCAAGGCCGATCTCGGACACGGAGAACCGGCCGACGAGAGCCCGAGCGTCTCTGCCGACGGCGGCACTCCGTCGGACCTCCCCGACGACGACGGCAAGCTCGGTCCCGCCGGCGTCAAGACGACGACCGAGGGGGAAGTCACCCGCGTCGACCGCGAGGGTGACACCTACCGGTACTCCTGGTCGGGGTATCTCGAACGGTTCGCCAACTACAGCGTCGGTGGATCCTTCCAGGGGCTGGCCGGGTTCGGCAGCGGGGAGCTCGGGATCATCTCCCAGCTCCGGACGGACGTGCCGGCCAGGGTCGCGATCGGGACGAACCACATCGTCGTCGCAACGACGGCAATTCTCGCGTCGCTCGTCCACGTGTTCGCCGGGAACGTGCTTCCGGGCGTCCACTCCCTGACGCTCTCGTCGACGCCCTGGAATATGGTCGTGTTCACCGTCCCGGCGACGGTCACCGGCGGCCAGATCGCACCGTACGTTTCGAACGCGCTGGACACGGAGACAATCCAGAAGGGGGTCGCTGTCCTGTTCGCCCTCATTTCAACGGCGCTGTTCCTGATGGCCGGGGGTGCCGGTGTGTGACTCGGACAAACGACAACCGTCAGGAGCACGAAGGGAACGACAAGATGTATCAGGACATCCTGCTGCCGACCGACGGGAGCGACGGCGTCGAACGGATCGCCGAACACGCCGGTTCGCTGGCTCGCCAGTACGACGCGACGGTCCACGTTCTGTCGGTCGCGGACACGCGAAACCGATTCGAGGGCCCGTCGATGGGGGTGGGTGCCGCCGCCTGGGAGGACGCCGAGCGAGAACGAGCGCGAGAGGCCGTTGAAGAGGCCATCGCCACTCTCCCTGAGGACGTATCAGCCGACGGAGCCGTCGAATCCGGCGTCCCGCACGCGGCCATTCTGGAATACGTCGAGGAGACTGGGATCGACGTCGTTGTGATGGGGACGCACGGCCGAACGGGGATCGACCACTACCTCATCGGATCCGTCGCCGAGCGGGTGGTCCGGCAGTCGCCAGCACCGGTTCTGACCGTGCGGATCGGCGACGCGTAGTCCGCTCCGCATCGCCCGCTTTCCCGGTACTTTGATCGCGCTCGCCAAACCTAAGCCCCGTGCACACCAAAACGAAGGTACGTCGGGGGGGCCGAGGATCGAATGGCGACAGCGACACTCCCAGTAACAAGCCCGGGAGGCCTTCGGGAGCCGGCAACAGACGGGCTGCGGTCGATAGCTGACCGTCGCCGACACCCTTCCGTCTGTCCAGTCATCCTGACGTAGGTTCCCGGGACGAGGGCTGATTTGTGAGAATCGGGAAACCCCAACAGTCGGTGTGGGTGCGGACTCGGCACTCATAGGTTTCGTCAATTCTGGCCGAGCAGTAGTCATCAATCAATAAACGAGTTCAGTAAGATGATTAGCCTATCAATTTAGTGCTGAATCTATCCGCCACATTCAGCACGCACATCCTGACAGAATGTCTCAATCGGCGACTAATTTGCTCCGTTGAGACCAGTGTGGCTGTACACGAACGCCCGAAACCCACTCTCATATTCGACTATCGAACGAAAGCCAATCTTTTGCGTTCGTAGGAGAATTCTCTCACCGCTGTACTGCGGTTTTACCGTCGAAAATCGGCGATGGGCGCTGGAGGGGCTTGTTCGACTGCCGAACGGATCGACCGTTCAGGCGTGAGGCGGCCGAAATCGCCCGTCTCAAAATTGCCGGTTCTGGTGCCTAAATTCCAGTATCGGACTGTCCGTGCCAGATGCAGTGCGCGAGTCGGTCACTCTCCGACCGGTTCGATGTCGGGATCGAACAACTCCTCGATCCGGCAATCGAAGTAAGCAGCAAGTTTGAATGCCAATTCTAGCGATGGATCATAGCGGTCACGTTCCACTGCGTTTATCGTTTGACGTGAGACGCCAACGGCTGTGGCCAAGTCTCCTTGACTCAACCCGGCCCGTTCGCGGTAAACGTCTATCTCGTTTTTCATAAATACGTCGCAGCTATTCGTACTGTCGTTTCACATACCAGTGAGCGGCTCCAAATATGAAGACCAACAGGAGATACCCCCAAAGTGCGCCTCGGATAGCCGCGGGAGCGGTGTACACGCCAGTCGTGCTGAGGACGACGTCTGCCGGGATCCCGATGATACTGACAGCAGCAATGAATGCTGATACCGCTTGACTTGCTTCCCACTCCATATGCTGTTCGAATTCGTCTCTGAGCGAAACTGGCGAATACCAGTATCCGATCCACATTCCAATGGCGCCAAGCCAGTACAGCCCCAATCCAGTAAAGAGCACAAGCTGTTCCTTAGTGACCGTCCAGATCGTCATTGCAAGAAAAAAACTGACAACACCGACTCCAACGGACCGGTTTATCCACTTGCTGTACTGTTCGCGCTTCTGAACTTGCTGTTTCGCGGTGAATTCTTCTGTCATTGGCATCAGGGTGTAAAATACCCTTTACAGTAAAGAATACTTTACACCAATATAAAAATGTCGACCCGGGGGAGGGTGCGACTGTCCCACCTGTTCTGAATGACTTCCAACAGTGCTGAATGTACGCTCTCGATCTTGCACGGAGTCTCATCCAGAAGCACCCCCTATCGAGTACTCAGTACAGAGTCTACGTTGAGTACTGACCCTGTCGAGAACCCCACTGATCCTCTCACATTTCGACGACCAACTTACGTGAAAAGACGGCGAATGTAATCGCAGGTACCGGTTTGAGTGGGGGGGATCCGCGGCGAAAAGCCCGGGCGATAACCACCGCGAAGACTGCGATCAGAGTGACGCCATTTAGGCCGATCAACTGCACGAGCCGGTGGATATTTGCATTTGTGATGATAAATCTACCGGATGGTGGTGGTGGCACCCGAACAGCTGTGGTCTGGTGGTGAGACGCTATGAGTCAACGTGACCAGTCCGAGTCAGCCTCGGCGAGATCGAGAGTCAGTCGGCGGCGCTTCGTGGCCGGGCTGGCAGCCACGGGCACGTCGGCAGTCGGGGCCGGATGCGGCGAGTTGGGGACGATATCCGGTGACGGGACCGAGAGCGACACGGTGGAGGTGTTTGGCGCCCAAATCAGCTTTCCCGCTGACACCGTCAAGGCGGCCCTCTACGAGCACGGTGGTCTCTCCCGGGACGTGGATGTCGTGTTGCACGACGACGACTATGAGACCGATGAGATAATGGTCGACATTGGAGCCGCACTTGAGAGCTCCGACGGGGCCGACCTATTGGTCATCGGTGACCGCTGGCTGCAACAACTTCACAGAGAGGGCCTTCTCGCGAACCTCACCGAACGGCTGCCGGACCGGGTACTGGAACCCGTCGAGTCAGAGTCCTTCTGGGCGGCCAGTCGCTCGGGCCGGGCCCAGGGGACGGGCGACCGGTATGGCATCCCGCTCCGCGTCGATATGCGGACAGTCCTGTACCGTCGCGACCTCGCGGAGGCGGTCGGCTACGACCCCGCAGGAGCAAACTGGGGGAGCGAGCCCCTGTCGTGGGAACGCTGGTCGCACGTCGTCGCCGGCATACTCGCAGACAGCGGCGTCGAATACGGCTTCACGTCTCCGCTGGGTGCCTACTGGTCGTTGGCGATCGGCCCGTTCTACGAGGCGCTTTCGACGTGGGGTGGGGCGTATTTCGGCGATCCGACGGCCACGTTGCTCGGCCCCACCGGAGAACGACCCGTGACGGTCGCTGAAGACGCGGGACTGGACGCGGCCAGGATGCTTCGGCGGTTCCTCCACGACGAGTCGGTCGATGGGTTCGGGTCGTTCGCCGGGGATTTCGTCCCCGCCGTCGCGCTGGACTGGCGCGAGAGGGACATCCGAGAGGCACTCTCACGTGACGCGGCCGTGGCTCACCACGTCTGGACATCGGCGCTGACCGATTCGGCGGTCGAGGACGTGGACGTGACTGCCGATCGCTTCGGCGTGACACCGACCCCGTACGGCGTGCGTCCCCAAGAGGGCTCGTACCCGCGGACCGGTGGCACGATGTCGCCGATGGTGTCGAGACAGGTGATCGTCAACCCGAACAGTGAGCGCCAGTCCGCAATCACTCGCGTCCTGCAGGCGATGACGAGCCCCGGGTTCCAGAAACGCCTCCTGCGAACCGAGGGATGGCTCCCTCCCCGAAAAGACGTGCTCGACTCCGCTGCAGCCGACGAGACGCTGGGTGCACACGCGCAGACGCTTCGACTCGTCGGCGAACACGCGCTGCCGGTTCCTTGGACCCCTGTCTGGGAGGAACAGATGGGGTCGATCGCGACGCAGGTCAACGCCATCCTCGCCCGCGAGCAATCCCCACGGGCTGGCCTCGAATCGCTGGCGTCCGAACTCCAGCGCATCGATTTGAAGGCCTGACTCGCCACGGAGTCACGGTCAGGGGCCAGTCTCCGGCTTGCTTGTGAAGGTAGCTCGGTGATCAATTCGCACACGCTACTGAACGGCTGATTCAGAACGAATTGGGTGAAATTATCCTCGCATCAGTGCCGGCTACACGCTCTGTATTTAGCAATTGCGTCACCGAAAGAATATTTGCATATCGACTACATAAGTGTAAGATATGCATTGTATCGGTCGAGAACGATCGACAATCGAGAGCACCCGATCAGTGCAGGCGTCGTCTACGGTGGGTAAGCGATGACTGGCGAGCGTGGGCCACGGTTCTCCCGGCGGCAGTATATGCAGACGGCCGGCGTCAGCATCGCCACACTAGCTAGTGTCGGGATCGCCCAAGCGGGCGGTGGTGACGAAATTTGGCGCTTCGAAACGGGTTCTATGGTCGACTCGTCGCCGACAGTGGTGAATGAGACCGTCTTCGTCGGCAGTTGGGATGGCAATGTGTACGCGTTAGACGTGGGTGATGGTACCGAACGGTGGCACTTCGACACCGGTGATCAGGTCTGGTCGTCTCCGGCGGTAGTGGATGAGACGGTCTTCGTCGAGAGTGGCGACGACAACATATACGCATTAGATGCGAGCGATGGCACCGAACAGTGGCATTTCAAAACCGGTCCTAGCTTGGAAAACAGATCGTCGCCGACAGTGGTGGATGGGACCGTCTTCGTCGGCAGTGGCGACGACATCGTATACGCGCTGGATGCGAGCGATGGCACCGAACAGTGGCGCTTCGCAACCGACAATCACATCAAGTCGTCGCCAACTGTGGTTGATGGGACCGTCTTCGTCGGCAGTGCCGACCACAATGTGTACGCATTGGATGCGAATGACGGCACCGAACAGTGGCGCTTCAAAACCGGCGAGGGTGTCAGATCGTCGCCGACAGTGGTGGACGAGACGGTCTTTGTCGGGAGTGAGGATCACAACGTTTACGCGTTAGATGTGAGTGACGGTACCGAACAGTGGCGCTTCGGAACCGACTCTTCCGTCATTTCGTCGCCAACAGTAGAGAATAAAACTGTATTTATTGGGAGTCTAGACAACAGCGTGTACGCACTGAATGCGAACGATGGCACCGAACAGTGGCGCTTCAAAACCGGCGGGAGTGTCAGATCGTCGCCGACAGTGGTGGACGAGACGGTCTTTGTCGGGAGTGCCGACGGGAATGTCTACGCATTGGGTGCGGGTGATGGCACCGAACAGTGGCGCTTTGAAATCGGCAATCACACCGAGTCGTCGCCAACGGTGGTTGATGGGACTGTCTTCGTCGGGAGTGCCGACCACAGCGTGTACGCATTGGATGCGGGCGTATCAGGATCAAGCGAGGGATCGCGGGCAATGCTCGGAACGCTGGGCCACCATAGCGGCTGGCACTACGCGGACCAGTCGATTTCAACCACCGCAAACGGATATGGACCCGGATTCGGTGCCTTTGCCGCTGTTGGTGCTCTCGGAGGCGGGGGGTATTTGGCCTACCAGAAGAAGACCAATCAGCACGCTGAAGGCGATCAGGGGTAAATCGATCCCCGCCACGCAGGAGGTCAGACTCCCTCTCATCTTGGGGCGGTGGTGCAGAAGTCTTTACAGGCACCGTCCTGCCTACTCTCGATTAGATAGGAGTAGTAGCCTCGACAATCAGTGAGAGGACGGCAATACTCGATTCCAGTCATAAGATCAACCGCCTGTTTAGACCTTGAGAAGCATTCTGACCCACCGTCTCTCGTCTTGTGAGTGGGTGCACCTAGATCATCGCCCGGCATCTCCGTATCTCTTCAATGGTAAACGACAGCTAAGCGCTGACTACACGCTCTATATTCAGCACGCGGATTCTGGCAGAATGTGAAGCTGTAGTGTCAATCGGCGATTGATTTGCTCCGTTGAGACCGGTTTGACTGTACCGTGAACTCGTGTGAACGTCACTCGCCCGGTTGTTCATCGAACAAAAGCAGACACATTCCAACAGCAGAACACGAGACGCCGAACTCAGAGGGTGTCAGCCGTGATTTCGGTAAGTATCTCGGCGATGAGCGCTGGAGGCGCTTGCCCGACTGTCGAACGAATCGTCCTTTCAGGCGTGAGACGTCCGAATTCCGGCAGCTCAGAAACAGCAATTTATCAATTGAAATACCTTTTGCGGCGACGGTGAACGAGATAGAGCGCGAGTATAGTATTCCATCAACAGCTGCCGTCCCAGGTGAAATCAAGGGGTTCCCAAGAGCGATAGACATCTCTTGATGAAAAAAACACTCTTACTAACCGCCAGACACCCCTGGTCTAGATAGATCAATACAGATCACTATTGAGAAGAGTTTGCTCTCTTTCTTGTGGAGATTCTATTCCGCCTTTCGACAATGCGGTAGACCGTCGAATAATGGAGACAACTGTGAGTCGGTCACGCTAATTCTGGCAGA
>Ga0207850_100115_pt1 | contig 82577 bp, 87 predicted proteins | sample 23E2SouthBayCA_FD_187746 | JGI IMG/M metagenome (GOLD analysis project Ga0207850, IMG submission 187746) | Aerobic enrichment media microbial communities from Eden Landing Ponds, California, USA - A23 E3 (3) (SPAdes) | ecosystem: Environmental > Aquatic > Marine > Unclassified | place...
TCGTTCGCTCCGCTCACGAGAACGCGGTTACGGCCACCCGAAAGCCGTCGCTCTTCGGAAGTGGAATGCGGGAAAAGTGGGCCGGCGCGAATTCGAATCGCGGTTACGGCCACCCGAAGGCCGAAGGATACCAAGCTACCCCACCGGCCCGCGGTCGAACGAACGCCAGCGGCGAGTTTAACAGTTGTGATTCGGCCGAATCAGTACGACCGAAATCCGCCGGTGTCGAGGTAGTTGTGCGCGACGGTGATGGCGTGGTCGGCGTGGAGCGCCTTCGGTCCCAGTCGGCGGCGGGCGTCAGCGCGGTCGGCCAGCAACTCGGTTTCGCCGGCCGTGAAATCGTGGTGATCGGAGAGGACGAAGATCGGATCAGTCGGTGGGTCGTGGTCGACGATGGGCGTGCCCGTCTCGTGGAGGAGGACGAGCGTCCCATCCAGGGCGTCGAGGGTCGCCTCGAATCCTCGGCGTCGGATCGAGACGCCGGGTGTCGACTCGACCGGCTGGTGACCGATCGCGTCGTCGCGACGCTCCAGCGCGGTCCGGATCAGCGCGGCCGTGCTCCGCTCGTCGGGGTTGAGACGGCGGAGGTCGCTCCCCTCGAAGGAGACGGTGAACGCGTCCGCGAGGACGAGATGAGCACGCACGTCCTCGCGGATGGCGTGTGAGAGGAAGAAGGCCGAGTTGACACAGCGACAGAGCACGTCGAGTCGCCCGGCCGCCCCGGCGAGGTCGTCGAGCGGGAAGTCGGGAGTCGTCGGCGCGTCGTGGCCGACGACGACGAACTGGCGCATGGGCCCCCTGCGTCGCCGCCGCCCTTGGCTCTGGTCATTCGACGCGGATCGTCGTCGACGCGGTGAGACGGTCCGTCGGGTCGACGACGAGGAGCCGCGCTCCGAGCGTGTGTTCGCCGGGGGCAGCGGCGACCCACTCGTCGGCGGCGACGCGGATGCGCTGGTACCAGACGGCCTCGAACGTCCGCGTCTCGCGGCGGGCGAGACGGAGGGTTCCGGCGTCGTCGGGGAGGGTATCGACCGCCGAGGCGCGGTCGACGCCGTCGACCGACCACGTCCACGGAACGGGCGCCTCGGTCCGCAGACGGAGCGGGACGGGAAGCCGGTTGCGGACGGTGACACGGAGGGTAACGGGGTCGTCTTGGGCGTAGCGGATGCGGTCGGTCGTACAGTCGACGACGAGGGCCCGACGGCGCAGGGCGCGTGGCAGGAGCGCGTGGCTCGCCTTCGCGGCGTCGAACGACCGGGTCGTCGTCGGCCGCGACGACGGCACGTTCGGGTGACTGTCGTCACGAGCGAGGGCGTCGGTACGGTCGACGCGACGACGGCGCGGAGGAGGGGTCACGGTGCCCCCCGTTGTCCGTCCTCGTCCCCGTCCCCGTCTTCCACGCGCTCGTAGTACGGACAGGCAATGACGTGATCCTCGCCGACGGGGGCCGGATCGGGGTGTGAATCCCACTCGCCGCAGTCGTCGCGTGCGATCGGACATCGGGTGTGGAACTTGCAGCCGTCGGGCGGATCGGTCGCGGAGGGAACGTCGCCCTCGAGGACGATCCGGTCGCGCTCCCATCGCGGATCGGGTTCGGGGACGGCCGAGAGGAGCGCACGGGTGTAGGGATGGTAGGGCGGCGAGAACACCGCCTCGACGGGCCCCACCTCCACGAGTTCACCGAGGTACATCACCGCCACCCGGTCGGCGAGATGCTCGACGACCGAGAGGTCGTGGGCGACGAGGAGGTAGGTGAGGCCAAACTCGTCCTGTAGGTCCGCGAGCAGGTTGAGGATGCCGGCCTGGACGGAGACGTCGAGGGCGCTGACGGGTTCGTCACAGACGACGAACTCGGGGTCGACGGCGAGCGCGCGGGCGATGGCGACGCGCTGGCACTGGCCGCCGGAGAGTTCGCGCGGGTAGCGGGCGGCGTGGCTCGGGCGGAGGCCAACCGTCTCCAGCAGTTCGGCCACCCGGCGGTCGCGTGACGTGCCCGTGACCGCGTGGCCGTCGAGGGCCTCGCCGACCGCGTCCCCGACGGTGAGACGCGGATCGAGGCTGGCCGTCGGGTTCTGAAAGACGTACTGGAGGTCGCGCCGTCGCTCGCGGAGTTCGGCCTCTGAGAGCGCCGAGAGGTCGTCGCCGCGGTGGCGGACGGTCCCGGCGGTCGGCGCTTCGAGGTGGACGAGCGTGCGCCCGAGCGTGCTCTTGCCACAGCCGGATTCGCCGACGAGCGCCAGCGTCTCGCCGGGATGGACGTCTAGGTCGACGCCGTCGACGGCGCGCACCCACCGGTGCCGTCCGAGCAGGCGCGCCATGAACCCGCCTTCGGTGGGGTAATGCTTGACCAGTCCCTCGGCGCGGAGCAGCGGGTCGGTCACGGCTCTCCCTCGCGGTCGTCGGGCGGCGGGCCGTCGCGGATCCCGTCGACCTCGACGTGGAAGTCCAACTCGCCGTCGAAGTCGGCGTCGCCGACGTGGGCGAGACAGGCGGCGAGGTGGGTGCAGTCGCGGTCGTCGTCCCCCTCGGTCGCGACGAGCGGCGGGTCGCGTTTCGTACACGCCGTCTCGGCGTAGGGACAGCGGGGGTGGAACCGACAGCCCGGCGGCGGCGAGGCGAGGTCGGGCGTGGTGCCGGGAATCGTCGCGAGACGGTCGCGGTCGTCGTCGATCCGCGGCACCGCGCTCAGGAGGCCGGCGGTGTAGGGGTGGCGCGGATCGTAGAACAAGTCGTCGACGGCCGCGCGCTCGACCACCTGTCCGGCGTACATCACGAGTGCGCGGTCACAGAACTCGGCGACGACGCCGAGGTCGTGGGTGATCAACTGGACCGCGAGGTCGTCGGCCGCGAGGTCGTCGAGCAGATCGAGTAGCTGGGCCTGGATCGTCACGTCCAGTGCCGTGGTGGGTTCGTCGGCGACGAGGAGGTCGGGATCGCCCGCGAGCGCGGTGGCGACGACCGCCCGCTGGGCCATCCCCCCCGAGAACTCGTGGGGGTATTGGTCGGCGCGGGTCGCGGGGTCGGGGATACCGACCCGCCCCAGGAGTTCGACCGCGCGCTCGCGGGCGGCGTCGCCCTCGCGGTCGGTGTGGACGCGAACCGCCTCGGCGACCTGCTCGCCGACGGTGTAGACGGGATCGAGCGCCGTCTCGGGGTCCTGAAACACCAGTCCGATCTCCCCACCACGGAGTCGACGGAGCCGGTCGGGGGCGGCGCCGAGCACCTCCTCGCCGTCGAAGCGGATCGACCCACCCTCGATTCGGCCGGGGTCGTCGAGCAGGTCCAGGAGCGCGAGCGCGGTGACGGTCTTGCCGGCGCCGCTCTCGCCGACGACGCCGAGGCGCTCGCCGCGCTCAAGCGTGTACGAGAGGCCGTCGACGGCCCGTACGACGCCGGTCTCGGTGTAGAAGCGCACGTCGAGGTCCTCGACTTCGAGCAGCGCCACGGCTCAGCGCACCTCCCGGGTGCGGCGGGCGTCGACGTCGGCGTCGACGCTGGGATCGAGCGCGTCCCGCATCCCGTCGCCGACGAGATTGATCGAGAGGACGAACAGGAAGATAGCGAGGCCGGGGAAGACGGTGACCCACCACTCGCCGCCGACGAGGGTGTCGCGGCCGGCCGAGAGCATCGACCCCCACTCGGCGGTGCCGGGCTGGAGACCCAGACCCAGGAAGCCGAGTGCGGCCGCCGAGAGGACGACGGTGCCGACGTTGAGCGTCGCCTGCACGACGACCGGGGCGATGGCGTTGGGGACGACGTGTCGGGCGAGGATGCGCCGGTCGCGAACGCCGAGGGCCCGCGCCGCGAGCACGTAGTCCCGCTCGGCGACGCTCAACACCTCGCCCCGGACGAGGCGGGCGTAGCCGATCCAGCCGACGGCGACGAGCGCGCCGACGAGCCGCCAGAAACCCTGTCCAAACACCGCTACGAGCGCGATGGCGAGGACGAGAAACGGGAAGGCATAGAGCACGTCGACGACGCGCATGACCGCCTCGTCGACCCAGCCGCCGACGTAGCCCGCGACGGCGCCGAGGGGGACACCGACCAGCAGGGCGACGGCGACGGCGATCACGCCGATCGAGAGGCTGTATCGCCCGCCGTAGACGACCCGGGAGAACACGTCGCGTCCAGCCCAGTCGGTACCGAAGGGGTGGGCGAGCGACGGGGGGTGGTAGGTGGGCGCCACGCCGGACGCAGCCGGATCGTAGGGGGCGAGCGCGAACGGCTGGACGACGACACCACCCACCTCGACGGGGCGCGCGAAGACGGCGAGCGCGGCCATGAGGGCGATGATCACGAGGCCGGCGACGGCGGCCCGGTCGCGGCGGAAGCGAGCCCAGGCGCGCCTCCGGCGGTCGGTCGCTCCCGTGGCCGTGGAGGTGTCGTCGGCATCGGCGTCGACGCCCGCACCAGCGGTGTCGTCGGCACCGGCGTCGAACCCACGCACGCGGAGGCGACCACGGCCGTCGAGTGGATTCCGGGGCATCGTCAGTAGGTGATTCGGGGGTCGAGCCAGGCGTACAGCACGTCCGCGAGCAGGTTGGCGAAGACGACGCCAGTCGCCACGAGCAACACCACCGCCTGCACGACGGGAAAGTCGCGCTGGAGGATGGCTCGAACGAGGAGGCGACCGAGCCCGGGCCACGAGAACACCCGCTCGACGACGACGGCGCCGTCGAGGAGGACCGCCACCTGGAGGGCAGCGACGGTGACGACGGAGATGAGCGAATTGCGCAGGACGTGTTTGACGATCACGGTCCGTTCGTCGAGGCCCCGGGCACGGGCGGCGCGGACGTACTCCCGGCGGAGCTGTTCGGTGACGGCCGATCGAGTGAGGCGGGTGAACAGCGCGGCCGAGGCGGTGCCGAGAGTTATCGCCGGGAGGACGAGGAAGGCGAGCGACTCGGGAGCGAGGGGGGGAGCGACCGGCGGGATGACGGGAACGAGGTCGAGGCGGACGCCGAACAGGAGGAGCAACAGGAGGCCGAGCCAGAAGTTCGGAGTGGCGATGCCCGCGAGCGCGGCCACCCGGCTCCCCTCGTCGAGGAGGCTCCCCCGGCGGACGGCGGCGACGACGCCGGCGGGGACGCCGACGAGCAGAGCGATCAGGAGCGCGACACCGCCGAGCAGGAGCGTCTCCGGGAGGCGTTCGGCGACGGCGGCGCTCACGCTGCCGTCGGAGGCGATCCGCTCCCCGAAGTCGAGATGGAGGACGTCGTGCAGCCAGAGGAAGTACTGTCGCCAGATCGGCTCGTCGAGGTGGTACTGGGCACGCAGCGTCGCCCGGAGTTCGGGCGTCGACTCCTGGAACTGGAGGACGTAGTCGACGGGCGTCCCCGGGAGGAGTTTCACGAGGCCGAACGTGAGAACGGAGACGCCGAGGAGGATGGGGACGGTGAGAAGCACCCGCCGGAGGACGTAGCGCCGGAGCGACATCCCGTCAGCCGCCCCCGGTCGTCGTGTACGCGCCCGCCCAGGGGGCGTAGATGGCGGTGAACTCCCCGGAGTCGACCGGATACGTCCGGAATCCCTCGACTGCGTCGGTACGGAACGCCTCGATGCGCGTGCCAAAGCGGACGAAGCCGACGGGCGCATCGGCGACGATCAGCCGCTGGGCCCGCTCGTAGTAGTCGCGTCGCGTTGCGGTGTCGTAGGTGGTGAGCGCCTCGTCGAGCAGCCGGTCCACCTCGTCGTTCGCGTAGTGGGCGGCGTTACAGCACGCGGGCGTCGCCTGTTCGCTGTAAAAGAGGGTCCGGAGGTAGGTGTCGGGATCCCAGCCGCCCGACCAGCCGAGCGCCATCATGGCGTCGGAGCGGTGGGAGTCGCCGGCGAGCACGCGCTCAACGTAGGTGTTCCACTCGAACTGCTCGATGGAGACGTCGAAGAAGTCGGTCGCGTCGAGTTCGTCGCGGACGAGCTGTGCCCACCGCACCCGGTCACCCGTCTCGTTCGTGACGATGGTTGCCTCGTAGGGGGGCGAGATATCGAGGGCGGCGAAGCCGTCAGCGAGCAGTTCGCGGGCCCGCTCCGGGTCGTAGCGCATGTGTTCGTCGGCCATCTCGGCCAGGAACGACTCGGAGGTGTAGTCGTCGAGAAGCGGGGAGACGGGGGCGTGAGCGGGGCGGCCGATGCCACCGTACACCGACGAGACGATTTCGTCGCGGGGAATCAGCCGAGAGATACCCTCGCGAACGTCGCGGTTCGAGAAGGGAGGCGTCGCCAGGGGAAACACGAGCATCTCGAAGCCGCCGGCGAGCCGGTCGGTGACGGTGATGGCGTCGTCCTCGCGGAGGTCGGCCACCCCGTCGGCTGGCGGGTTGTTGGCGAGGTGGACGTCACCGGACTGTAGCGCCGCGACCTGTGCGGACTGCTCGACGATGATGCGGAAGGTGATGGTCTCGATTGGCGGGGTGTCGGGGGCGTCCCCGCCCTCGTACCAGTGGTCGGCGGCGCGCGTGAGCCGGTAGAACCGGTCGGGTTCGTGGGCGTCGAAGGCGTAGGGGCCGGTGCCGACGGGACGGTTCGAGAGGTCGAGTTCGGCCGTGGCGGCCGCCTCGGGGACGATGGGGACGCCGCCGAGCGAGAGCCGAAACGGGGCGTACGGCGCCGAGAGCGTCACGTCGAGCGTGTTCTCGTCGCGAATCGTCGCGTCGTCGTACCAGAGGAACACGTCGGACTCGCGGGGAGTCCCCTCGTAGCGCTCGAAAGACGCCTTCACGTCGGCCGCGGTGAACTCACTCCCGTCGTGGAAGGTGACGCCCTCGCGGAGGGTGATACGCCAGGTGCGGTCGTCGCGGCGGTCGAGCGCGGTGGCGAGAACCGGATGGGCGGTGCCGTCGAAGTCGACGGCGACGAGGGGCTCGTAGATCAGATCGAACGCCTTGCGGGACGTAGTGTCGTTCGCGAGCGTCGGATCGTACGTGCTCACGTCGGCGGCGAGCGTCGCGACGAGTTCGGTCCCGTCGTCCGAACCGCCTGCACAGCCGGCGATGCCCGTGGCGCTCGCGGCGCCCACCCATCGCAGCAGTTCGCGACGCGATGTGGTGACCGCTGTCATACTACCAGTCCGACGGTCGACGCCGAAATAGGCTACGGTCGGGACCGCCCGTATCAGGCGGGCGGCGTCGGGGTCGGGGGTGGTGCCGGACCGGGGGCTCCCGTCCCTCCACCACCGCCGGGTGGTCGCTCCGGCGACTCCGCGTCGGGGTCGGCCGGCGCGCCCGGTCGCTTCTCGCCGTCGACGAGGAAGTCGGCGAGGTTGCCGATCAGCACCTCGTTGTCGGCGTCGTGGGCGTTCTCGCGGGTGACGAACTCCGTGTCGCCGATGGCGGTGACGTTGCCGCTACGAACGAGGACGGCGTACGTCCCGGCGTCGCGGGTCGTCGAGAGGTGTGTCCCGTCGGTGCCGACGAGCGCGCGCGTCGCGCTGGCGGTCCGGATCGGGGCAGCCTCACGCATCACGACACGATCGACGCCCGTCGTGAGGTCGGTGTTCGCCGCCGGTTCGACGAAGACGCTCTTGTAGTTGTTGTCGTTGGTCTCCATGTTGTAGAGATAGCCCGAACCGTACGCGATGCCGTACGTCGAGCCGAGCGACGCCGTCTGAGAGCCGGACTCCTGGAGGCCGCCGAGGCCGAAGAGGAGGCCGCCGGAGGCCTGCACCGACGGCGGATCGCCCATCACGAGCACCCGCCCGCCGGCGTCGGTGAACGACTCGACGCCGGCGAGTTCGTCGCTCGTGAACCGCTCCCGCGGGCTGACGACGAGGAGGGCGTCGGCCGAGCGGAGCGACTCGTTGAGGCTCCGTCGCTGTCCCCGATAGAACCGAACTTGGTGTCCGTTCTCGGCGAGCGTCGACAGCAGGGGTTCGAGGTCGGTCTCCGAGACGCCGTTGGCGTGGCCCACGTCGACGAGGACCGTCTTGCCGGAGGCGTCGCTATCCATACTGATCTCGCCTTCCTCGGCCGTCTCCTCGGGGAGAACGGTGTCGGGCTGGAACTGCTGGTTCTCCAGTTCGGCCGGATCGGAGCCGGCGTCGCCGCCCGAGCCGAGGACGTAGGGGGCGACGGCCGCGCCGCCGACGATGACCGCGACGATGACGACGAAGACGACCGCGAGTCGGGAGTTAGGCGCTGACATTGCCGATCACCTCCGTCTCGGTCTGCACGTCGCCATACACCATCAGATACGTCGGGGCGTCGACGGCCTCGTAGCCGACCGGGCTCTCCTCGACGACGACGGTGCCACCGTCCTCGGTCTGGAGCAGGAGGAGGCCGCCGAGCCGGGGCGGGTCCTTGCGGACGACGTCGTAGTCCTCGAGGCCGGCCGCCGAGGCCGCCTGCTCGATGGCCTCGGGCGTCGAGCCGATTTCGTCGGCCATGCCGTTGTCGACGGCTTTGGCGCCGGTGTACACCTTTCCGTGTGCGACCTCCGTACGGGAGAGTTCGAGGTCGTCACCGCGGTGTCTCATCACGCTCCCGACGAACGCACGCTGGAGCGTCTCGATCTGGGCCCGGCGCTGGTCGGCCGTCGCGCTGGCCTTGTCCGGGCCGCTCTTGATCTCGCCAGGGAGGGAGGGTCCGGGCGCCGCGCCGCGGACGCCGACGCTCCCGACGATGGAGGCAGGGGTGACGTAGATGTCGCTCGCGGGGAGCATGGCGTAGTAGGCGCCGGATGCGCCGCTCGATTTGACACTCGCCACCACGGGCATCTCCGCAGCGGTGCGCTGGACGGAGAGGTAGAGCTGTTCGCTCGCGGCCGCCCCGCCGCCGGGGCTGTCGACGTCGAGGACGACCGCGTCGATCGATTCGTTCTCGCGGGCCTCGCGGAGGTCCTCCTGGACGGCGGTAACCGAACTGGAGGAGATGGTCCCCTCGATCGCGATGACGGCGACCGTGCCGTCGGGGGCCGTCGCCCGGTCGTAGGCGACGGGCGCGAGAACCGCACTCAACAGGACGGCCGCGGCGACGACGAGGGCGTACGACTGGACCCGCGTCAGTCCCGAGCCGTCTGGACTGTTCGACATGCATCCCGGCGTCGGTGGCCCGTCCCGTAATAAGCTGGCTTGGCGAAAACGTGGATTGCACCTTGTGATTCGTTCACTCGGTGAGTCCGTAGCCGCGCTTGAACAGCAGGTAGTCGACGAGGAGTACGACCACGGTGGCGGCCGAGAGCACCGCCAGCGAGGTGTTCGGATCGATTTCGGTTACGCCGATCATCCCGTAGCGGACGCCGTTGACCATGTAGACCATCGGGTTCAGCAGCGAGACGTCGCGCCACAGCGGCGGCAACACGTCGAGCGAGTAGAACACCGCCCCGAAGAAGACCAGCGGACGGAGGATGAACTGGTTCATGACGGTCAGGTAGTCGAAGTCGTCGGCCCAGAGGCCGCCGACGATGCCGAGGCCGCCAAACAGCGTGGTGATCACCAGAACGAAGGCGACGAGATAGAGGGGATGGGAGAGCGGGACGGCGGTGAACATCAGTCCGACGGCGACGATGAGCACGGCCGTGAGGACACCCCGGGTCGCGCTCGCGAGCACGTAGGCGGCGACCATGTTGAGATTCGACATCGGCGTGACGATCACGGCGTCGATGTAGTCGTTCCACCGACCGTGGAAGATGGAGAACGACGCGTTCTCGAAGGCATCCGAGATGGCACCGAGTACGACCAGTCCCGGCAGGACGAACTGGATGTAGCTCACGCCCGCGACGGCGCCGATGCGGCTGCCGAGGATGACGCCGAACACCGAGAAGTACAGCGTGTTCGTAATTATCGGCGGCAGGAAGGTGTTGTACGGACGCCGGAGAAATCGGAGGATTTCCCGGCGGACGAGCGTCTTCAGCTGGACGGTGCTCCGGCTCACGGCCGCCCCCCGTCGGTGACCGCCGACCCGGTGCGAGTCAGTTCGACGAACACCTCCTCCAGCGACGTCCGCGAGACGTCGAGGTCGACGATTTCGTACCCGGCGGCGTCGAGTTCGCGCACGAGGTCGGGGGCGACGAGGCCGCCACGCGACGCCGTGACGACGAGGCGGCCGTCCCGAACCTCGAGTGATTCGACCTGTCCGTTGCCGGCGGCGAGAGAGGGCGTCGACCGGATCGGATCCCGGAAGGTGACCGTGATGCGATCGGTGCCCCGATCCATGAGTTCGTCGGGCGTGTTCACCGTCACCACGTGCCCGTCGTCGAGGATGGCCACCTCGTCACAGAGGCGCTCGGCCTCCTCGATGTAGTGGGTGGTCAGGAGGATGGTCGTCCCACCCTCGTTGAGGTCGGTGATGAGATCCCAGAGGTCGTGTCTGAGCTGTACGTCGACGCCGGCGGTCGGTTCGTCGAGGATCAGGAGGTCCGGTTCGGTGACCAAGGCCCGCGCGATGAGGAACCGGCGCTTCATGCCGCCCGAGAGCCAGTCGAAACGCGTGTCCCGTTTCTCGTAGATGCCGACCTGTTTGAGCACCTCGTCGGCGCGCTTTCGTGCCTCCGCCGCGGGGATGCCGTGATAGCCGGCCTTGTGCTCCAACACTTCGCGAATCGGGAAGAACCGATCGACGTTGAACTCCTGGGGCGCGAGGCCGATTCGGTCCCGAGCCTCGCGGTAGTCGTCCTCGACGTCGTGGCCGAACACCCGCGCTTCGCCGCCACTCTTGCGAACCAGGCCGACGAGGACGTTGATGAACGTCGTCTTGCCCGCCCCGTTCGGACCGAGCAGGCCGAAGAAACTCCCCTCGGGCACGGTCAGCGAGACGCCGTCCAAGGCCCGCACGTCGCCGTACCGTTTCCTAAGATCGTCGATCTCGATCGCGGCTACCATCTACCGGACTGCGGGCCCGAGTGGGGTTAAGCCCCGTGAAGCGTCCGTGGTGGTTGTTACCGCCCGACGATTAAAGCCATTAATGAATATTATCATTATCATTCATTAACTTTATTTTCTCGCGAGGCGACCGGCCGGTTGCAATGCACGTATCAGGCCACCACGCGGCTGCGACTCGAATCGTCAGACGACCGGCGACCGACACTACCACACCATGGACCCCACGACTCGACGCGACGACGAACTAGCACAGCGAGCACCCCTCGTCCCCGACATCGGCCGCGCGGACGGAACCCGGGCGGACGGCGGTCGGGACCGGACGGGACGACGACGGGCGCCACGGACGACCACGACCGACGACGAACTGGCACAGGGGGCGCCGCTCGTCCCGGACCTCGGCCGCCCCCAGGGGGAAGACTGAGATGACGCCCGACGAACTCGACACCGACACGTTCACCAGGGATATCGACAACCCCGCAGCCGAACGGTTCCGCGAGCAACTCGCCGACCAGCAGTTCGTGTTCGCGCCCGGCCTCTATCACGCCCTCGACGCCCGACTGGCGGAGATGACGGGCCACGACGCCGTCTACATGAGCGGCTACTCGACCGTCCTCGGACAGTTCGGCTTCCCCGACCTGGAGATGGTGACGATGACCGAGATGGTCGAGAACGCAAAGCGCATCGCGGAGGCAACCACGCTCCCGGTGATCGCCGACTGCGACACCGGCTACGGCGGGATCCACAACGTCCGGCGAGCAGTGCGGGAGTACGAGAAGGCGGGCGTCGCCGCGGTCCACATCGAGGACCAGACGACGCCGAAACGCTGTGGCCACATCGCGGGCAAGCAGATCATCTCCCGCGAGGACGCCGAGGCGCGGTTCAGCGCCGCCGTCGACGCCAAGCAGTGCGAGGACACCGTGATCATCGCCCGCACCGACGCCTACGGCTCCGCCAACGGCGACTGGGCGGAACACCTCGAACGCGGACGGCTCTACGCCGACGCCGGCGTCGACCTCGTCTGGCCGGAGATGCCCGACCCGTCCCGCGAGGACGCCGTCGAGTACGCCGAGACCATCCACGAGACCCATCCCGACCTCGACCTGGCGTTCAACTACTCCTCGTCCTTTGCGTGGTCCGAGGAGGAGGAACCGCTGACGTTCGCGGAACTGGGTGATCTGGGCTACAGCTACATCTTCATCACCCTCTTCGGCCTCCACTCGGGTGCACACGCCGTCTACGAGGACTTCGAGCGCCTGGCCGAGGACGACGAGGCGGCGCAGTTCGACCTCGAGGATCGCTACCTGGGTCACCCGACGGAGAGCCACCACGAACTCTCCTTCGTGAGCAAGTACCAGGACATCGAGGCGCGGTTCGACCCCGAGGCACGCCGGCGGATGGCGTCCTCGGAGGGGTTCAGCGAGGAGGCGAGCGATCCCATCTCCACGGACGAGGAAGCGGAGACGGCGCCCACGAACGACGACGACTGACGGCGGGTCGACGCCGGTAGTGTTCGGAGAAGCCGGCAACCCCGGCCGCACTCCGAACGCCATCACGCCGTCAGACGCCCGGCTGACACCGACGGAACCCTTTTCCACCGTCGCGCGGAACCCCGGCGTATGAGCGACGACCCGACGGCGGACGGACGCGACGACGGACCCACGCCGCCGTCCGCGTCGTCGACGACCGACGCGGGGACCGACGACGTACCGCCCGACGTGCGCAAGTACGAACGCTTCAAGAAGATGGACGGCGCCCAGTACGACCGCGTCAACGAGTTCCTCCGGGACCGGACGTACGTCACCGCCCGCGAGTGGGCCATCGCCCGCCTCTGTGCCGACTTCCGGACCGAGACGGGCGTCGAGATGACGAAAATCGGCGAGAACCTCCCCGAACTCGTCCCCTTTATGACCGACACCTACTCGCCACAGGCGGTCAATCAGGCGCGGGCCTCCTTCGAGGAGAAAGTCGAGAAGGCCGGCGCGACCTTCCTCTACGGTGCCATGTCCGGCTTCTTCACCGCCGAAGAACTCGACGAGATGATGTACGAAGTGACCGAAATCGCCAAGTTCTTGCTGGAGGTCGAGGGCGTCGACCTCTCGGTCGCCGAGGAACTCGACGCCGAAGACCGGGTCTCGGAGGTCATGCGCGAGGTGCGCGAGTCGAGCGAATCCCTCCGGGACGACCTGGAGTAGCCGAGCGAGACGACCTACCGTACGTTCTCGCCGTCGACCGTCCCGAAGGTGTCCATCGCGCCGTCGTAGACGCGCTCGCCACGGACGAGCGTCCACTCGGGGAAGACTCCGGGACGCCCCTCGAACGGCGTCCACCCGCAGTTCGAGTGGAGTCGCGAACCCCGAATCGTTCGCGGATCGTCGATATCGTACAGCGCCAGGTCGGCGTCCATCCCCGCCTCGATCCGTCCCTTCCGTGCGAGGTCGAACGCCTCGGCCGGTGACGCCGCCGTCAGGTCGCGCACGCGCTCGACGGTCAGCGGGCCGTCGAGCGTCTCCGCCAACAGGAGCGGGACCATCGTCTCGACGCCGGGGACGCCACTCGGCGCGTCGAGCAGCGTCGTCTCCTTCTCTTCGCGCGTGTGCGGGGCGTGATCCGTGGCGATCACGTCGACGCGGCCCCGGACCACGCGGTCGTACAGCGCCGCCCGCCGCCGCTCGCTCCGGAGCGGCGGGTTCATCCGGCCGAACGTACCGAGGTCGTCGAGGTCGTCACGGGAGAGCAACAGGTGATGAGGAGTCACCTCGCAGGTCACCGACGCCGGCGCGTCGGCGACGAGGTCGACCGCCTCCGGCGTGCTGGTGTGGGCGACGTGGAGGCGGGCCCCCGCGTCGACGCCGATTTCGACCGCCCGCTCGACGGCCGCGATTTCGGCCGCCGGGGCGCGGTAGGCGCTCCAGGCGTCGGCGCTCGCGTCACGGCCCGTCCCGTCACCGGCACCGGCCCGGTCGCGCGCGCCGGAGTCGAACAGCGTCGCGTCCTCGGCGTGGACGGTCACGGCCACGTCCACCTCGCTCGCACGGTGGACCGCGTCCTCGAACAGGTCACCGTCGATCCCCATGTCTCCGGTCGAGTCGGCCAGAAAGACCTCGCCGAGCGCGAAGACGGGGCGTTCGAACAACGTCTCGGGCTCCCAGTCGGGCGTGACGCCGCCGTTGATCCCGTAGTCGACCAGCGAGTCGTCGGCACACAGCGTCTTCTGGTCGTAGGCCGCGCCGGTCGTCGTCGGCGGATCGGTGTTCGGCTGGTCGACGACGGTCGTGACGCCGCCGGCGGCGGCGCTGCGCGAGCCGGTCCGCCACGTCTCCTTGTGCGGGGCGCCTGGCTCCCGGAAGTGGACGTGGGCGTCGACGGCGCCGGGGAGCAGGAGTCGTTCGCCGGCGTCGACGACCTCCCCGTCGGCGTCCAAGTCCCGACCCACGGCGTCGATGCGCTCACCCTCGATGCGGACGTCGCGCACGCGGCCGTCGGCCAGCGTCGCGTTCCTGACGAGCATACGCCCACCTGTCACCGCCTGGCCCTAAGTGTGCCCGTTCCCGATGTGGCGAACCGTCGGCGCCGAGTCGCCCACGAGTTCCCGTTCGACCGCGGCGACGACCCGCGCCGGATCGCTCGGTCCACCCGCCGTCGCGACACTCCCGACGCTCGCGGGATCGAACGGCCGGTCGAGGGCGTCGTACACCGCCGCGAGCACCGACGCCAACGCCTCGCAGTCGGCGACGACGACGCAGCCGGCGACCAGCGCGGCGTCGGTCCGGACACGCTGGGCGACGCCCACGAGTTTCCCGCCGCACTGCAGCGAGTGGCTCCCCGGACAGAACGCGTCCGGGGGCTCGCCGGGGACGGCGTCGACGCCGAGGCTCCCGAGTGCGCGTTCGAGACGGTCGGACGCCGCGTCGTAGCGGTCCGAGAGCCCGGTTCGTGGATCCGCGACCGGGACGGCGTGGGCGAACGCGACCGTCGTTCCCGTGTACGCGACCGCGCGACCGCCGACCGATCGCTCGACCGGTTCGAACCCGTGCTCGCGGGCGGCGGCGACGGCACGGTCGTACCCCCGCTCGCTCGTCTCGCGCCGCCCGAACGCCACCTGGCGGTGGGGGATCCACACTCGAACCGCGGGCTCGCCCGTCTCGGCCGTCCGGTCGAGCATCGCGTCAGTTCGGTCCCGGTCGGCCGCGACCGTCGCCGCGCGACCCCTGAGCACGCGCATGGGTCGTCGCAGGCGCCGGTCAGGCAAAACCGTGTCCGTGACCGTATCCGTGTGATCGAAGACGGCGGCGCCTACGGGAAGCATTTAGCTCCGGGGGTCGTTCCCACCGGGTAGTAAATTAACTTATAACACCGCCGCGGGCTGAGGCTTCGCCGATGACCGCCCACGTCATGAGTCACGGCGAGGTCGACGCGTTCCTCCGGAAGCGGGGAACCGGGGTGCTGTCGCTGACGGCCGACGCCGAGACGTACGCCATCCCCGAATCCTTCGGCTACGACGGCGACGCGCTGTACTTTCAGTTCGGCTACGACGACGACAGCGACAAGCTGTCGTACGTCTCGACGACCGACGTCGCGACGTTCACCGCCTACACCGTCGACCCCGCACGGAGCGTCGTCGCTCGTGGGGGGATCGAATCGCTCCCCGCGGCCGACGCCGACCGGGCGACGGCGGCGATGGCGGCGAACGCGACGATTCCGAACGTGAACGTCTCCCCCGAGGCCGACGATGGCGACGTCGACTTCGCGTTCTACCGGCTGCAGCCCGAGGAACTGTCGGGGAGAGCGTTCGGGCCATCGTCGAGCGGGTCGGACTGAGCCCCCGGCCACGACGGGCCACGCGGCGACGACCCTTGGGATCGGCGAGCGTATATCCGTCGCCCCCGCACGGGCGGTATGGTCACGCTGCCGGCGTCGTCGCTGGACCAGTATCGGCGGTTCTCACTCTACAACTCCCCGTATCCCGCCCACGACCACGGGTGTGCGATCGATCTGTATCCGTCGTCGAACCGGGGGCGTTCCCCCGTCGCGGGCGAGGTGCTCGACGTCCGGACCGTCGGGGCGCCCTCCCGGCCCTACGCCGTCGACGAGGACCACCTCGTCCTGATCGACACCGGCGAGCACGTCGCCCGAATCCTCCACGTCGACCCGGCCGTATCGCCCGGCGACCGCGTCGCAGTCGGCGACTCGCTGGGGGAGATGGTCCGGTCCGGGTTCTTCGCGCCGTGGGTCGACAACCACGTCCACCTCGGCTTTCGCGACCACGACGCGAACCCGTACCGTGCCGCCGGGTCGCTCCCCGTCGACGTCGCCGTCGACGTGCGGCCGCTCGGCTGGGACGGCACCGGCGACGTCCGCGAGGTGGGTGAGACGTACGTCGTCCTCGACGCGCCACGCCACCCGGAACCGGGGACGTGGGTGGGGTTGACTGGCGGCCGAGACGCCGTCCTCGACGGGGGCTGTCCCCACTACGGGGGCGGCGGCACCCTGCCGGGGGCCGACGGACCGGTCTCCGTCGCGGGGACGACCGTCGGCGTCGCGGACGGGCGCGACGTGGCGTGGGACGACGTCACGGTCCGCGCGAACGGCCGGCCGATCACCGGGCTGTCGCTTTTCGTCGCCCGCGACGCGGAGTTCGGCGCGAAACTCGTCGCCCCCGGACACGACTTCGCCGTCGGCGACCGCGTCGCGGTGTCGGTGCGGCGGGAGTGATCCCTGCCGTCACCGGTTCGGGAGACGCACGCTCCCGGCGTGGCGATCCCCGCACTCGACGACCAGCCGACAGTGTGGATCACTCCAGGGATCCGTCCACGACCGTCACCGTCTCGCCGACTGCCGGGGCGACGGCCCGGTAGCCGTCGGTGACGAGTTCGTCGGCGAACGCCACACACCGATCGCCGTGATTGACGAGGACCGCGGCGTCGCGATACGAGTCGAGAAACGATCTGAGGCCGCGACGATCGGCGTGGGCCGAGAAGTCGTACGACTCGACCTGCGCGGCGACGGGCATCACGCGACCGTCGATTTCGGCCCTGCCCCGCTCCAGCAACTCCCGGCCGGGCGTCCCCTCGACTTGGTAACCAGTTAGCGTGATCTTGTTCGTCGGCTGCGATCGAACCTCCGGGACGTACGTCATGGCCGGGCCGCCGGAGAGCATCCCGCTGGTGGTGATGATCGCCGCCGGCTGGTCGGCGATGCGCTTGCGCTGTCCGTCGCGGCCGGTGACAAATCGGGCGTGGGACGTCGCCCGCCCGAGTGCGTCGGCGTCGCGGACGAAGTCGGGGTACCCACGCAGCATCTCCGTGACCCGCTTGCCCATCCCATCGACGTAACAGGGGATGTCGTACTCCTCGCAGACGAGCATCATCTCCTGTGTCCGTCCGATCGCAAAGGCCGGGACGACGACCGTTCCACCCTCCCAGAGCGTCGTCTCGACGCTCCGTGCGAACCGCTTTTCGATCTCCGCCCGGGCCTCGTGTTCGACGTCGGCGTACGTACTCTCACAGACGACGACGTCCGCGTCGGGGCGTGCGGTCGTCCCCGAGACGAGTCGCTGGTCGTCGGTGTGGAAATCGCCGGTGTAGAGGAGCCGAGTGTTCCCGTCGCTGACGAGGACGTGGGCGCTTCCGGGAATGTGGCCGGCGTTGTAGAACGTCACCTCGTGACCCGCCGCCTCGAACGGTTCCCGATACCCGTACGTCTCCGACGCTTCGGTGACGCGCTTGACGTCGTTCTCGGTGAACGGGCAGTTGTACGACCCCCCGTGGAGCTTCAGCGTGTCGCGGGCGAGCGTGAGGGCGAGTTCGTACGTGGGTGGCGTCCAGCGTATGGGTGGGCGGTTCCTGCCGGAGAGAAGCGACGGAATCGTCCCGACGTGATCGAGGTGACCGTGGCTGACGACGACCGCATCGGGGGCGGGAGTCTCGACGGGAAACTGGGGTGGGTTGCCGGTCAGCAGGCCGAAGTCGAGAAGGAGGGAGCCGTTCACGAGGATGGCGCTCCGGCCGACTTCGCGGGCGCCGCCCAGAAACCGAACGTCCATTTGGCCCCCGTACCGCGGCGAGGCGTTTGGGTTCGTCGCTTTCGGTCGGCCGCGGTGTGACTCGACCGTCGTCGGGCCGACGGCCCACGCTACGGCGCCACGTCGAATTCGATCCGCTCGGTCCCGCCGTCGTCGGTCGACGCCTCCGTGATGCGGACACGCCCCACGTCGCCGAGGCGGTCGACGTGCGTGCCGCCACAGGGGCAGACGTCGAAGCCGTCGATTTCGACGACGCGCATCGGATCGACGTGTTCCGGAATCAGATCGAGTCGGGCGCGGCCCTCGGGTACCGCCTCTTCGACCGTCGACCGGGGACGCTCGGTCTTCCGAACCGCGAGGTCGCGCTCGACGGCCGCGTTCGTCAGGCGTTCGATCGTGGCCACGCCATCGGCGTCGAGGTCGACACCGTCGAACGCGACCCACCCGCCGTCGACGGCTAGCCCGTTGTCGACCGTCGCCGCCCCGAACTCGTCGAGTGCGACCCGCGAGAGGACGTGCTGGGCGGTGTGGAGGCGAGTGAGTCGGTCCCGACGGTCGGCGTCGATCCGGCCGGTGACGGTCGTCCCCGCGTCTGGGAGCGGGCCGTCGGCGTCGACGTAGTGGCGCACGTCGCCGTGATTCTTCCTGGCGTCGACGACTGTCGCCGACCCGCCGCCCCACGTCAGCGTCCCCCGGTCGGCCGGCTGGCCGCCGCCGCCGGGATAGAAGTAGGTACCGTCGAGGACGACGTACTCCTCGCCCACGTCGACGACGGTCGCCTCGAACTCGGTCACGCCGTCGGCGTCGGGGAGATAGCGGAGGTCGGTCATGCGGGATCGATAGTGGTGGACGGACAAAAGGATGTAGATCGGCCGACACCGCCGATCCGGCGCTGTCCCAGTTGCTGGGAACGCGTTCCAGGGTACTTTACACGCCGCCGCCGAGCCCGGAGGGAGGTGTGATAGCTATGCACGATCCGTCCGATTGGTCCCGACGCGAGTTCGTGACAACCTCCCTCCTGGGCACCGGCGCTATCGCCGGTTGTACGGCGAGGGGCGAGCCGACCGACCCGACTCCAGCCGAGTCGAGCGACTGTCTCGACGACTGGCTGGCGGGAGCGAACGCCTACGAGGGGGTGATCGATCGATACGGCCCGGACGACACGCCGGAGGTGACGGTCGGCGACGCTCCCGGCGGCGGTCACGGCTACGACGCCTTCGGTCCCGCCGCGGTTCGCGTCCCGCCGGGGACGACCGTCGAGTGGGCGTGGAGCGGTCGAAGCGGCCCCGCGAACGTCGTCGCACTCGACGGGTCGTTCGACAGCGGCGAACCGGTTGCGACCCACGGCGAGACCTTCGAACACACGTTCGAAAAGCGGGGAACCCACCGCTACGTCTCGGAACCCCAGCGCGACGACGGAATGCGCGGCGCGGTGGTCGTCGCCGATCCCCCCGAGAGCGACTATCCGGCGGTCGATTCGTGGCTGGCCGACGTGAACGTCTACGACGGAACGGTCGTCGATCGGGTGGGGGCTCCCTCGCCGACACTCACCGTCGCGTCCGCGGCGGGCGAACGTCCCTTCAGCTTCTCGCCGCCGGCCGTTCGGGTGGGGGTCGGCGCGACCGTCCGGTGGGTGTGGCGCGGAAACGGCCCGCACAACGTCGTCTTCGAGGATATCGACGTCGGCAGCGAGATTCGGACCGATCCCGGCGTCGGCTTCGAGTACGCGTTCGAAGAACCCGGGGTGTACCGCTACGCCTGCGATCCCCACCACGCCCTCGGGGCGAAGGGGGCACTCGTCGTCGAGGAGGTCGAGGAGTAGGCTTCGTACGGATGGGTGTGACTGGTCACCGGGGATTCGGCGAGACGATTCGGCGAACCACCGGGACTGGCCTCCACCCGTCCGGCTCACTCCGGCGACGCGAACGGCCCGAACTCGTCGACCGGCATGACCGAGTAGTCGACGCTGAGGGTGTCTTTGGTCGCCCGAATCTTGCCCACGAACGTCGAGATGGTCTCCAACTGCCCCTCCAGGACGAACAGCTCCATACAGTAGTGGGAGCCGACGTGGCTGTGGAAGTTGGCGACGACGAGCCCCTCGTAGTCGTGGCGCAGGCCCATCATCCGCTCCTCGACGCTCGTCGTCTCGTAGTCGAAGATCACCGTCACGACCGCCATCAGGTCGCGAGCCTCGAGGCGCTTGTCCTCGAACTCGCCGAGGAGGTTCCGCGACGCCTCGCGAACCACCTCGCTGCGCCCGGTGTAGCCGTGTTCCGACGCGAAGGCGTCGATTCGCTCGACCAACTCCTCGGGCATCGAGATGCTGACCACCGTCATGTATTAACTCGACGGCGTTCGAATATTAACACCTGTCGAACGGACGGCTCACGCGGATGATCGACGGCCAGCGACCGGCCGCCCCGTCAACAGGTCGGCAGGAAGTCGACGGCGTCGCGGGTCGTGGTCTCCCCGAACAGCCAGTCGGCGTGGTCGACGGCGTACTCCCGGTCGGCTTCCTCGATGTAGCCGAGGGCGTTGCGGACGAGGATGGGTCGGTAGTCCCGGAGTCCCGCGCTCCCCGCGGTGTGGAGGACACAGACGTTCGCGAGCGTCCCGCAGATGAGCAGATCCTCGATCCCGCGGGCCGACAGCCAGCCGTCGAGTTCGGTCCCGTGGAAGGCGTCGTAGGTGTGTTTTTCGACGACGTGGTCGTCAGGCGCCACGTCGAGTTCGTCGACGAGTTCGGCCTCCCACGACCCTTCGAGGACGTGTTCGCCCCAGCGTTCGAACTCGTCGTAGTAGTGGGTGTCGTCGAACTGCTCGGGTGGGTGGACGTCGCGGGTGTAGACGACGCGGGCGCCCGCGTCGTGGGCCCGGTCGACCAGCGCCGCCACGTCGTCGACGACCGCCTCGCTCGCGGGGGCGTAGAGGCTCCCTTCGGGGTGACAGAAGCCGTTCTGCATGTCGACGGCGACGACCGCGGTGGTGTCGGGATCGTAGGGCATAGTCGTCGGTAAGAGTGCGGGAAGCCTAAAAGCACGTTCGACGCGGGTCCGGGTGTCGCTGGCTGTCGGCCGGCCGCTCCGACGGCCGTGAGTCACCCGGGTGCGCGAACGGGCGGCGTCCCGGTCGTCGCTCCGACGGGCGCGCCCGACCGTCGATCACTCCTCACGCAGTTCCCTCCATACGGGTTCAGACACCGTCACAGCGCTACCCGAACGGTTTTGGCACATCCATCGCATTATCGTGCATGAATCACGGATCTGGTGGAGCCGTAGCCCTGACAGTTCCATCGCTGGAATCGTCGCGTGGTCGGCAGGCAGTCGGGCGCGCGGACAGATCGATAGAACCGCCGTCGCCCGACTGGACGAGTGTGCACGAACACGTCACGAGGAAGTCGTGATGTCGAGGGGGCCGAAACTGCGCGCGGTTACCCTGTCGGTACTGCTGGTCACGTCGGCGTTCGCCGGCGTCGTCGCGTTCTCGGGGCCGGCCACGGCCGCGACGACGTCCCAACTCGAGTTCTCGGGTATCTACAACGCCGACGTCGTGCGCGGGGCGAACGACAGTTCGGCCGGCGATTTCGACAACGGCGGCTACTCGCTCGTCTCGTCGTCGGTGGCACAGAACAACAATAATCCCGCCGACAAAGGCGTTCCGGACGACGGCGTGTTCGCCGCAACGGCGGGTGTCCACCCGAAGTTCGACCTCGCCGACTTCGACTCCAACGACAGCAACGCGTGGCAGACCACCGGGACGGGGAGCGTGACGGCGTCGGTCACCGAGGGCCAGTACAACACCACCCACGTCGTCGCGTCGGCCGGGGGTGCCGGGCCGAGCACGCCGGCGAAGTTCAAGATCAAACTCCACTACACCGACGGGTCAACCGAGACGTCACCGAATTTCACCGTCCCCGACTGGTTCAACACCTCGGGACCGAGCGACCCGGGCTACGCGGTTCGGGACGGGATGGATCGATACAACACCACGAACAGCAACTACAAGGAGAGAGACGCCGCCGCACTCTGGGGCTACGCTGTAAAGACGAACTCGAGCAAGACGCTCCAAGAGGTCACGATCAACGTGACCAAGAACGATGCTGGTTCGTTCAACTTCTTCGGCGGTGCAGCGACCACACGAGGGAGTAACGTAGTCGCCGGTGCCCCGACCGCGAACGACGACACCGCCACCACCGACGAGGATACGAGTGTCACCGTCGACGTCGTCGCCAACGACACCGACCCGAACGGCGACGCCCTCGACGTGAGTGACATCACGAACGGTCCAAGCCACGGCACGGCCCAGATCACGGGCGAGAGCAACGACAAGATCCAGTTCGACCCCGGTGACGACGCGACCGCCAATGTCAGTATCACCTACGAAGTGAGCGACGGCAACGGGGGCGCCGACGCGGCGACCCTGAACGTCACCGTCGATCCGGTCAACGACGCGCCCACGGCCAACGACGATTCCGCGACGACCGACGAGGACACGAGTGTCATCGTCGATGTCGTCGCCAACGACAGTGACGTCGACGGCGACGCCCTCGACGTGAGCGCCATCACGAACGGTCCGAGTCACGGCACGGCCCAGATCACGGGTCCGAACAACGACAAGATCCAGTTCGACCCCGGCGACGACGCGACCGCCAATGTCAGTATCACCTACGAAGTGAGCGACGGCAACGGCGGCACCGACACGGCGACCCTGAACGTCACCGTCGCCCCGGTCAACGACGCGCCCACGGCCAACGACGACACCGCCACCACCGACGAGAACACCCTACTCACGGTCGACGACGGGGACGGTGCCGATCTGCTGGAGTTGTCCACCGACGTCGAGGGGAACTCGCTCTCGCTCGGCGCGGTCGACGGGGAGAGTTTCGCCTCGGGGAGCCCGGTCACCCTCGACAGCGGCGCGACGGTCACCGTCGACGACGACGGCAGTTGGGTCTACGATCCCAACGGCCAGTTCGGGAGCCTCGGCGCCGGCCAGACGGACACGGACAGTTTCACCTACACCGTCGACGACGGAAACGGTGGCACCGACCAGGGCACGATCACCGTCACCATCACCGGCGTCGTCGAGGGGAACGATCGCGACGACGTCGGCCGGTCGATTATCGTCGGTGAGGACTCGGTGTCTCAGACCGTCCACACCGGACCGGTCGAGGAAGTCGAGGCGACGTTCGGGTCGGCGACGACGGGGTCGGTCACCGTCGACCCGGTCGGGTCGTTCCCGAACGGAGCCCCGCCACCGGACGGACGAGTGCTCGGCGCCGTCGACATCACGCCACCGAGCGACGTGGCGTCCGACGGCGGGTCACTCAGGATCACCGTGGCCCGATCGAGGGTCGACGCCATGGGCGGGACGCCGGAGCGCCTCCAGATCGTCCGTTACGATGGTGTCGGACTCCAGCCCCTGGAGACGGCCGTCGCGCGGGCCGACAGCCGAGTGGTCGTCCTGACGGCCGAGACGCCCGGGTTCTCGGTGTTCGGCGTGGTCGTGCGTGACCGATCGACGCCGACTCCGAGCGCGACGGTCACCCCGACTCCGACCGCGACGCCCACACTGACACCCACCGCGACGGCGACGGAGACGCCTGCGCGGTCGACGGGGGCGACCCCGTCCGCGACGAAGGACGCCGGAACGCGGACGCCGACCGCGGGGAGCAGCCCCGGATTCGGCGGCGTTGGCGCGGTGGTCGCGTTGCTGGCGGTGAGCCTGCTGGCCCGTCGGCGTGACTGACCTCGCCAGTCAGTCCGAAGCGCGCTCCGTACCGACGGCTTTTCCCACCTCGGCGCCGTCGTACCGACAACGAATGATCTCGAAGGGCTGTGAACAGTGCGCCAAGGGCGGGAAGATGGTGCTGTTCGTCTACGGCTACTGCGACCAGCGCGACTGCTTCTACTGCCCGCTCGGTGAGAACCGCAAGAACGTCGACACCGTCTACGCCAACGAACGAGAGGTCGAATCCGACGAGGACGTACTGACCGAGGCTCACCGGATGGACGCGCTGGGCACCTCCATCACCGGCGGCGAACCCCAGGAGTCCCTCGACCGGACCTGTCACTACCTCTCCCTCCTGAAAGACGAGTTCGGGGAGGACCACCACACCCACCTCTACACCGGGATCACGGGCGGGCGCGAGAACATGCGCCGCCTCTCCGAGGCCGGCCTCGACGAGATTCGGTTCCACCCGCCGCTGGATCTGTGGGGTGACCTCTACGGCACCGAGTGGGAGGATATCCTCCACGTCGCCCGCGACGAGGGACTGACGCCGGCGTTCGAGATACCGGGAATCCGCGCCGAACCCGAGTTCCTAGAGTTCTTAGACGAGGGCGCCGCCGAGTTCTGCAACATCAACGAGTTCGAGATGTCCGACGGCAACTACCGACGGATGCAGGAGGCGGGCTACGACCTCCGTGACGGGCACATGAGCGCGGTGGAGTCCCCCAAAGCGGAGATTCTCTCCGTGATGGGCGACCACGACCGGGTGTACTTCTGTACCTCGGTGTTCAAAGACGCCGCCCAGCATCGCCGTCGACTCAAGCGGATGGCCCGCCGGATCCGCCGGGAGTTCGACGAGGTGACCGACGACGGCACCCTCGTCTACGGCAAGACGTGGATCACCGAGCGCCGCCTGCGCGAACTCGGCGTCCCCGAGGAGTTCTACACCGTCAAGGCCGACCACGTCGAACTCGCGTGGTGGCTGCTGGAGGAGATGGTCGACGAGGGCGACGTCGAGGAGGGCGAAATCGTCGAGCAGTACCCCACCGTCGACGGGACGGTCGTGGAACGGACGCCGCTGGCGTAGGTGTTTTGCTCCGGCTTGTCGCCGCGAGCGAGGCGGGACGGCGGCGAGGCGCTTACGTCTCGGCGAGTCGCTGTCGCACGGCGGCCAGTCTCGGACGGAACTTGTCGGTGCCCATCAGGTACGCGAAGTAGAAGGCCATCGCCCCGACGAACGCCATCCACGCACCGAGTTTGACCTGGCCACTCTCGGCGGTGGCGAGTGCGACGCGTTCGACGTAGAGACCGGCGACCGAGAGACCGACGCTCCCGATGCCGAACGCCAGCAGTTCGAGAAGCTGTGGGAGAAGTTCCAGCAGTGTCGTGCTCATGCATCCCGCCAGACCGGCGCCCAGTGTGAGCCTTTCGGTCCGGCGAAGCGAAACGTTCTTGCATCGGCTGGGTGGAGTCGGAGCTATGACCGGACGCTACGGCGACCTGGACTACCCGACGCTGGCGAAACGCGGCACGCTGCTCGGTCTGTGTCTGTTTGCATTCGGCGCGCTGGGCGAACTCGGCGCCCACGCGATGGGCCTACAGCTACCGGCGTGGGAGACGACGCTGCTGTTCGACGCCGAGGTGCTGGGTGTGGCGCTGTTCCTGTTCTCGCCGCTCGTGTTCGGAATCATCCTCCCGCTGACGGAGTGATCGGTCGCGACTGCCCGTTGTTGGGGCCATCGTACCCGGGACCGACTCTGAACCGGCCCGTGAGCGATCGGTGCCGCGGGTGGGTGGCGACCGACTGTACCGTAATCCGTGACTCAAATATATCCGGTACGGTTGGACAAATGACATTTAATCACACCAGTAATTCCCTGCACTGTCGTCGTGTTCCACGAATACGTCGACAAAAAACATAATTATCAGTAGATGGACCATCGACTGCATGTATCAGGCGGAGGTACATCGGACTGTCTCCGAAGTGCAGTTACTCGAACGGCTCTCGTTCGATCTCACGATCACTGACGAGGCCTATCAGTCCGAGCATTCGACGGACGGGGAGATCCGCGTGTTCAACCGAGCGGACGACCAAGTGATCAGGGACCGGGAGTATCCACCCGCTCATCCCCTGGGCGTGTTGACGGGGAGCGCAAACGGGGAGTCCGAGTCGGCGTATCCGGGGACGACGCTGTACGTCGGCATGGCGCGCGAACCACCACTCGAACAGGACGAAGAGGCGTTTCAGGACGACTACGCGCTGAAGGCAATCGACGTCGAGGGCGTTCCCGAGGACGGTGTCGTCGGGCTCGACCTGGACTGGGACGCCGCCGAGGCACGGGAGTCGATGGCGGACGATACGGCCCGGGTCGCTGCCGAGCGCTACGAGGTGTCGGGGCTGCCGAACGACCAGTTACCCATCATCGTGCGTGCCGAACTCTACCGCGACGCCAAGCGGATCCTGCGTGTGCTTCGCAACGAGGAGGACGGGGAAGGCGGCAACCTCCGGGGGCGACAGCAGTACGAAGGACAGGCGGCGCTCGTTCTCGACATCGAACACCGAAAGGGATCGGGAGCCGGCTCCGCGCCGCTTCGCGTGGAGGGGTTGCAGGTAGCGTTATCGCGGACGTTCCCGCAGATCCAATTCGATCCGGAACACGGGTCGTCGTACGATCCACAGAGTCGACAGGTAAAGTGGGGATCGCGCACCGTTCAGCCCGGCGATACAGCACGGTACGCCATCATCGGCCCCATCGCCGAACTGCTGGAGGTTGACCGTCTGGACGCCCGACTGCAGGCGACACTCGGCGGGCGCACGCTGTCCGGCGTCACGGTGGCCGAACTGTTCGACGAGAGCGGCGAGGCGTCCCAGCAGTGGCAGGGGTCGTCGCCGACGATTTCCGAGAAGACGACGATCACCGCCGAGGTGGAGATCGACCCGTCGGCACTCCGTGGTGAGTCGAAGGAGGTGTCGAGTTCCCGGATCACCATGCAGACGACCCCGGTGGCACTGTTCAACGAGCTCGTGAAGGTCTGTGACCGGAACGGCATCAACATCACCGAACGGTCGCCGCCCGGCGACGGAACGCCGGTCGAGGGACGCGAGGGCGTTTACGACGTGAGCGGCGAGAGCGCGGGGGAACTCGACGTCCGACGCGAATACGGCGACGAGGGGGTGGTGTACGCGGGCATGGAGATCACCGGCCGGTACACCGCCATGAGCGAGGAGGCACAGGTGTCGACGTTCGACGAGACCGAGGACCGCCTCGTCCGTCGGACCAAAGGCGGTCTCGACGACGCCGGTCGGGCGACCCTCGACATCGACGCACGCTCGGCGGACGCGGAGCTCAACTCGCGGTTCCTCTCGACGATCGAGGAAGCCTTCGGAGGTGAGGTGTGATGACCAGCGGAGCCACCTTCTCCTGTAAGAATCACGGTGATCGACGGGCCGGCCAGGTCTGTGGCGAGTGTGGCGACCCGCTCTGTGGCGACTGTTCGAACCGCGTGACCGACGTGACACTCGACGACTACGACTCCGGCGGGGTGCGCCGACTCATCGTCGGGCTACTGTTGATCGCGGGGTCGCTGGTGCTTCTCGACGCGCTCCCTCGTGGGCTCTGGCTCGCGCTGTCGTCGATAGCCGGCAAGCCGCTGTACCTGCGTCTGGGACTCAAGCCGGCGTTCCTCCTGACGGGGGTCGCTCTGCTCGGAACCCTCCGGTTCCGCGGGATCAGCGCCGGGTTCGACCTCACGGGGTTCAGCATCGTGACCCGGCAGAACAACGCTCGGGTAGTCTGTCAGTCCTGTTACGACGGCGATAAGCGGCTCCAGCGGACGCTGTCACGCGTGTTCAAGCTGGTGGCGGTCGCACTGATCGTCTACGGGATCTACCAATCCGTCGCCGCACTGTTTTTCAGATGGCTGTGGGTCTCCGGTGTCGGCGGTGCCGTCTGGATCCTGCGGGAGGACCTCAAACTGGCGATCATCGAGTTGACCAGCTGACAGAGGCAGGCCGCGTCGGCGTGAACCGGGGGTCACCGCCATCGAGGGCGGCGTGCCAGTCGCGGGGAGCGTTCCGACCCCGGCCCGTTCCGCAAACACCTTATATCCGATACTGCAAGGTTCCAACGATCAGTAGTATGCCGAGACCAGAGGTTCTCGAACGGATCAAGGCGGCCGAGGAGGAGGCCGAAGAAATCGTCGCGGAGGCGGAGCAGGACCGCGACGATCGGATCGCGGAGGCACGGGAGCGCGCCGACGAGATTCGCGCCGAGGCCGAGGAGGAGGTCGAGGAGGAGGCCCAGAGCCGCCTCGAGGAGGCCCAATCCGACATCGAGGCGGAGGCGACGGAGATCCGCGAAGAGGGGCAGGCGGCCCGCGAGGAACTCCTCGACCAGGCCGAAGAACGCATGGACGAGGCGGTCGAGTACGCCATCACACAGTTCGAGGAGGCGGTGCATGCTCAGACCTGAACGGATGAGCAAGGTCTCGGTGACGGGATCCAAGGCGGTCATGGACGACGTCGTCGAGGCGGTCCACGACTGCAACCTGCTCCACGTCACCGAGTACGACGGGTCCTGGGAGGGGTTCGAACCGGGCAACCCGATCGGCGGAGCCGAGGAAGCCTCCGAGAAGCTGGTGACCGTGCGCTCGATCGAGAGCATCCTCGACGTCGACGACGACGACGCCGGGCCGACACGGATCGTCACCGACGATGCGCTCGAAGAGGAACTCGAGGAGATCCGCGAGCGGGTCAACGAACTCGAGGACCGGCGCGACGAGCTCCGGACCGAACTCGGGAGCACCGAGGAGCGAATCGCGGCGGTCGAGCCGTTCGCGACGCTCGGGATCGATCTCGATCTACTCGCCGGCTACGACACGCTCGACGTGATCGTCGGAGAGGGTGACCGTGAGGCGGTCGAGCGCGCCGTCGTCGACGCGGACGGTATCGACGCCGTCGAGACGTTCGCCGCGGACGACATCGTCGCCATCTTCGCCCGGCCGGCCGAGAACGCGGACGAGGACGTCCTCACCGACGCGCTGGTCGGCGTCGACTTCGCAGCACTGGAGGTCCCCGACGCCGAGGGCTCCCCCGAGGAGTACGTCGCGGAGCTCGAACATCGGCAACAGCAACTCGAATCCAAGCTCCGCACCGTCGAGGGCGAACTCGACGAGGTGAAACTCGACGCCGCGGGCTTTCTCCTGGCCGCCGAAGAGAAGCTCTCGATCGACGTCCAGAAACGCGAGGCTCCGCTCTCCTTTGCGACGACCGACAACGCCTTCGTCGCCGAGGGATGGATCCCGACCGAGGAGTACACCGACTTCGCCGCGGCGATCACCGAGGCCGTCGGCGACCACGCGGAGGTCGAGGAACTGGAGCGCGCGGCGTTCAAATCCGACGGCACGGAGGTCCACGAGGACGTCTCCGCCGGCGGTGCCGAGTCCCGGAGTGCCGCGGCCGCCGACGGCGGCGACGGCGACGGCGACGAGGTGCGTGCCGACGGCGGTGGGGCGGTCGTGATGCGCGAGGACTCGCCGCCGGTCGTCCCGAACAATCCGGGCGTGGTCCAGCCGTTCGAGATCCTCACCCAAGCCGTCAACCGACCGAAATACGACGAGTTCGATCCGACGGTCGTGCTCTTCCTGACGTTCCCGGCGTTTTTCGGGTTCATGATCGGCGACCTCGGATACGGGGCGCTCTACACCCTGATCGGCTACTACCTCTACACCAACTTCGACAGTGACGCGTTCCGGAGCATGGGCGGGGTGACGATCGCTGCCGGGCTCTTCACGATGCTGTTCGGTGTCCTCTACGGCGAGATCTTCGGGCTACACCTGATCTCGACGTACTTCTGGGAGGGAGCGCTCGGCCTGGCTCACCCGCCGATGGAGAAGGGCCTCTCGCCCGCGGGGCAGTCCTACGCGCTGACGTGGCTCGTCGTGAGCATCCTCGTCGGCATCCTCCATCTCAACGTGGGCTACGTCTTCGACTTGATCGAGAACCTCGAACACCACGACGCGAAACACGCCCTCTACGAGAGTGGCTCGTGGCTCCTGATGCTCAACGGCCTCTGGATCGCCATCCTCTCGCCCGACGTCATCAGCGCCACGCCCGAGTTCATGTTCACCATCTTCGACGGGAGCCACGTCGCGCCCGAGGCGGGCGAGGCGATCCACGCCACCTACGCGCTCGGCTTCAACGGCTTCCCGCAGGTGCTGGGCTTGCTCGGCCTCGCCGCGTTCGCGCTCGGACTCGTTCTGCTCATCGTGGGCGAACCCGTCGAGGCGATCGAGTTCCTGAACGTCCTCGTGAACGCGCTGTCGTACACCCGGATCGCCGCCGTGTTGCTGGCGAAGGCGGGGATGGCCTTCACGGTCAACCTGCTCTTTTTCGGGGTGTACGTCACCGGCGAGGGGTCGGAGGCTGCGTACCACTTCGGTCTCGGTCACATGCCCCACGTCGGGGACATGGCCCACGGCCACGAGGTGACCGAGATCATGTTCGGCGGGCTGGTCCACTCCGGCCCGGCGATGCTGATCGTCGGCCTCCTCGTGCTCGTACTCGGCCACCTGCTCGTGCTCGCGCTCGGCGTGACGAGCGCCGGTCTACAGGCGGTGCGTCTCGAGTACGTGGAGTTCTTCGGGAAGTTCTTCCAGGGGGGCGGCAAGGAGTACGAGCCGTTCGGGTACGAGCGGCAGTACACCACCGAGGACTGAGCGGCCGTCGGCCACCGCCCACCGGACGCGGGTCGGGGGCCGTTTCCCGTCGTCCGTGTCACTCCGTGACGCGCGACGACCGAGTAGAGGCGTGTTTCGGCCCCGTATTCGGCAATTTTCGCGAATTCGTTTGGGAAGCTTTATGGGTGTCGTAGAGGCAACTACGGGATGTTCGGAGACGACTAAACGGACTCCACACCACTACACACAATGTACGAACTCGCAACGCAGCTGGCATCCGTCGTACTGCAGGCAGAAGGGGCAGCGGCACCGGCCATTCCGGCCTCCGCCGCCGCGGCGCTGGCCGTCGGGCTGGCCGCTTTCGGCGCGGGGTACGCCGAGCGTGGCATCGGTGCGGCCGCCGTCGGCGCCGTCGCCGAGGACCAGGATCTCTTCGTGCAGGGTCTGATTTTCACAGTCCTGCCGGAGACCCTCGTGATCCTCGCGCTGGTCGTCGTGTTCCTGGTCTGAACACACCCTCTCGCTTATCATGAGTTTAGAAACAGTCGCCGAGGACATTCGAGACGAGGCCCGCGCGCGTGCGGAGGAAATCCGCGAAGAGGGCGAAGAGCGCGCCGAGGGGATCATCGCCGACGCCGAGGCCGACGCGGAGGAGATCCGCGAGGAGCGCGAGGCCGCGGTCGAGAGCGAGATCGAACAGCGGCGCGAACAGGCCGTCTCCAGCGCGAAGCTCGAGGCCAAACAGGACCGACTGGAGGCCCGGCGCGACGCCCTGGCGGAGGTCCGCGAGGCGGTCGAGCGCGCCATCGTCGACATCGACGGCGAGCGGCGCCGGTCGCTGACGGCAGCCCTCCTCGATGCGGCCGCCGAGGAGTTCGCCGACGAGGAGTCGGTCTCCGTCTACGCTCGCGCGGACGATCACGAACTGCTCGAAGACCTGCTCGCGGAGTACGAGGGCTTCAGCGTCGCCGGGGAGTACGACTGCCTCGGCGGCGTCGTCGTCGAGAGCGAGGAGTCACGGGTCCGGGTGAACAACACCTTCGACTCGATCCTCGAGGAGGTCTGGGAGGACAACTTGAAGGAACTGAGTAACCGACTGTTCGAGCGATGAGCGCGAGCCCCGGCAGTTCGAACCCGGAGTACGTCACTGCCCGCGTGCGGTCGCGGCGTGCGGCGCTCTTCAGCGACGACGATTACCGGAAACTCGTCCGCATGGGGCCGGCCGAAATCGCCCGCTTCATGGAGGAGTCGGAGTACGAACGCGAGATCAACGCGCTCGGCGCGCGCCACTCGGGAGTCGACCTCATCGAGTACGCGCTCAACCGGAACCTGGCGAAACATTTCAACGACCTGCTGGCGTGGGCCGACGGCCGCCTCTACGATCTGATCGCTCGCTATCTCCGGAAGTTCGACGCCTGGAACGTCAAGACGGTCCTGCGCGGGATCTACTCGGACGCGGACCGCGAAGAGGTGGAGACGGATCTCATCCGGGCGGGCGAACTCGACGACCGACTGCTCGATCGGCTGCTCGACGCGGGGTCGATCGAGGAGGCGGTCGACCTGCTCGATCGGACGATCTTCGCGGAGCCGCTCCGCGAGGCGCTCGACGACTACGAGGAGAGCGGCGTGCTCGTCCCACTGGAGAACGCGATCGACCGCGTGTTCTACGAGCGGCTCCTGTCCGGTCTGGTCGTCAACGAGGCGACCGAGACCTACCGTGAGTTCCTCCAGGCGGAGATCGACTTCCGGAACGCCCGGAACGCGCTTCGGCTAGCCCGGAGCGGGGCCGACGTCGACCCCTCGGCGTACTTCATCGAGGGGGGACGGCTCTTCTCCGCGAGCGAACTGAACGCGCTGGCGTCGAACGTCGACGAACTCGTGGCGGCGATCCGCGAGAGCACGTACGGTGATCGGCTCTCCGACGCCCTCGACGAGTTCGAACAGGCTGACAGCCTCATCTCGTTCGAGCGGGCACTCGACGCGGCGCTGCTCGAGTACTCGGACCGACTCGGCTTCGTCCACCCGCTATCGGTGGCGCCGGTGATCTCCTACATCCTCGCGAAGGAGCGTGAGGTGGACAACATCCGTGCCGTCGCCCGCGGCCGCGAGGCCGGACTGTCCGAAGAGGAAATCGAGGAGGAACTGGTGATCCTATGAGCCAGGAAATCGCCGTCATCGGGAGCCCGGATTTCACGACTGGCTTCCGACTCGCGGGCGTGCGGAAGTTCGAGAACGTACCGAACGAGGAGAAAGACGAGGCGCTCGACGAGGCCGTCATGCGGACGCTCGACGACGACGACGTCGGCATCGTCGTGATGCACGACGACGACATGGAGTATCTCTCCCGGGGGGCCCGGGAGGCCGTCGAGGGGAGCATCGAACCGGTGCTGGTCACCCTCGGCGGCGGCGCCGGCAGCGGCGGCCTGCGCGAGCAGATCAAGCGAGCCATCGGTATCGATCTGATGGAGGAAGACTAACATGAGTCAGGCAGACACGACCGTCCGAGAGGACGGCATCATCGACAGCGTGAGTGGTCCGGTCGTGACCGCCGTCGATCTCGACGCCCGAATGAACGACGTCGTCTACGTGGGCGACGAAGGACTGATGGGCGAAGTCATCGAGATCGAGGGCGACGTTACGACCATCCAAGTGTACGAAGAAACCTCCGGCGTCGGCCCCGGCGAACCCGTCGAGAACACGGGCGACCCGCTGACGGTCGATCTGGGGCCGGGGCTGCTGGACACCATCTACGACGGCGTCCAGCGTCCCCTCGACGTGCTACAGGAGAAGATGGACAGCGCCTTCCTCGACCGCGGGGTCGACGCACCCGGGATCGACCTCGAGAAAGAGTGGGAGTTCGAGCCCGAAGTCGCGGAGGGCGACACGGTCGAACCCGGCGACGTGATCGGCGTGGTACCGGAGACGGTGACCATCGAGCACAAGGTGCTCGTTCCGCCGGACTCCGAGGGCGGCGAAGTCGTCGCCATCGAGAGCGGCGAGTTCACCGTCGACGAGACGGTCGCCGAACTCGACACTGGGGAGGAGATCCGGATGCGTCAGGAGTGGCCGGTTCGCGAGGCGCGTCCCGCCGGCGACAAGCAGACGCCGACGGAGCCGCTCCTGACCGGGCAGCGGGTGCAGGACGGCCTGTTCCCCATCGCCAAGGGTGGAACGGCCGCCATTCCGGGCCCCTTCGGCTCCGGGAAGACCGTCACCCAGCAGCAACTCGCCAAATGGTCCGACGCGGACATCGTCGTCTACATCGGCTGTGGCGAGCGCGGCAACGAGATGACGGAGGTCATCGAGGACTTCCCCGAACTGCCCGACCCGCAGACGGGGAACCCGCTGATGGCCCGGACGACGCTCATCGCCAACACGTCGAACATGCCCGTGGCCGCCCGGGAGTCCTGTGTCTACACGGGCATCACCATCGCGGAGTACTACCGCGACATGGGGTACGACGTGGCGCTGATGGCCGACTCCACCTCGCGGTGGGCCGAGGCCATGCGGGAGATCAGTTCGCGTCTGGAGGAGATGCCCGGCGAGGAGGGCTACCCGGCCTACCTCGCCGCGCGGCTCTCCCAGTTCTACGAGCGTGCGGGCTACTTCCAGAACATCAACGGCACCGAAGGCTCGATTTCGGTCGTCGGCGCCGTCTCGCCGCCGGGCGGGGACTTCTCCGAGCCGGTTACTCAGAACACGCTCCGCATCGTGAAGTGCTTCTGGGCGCTCGACGCCGACCTGGCCGAGCGCCGGCACTTCCCTTCGATCAACTGGAACGAGTCGTACTCCCTCTACCGGGACCAGCTCGATCCGTGGTTCGAGGACAACGTCGCGGACGACTACGCCGAGGTCCGCCAGTGGGCGATCGACACGCTCGACGAGGAGGGCGAACTCCAGGAGATCGTCCAGCTCGTCGGCAAGGACGCACTGCCGGAGGACCAGCAGCTCACCCTCGAGGTCGCGCGCTACATCCGCGAGGCGTGGCTCCAGCAGAACGCGTTCCACGACGTCGACACCTACTGCGAACCCGACAAGACCTACCTGATCCTCACGACGATCAAGACGTTCAACGACGAGGCGTTCGACGCGCTCGAAGCGGGCGTCCCCGTCGAAGAGATCACGGACGTCGACGCCCTGCCGCAGATCAACCGCATCGGCGTGCAGGAGGAGTACGAGGCGTACATGGACGAACTGAAAGACTCGATTACCGAGCAGATCCGGGAGCTGTACTGAGATGAAAGAGTACAAAACGATCACCGAGATCAGCGGTCCGCTGGTGTTCGCCGAAGTCGACAAGCCGATCGGCTACGACGAGATGGTCGAAATCGAGACCGCCGACGGCGAGATCCGCCGCGGCCAGGTGCTCGAATCCGAGGACGGCCTCGTCGCCATCCAGGTGTTCGAGGGGACCTCGGGCATCGACAAGAACGCGTTCGTCCGGTTCCAGGGCGAGACGCTGAAGATGAAGCTGACCGAGGACCTCCTCGGTCGCGTCCTCTCGGGGTCGGGCGAGCCGATCGACGATGGCCCGGCCATCGAACCCGAGGAGCGACGGGACATCGTCGGCGCGGCGATCAACCCGTACGCCCGCGAGTACCCCGAGGAGTTCATCCAGACCGGCGTCTCCGCCATCGACGGCATGAACACGCTCGTGCGCGGCCAGAAGCTCCCGATCTTCTCCGGATCCGGCCTCCCCCACAACGAGCTCGCGCTCCAGATTGCGCGACAGGCCAGCGTCCCCGAGGAAGAGGAGGGCGGCGAGGGTTCCGAGTTCGCCGTCATCTTCGGCGCGATGGGGATCACCGCCGAGGAGGCCAACGAGTTCATGGACGACTTCGAGCGCACCGGCGCGCTCGAACGCTCCGTGGTCTTCATGAACCTCGCGGACGACCCCGCCGTCGAGCGGACGGTCACGCCGCGGATGGCCCTGACGACCGCCGAGTACCTCGCGTTCGACAAGGATTACCACGTGCTGGTGATCCTGACCGACATGACCAACTACTGCGAGGCGCTCCGGGAGATCGGCGCCGCCCGCGAGGAGGTGCCGGGCCGCCGTGGCTACCCCGGATACATGTACACCGACTTGGCCCAACTCTACGAGCGCGCCGGTCGGATCCAGGGCCGTGAGGGATCGGTCACGCAGATTCCGATCCTCACGATGCCCGGCGACGACGACACGCACCCGATCCCCGACCTGACGGGCTACATTACCGAGGGGCAGATCTACGTCGACCGCGACCTCAACAGCCAGGGCGTCCAACCCCCGGTCAACGTGCTGCCATCCCTGTCGCGCCTGATGGACGACGGGATCGGCGAGGGGCTCACCCGCGCGGACCACGCCGACGTCTCCGACCAGATGTACGCCGCGTACGCGGAGGGCGAGGACCTGCGCGACCTGGTGAACATCGTCGGTCGCGAAGCGCTCTCCGAGCGCGACAACAAGTATCTCGACTTCGCCGACGAGTTCGAGCGCGAGTTCGTCGACCAGGGGTTCGACACCAACCGCGACATCGACCAGACCCTCGACATCGGGTGGGACCTCCTCTCGAAGCTGCCCAAAGAGGAACTCAACCGGATCGACGAGGAACTCATTGCGGACCACTACCGCGAGGACGCGGTCGAAGAGGAAGCGACCGCGGACTAACCCCGGCAGCGATTTCCTATTTCGGCGGAAACACCAGCCGTTTGTTGACGATCGAATAGAAACCATCCGAGAGCCAACAATCACTTTCTTCTCCGTCCCCATCGGGGGCCATGTCTAAGGGGCCGAGTTCGACGGCTGGAAGCGATCCCGTCATAACCACGGAATCGGGTGGCCGGACGGGAACGACTGCCGCCAGCACCGACGCCGTCGACGAGGCGCTGAAAACGCGGACGATGGACGAGGCACCGGTCGGCATCACCGTCGCGGACGCGACCGACCCCGACATGCCGCTGGTGTACGCGAACGCCGCCTTCGAGCGGATCACGGGCTATCCGGCCGCGTACGCGGTCGGGCGGAACTGTCGGTTCCTTCAAGGTGAGAAGACCCGCGACGAACCGGTCGCGGAGATGCGCGCGGCCATCGAGGCGGAGACGTCGACCACGGTCGAACTCCGGAACTACCGTCGCGACGGGGACCTGTTCTGGAACGAGGTGACCATCGCCCCGCTCCGCGACGACGAAGGGGCGGTCGCCTACTACGTGGGGTTTCAACAGGACGTGACCCGGCGAAAGCGCGCGGAGCGGGCGGCGGCCCGCCGGGCGGCACGGATCGAACGGGAGCGGGCGGTGCAAAAGCGACTCCTGGATCGGCTCGGCGGCGTCGTCGTCGAGGTGACGAGCGCGGTCGCCGAGGCCCGATCGCGCACGAATCTCGAACGGGGCGTCGTCGACGGACTGGCGGCGACGTACGCCGGCGCGTGGTTCGGGGTGTACGATCCTGCAGCGGACGCGGTTGACCGACGCGCCGGTGCGGGGCGTCTCGGCGACGACGGGGCGGCCGACGAGTCGATTCCCGTCGACGGCCAGCGGGACGACGCCCTCGGCGAGGCGGTCACCCGCGCGCTCACCGACTGCCGGGTGACGACCCGGACGTGCGTCGAGGGGCCAGTGTCGTCGACGGCCGTCGCGGCCATCCCCATCCACTACGGCGACGCGCGCTACGGCGTCGTCGGTGTGTACACCGAGACCGACCACGAGTTCGACGAGCACGAGCGGGCCGTCCTGCGGGCGCTGGGACGGACGGTCGCGACGGGACTCAACACGCTGGAGAGCCAGCGGACGCTCCGGAACGAGGAGACGGTGGAACTGGAGTTCACCGTCATGAATCACCCGCTGGTCGACCTAGCCGACGCACTCGGCTGTCGGCTGACGTACAAACGGAGCGTCGCCGACCGCGACCGGCCGACGAGCCTGTACGAACTGTCGAACGCGTCGGCCGAAGCTGTTCGGACGGCGGCCGACGGAACGGCCGTCGAGGTGTACGCCGTGCTCTTCGAGGACACGGAGGGCTGTCTGGTCGAACTGTCGGTCGAGCGGAACGGGGTTCGGCGGCTGCTCGCGGACTACGGGGCCGAACTCCGCGACGTGCGTGTCGACGGCGGCGTCGCGCGATTCACCGTCGAGGTGGCCCGGGAGTCACTGGCCCGGTCGATGGTCGACGCCGTGCGAGAGCGGTTCGAGGGCGGTGATCTGGCCGGCTACCGCCACGACGAACGGCGACCGGAGACGCGACAGGAGTTCGTCGCTCGGCTGCGCGGCGAACTGACCGACCGCCAGTACGCGGCGCTGGTCCGAGCGTACTCCAGCGGATACTTCGCGTGGCCCCACGAGACGACGGGCGACGAACTCGCCGAGGCGATGGGCGTCTGTCGGTCGACGGTCCACGAACACCTGCGGGCAGCCCAGCGGAAGCTCATCGGGGCGATTCTGGATCGGGAGCCCAACTAGTTGTGGACGCCGCTTAGGACGGTCGACAGTCAAATATTGCCTGTATCATGCCACAACCTGGTAGCGAGGGAATCTGGCTCTGGATCGGCACGCTCGGCATGTTCCTGGGGATGCTGTACTTCATCGCCAGGGGCTGGGGCGAAACGGACGAACGGCGACAGGAGTTCTACATCGTCACCATATTCATCACCGCCATCGCGTTCGTGAACTATCTCGCGATGGCGCTCGGCTTCGGCCTGACGATGGTGACGGTCGGTGGCGAGGAGCTACCGATCTACTGGGCGCGGTATACGGACTGGTTTTTCACCACGCCGCTGCTATTGCTTGACCTCGGCCTGCTCGCCGGGGCTAGCCGGAACCAGCTGTCCGCGCTCGTGGGGCTCGACATGTTGATGATCGGTACCGGTGCCGTGGCGACGCTCTCGGCCGGTCCGGGCGCACTCGGCGAGGGTGCGCGTCGTCTGGTCTGGTGGGGCGTCTCGACTGGCTTCCTGCTCGTCTTGCTGTACATGCTGTACGGCTCCCTGGACGAGAAGGCGAGTCGGCTGTCCGGGTCCGCGGCGTCGACGTTCAGCACGCTCCGGACGCTGATCGTCGTCGTCTGGCTGATCTATCCAGTGTGGTGGATCGTCGGCACCGAGGGGCTGCAGATGGTCTCGCTGTACGTCGAGACGGCCGGATTCATGGTGCTCGACTTAGTGGCGAAAGTCGGGTTCGGGATCATCCTGCTGTCGAGTCGGGAGGTGCTCGACGCGGCAGGCTCCGCGACCGCCCAGCCGGCCGACTGAGGCGGGGAGTCGACCCAGTGTACCGACTACCGGTGGTCGCCGTGACGTGCTGGCGGTCCCCCACCGGTACCGACGCCCGACTACCCCCGCGACCGGGGACGCCTCGACGCTGGCGTTCCCGCTCGTGATAGTGCGACCCGAGTACCTATAGGGGACAGCGGCGAACCGTCGCAGCGGACACCGACCGGACGACAACACACCGATGACCGGACCAACGTACCTTCAGTTCCACCTGGCGTTCCTGCTCCCGGCCCTGATGCTCATGGTCGCCACGGCGTTCGTGAGTCGCTCGCGGATGAGCGCAGCCGTCCGGCCGCTCGGCGTCGGCCGGACATACTGGACCGGCGTGGCCGTCGTCACGACCATCGCGCTGGTGTACACGGCGCCGTGGGACAACTACCTCATCGCCGCCGGCGTCTGGTGGTACGGCGACGGGAGCACGCTCGTCCGGATCGGTCACGCGCCCGTCGAGGAGTACGCCTTCATCGTCGTCCAGCCATGGTTGACGGCGCTCTGGCTCTCGCATCTCTCGATTCCGGACAAGTGGCCCCGGACCGCCAGACCGGTCAGCTCGCGGGTCGCCGCGACGGCACTCGCCGTCGTCCTCGGCGTCGTCGGGTGGCGACTGCTCGGGAGCGACGCCACCTTCTACCTCGGGGCGATCCTGGCGTGGGCGGCGCCGGTACTGGCGCTGCAGTGGGCCGTCGGCGCCCCGCAACTCTGGGCGCGGCGACGCCTCGTCGCGCTCGGCACGCTCGTCCCCGCGACGTATCTCTGTGTCGCCGACCGGATCGCCATCGAGTACGGCATCTGGGTGCTCTCGGAGCAGTACACGACCGGCCTCACCGTCGCCGGTCTCCCCGTCGAGGAGGCGACGTTTTTCGTCGTGACGAACCTCTTTGTCGTCCAGGGGCTCGTCCTCTACCGGTGGGTACTCGACCGGTGGGTGACCGACGACCGGGACACGGTGCCGGCCGCTCCCGGGTCGGACGGGGCGTAGATGACCCGGATCCCCCCCGAGACGGTACCGGGCGGACGTCCCCCCGCACACTCCGGAGCGGACGCCGAACTGCGCGCGCTCGTCCGTGCCGTCGGGTGCCGCCCCGCCTGGCTCACCGTCACGCTCGTGGGGGTGGGAGCGGTCGTCTTGCCGGCGGTGGATTCGCCGCTCGCGGTCCCGACCTGGCTCCGCTATCTCCCCCTGACGGCGAGTCTCGTTCTCTTCGGCCTCCCACACGGCGCCGTCGACCACCTCGCGCCGACTCGGGCCGCCGGTCGACCGACGTCGGCCCGATCGATGGCGGCCGTCGGACTAGTCTATCTCGGTCTCGGAACCGGGTACGCGGCGCTGTGGGTGGTCGCGCCCGTCGCGTCGGCGGCGCTGTTCGTGGCGCTGACGTGGCTCCACTGGGGGCAAGGCGACCTGTACGCGCTGGACGCCCTGGGTAGCACCCACCTCGACGGCGCGGGCGTGCGCGCGGGAACGGTGCTCGTCCGGGGTGGCCTTCCCATGCTCGTCCCGCTGTTCCGGTTCCCGGACCGGTATCGGGCCGTCGTCGACGCGTGGGTGGCGCTGTTCGGCCGTGATCTGGACGCGGCGTGGCTCGTCGCCCCCGACGTTCGCGCGGCGCTCGCGCTCTCTTTCGGGGCGCTGACAGTCGCGACGCTCGTGGCGGGGTACCGGCGTCGCGGCGCCGGCGGAGGTTGGCGGCTGGACGCCGCCGAGACGGCCCTGCTGTGGGGGTACTTCCTCGTCGTGCCGCCGCTCGTCGCCGTCGGCATCTACTTCTGTGTGTGGCACTCGCTCCGGCATATCGCCCGGCTGATCGGCGTCGACGACGACGCCCGCACGGCGTTCGGGGAGCGTGGAGTGCTCGCTGCGCTCGTCCGGACGGGCATCGACGCGGCCCCGCTGACCGCCGTCTCGATTCTCCTGCTGGCGGGGGTCGCCGTCGTCGTCGGAATCGACGCCGACACGCGGATGCTGGCCGCGCTGTATCTGGTCTTCATCGCCGTGTTGACCCTGCCACACGTCGCGGTCGTGACGTGGATGGACCGGGCCGAGGGAGCGGCGCTGGGGCGGAAACAGTAAAAGGTTAACCGGCTCGGTCCACAACCGTCCGGTAATGGCCGAGGACGTCAAACCGACCCGCAAGAACCTCATGGCGATCGAGGATCGGATCGAACTCTCCGAGCGGGGGCACGACACGCTGGAACAGAAACGCGACGGCCTCATCATGGAGTTCATGGATATCCTGGATCAGGCCCAGGACATCCGCGCGGACCTAGACGAGAACTACCGGACGGCCCAGCGCAAGATCAACATGGCGCGAGCCATGGAGGGCGACGTGGCGGTCCGCGGCGCCGCCGCCGCGCTCAAGGAGCACCCCGAGATCACCACCCAGTCGAAGAACATCATGGGCGTGGTCGTCCCACAGATCGAGTCCTCGCGCGTCAGAAAGAGCCTCGATCAGCGCGGGTACGGGCTGCTCGGCTCCTCGGGTCGTATCGACGAAGCCGCCGACGCCTACGAGGAACTGCTCGAGAGCATCATCCTCGCCGCCGAGGTGGAGACGGCGATGAAGAAGATGCTGACCGAGATAGAGACCACCAAGCGCCGCGTCAACGCTCTGGAGTTCAAACTCCTTCCCGACCTCCACGAGAACAAGGAGTACATCGAACAGAAGTTGGAGGAACAGGAGCGCGAGGAGATATTCCGGCTGAAGAAGATCAAAGCGAAAAAAGAACAGGAGGAGAAAGCGGAGGCCGAAGCCGAAGCCGAGGCCGAGAACGAAGTCCTCACCGCCGACGACTGACCGGATGCCGTGTCAGGCCTGCGGCGCGTCGACCGTCGCCTTCGCCGTCCCGGTCGACCTCCGCCCCCACGCGCCCGGCACGCACGCGGCCCTCTGTTCTCGCTGTCTGCGGATCCAACCGGCGGCCGACGGGGCCGACGAGCCGTCGTTCGAGGCCGTCCATCCGGCCTTCCCGAGCGGCGAGGCGGGAGCGGCACTCGCAGTTGCCGTCGGCCTCCTCGACACCCTCGCGCTTCGCCGGGACGCCATCGATGACTGCTGCTCGTACGCGGAACGCGCGGGTGCGGACGCGCTGTTGACGCTCGACCGACTGGCTGACGCCGCCGACGCCGACGCCGACGCCGACGGCGCGATCGATCCCCACTTCGACGTCGAACGCCGCCGACACCAGTTGGCCGAGATGCTCCGCTAGTCGCCGCGACGGCCGACCGACGTGACCCCGCGCACGGAAAGCGACCCCCCAGCAGCGGCGACGCGGGCTCCCGCGAGGCCGACCAGAAGGAGATTCCCGTAGAGTCCCGGCTGGAGGAGGACGGCCGGCAGCCACTCGGGTGCGACGGTGCCGAGTTCCCGGAGCCCGTACGAGTGAAACTGGAGGAGGAGGAGGCCGACGACCGGAATCGTCGGCCGGCCGTCGGGGCGGTCGAGTTCGGCGGCGACCAAGAGGACCACCGCGGGAAGCGCGGCGACGAAGTAGTAGGCGTAGGTCAGCGGTGCGAGGAGGGGAACGGCGGCGAAGCCGAGCGCGGTCACCTCGCGGACGGCGTCTTCGGCCCGGAGGACGCCGCCGACGATAGCGAGGCTGGCGGCGATACGGAGGGCGAGCGAGTGGGACACGCCGTAGAAGGGGCGGTAGTACGGGGGGAGCCAGATCCGCGGCGAGCGGGCGGAACTCCCCTCGCTGATCCCCCACGCGAGCACGTCGAGGAAGGTGCGGTGCGTGCCGACGCCGAAGGCGAGCACCGAGACGAGTACGAGCCCGACACCGCCGGCGACGGCGCCGAGAAAGCGGTCACGATCACCGAGCAGGTGTGTCCCAGCAGGTGCGTAGGGGAGCTTGATCACGCCACAGCAGGCAGTGAGGGCGCCGCTCAGATAGCTCCGACCGCGGAGCGACGTCGACGCAGCGAACGTGAGGAGGGCGCCGAGTGCCGCCGCGGTCTGTCCGAGCTTCACCGAGAGGAGGAGGGGGTGGAACCCGACGACGAGGGGAAGGATGCCGAGTCGCTCCCACGGACGCAGCGAGATGCCGAGCGCGGTGACGAGTCGCTGGATCGCGAGCCAGCAGAGACAGACGGTGACGGCGGTCCACAGGAGGACCGCGGGCCGAAAGGGCAAGAGGAGAAACGGAGCGAAAGCGAGGAGGGCGACCGGGGGGTAGAGGTAGCTGCCGTGGTAGCCGCCGTTCTCGTTCGGGACGTAGAGCGATTCGCCGGCGGTCCAGCGCTCCATCGCGGCCGCGTAGGCGCCGAAGTCCCAGAACCCGAACCGGGAGGCGACACCCAGACCGCGGAGATACCAGTCGACGACGGGGTACGTGCCGACGGCGACCAGCGCGACCAGCGCGACGACGACGAACACGGGACGCTCGTCGCGGAGGGCGAGGAGTCGACGCAGGAGCGACATCGCGTCGTGACTGCGAGAGCGTGGCCGAAAAAGGTGGCTGATTGGTGAACGTCAGATACCCGTCGAGTACCGCAGGATGCCGGCGATGCCGCCGAAGGCGTCGTGGAGCTGTTCGCCCTTCTCGAAGTCCGTGCTGATGAACTTCGTCTCCGTGCCGCGCTGTTCCGCGATGGCCATGAGGTGTTCGATCACGTCCTCGCGCTCGTTCACCTCGGCCTCGCTCCCGTCTGAACACTCGTGGTCGGGCGTGGCGTGGCGCCGATCGATCACCTCGAACTCCTCGCCCCCGTCGCAGTCGTAGACGACCACGTCCTTGCGGAGGTCCTCGCTGATGAGCAGGCGGTCGACCGAGCCCATGACGAGGTTCCGGCGGGTCTGCTCGAAGCCGTAGGTGGCGAGGTCACCGGTGTGGAGGTTCTCGAAGAACTCCTCCATCTGCCGCTTGTCCTTCATCACCTCCTGGTCCGCGAGGACGTCCTGGGCGGCGTCGACGAGGTCGTAGAGGCCGGACTCGTCGGTGTAGGAGACGTCGAACTTTCCGACGACGTGGTCTTGGAGTTCGTGGTGCAGGTAGTCGCCGTCGAGAAATTCGTCCTTGGTGGGGGAGGGACCGCCGACGAGGATGCCGTCTAGGTCGTGGCGCTCGGGGACGAACAGGTCGTTCGCCATCTCCGCGACCTCCTGGTAGAAGTTGTCGATGGCTTCGAGACGGAGGCGGGCGAACCGCTGGGCGGATTGGCCACCCTTCCGCTGCTTGCCGGGGACGAGCGACGAGGCGCTCTTGACGGGTTCGACGCGCTTGCCTTTCAGCCAGCCGACGTTCGCCTCCCGTCGGTCGAGGACGATGAGGCCGAACAGACCCTTGTCGCTCAGCATCTCCTCCAGCGGCTCGGTGAGGAAATCGGAGTCACAGTGATAGCGGAACGACTGGATGGGGTCGGGCGGACTCTCGAGCACCTTCGTCACCATGTCGGTCTGGCCGCCGCCGGCGTCGACGGCGCCGCTGAAGATGACGATGCCGTTCTCCGGGGGGAAGGTGTCGTAGTAGCGCAGGCGGTCCTTGATGCTCGTCAGTGCGTCCTGAACGTTCGTCCGGGTCTGCTTGGACTTGATGTTGCTCGCCTCCGAGTGCTCCTGTGTGACGTGGGCGACGACGTCCGAAACCTGTTTGTCCGGCGGGATGTAGATGGTGACGAGTTGGGTGCCGGAGCCCTCGTACTCCTTCAGGTCCTCGATGACCTTCCGGAACTCGTATTTCCTCCGGTCCGAGTTCTCGTCGGCTGTCCCCGTGTTGGTCGTGTCCGACATTGCTCTCGTTGTCGGGCATAAGGCGACCGAGACGGTTAAACTACCGTCTTCGACGACGGGGCGCGGCGGCTGGACGACGGGGCGCGCCGGCGTGGGGACTCGCCGTGACGGCATGAGCGTCCGCGGGCGTTCGGAAACGCGGCGGCGTACTCCGGCCGACGACTGATCGCCACACCGGCCCCGGCGATGCGGCGACGGTCCGGTTCGTGTCGTCGGACGCGACGACGGAGGGAACGGGGAGCAGAGTTATATACTCCCCGGCGGAGGTTCTCCACGACCCATGCGTGTGTACGCGGTCGCCAGCGGAAAAGGCGGCGTCGGCAAGACCACGACGGTGGCGAACCTCGGTGCCGTCCTCGCCGCGGGCGGTCACGAGACGGTCGTCGTGGACGCCGACCTCGGGATGGGCAACCTCGCCGGCGCCCTCGGCGTCGACGTCGACGACGGCCCGACCGTCCACGACGTCCTCGCGGGTCGGACGGCGGCCGCGGCGGCGGTCCGCGAGGGACCGGTCGGACTCTCCGTCCTCCCCGCGTCGACCGCGCTCGACGACTTTCGCGCCGCCAACCCGTCGAACCTGGCGGCGCTGCTTGAGGGTCTCCCCGACGCCGAGACGGTGTTGCTCGACACCTCGGCGGGGCTGAGCCACGACAGCGTCGAACCGCTCCGGGTCGCCGACGAGGCGTTGCTGGTGTCGACGGCCGAACGGGGGGCGCTGGGCGACACGGCAAAGACCCGGGACGTGGCCGAACGACTCGACACGCCGCTCGCCGGGGCGGTGGTGACGCGAGCGACGCCGGAGACCGACACCGACGCCGTCGCCGACCGCCTCGACGTCCGGATTCGGGGAACGATCCCCGACGATCCGGCGGTGTCGGCCGCGGCCGCGGCCGGCGAACCGCTCGTCGTCGCCGCCCCCGACGCGGCGTCGACCGACGCGTATCGGCGACTGGCAGCCGACCTCTCCGGCGACGCGGCGCTCGCGCCGGACGACGCCGGAACCGACGACGGCGACGCGTCGGCGGAGGGCGAACGAGTCGGGTTCCTCCGCTGGCTCCTGCGGTGAACGGGAAGTTCTTTGGGGCCTGCCCGTCGACGGACGAACATGGACGAGTCGAACGCGGTTCCGCTCTGGTGGATACTGGTGTTTCTGGTGCTGGCCCTCGGAATCGGGGCGTACACGGTGTCGGCGGTCGGCGGCTCGCTGATCGCCGGGACCGCTCTCCCGGCGTAGAGCAACGGCGTCTCGCCGACCGCCAGCGTCGGTAGCCGTCCCAACCGCCGCTCACGACTATAACGATTCTGGTACGCATACCGTATTCGGTATGCTTATACGAGACGAACCGTAACCACGCCCATGGCAGAGAGCGCAGCGGCGTCGGCGGTCGGTCCCGTCGAACTCGCCGCCCTGAAGCGCGTCGCGCTGGACGGCGGCCTCGACGACCGGGCGAAGCTGTCCTGTTCGGGTCTCGGCGAGCGCCTCGGTGCGTCGGCACAGACGGCCTCCCGACGGCTCCAGCGCCTCGACGACGCGGGATTCGTCGACCGGGAGGTGTCGGCCGACGGCCAGCGCGTCGCCGTCACCGACACGGGCGTCGCCCGACTCCGACGCGAGTACGCCGACTATCGCCGGCTGTTCGAGGCCGACGCGACCCTGTCGCTCGACGGCACGGTAACAAGCGGCATGGGTGAAGGCAAACATTACATCTCGCTGTCGGGCTACATGGAGCAGTTTCGCGAGCGCCTCAGCTACGAGCCGTTTCCCGGGACGCTCAACGTCGAACTCACGGCGGAGAGCGTCCGCGCACGCGGCGAACTGTCGGCTCTGGCCGGCGAAGCCACCTCAATCGACGGTTGGGAGGACGGCGACCGAACCTTCGGCCCGGCGACGTGTTACGCGGCGTACGTCGAGAGCGACGCCGGCAGCTACGACGGCACCCACGTCATCGTCCCCGAGCGGACTCACCACGACGCCACGCAACTGGAACTCATCGCACCGGTGAAGCTCCGGGACGAACTCGCACTCGACGACGGTGACGGGGTGACCGTCCACTTGGGGGAGGCGTGATGCGGGGGGAACCGACAGGCACGCTCGACCGGGTAGTCGCCGCCTTCCGGGCCGGAGAACCGGTGCTCGTCCACGACGCCGACGACCGGGAAGGCGAGACCGACCTCCTCTACCCCGCGAGCGCCGTGACGCCAGCCACCGTCGCGCGGATGCGCAACGACGGCGGAGGACTCGTCTTCGTCGCGCTAACCGCCCCGGTCGCCGACCGATTCGACCTCCCCTTCCTCCACGAGTCGATCGATCACCCGGCGAACGACCACAGCGACCTCGGTTACGACGCCCGCCCCTCCTTTTCGCTGACGGTGAACCATCGCGACGGCTTCACCGGGGTCACCGACGACGACCGGGCGCTTACTATCCGCCGTCTGGGCGAGGCAAGCGGCGACGAGAGCTACGGCGTCGACGCCTTCGCCGACGAGTTCCGGACGCCCGGGCACGTCCACCTCCTCCGGGGGGCACCCGGCCTGCTCGCCGAGCGCCGCGGCCACACCGAACTCGGCCTGGCGCTGGCGGCGGCCGCCGGCGTCGCACCCGCCATCGCCGGCTGTGAGATGCTCGACGACGAGACGGGCGGGGCGCTCTCGACGGCCGACGCACGGGCGTACGCGCATCGACACGGCCTGCCGTTCGTCGAGGGGACAGCGGTTGTCCAAGCACTGGAGTGACCGGCACCCGTCGGAATCCAGCGCCGACTGTCGCTTCAACTCCACAAGGGTCCATCTGAAACTACTGGGCGACGACAGGAGGAGGTTCCCCGCCTGACCCAGGCTTCAACCCCACAAGGGTCCATCTGAAACGTTTTGTCGGTCATATCTGTACCAAAGCCACAGCGGCTTCAACCCCACAAGGGTCCATCTGAAACATCCAAAGCTGGCGACGGGGGAGTCGCCCCTACGCGACGCTTCAACCCCACAAGGGTCCATCTGAAACTCGAACGGCCTCACGATCACGCTCACCGACGACCTGCTTCAACCCCACAAGGGTCCATCTGAAACACCGACGCCGGGACGATGCTCCGCGTGCATCACGGGCTTCAACCCCACAAGGGTCCATCTGAAACCATCCAGCCATGCGGCCGGCGCTGACGGAAATGGACGCTTCAACCCCACAAGGGTCCATCTGAAACTACCGATCGAGGCGATTTTCGAGGACTACGACTCATGCTTCAACCCCACAAGGGTCCATCTGAAACCGCCGTCCAGGTCCGGCGAGTCGTTGCGCTCGACGCTTCAACCCCACAAGGGTCCATCTGAAACTGCGCGAAGCCGTCGACGCCCTTCCCGACGACATGACGCTTCAACCCCACAAGGGTCCATCTGAAACACCGCCGTCGCCTCCCACGTCGACCTCGACGATCTCGCTTCAACCCCACAAGGGTCCATCTGAAACGATGGCCGAATCACCGGCCTCACACACCAACACGTCCGTTCTCACTTTACGTTTTCCGTGGACTGCCGATTCACCCGCACACCCCGGGGGGTCGACGGAAATCCACGTAAGCAGAGGGTGGACGCGAACGGTACCCCGCACGGAAACTGTTAAGAGCGGATTGGGCCAACAGGGAGATAACTCATGTCGCTCGATACGATGACTTCTACCGACGCGACTCGGACGGGAAGCGCACACCTCGACCAGGAGGGTGCGTGAGATGGGATTCGAGGAGATGCGCGATGCCGGCGACGTCGACACCATCTGGCTCGACGGCGAGTTCGTCGACTGGGACGACGCCCAGATTCACGTCCTCACCCACGGCCTCCACTACGGGACGGGGGTCTTCGAGGGCGTCCGCTGTTACGACACCGAACGAGGGCCGGCCATCTTCCGCTGGGACGAACACCTCGATCGCTTTTACGCATCCGGGAAGCCGTACAACCTCGACATCCCCTTCGACCGCGAGGAACTGACCGCGGCGACGAAAGAGCTCATCCGCCGCCAGGATCTGGAGTCGTGTTACATCCGCCCCATCGCCTACTACGGCTACGACATGCTCGGTCTGAATCCCGAGAGCTGTCCGGAGCAGGTCGCCATCGCCGTCTGGCCGTGGGGTGCGTATCTCGGTGAGGACGCGTTAGAGGAGGGTGTCGAGGTCACGGTCGCCTCCTGGCAGAAGTACTCCTCCTCGCAGATTCCGACCAACGCCAAGACGACGGGGCCGTACGTCAACAGCGTGCTGGCGAGTCTGGAGGCGAAACGGGAGGGCTACGTCGAGGCGCTCCTCCTCAATCAGGAGGGGAACGTCGCCGAGGGGCCGGGTGAGAACCTGTTTCTCGTCCGCGACGGCGAAATCTACACGCCCGGCCTCGCGGAGGGCATTCTCGACGGCATCACCCGCAACACGGTCATCACGCTCGCGCGCGATTTGGGCTACACCGTCCACGACGACGCGACGATCAGCCGGGGCGAACTCAACACCGCCGACGAACTGTTCTTCTCCGGCACCGCCGCAGAGGTGACGCCGATCCGCAAGGTCGACAACGTCGTCGTCGGCGAGGGGACGCGCGGACCGGTCACGGAGGACATCCAAGAGAGCTTCTTCGATCTGGTCGAGCGCCGCACCGACGACTACGCCGAGTGGTTCGAGTACGTCGAGGCATAACTCGCGTCGGCCGGCCCGCAGGGCGGTGGGCCGTCCTGCCGATCAGTCGGTCGGCGTCTCGCCGCTCCCGTCGCCCGCCACCTCGTCGACGTCCTCCACCGCAATATCTATCGCGCGTTCGTCCTCGGCGAACCCGGCGCTGAGGATGCGCGTCAGCGCCTCCTCGACGCTCTCGCCGGTCTCCTCGATGCTGTCGGGATCGACCTCGATGACGAACCCCGTCGTGATGTTCGGCGCGGTGGGCATGAACAGCACCTCGTCGCCGTCGGCCGTCCGCTGGCCCGTCTTGAACGCGGTCATGTGGATGCCGGGCCACGTCTCCAGGCGAACCGGCTTCTGGAGGTCTTCGGTGCCGGTGAGCGCCGTCTCCACCGCGAGCTTCGAGGCGTTGTAGAGGACGCGGATGAGCGGAACGCGGTTCATCGCGGCGTCAAGCCCCGCCTCGAACAGCCGGCCGACCGTCGTCCGCATCAGGTAGCCCACCGACAGCACCAGCATGGCGAAGACCACGAGCGCCACCGGAACACCGTAGTAAGGCGGGAGCGTGTTGACGATGGGGAGCTCCGCTACTCGCGAGTAAAACCAGTTGAGGACGATCAGGATGACGAGGACCGGGACGAGAACGACCAGTCCGCTGGCCACGTCGCGTCTCCACGAGGACATTACCGGCTAGTGTTCGGGAGGGGTCTTCAGCGTGTTCCACCGCCGGGAACGGATCCCCTCGATTAACATCCCCCGGCGACCTACTCGACCCATGATCGGTTCGCTCGTCGCCGGTGCGCTCTGGGCGATGCTGCCGGCGTACGTCCCGAACAACGCCGCCGTTCTCGCGGGTGGCGGCCGACCAATCGACGGCGGCCGAACCCTCGACGACCGCCGCCTGCTCGGCGACGGCAAGACGTGGCGGGGGACGGCTGTGGGCACGGTCGTCGGGGTTGCCCTCGCAGTCGCACTGAACGCCGCACAGCCGGTCGTCTCCGCCGCGCTGGGTGCCGACCTCCCGACCTTCCCGCTCCGCGCGGCCGTCGGCCTCGCGCTCGGGGCGATGCTTGGCGACATCGGGGCCTCGTTCCTGAAGCGCCGCCTCGGCCGGCAGCGGGGCGCCGCCGTCCCCGGTCTCGATCAACTCGACTTCGTCGTCGGGGCGCTCGCGCTCGCGGCGCTGTTCGCGCCGGCATGGACCGTCGCGACGTTCTCGCCCGCCCGCCTCGCCGTCGTCGTCGTCGCCACGCCGCTTTTGCATCTGACGACGAACGCGGGGGCGTACCTGCTGGGGCTGAAGGCGGAGCCGTGGTGAAGGGGTCGGTAACGGCCGTTTTCCGCCGAGCAGCCGGGACGAACCGCCCCGTTTATGTCGGTTCGTGGCCCCGAACTCCCCAATGACGAACCAGCAACTCATCGACGCGCTCCGGGACGCGGACGCCGTGAAGTTCGGCGAGTTCGAACTCTCCCACGGCGGGACGAGCGACTACTACGTCGACAAGTACCTCTTCGAGACCGATCCGCGCTGTCTCTCCCTGATCGCCGCGGCCTTCGCCGACCGCCTCGACGACGAGAAACTCGCCGGCGTCGCGCTCGGAGCCGTTCCGCTCGTCGCCGTGACCAGCGCCGAGACCGGCCGTCCGTACGTCATCGCACGCAAGCAGGCCAAAGAGTACGGGACGGGCAATCGGATCGAGGGCCGTCTCGACGAGGGCGAGCGCGTGGTCGTCCTCGAGGACATCGCCACGACGGGCCAGAGCGCACTCGACGCCGTGGCGGCGCTTCGCGAGGCGGGTGCCGTCGTCGACCGCGTGCTCGTCGTCGTCGACCGCGGAGAGGGGGCGAGCGAACTTCTCGCGGAGCACGGCGTCGAACTCGATGCGCTGCTCACCGCCGACGATCTGTTGGCCGACGAGTAACGAACGGGCATCGCCTCCGTGATGGCCGCTCAACGCTCACATCGACGGCCCGGCGCGCGTGATCGCGAAGGTGGTGAGGCCGTGGCGCTCGGCGCGGGATCGCTCCCCGCCCACGACGCGCCCGACGAGCGCCGAGAGGTCGTCGACGTCCGCCGTCCGGGCGTTCACGTCGATATCCCCCTCCAGCGCGGCGTACGTCTCTCGGTCGGCGGTCACCTTGCAGACGGGGACGATCGGGTGGCCGGTGGGGATCCCGTCGCCGGTCGCATGGAGGATGACGTCCGCGCCCGCGGCCGCGAGGGCGGTAGACGCCTCCGCGAACTCCGTCGGCGCGTCGACGAGCGCGACGCCCGACTCGTGGGTCGCCGAGGAACCGTAGGGGAGAACGTCTCGAATCGGACGGCCACCCCAGAGGCGCGCGAGGTCGTCGAACGACCGATCGGCCGCCCGGCGCACGGCCCCGACCGTCCGCGCTGGCGACGATTCGACCACCTCGGCGTAGCTGTCGGCCACGCCGTCGTCCATCGTCGCTCGCACCGCGTCGCCGTGTGGACGCAGGCGCTCCGTCCCGGCGACGACGACCCGGCCACCCGCCGAGGCGACGCGGTCGACGACGCCGCCGATCAGTGGGTCGGCCCGGTCGACCGTGGATCCCTGGAGGTCGCTGCTCGTGACGCCAACCGTGAGGTCGCCGAGATCGGCCGTCGCCGTCCGGGACGCACGCTCCGAGAGGTCGCGGACGGCCCCGATGCCGCGCTCGACCGCCTCGTCGGACCCGCCGACTCCCTGGATCGAGAGTTCACGAACGGGCACGCCGCGCTCGGCGAGGGTCCCGGCGAGGCGGTCGCTCTGAACCCCTTCGCAGCCGAGACCGACGACGACGGCGCCGGCGACGTTGGGGTTCGTCGCGACACCCACCAGAGTACGCTCGGTCTGTGCCTCGTCTTCGCCGAGTTGGGCGCAGCCGTGGTCGTGTCCGGCGCTCACTGCGCCCGGAACCGCGTCCGCGATGCGGTCGGCGACCAGCCGCGAGCAGATCACCGACGGGAGCACCAGCAACCGATTCCGGGCACCGATCCGACCGTCGCCGCGCGCGTAAGCCGCGGCGGGCCACGGGTCGTTCGTGGCGGCGTCCCGGTCGGCGTTCGCGTCCGCCTCCGCCTGCGCCTCCGACGCCGCATCGGCCTCCGTCGGCGACGGGGCCGTCACGCTCGCTCACCCCCCGAGACGTCCAGATCCCCACGCCCGCGGGTGCTCTCGCAGTTGTGCGTGTGTACCCACTCGCCAGGATCGATGGCGACGGTGGCGCGCCCGATCACCTCGCCGTACTTCCGTACCACGCCGCCGGCGTCGATCCGGCGGAGCGCGACCTTGTGCCCGAAGGGAACGGCCTCCGGGAGTTCGATGCCCTCGTCGACCGGTGTCCCGTCCGCCGCGGGAACCGTCTCGCCCGCCGCCAGATCGTCGAGCGCCGTCGCCACGGCGTCCCCGGGATCCATCACCAGCACGTCGCCGACGACCGTTCCCTTCACGGGCGCTCACCCCCCGTCGTCGTGGCCCGGGCTTGGAGTTCGTTGATCGCGAACTCCGCCAGGCCGCGGCGCTCGGCCTCCGTCCGCCGGCCGTCGGCGACGTCGAGGACGGTCCGGTAGATGCGCTCGCCGACCGACGAGGGCGACTCCCCCTCCACGACCGTGCTCGCGTTCACGTCGATGTTGTTCGCCATCCGCGCCCACGTCTTCGGGTTGCCGGTGACCTTGATCACGGGTGCGATGGGGTTGCCAGTCGTGCTCCCGCGACCGGTGGTGAAGGCGACGATCTGGGCACCGCCGGCGACCTTGCCGACGACGCTCTCCACGTCGTAGCCGGGGGTGTCCATGAGGACGAGACCGCCCCCCGCCGGGAGCGGTTCGGCGTAGTCGACCATCCCGCGAATCGGCGACGTGCCGCCCTTGGCGATGGCGCCGAGGCTCTTCTCCTCGATGGTGGTCAGCCCGCCCTCCTGGTTGCCGGGGGTGGGCTGGGCGCCACGGAGGTCGACGCCCATCCGCCGCGCCATGTCCTCGCGTTCCTCGACGCGGTCGAGCAGACGCTCGCGGGTCTCGGCGTCGACACAGCGGTCGGCGAGGATATGCTCGGCGCCGATGAACTCCGGCGTCTCGCTGAAGCAGGCGGTGCCGCCGGCGTCGACGAGGCGGTCACAGGCTGCGCCGACGGCGGGGTTGGCCGCGATGCCGCTGGTGGCGTCGCTGCCGCCACACTCCACGCCGAAGATCAGTTCCGACGCGTCGGCGGGTTCGCGTCGCGCCCCGTCGGCGTCGGCACGGAGCGACCGGGCCAGATCGACACCGTGATCGATGGCCGCGGCCGTCCCGCCGACCTCGCGGATGCGGAGCGTCTCGACCGGCCGCCCTGCGTCCGCGACGGCGTCGGCCACGTCGTCGGCGCCGAGGGCCTCGGTGCCGAGTGCGACGACCAGCGCCGCGCCGACGTTCGGGTTGCGCCCGATCCCGCGGAGGACGCGACGGGTCTGTGTCCGTGCCGGCTCCGGCTGGTTCGCCCCCATGCCGTGTGGCGTGGCGGCGACGCCATCGCCCGCGTCGGCGGCGATCCGTTCGGCGAGGCTGCTCGCCGTCACCGAGACGGGAAGCACCGCGACGCGGTTCCTGACGCCGACCGTCCCGTCCGGTCGGCGATAGCCTTCGAAGTCGTCCATGGACTGGCCACGCGCGGCGGAACGAAAGATGTTGGCCTCGACCCGTAGCTTCAACTGTCCGCCGGCCACGGTGAAGGTATGCACGTCCCAACGCGGACGCTCCCGAGCGGCGACGAACTGCCGCGACTCGGCTTCGGCACCTGGAACCTGGAGGGAGACGTCGCCGAGAGGGCGGTCCGTGCGGCCCTCGATGCGGGCTACACCCACGTCGACACCGCCGAGGGCTACCACAACGAGGCCGCAATCGGCGCGGCGCTGGCCGACTACGACCGCGACGATTACTTTCTCACCTCGAAGGTCCTCCCGAGCAACCTCGGCTACGAGTCCGTGATCGACGCCTGCGAGGCGTCACTCGACCGACTCGGCGTCGACTATCTCGACTGCTATCTGATCCACTGGCCGAACCCCGCTGTCTCGGTACGGGAGACGCTCGCGGCCATGGGGACGCTCCACGACCGCGGGCTGGTCCGAAACGTCGGTGTCTCGAACTTCAGCGCCTACCAACTCGGCTGTGCCCAGCACGTCACGAACGTGCCCATCGCCATCAACCAAATCGAGTTCCATCCCTGGTTTCAGCGGTCCACACTCGTCGACTACTGTCGCGAGACGGACGTAGCCGTCGAGGCGGCGGCCCCGCTGGCGCGGGGCGAGGTGTTGGACGACGACGTGGTGCAGGAACTCGCTGAGACGTACGATCGCCCGGCGGCGGCCGTCGTGTTGAAGTGGGCACTCGAGCGCGGGATCACGGTGATTCCGAAGTCGTCGGATCCGGAGCATATCCGCGCGAACGCCGCGCTGTTCGACTGGGAGATAGACGAGGCGGATCTGGCTCGCCTCGACGACCGCAACCGCGACAGTCCCGTCTACGACATGCCGACGCGCGACTGGGGCAAGGACGTGTACGGCATCGCGGAGTGAGACCGGTGGGTCGTTCCGGACCTCCGCCGGCGACCAACGCGCTACAGCAGGTCCTCGTCGCACTCGGCGCAGACGGCCATGTCGTTGACCGAGCGGGTCGCGGGGTTCTCGTCACAGATTTCACAAGCCGCGATCCTCGCGGTCGGGCTGGCGTCGCCACCCTCGGCGTCGCCCGGTTCCGCCATCGCCTCGTGGGGGAGCGTCGGCCCTCGAATCCGAGTGAAATAGAGGACGAGCGCCAAGAGCGCGAGCGAGCCCACGAGAAAGCCGAACCCGAAGCCCAGGTCGAGAGCCATCGGTCACGGTACGTACTCGACGCTCCTTAGCGTTTCCCACGCCGACGGCCCGCGGCTCCGACCGATCGTGGCGGGGTCAGCCCTCGGGGATGCCCCACGCGATTCGATCCCACAGCCGTTCGTATCCGTAGTACGTCCCCGTCTTGACGAGGTTGGCGACGAGGCCGATGCTGGCCGCGTCGGCGAGGTCGCCAACGACGACCCACGCCACGGCGACGGTGATCACGACCATCAACAGCCGGTAGCCGGCCGTCTTGGCGAGCGCCCGGACGCGTGATTGGTGTGGCGACCGAGCCGTGACGTTCGGAGCCATGGCTCGCGGTACGGAGGCCACGCATCTAAATGTAACCCTAGACGACTACGTTATACTCCTTTTGAAACCTAAAGTGGTTATCTCACCGCCGAAACAGCGCCGCGGGCTACGAGACGTGTCGGGGGCAGCTCACTCGAGGTCCGGCCGCGAGAGCTTCGTGTACTTCTGGGTCATGAACTCGAGGACGGTCGGCGTACCGTTCTCGACTTGCTCGATCCCGCGCTCGATCGCCGGCCCGACCTCGTCGGGGTCCTCGATCCGTTCGCCGTAGCCGCCGAGCGCCTCGGCCACCTCGGCGTAGTTGCCGAAGAAGGGCGTGTCGTAGGAGGCCATCTCGCGGTTGTTCAGGTAGATGGTGAGGATCGGGATGTCCTCGCGGGTCGCCGTCTCGAAATCCATGCCGGTCATCCCGACCGCGCCGTCGCCCCAGACGTGCAGACAGAGCTTCTCGGGGTGGGCGAGCTTCGCGCCCATCGCGAGGCCGAGGCCGTACCCCAGTTGCGTGGTCTTCCCCCAGCCCATATAGGAGAGGGGTTCGGTCACCTCGAAGAACGGCGCCATGAAGTCCCGCGGGTTGCCGGCGTCCGCGGTGGCGATGCAGTTGTCTTTGTCGACGATGTCGTCGAGTTCGCTGACGACGCGGTAGGGGTTGATCGGCGTCGAGTCGTCGGTGAGGTCGTCCTCCCAGTCGGCGAGCCACTCCTCGCGGACGGACTCGATCTCCGAGACGACGTCGTCGTACCGGCCGCGGTCGTCGTCGACGCGGTCCTCGATCTCGTCGACGAGGGCGGCGAGGGTGAGCTTCGCGTCGCCGATCACGGCGATCTGGGATTTGACGTCCTTGTCGACGTCACCCGGATCGTTCGTCGAGTGGATGATCGTGTTGTCCTCCTCGGGCGGCGTGATGCCGTAGGCGGTTTTGGTGAAGCTACAGCCGATACCGAACAGCACGTCGGCCTCGTGGAGGAAGTGGTTGAGCTGCCGGGGTTCGCTCTTCGAACCCGCGCCGAGCGAGAGGGGATGGTCCTCGGGGAAGGCGCTCTTGCCGTTCAGGCTGGTGGCCACGGGCGCCTCCAAAAGCTCCGCGAGCTCCTGCAGTTCGTCCCAGCCCTTCGCGTAGTGGACGCCCTGCCCGGCGTAGATCACGGGCACGTCGGCGTCGACGAGCGCGTCGGCCGCCTCGCTCACCGCGTCCGGGTCCGGGGCCGTCCGCGTCGACGACGTCGGCTCGTAGTCGATGTCGCCGACCTCCTCGGGGAAGACGTCGACGGGAATCTCGACCAGGCTGGGACGCTGGCGGCCGTTCCGGGCCGCCTGGAACGCACGTCGGATCGTCTCCTCGACCGCTTCGGGGTCGGTCAGTTGTTCGGTCGTCTTGGTGACCGACTGGTAGGTGATAAGCGAACTGAACTTGGGATCGGTGTTCGTCTTCGCGCGCGAGTAGCCCGCAGGGAGAGCGACGAAGGGGGCGGACTCGGCGTAGGACTGTGCGACCCCGCCGATGGAGTTCTCCGTCCCGGGCCCGTGCTGGCAGGCGAACGCCTCCACCTGATCGCCCGAGGTGACGCGCGCGATGCCGTCGAGCATGTGCGCCGCGGTCCGCTCCTGTCGGGTGACGATCGATCGGATGCCCGCCTCCTCGGCCGCGTCGTCGTCGAACAGGGGATTGCTCGGGAACCCAATCACGTGTTCGACACCTTCCTCAGCCAATATGTCGGCGATGGCTTCTGTTACGTTCATCGTAACGAGGTACATGACCCCCCGGGTTGTAAAGTTAATTTTTATTAAAGATAAGGACAGATACCTAACCGTTGCTCGTCATCTGTCGAAAAGTTGAATAGCCCGAGTCGGGACGTTGGACGTATGTCCGACAGGCCCCAGCTCGAACGGCTCTGTGTCCACGAGACGGTCGACGAGAAGATTCCGATCGAGGCGTTCGCCGACGCGTTCTCGGATCTGGACGTGCCGGTCGAGATCGTCGGCGACGACGAGGAGTTCGACCGGACGGACGCGGTGGCCTCGTTCCGTCCCCGGGAGGCGTTCCTCGACGCGGGCTGGACACACTGCATCCGCGCGGGCTACGACGAGTTCGACACCGACGCCCACGAGGCGGCCGGCGTCCCTCTCACCAACAGCACGGGCATCCACGACACGACCGTCGGCGAACTCGCCATCGGCTACATGGTGTCGCTGGCGCGGATGCTCCACATCTACCGCGACCATCAAAACGAGAACGACTGGCTCGCCGAACCCGAGTACGAGCGCCCCTTCACCGTCGAGAACGAGCGGGTGTGTGTCGTCGGCCTCGGCACGCTCGGCCAAGGCGTCGCCGAGCGTGCCGACGCCCTCGGGATGGAAGTCGTCGGCGTCCGCCGCTCCGAGGAGCCCGTCCCTGGCGTCTCCGAACTCTACCACCCCGACGACCTCCACGAGGCCATCGACGGCGCGCGCTTCGTCGTCGTTGCCGTCCCCCACACCCCCGAGACCGAGGGGATGATCTCGACGGCCGAGTTCGACCTCATGCGCGAGGACGCCTACCTGATCAACATCGCTCGCGGCCCCATCGTCGACGAGGACGCCCTGATCGACGCCCTCGATGACGGGGCGATCGCGGGTGCCGGGCTCGACGTCTTCGAGACCGAACCGCTCCCCGAGGACAACCCGCTCTGGGACTTCGAGGAGGTCATCATCTCGCCACACCGCGGCTCCGCGACGAACCGCTACCACCTCGACATCGCCGAACTGGTAAAAGAGATCTTCCACCAGTACCAGGCCGGCGAGACGCTGCGCAACCGGGTCGCCTAGAGGCCGAGCGGGCCGTCGCATTCGATCCCGCTGGGGCGACAGCCGTGACACCTCGGGACCGCCCGGAGCGTGTCCGCCCCCGTGTTTCGGCTCCGTGGGACGGTCCGGCTCTCGACCCCGACCCACAATCTACTAACCGCCCCCGCCGTTACGTCGGCCGATGGCTGGCCGACCGTTCGACGCCGTTGCCGGCCTGTTGGACCGCGCCGGCGTCATCGGTCCCTCGCGCTTCCGCGAGACCCTCGACCTCTCCTGGCCCCGGATCGTCACCGGCCTCGCGATCATGTCGAAAGCCACCGTGGACCTCGCGATGGTCGGGTGGGACGTGGGCACCGCGGCCGTCGCCGGCCTCGCCTTCGCCAACGCCTACTGGCAGGTCGGGAAGTTCCTCGGCATCGGCCTCGCGGGCGGGACGGTCGCGCTCGTTTCGCAGGCCTACGGCGCCGACGACCGCGACCGCGCGAGCGCCGCCGTCGCCGTCTCCCTCGTCGTCGCGCTCCTGATCGCGGCGCCGATCGCTCTCGCGTACGCCCGCGCCGCGCCTGCCCTCGTCGCCGTTCTCGGCTCCGACTCGCTCACCCTCGGCCACGCTGCGACCTACCTCGCCCTGGTCGCGCCCGCCCTCCTGTTCGAGTTTCCGAACCTGATCGCCAGTCGAACCTACGCCGGCGTCGGCGACACCGTGACGCCCATGTTCGTCCGCGCGGGCGGCGCCCTCTGTAACATCCTCTTCTCGGCGATCCTGATCTTCGGCGTCGGTCTCGGCGTCGCCGGCGCCGCGATTGGCACCTCGCTCGCGACGGGCGCCGCCGCCCTCGTCTTCGGGTGGGGGCTCGCCGGGCGCTCGTACGCCGGCCGTGGCGCGTGTCCGGTCGCTATCAGCCGCGACACCCTCCGTTTCGACGACTTCGCCCCACTCACTCGGCGGGTCCTGACGGTCGCCGCGCCGCTCATGGCCCGCCGCACCGCGGAGATGCTCGTCGCCTTTCCGCTGGTCGCCATCGCCGCCACCTTCGGCCCCGCGGTCGTCGCCGCCTACGAGGTGGCCCGCCGTGTCCGCACCGTGGTCGACAGCTTCTCGTGGGGCTTCTCCATCGCCGCGAGCACGCTCGTCGGCCAGCGCTGGCCATCGTCCGCCTCTCGGTGACGGTGTACGTCGTCGCCGCCGCGGCCGTCCTCGCGCTCTCGCCGTGGATCGCCGGCGCCTTCGTCGACGATCCTGCCGCCGTCGGCGTGGCGACGCCCTTCGTCGCCGCGGCCGCCGTCAGCGTCCTCTTTCTCGGTGTCGACGGCTCCGCGACCGGCACCCTCCGCGGGGCGGGCGACACGCGATACCCCTTCGTCACCTCCCTGCTGGGCCGCTACGGCTGTGCGCTTCCCGTCGCCGCTCTCGGCCTCGTCACGCCCCTCGGCGCGACGGCGCTGCTCGTCGCGATGGTTGCCGAAACCGTCGTCCCAGCCGTGCTGAACGTGCGCCGTGTGCGCTCGAATCGCTGGAAGGCCGCCGGGCGGAGACGGGCCGCGACGGGAGACTAGTCGTCCGCCGGAACGAGCACCCGAGGACGCCGACGTCCCGTGATGTTTTACCCCTCTAGCCGTAGCGTGGGTATGACCTCGATCGGAGTCGTGGGCGCCGGGGCGGCGGCGGCCGCGGCCTGTTATGTCCTCGATGGTGCCGTTCCCGACGCCTCGATCACCGTCCTGGAGAAGTCCGGCGGCCTCTGTGGGCGGGCGGCGACGCGCCGCCGCGGCGGCGTGACCTACGACTACGGCGCCAACTACGTCAAATCGGACGACGAGCGCGTCGTCGACCTGCTGCATCGGTTCGACGATGGACTCGTCGAGGTCGAAGGCGGCGTCGACGTCTTCGATCGGACGGGAACGGTAAGCGACGGCCGGGACACCGAAGAGCGGAAGTTCACCTACGAGACGGGAGTGACCCGTCTCGCCAAACACCTGTTCGGTGCGACGGACGCGGCCGTCCACCGCCGGACGCGCGTCGAGCGACTCGTCCGGATCGACGACGGCGACGGTACCGCGTGGGCGCTCGTCGACGGCGGCGGCGACCGCTGGGGACCGTTCGACGCCCTCCTGCTCAACCCGCCGGCGCCCCAGACGGCCGCGCTGTTGGAGACGGCCGAGTGGGACGCAGACGGCCGTGCGGCGCTCCTGTCGGCCGTCCGCGACGTCGACTACCGGACGGTCTGGACTGCGGTCCTTGGCTACCCCTTCGAACTCGACGTGCCGTACTACGCGCTGGTGAACACGGACAAGGAACACGCCGTCGGGTGGATCTCCCGCGAGGAGTGCAAGCCGGGACACGTCCCCGACGGCGAGTCCGTGCTGGTGGTGCAGGCGAATCACGAGTGGTCGGTCGACCGCTACGACGCCGCCGCCGAGCGAAACGTGGCCGCTCTCGCCACCCACGCCGCGGACGTCGTCGGCGACGACCGGCTGACCGAGCCCACGTGGACGGATCACCAGGGGTGGCGCTACGCCCTCCCGGAGTCGGGGGTCCGGACCGGCGCTCTCGGCGCCGCGGAGAACGCCGGTCTCTACCCCGTCGGCGACTGGGTCGCCGGCGAGGCACGCGTCCACGCCGCCGTCCGGAACGGCCTCGACACCGGCGAGCGGATCGCGTACGACCTCTGAGACGCTCGCACACCGAATCACGGTCGCCGGCGGTGGGCGATATCGCCCGTTCCGCGACGCTCGTCGGCGGGGTCACGCCCCGTCGGCGGTGTCGCCGAGCCCGATTCGCAGGAACGCGGGCAGCGTCACCGCCGCGAGTCCGAGTTCGAGGCCGCCGACGAGCAGAAACGCCGTCCGGTAGCCGTAGGCGTCGGCCGCGACTCCGCCGACGAGGATGCCGGTGAGGAAGCCGAGACTGCCGGCGATGTTGAATCCCGCCATGGCGACGCCCCGCTCCGTCGACGCCGCGAGGTCGGTCACGAGCGCCAGCGTCGCCGGCGCCATCAGGGCGCCGAGAACACCCACGAGCACCATCCCCGCCTGCGCGGTTCGGAGGCCCGTCACGGAACCGACGAGGATCACCGCGCCGCCGTACAGCGCCGAACCGGCGACGATGGGGAGCGTCCGCCCGATCCAGTCCGAGACGACGCCGAAGGGGTACTGCAGGAGGGCGAAGGGGGCGAAAAACAGTGCGAGCGTCAGACCGGTCTCGCCGGGGCTCAGGTCGAAGACGGTCCGGAAGTAGAGCGTCCCCACGAGCGAAAAGAAGCCGGCGGTCAGCCGGTCGACGAATCCGAACGCGTAGGGGAGCGCGAGCGCCGGCGTTCGGCGGAGGCCGGCGAGTGGCGACCGGCGCGCCCCGTCCCCGTCCGCCGGCGCCCGGTCGACGGCGAACGGGACGGTCGCGGCCACACAGAGGAGCGTCCCGCTCGCGGCGTACAGCGGCACGACGGGACCGAGTTCGTAGAGCAGGCCCCCCAGCGGGGCGCCAGTCGCCGTCCCGAGGCCGATGGCGATACCCGTCGCACCCATGTTGCGGCCGTGCGAGCCGTCCAGATCCATGAGCATCGTCATCGACAGCGAGAACGCGCCGACCGTCGCCGCGCCCTGGAAGACACGGAGGACGAGGGCGACGGCGAACGATCCGGTCACGGCCGGGACGACGGCGAGCAGCGCGTAGCCGACGGCACCGAGGAGGGCACCCGCGGCGACGAAGGGGACGCGCCGACCGGCCGCGTCACTCGCCACCCCCCACGGCACGGCGAAGACGACGAAGGCCGCGAACTCGGCGGTCAGAAACCACATGCTCGCGCCGAGCGCCGTGTCGGCGCCGAGCGCCGCGACGAGCGTGTCGATACCGGGATAGAGCAACACCTGCGCCAGCAACACGGCGTAGACGACGGCGGCGAGTGCGACGCGGCTCCGGGTCCGGGACACCATCCGCCCGTACAGACGGCGGCGTCTACTGTCTTTCGAGTCCGGACGAACTCTAGACGGAGTTCGGATGGACCTTGAGAAACGCCTTACCCGCCGGATCGCCTCGGACCAGTCATGGCTCGACACAGTCTCGGCGCCCGACTCGGCCGGGTGACGGTCGCCGTCGCCGCCGGCGTCGCCGCCGTCGCCGGCTCCTACGCCGCCGTGGGCGGCTCGCCGGCGTTCGTGGCGGCGCCCGTCGCCAACGCGACGGTCACGCTCGCCCCGGCCGCGCTCGTCACGTTCGCGATCACCGCTCTCGGTGACCTGGGCAGCCGGCTGGCGTACTGGACCGGACTGGCCGCCACCGCCGCCGTCGTCGGCGGCGTGTTCGCGGCTGCTCGGACGGTCGCCGGTCGCCGAGCCCAGTCCCGGCCTCTCGCCGTTCCCGTCGCCGGCGTCGCCGCTGTCGGCCTCGTCGCCGCCGCGCTCTCCGGATCGCTCGCCTCGACCGTCGGTGCGACGGCCGGTGTGGCACTGCTCTCGGCCGTCGCCGCCCTCGGCGACGGCGGGACCCACGCGCGGGCGACGGACGGCTCGCGGCGGGCGGTTCTCTCCGGCGCCGTCGCCGTCGCGGGGAGCGTCCTCGTCTTCGGCTGGCGGCGAGCGTTCGCGGCCACCGACGGCGACGGCGGCGGCGACGGCGACGACCGGGAGCCGCTCCCCGACGACGTGGCCGACCGCCTCGCCGCCGCCGAGGCGAAATCCCTCGACGTCGACGCCCTCGAACCGCTCGTGAGCGACGAGTTCTACCGGGTCGACATCGCCAGTGTCCCCCCCGATCCGTCCCGCGAGGACTGGTCGCTGCGGATCCACGGCGCCGTCGGCGAGGAGACCACCTACACCTTCGACGACGTCGACGCCATGGAGCACGAACACCGGTTCGAGACGCTCCGCTGTGTCGGCGAATCGCTCAACGGTCGGAAGATGGACACCGCTCTCTGGACCGGCGTCCCGCTGATGGACCTGCTCGACTCCGCCGACCTCCGGGGCGACTACGTCATGCTCCGTGCGGCCGACGGCTTCTACGAGGAGTTCCCGGTCGACGCCCTCGTGGATGGCTTCCTGGCCGTCGGCATGAACGGTCGGGCGCTGCCGCGCGGCCACGGCGCGCCGGCCCGGGCACTCATCCCCGGCCATTGGGGCGAGATCAACGTCAAGTGGCTGACCGAAATCGAGATTCTCGACGAACCGGCGACGGGCTACTGGGAGGAGCGAGGGTGGCACGGCACCGGCCCGGTCAACACGGTGGCGAAGCTCTGGGTCGAGAACCGCCTCGACAGCGAGGACCGACAGTCCCCGGAGAGCGAGGCGTCGGAGACGTCTCGGACAGCCGGCGACGGCGGCGGCCGGATCGAAGTCGCCGGCGCGGCCTACGCGGGCACCCGGGGGATCGAACGCGTCGAGGTGTCGACTGACGGCGGAGAGACGTGGGCCGACGCGGCGCTCTCCGAACCCCTCCCCGGCGACGACGTGTGGCGCCAGTGGGTGTATCGCTACGACCCCCCCGAGGGCGACCACGAAGTGGTCGTCCGCGCGACGGACGGTCACGGCACCCTCCAGCCCCGCGAGGAGAAGGACGCGTACCCCAGCGGTCCGAGCGGCTGGGTGTCGCGAACGATCGAGCCGTGACCGGCCGCGATACAACCTCGCGGGCGAAGCGTTTTGCCCGCGCCGAACCCTCACGGAGGTACGAACTCGGATGGAGAAGGCACTCTGGTATCTGCTCGCCGGGACACGCGGCGGAGCGAATCGCGCGAAGATCATTCGCCTGCTCGACGAGCGGCCGAGAAACGCCAACCAGCTCGGCGAGAAGTTGGGTATCGACTACAACTCGGTCCGTCACCACCTCGACATGCTAGTCGAACACGACGTGGTCGAGAGCGGCGACCAAGAGTACGGTCGGCTCTACTTCCTCACCGACCGCTTCGACCACCACCGCGAGGAGTTCGAGGAGATCACGGAGCACGTCTAACATGATCATGACCCCCATCCTGACGATCGCGAGCGTCCTATCGGGCCTGAACATCGCGCTGCTGGCCGTCCTGCTTTCGGTCTGGTGGCGCAACTACCGCGAGTTCGGCACGCCGCTCACGCTCGGTCTCGTCGCCTTCGCAGTCGTCCTCGCCGTCGAGAACGTCGTCGCCATCGGCTTCTTCTTCAGTTCGGGGATGCTGTACGCCGCCGACGCGGGCGCCCAGACGGCGGTGCTCGCGATGCGTGCCCTCCAGTTCGTCGCGCTCGCCTTCCTGACGTACGTCACGCTGCGGTGACTGGCGGCCGATTTATGCGCCCCGCGCCCCACCCTGTCGTGTGGCCACCGAACCGCTGCTCTCGACGGAGACGCGAATCACCGCCACGTTCGTACTCCTCGCGCTCGCCGGCTGGTATCTCGTGCGGGGGACGACGGACAGCACCGTGGTCGAAGCCGCCGTCCTGATCGGCATCGGCGTCGTCGTCCCGACGCTGATCAACGAGTGGCGGCGGTCGGCCCCGTGATCAGTCCACCGTCGCGAGCGACACGCAGGCGACGTGCCCGCCGGCGGCCGTGATGAAGTCCCGACGAGCGAGACTCACCGTCGCTCACCGCCCTGTGTGCCCCGACGGCTATCCGTGAGTCGCATGTCCGGCACGTCGTCACACGGATGGAAAACGAGCGAGGCGCGGTGTCAGCGACTGGAAGGCGACACGAACCGCTTCGCACGGATGTTTATACGTGAACGCCGGAAACCGACGGTGGACTATCGCGTCGGTTCGACCGTCAGATCGCTCGCGATCCAGCCGTCGGTGTTGCCGGACTCGATGAACACCGTCCGACCCGGACAGCTCTCACAGACCGACACCGTGGGTGTCTCGGGCGGCGACGGCTCCCCATCGTCGTCCGCTTCCGACCGCGTACCAGTTGGCATCGGCAGTATTTAGGTAGGCCTAAAATAAAAAGGGTGCGGTTCGCTGGCGGTGTTCGGACGTGCCCATAGGCACCCGGCCTCACCGCGGGGCGGCGGGCACCCCGCGACCCCGCCGAGTCGAGACGATCCGCGACCCATTTGTAGCCCCGGGGAATGGTGAGCGTATGGACCGTGACGTGGTCACGTGGCTCGCGACGCTGCTCGGCGTGTCGATCATCACACCGATCTTCCTGTATCTGTTCACCGGGGCCGTCGTCGGCTTCCTCGTGGCGTGTGGTCCCGACGGGACGTTCGTCCTCGGCGCGTCGGGGAGCGATACCCTGACGCTCTCGTGTTCGGCCGCTCGGACGCTAGTGAAAGCCGTCGTCACCGTGGGCGGCAGCGCCGCGACGACCGTCGGTGTCGCGCTTCTCGCCGTCGCGGACCTCGTTCGGGGGTCGCGTGGCGTCGGCCGGTAGGCGGCGCGGAGTTTTTCAGTCAGGGAACCATCACGTCCGCGTGGGGTGATGGCAGATGACCCTCGTACCGCATCTCCCAGCGGACGAACCGACACGTGACCGCACGCCACCGGACTTCGACGAGATCGTCGAACGGATCGTCCACGGCGACTCGTCGTCGATGCGCGGATAGTATCGGTCGACGCCGTCGGGCGACGGGGTCGCCACTCCCCGTTTCGCGACGTATCCACCAGTCCCCGTTTCGAATCCGGGTCGCGTCGCCGCTACGCGTGCGGCGGCGCCGACACCGGATGTACTTCCCAGCAGTCGGGACACTCCGCGTGCGACCGGACGTCGTCGCGGTCGACGATCCGCCCGCGTGGAATCGCCGTACCGCAGTTCGGGCAGCGGAACATGAGGGGGGTGGGGAGCGTGTGACACGGTCCCCGGTAGTCGACATACGCTCCGACCGCTTAGTTAATCCGCGGTTAAGCGCCTACAGCAGAACGCCACCGATCGCGAGGAGGGCGACGGCGGCGACCGCTGCCGCGGTGAAAAGCGGCGTCGCCGCCCGTGCGGGATCCCGGACCTTCCGTTCGTTCAGACCGTCGTCGAGGCGACCCGATCCGACCTCGACTAGCGCCGCCAGGACGAGCCACAGGACGACCATCGCGACGACGAGGTAGCCCCGTGTCGTCCCGAGAAGCGTCTCGGCGGTGTACCGCGTCCCGGCGAGGTGGCCGCCGGTCAGAAACAGCGCCAGAGCGGAGACGCGCGACCACGTCCGGAACCGACCGATCAGCCCCCGAAGCGGTTCCGCGTCGAGTTCCCCGTTCCGAGCGGCGGGCATCACGCCACGCGCGACGAAGAGGACGCTTCCGGCCCACACACCGGCGAACACCAGGTGGATCGCGTTGACCGCCGTATCTACCGTCGCCATGACCGGCGCTGGGGACGCCGTCGACTTGAATCCGCGGATCGACCGCCGGCGCCGAACCGAAACCGATTAAACGCCGGCAGTCCCACTTCGTGGTGAGCCGAGGTAGCCTAGCCCGGCCAAGGCGGTTGCTTCGAGAGCAACTGTCCGTCAGGACTCGTGAGTTCAAATCTCACCCTCGGCGCTCCTACTCGAACGACCACTCGGTCGTCACGTCCGGTGACTCGACGAGCGTCCGGTACACCACGCAGAACCGCTCGGTCGCGTCCCGGATCGACGCCGCAGTCTCCGGATCAACGTCGCCGGAGAGCGTCACGTCGAGGCGGACGTCTTGGAACCCGACGGGCACGTCCGCGACGCCCATCGTCCCGCGGAGATCCAGGTCGCCCTCGACGGTCACCGCCACGTCGGCGTCGACGCCGAAGTTCTCGATGACTGCCTGGGCGGTCAGCTGTGAACAGGCCGCGAGCGCGCCGAGCAGGAGGTCGCCCGAACACGCCGCCGTCCCCGAGCCACCCGCACCCTCGTGGAGCTGTGCCTCGTAGATCGCCTCGCCGACCTCGACGCTGCAGGACGTCGCGTCCGCGGCCGTCGCGCCCGTCGCGGTAAGGGTCACCTGCGCGGCCTCGGGGTCGGAGTCGTAGGTCTCTTTCAGCGGCTGCTGTGTCTCGCGGAGGTCGCTGTCTGTCATACGTTCCCATGGCCCGACGACCGAAAAAGCGTTCCGGGGGACGGGCGACCGCCCGCACGTGCCGGATCGCCCGCCCTGATCGGGGTTAATCGCCGATTCAGCCGGCAAATGGTGCGATTAACGAAGTGGGTCCTGCCCGAGGTGACGGGACGATGGACGACGACGGCATCACCCTGACGCGACGGCGGGCGTTGAGCGCGCTCGCCGCGGCCGGTGCCGTCGGCGCCGGCGCCGGCGCCGGTACGGACGCCTTCCTCCGCGACGCGGAGTCGTTCGACGGCAACCGGCTCGCGGCCGGCGAACTCGATATCGACGTCGCGTGGCACAAGGTCGTCGACGCGGCGACGACGCGGGTGACGACGAGCGACGACTGGCCGACACTCAGGAGCGACGTGGCGTCGCCGGCCTGTGATCTCGCGGACCTGAAACCCGGCGATTCGGGGCAGCTCACGCTCGCTCTCCGCGTCGACGGGCTGCCCGGCTACCTGTCGCTTCTCGGACGCGAACGCACCGACGACGAGCGCGGCCGCTCCGAAGCGGAGGCCGCCGCCCTCCGGGAGTCGATTCCCGCCGACCGCGACGGAGAGCTCGACGAACTGACGGCGGCGACGGTGTCGTATTTCGATCCGGCCGACCCCGCGGCGCCGGCGGAGAGGGGGACGGCGACCACCGCCTACACCGGATCGGTCGCGTCGCTCGTCGGCCTCGGCGGCCTCGGGGACGGCGTCCCTCTCGACGGCGACGCGACGGCGAGCGTCTACGACTGTCTCGCCGGCGACGCGTCGCTCGGGGCGTTCGAGGCGAGACGAACGCGGTATCTCCGGATCGAGTGGACGGTGCCGCCGTGGGTCGGCAACGGCGTCGCGAGCGACGCCTTCGCCTTCGACGTCGGCCTCTACGGCGTCCAGGAGGGGGCCGGATGAGCGGCGACCACACGCGGCGCCTGCAGGAGGCGCTCCTCCGTCGGGAGCGGGCGGCACGCCACCAACTCCTCGACTCGTCGTACCGCGTCGACGAGGACGACGCCGACGGCGACGACGGGCCAGTCACCAACTACGGGAAGGCGCTGACCCACCGCGACGACGGCGTGCCGACGGCGTCGGCGTACGCGAGCCTCGTCGGCGCGCTCGACGCGGGCACCGCCGCGGCGTACGACGCCGTCGAACTCGACGGAACGCCGGAGGCCCGCCGGCTCGCCGAACCGCACGGCGCCTACGGCTTCGAGGGGATGGGCGCCGACCCGTGGGCGATCGACATGGCGCCTCCGCCCTCGTTCGCGTCCGCCGAGATGGGCGCGGAGCTAGTCGAGCTCTACTGTCGTGCGCTCTGTCGCGACGTGCCGTTCGGCGCGTACGGCGACGACGATGCCGTCGCCGCGGCGGTCGCCGATCTCGACGGGGCGGGAGGCTACGCCGGTCCCGGGGGCGCCGCCGACCCCCGCGGCGGGGCGCTCGACGCGGGCACCGTCTTCCGGGGTCTCATTCCTGGGACGGGGACCGGCCCCCACGTCTCGCAGTTGCTCTGGAAGGACGTCCCACGCGGGGCGATTCCACAGAGCCAGCGCATTCGCGTTCTCGCGGACGAGCCGGCCGACGGCACCGGTGCCGCCGACGCGGACGTGGTCGGCACCGGCCCCGACTACCTCACCGACTGGGACGCGTGGCTCCGCGTCCAGCGCGGCGTCCCGGTCGGGCGGACGAACCCGCCGCCGACGCTGGTCGACGCGGGCGCCGACCCCGACGCGACGGTGACGCGCCACATCGTCACCGGCCGCGACCTGGCGAACAAGGTCCGCCGGCAGGTGCCCTACCTCGCCGTCCGCGACGCTGCCGAGGTGTTGCTGGGGATGGGCGTGCCGTTCGATCCCCGGATCCCGTACCGGCAGGGGAGAGCGGAGAGCGGAACGGCCGGCACCCCCGGCATCCGGACCGCGAGTCCGGTGATCAACTTCGGCTCACACGACGTGCTCGAATCGGTCGTGAGCGTCTTCGACCTCGCCCAGAGCGCCTGCTGGTACCGGAAGTGGCTCGTCCACCGTCGCCTCCGTCCGGAGGAGTACGCGGGGCGACTGGAGGCCGAGCGTCGGGGGGCGGCGAGTGCGGGAGCGTTTCCCCTCCCGGCCACCCTTCGCGAGTCGACTGCGCCGTCGCGGGTCGTCGACGCCCACGGCACCGCCCTCCTCCCGCAGGCCTACACCGAGGGATCGCCAACCCACCCCTCCTACCCCGCGGGCCACAGCGGGGTCGCGGGGGCGACGGTGACGATTCTGAAGGCGATGTTCGACGGGACCTACGCCCTCCCGACCGAGGAGTTGGTCGTTCCCGTCGCCAACGGGACGACCGAGGGGCGGCTGGCGGGCGGCGGGACGACGACGGTCCGGACGACGCGGTTGGCGCCCGTCACCGAGGTGACCGGCGACGCTCTCGGCGCGACCGCCGGCGCGCTGGCAGCGGCGCGTACGGGGACGCTCACGGTCACCGACGAACTGAACAAGCTCGCGACGAACGTCGCGCTGGCGCGCAACTGGGCGGGCATCCACTACCGATCCGACGGGATCGAGGGACTCCTGCTGGGCGAGCAGGTGGCCGTGCGCTACCTGCAGGACCACCTCCGCTCGACCGACCTGCCGTTCGACGGCTACCGTCTCGAACCCTTCTTCGACGCCTATCCGGGCGTCACCGACGGCGCCGGCCCGAACCGCGACCGGGACGCCATCCTGATCACACCCGACCGGATCACGACGCCCGACGACGAGGCGAGTTCGATCGACGTCGACGACCCGGCGCGGTAGCCTACGCCTCGTGGATCGGCTCGCCCCGGTTGAGCCGCTCGGCGATCCGGAAGGTCTGTTCCCCCTCGCGGCGCGTCGGCGTGTGCGCGGCGAGGTAACGCGCCGTGGCGACGAGGTGGACGCGGCCGCCGGCGGCCGCGTCGTACCGAGCGAACGCCGCCTCGACGTTCTGTCGCGGGTGGAATCCGGCGTCCTCGCGGAGCAGCGCCGCACCGAGGGCGCGCTTCAGACGGGCGGGGTCGCCGCCACTCGCGAGGAACTCGGCGGCGTGCCGGCCGGCCCGCCCCACCGTGTCGTCGGCCTCCACCTCGAACGTCTCCAGCAGGTCGTCGAGGGCGGCGTCGGGGGAGCGGCTCCCGTCGGGGTCGGGAAGCGGTATCGGCGGCGTGTTGAGAAAGCGGTCGAGGTAGACGCTCACGGCACCGTCGAGGACGGCGCGGTACGCTTCGGGGGCGTCGGTCCGTCCGGCCAGCCCGCAGACCGCGTTGGCGTACGTGTAGGTGTGATGTACCGTGTTCCAGTCGCGGAACTCGTTGGCGGTGCCGAACTGCGCGACGCGGCGGGCGGCGGCGGTCGCCACGGCGCGTGCCAGTCGTTCGCTCGTCGCCCCCGCCGCGACGGCGTCGGTCACTGCCTCGACGACGTCGTGGGGGTCGTCGCCGAGGAGTCGGTCCACGAACCCCGAAGGTTCGGTCCAACTCCTCCCCTCGCCGCGGGCGACGAGGGCCGGCAGGTCGGCGGCCGCGTTCTCGACCAGCGCAGCCACGTCGGTCGGCTGGCGCCACGCCGACCGCTCCTCGGCACGCTCGGCGGCCGCGAGCCCCGGTACGAGGCTGGGGAGGACGGCGTCGGCGTGTTCCCAGCCGATCCGGTCCAGGAGTTCGAAGGCCTTGTTCACGAAGTCGAGGCGGTGCCCGGAGTCGAGGTAGCGGTGGTCGGTGGCGGCGGCGACGAACATGCGGGCGAGCGTCGACCGGTCGACGTCCGCCGCGACCGCGGCGCGGACGACCCGTTCCGCCCCGTCGGCGTCGCGTACGTCGATCGTATCGCGGAACCACTCGGTCAGGCGATCCGCGGTGGCACGCTCGGTCGAGAGCGGATCCTGGGGGAAAAACGGGGGTTCGCCGGCGCAGTCGTCGGCGACGGCGCCGAGGCCGACGGCGAGCGCCCGGCGCCGGTCCGCGGCCCCCAGGTCGGGGAGGAGATTCGCCATCGCGGCGAGCGTCGTCAGGCCGCTCCCCCACCCCGATCGTCGGTAGTCGGTCCCGAACCTCGCGCCGATCCGGAGCGGCACCGCCGGGTCGACGCCCGCGTCGTCCAGTCCGATCACGGCCTTGTCGACGACGAGCGCGAGCGACTCCTTGAGGCCGTGTTCGAGGCGCTCCCGCCAGTGTGTCGCGGGATCGACGTCGCGGTCGGGGTCCGGGTCGACGTAGACGCCGCCGTCCCGCACCTCGACGGGGTAGGTGGTGACGTCGTCGGCAAACGGGTCGAACGTGTCGCCACAGGAGAGTTCGAAGCGGGCGTGGTGCCAGGGGCAGGTGAGGATCCCGTCCTCGACGGTGCCGTCGGAGAGCGGGAAGCCCATGTGCGGACAGCGGTTGTCGACGGCGTGAAACTCCCCCTCGTGGAAGAAGAGGCCGACGGTCCGGGCGCCGACCCGGACGACCTGCGGGCTCGCCTCGCGGGCGCTGGCGGCCGACGCCACTCGCTCGAAACGTGCCATGCGGGGTCGTGGCACGCCGAGACCGATAAGCTGTCGCTCGCCCTACGGCTTCACCAGCACCTTGATCGCCTCCCGCTCGTCCATCAGCCGGTAGCCCTCGGGCACGCCGTCGAGGTCGACGGTGTGGGTGAAGATCGGCGACGGGTCGAGCGTGCCGCCGAGCACGTCGGCCATCAGCTCCTCGGCGTACGCGCGAACGGGCGCGACGCCGCCCCGGAGCGCGACGTTGTCGCCGAACATCCCGTAGAGGTCGAAGTCGTCGACCCCGTGAGGGACGCCGACGTAGCCGACGGTGCCGCCGGGGCGGGCCATCGCGACTGCGGCGTTCATCGACGACGACGCGCCGACGCATTCGACGACGTGGTTCGCGCCGCCGTACGTGAGCTCCCGCACCCGCTCGATCGCCTCGTCGCCGCGGGCGGCGACCGTCTCGGTCGCGCCGAACGACTCGGCGACGGCGAGGCGATCCTCGTGGTGACCGGCGGCGACGATGCGCTCGGCGCCCAGCCGGCGGGCGGCGAGGACGGCACACAGCCCGACCGCGCCGTCGCCGACGACGACGCAGGTCGCGCCGGCGTCGACGCCGGCGCTGACGGCGGCGTGGTGGCCCGTCCCCATGACGTCGGTCAGCGGCAGGAGCGCCCGGAGGGTGTCCTCGTCGTCGGCGTGTCGGTCCGGCACCCGGACGAGCGTGCCGTCGGCGTGGGTCGCGCGGACGTACTCACCCTGTCCGCCGCCGTTCGCCCCGCCCCACGAATCGCCGTTCACGCAGGACGTGTGCAGGCCCTTCCGACAGAACTCGCAGGCGCCACAGCTGATGCGGAAGGGGGCGATCACGCGGTCGCCGGGAGCGACCGACCGCACGTCGTCGCCGACGGCCTCGACGACTCCCATCGGCTCGTGGCCGACGGGGCTGCCGACCTCGCGGTCGCTCTCGCCGCGGTAGAACCACAGGTCTGAGCCGCAGACGGCGGTGTGGGTGACGCGAACGATGGCGTCGGTCGGCGCCTCGATCTCCGGCCGCGGTCGCTCCTCGATGCGGATGTCGCCGGGGGCGTGGAAGGTGGCGGCGCGCATACACGGTCACGGGCGTCGAGGCACAAAGGGTTATGCCGCCGCCGCCGCGAACGGATCGCATGTCACGCGGCATCGTGTTACCGCGGCGCGGACTCGCCGACACCCGACGATTTGCCGTCCGGTGTGAGGATCTCGGCTACGACGCCTGCTGGACCGGTGAACTCTGGGGACGCGACGCGTTCGTGACGCTGACCGCCGTCGCCGACGCCGTCTCCCGGATCGATCTCGGAACGGCCATCGTCAACGTCTTCTCCCGCTCGACGGCGACGCTCGCGGCCGCCGCCGCGACGCTCACCGAGGCCGCGCCGGCGGGCGTCCGCCTCGGCATCGGGCCGAGCACGCCAAAGGCCGTCGAGGATCTCCACGGCCGGTCGTACGACCGGCCCGTCCGCCGCCTCCACGAGACGGCGGAGCTGGTCGCCGCCTTCACCGCCGGCGGGGGGCGGGTCGAGTACGACGGTGAGACCGTCTCGGTCGCCGATTTCCCCGCCCTCGATGCCGACGTGCCGGTCTACACGGCGGCGCTCGGTCCCGCCGCCCGGCGCGCGACGGGGCGGGTCGCCGACGGATGGCTCCCGCACAACGTGCCGTTCGGCGACCTGTCGACGGCGTTCGAGACGGTCGCCGAGACGGCCCGGGAGGCTGGCCGCGACCCGGACGCGATCACCGTCGCGCCGTACGTCCCCGCGGCGGTCGCCGACGATCCGGCCAAGGCCCGGGCCGCGATCCGCGGCCACCTCGCCTACTACGTCGGGAGCGGCGCGGGCTACCGCCGCGCCGTCGCGACGGCGTTCCCCGACGAGGCGGAGCGGATCGCCGAGGCGTGGGGGGCGGGCGAGCGCGACGCCGCCCGCGACGCAGTGACGGCGGCGATGGTCGACGCCCTCGGCGTCGCCGGAACGCCCGAGGCGGCACGGGAGCGGTTCGAGCGTGTCGCGTCGCTTCCCGCGGTGGACCACCCCGTCGTGGTCGTGCCGGACGGCGTCGACGAGGAGACGGTCGACCGGACGGCGGCGGCGCTGGCGCCGCGGACGTAGCTGCCGGCGTCAGCGGTGTGACCGCTCTACGCGGGGTTCTTGCGCGACAGGTCGCTGCCGCAGATCGGACAGCGGTCGCGGTGCTCGTCGAACTCGCGGCCACAGCCCTGACACTGGAACCGCCAGTCCCGCTGTTCGGTGATGCCGTCGCGGGCGATAGCCTCGACGACGACGCCCAGATGCTCCGCGACGTTCTGCATCGCGTAGTCGTCGGTGACGAGCGTCCCGTCGAGTTCGAAGGCGGCGGCAATCAGGCGGATGTCGGTGTCGGATAGCTCCTCGCCGTCGCCCGTCTCGACGGCCGCGCGTTCGATGGTCTCGACCGTGTTGTCCGCGGGGATATGGATATGCATCCCCGCGCCCTCCATCGCGTCGAAGCGGTAGGCGCTCTCGTCTTCGAGTTCCGCCTCTACGGCCGGAACGGAGGCCATATCTTCGGACGTGTGGTACTCGTGGATGAACGCAGAAGAGTCGAGGACGTGCATCTACCGGTCGATAACGATGTAATCTTTCACGGCCTGTACGCGGGAGACGGGAACGTGGAGCCGCCCCTGCTCGTCCCGTTCGAACTGGGATTCGCTGGCGGGGAACTCCTCGTTGGGGGAGACCAGCAGGTCGTTCAGCGACCCCGATTTCAGGTTCATCGTGATGTTGTACAGCATCCCGAGTTCCGTCCCGTCCGAACCCATCACGGCCTTTCCGGAGAGGTTCTCGGCGAGTACGTCGGACATAACGGCCACATTCGCGGGGACGAACTTAAACGCCACGGGGTCGGCGGTCGGAGAGCGACCGATGTTGAAAGACTTAACTTCGGTCCACGGCTCCTCCCTACAAGGAACCTTCTGCCGGGGGCAACTATGTCAGACTCGGACACACGCGACCGACCGGACGCGCTTCGCACCCCCATCGTCGCCGTGCTGGGGCACGTCGACCACGGGAAGACCAGCTTGCTCGATACGATCCGTGGCTCGGCGGTCAGCGAAGGCGAGGCCGGCGCCATCACCCAGCACATCGGGGCGACGGCGGTCCCCCTCGACACCATCTCCGGAATCGCCGGCAGCCTCGTCGACCCGACAGATTTCGACCTGCCGGGGCTGCTTTTCATCGACACGCCCGGCCACCACTCCTTCTCGACGCTTCGCTCTCGCGGCGGCGCCCTCGCCGACATCGCCGTCCTCGTCGTCGACGTGAACGACGGCTTCCAGCCCCAGACCGAGGAGGCCATCGACATCCTCAAACGGACGGGCACGCCCTTCATCGTCGCCGCCAACAAGATCGACACGACGCCCGGGTGGAATCCCCAGGACGGCGAGCCGATCCAGGCCACGTACGAGGCCCAGAGCGACCGCGCGCGCTCCCGCCTCGATGAGAACCTCTACGAGATCATCGGACAGCTCTCGGATTCGGGCTTCTCGGCCGACCTCTACTGGCGCGTGCAGGACTTCCAGGCCAACGTCGGCGTCGTCCCCGTCTCGGCGCTGACCGCCGAGGGGGTCCCGGATCTCCTGACCGTCCTGATGGGCCTCTCCCAGCGCTACATGAAAGACCAGATGGCCATCGACGTGGAGGGGCCGGGCGCCGGCACGGTCCTCGAGGTCAAAGAGGAGAAAGGCTTCGGGACGACCCTCGACGTCGTCATGTACGACGGGACGATCCGTGAGGGCGACGAAATCGTCGTCGGCGGGATGCACGAACCCATCGTGACGGAAGTGCGGGCGCTCCTCCAGCCCAAACCCCTCGCGGAGATTCGGACGGAGAAGCGGTTCGACCGGGTCGACTCGGTGGCCGCCGCGGCCGGGATAAAAATCGCCGCGCCCGACCTCGCTGACGCGATGGCTGGCGCACCCGTCAGGGTCGTCCGTGGGCGCGACCGCGACGCCGTCATCGCCGACGTGGAGTCAGAACTCGCCGAAATCCAGGTCGACACCGAGGAAGAGGGCGTCGTCGTCAAGGCGGACACCCTCGGGAGTCTGGAGGCGATGGCCAACGCCCTCGTCGAGGCCGAAGTACCCATCCTCCGTGCCGAAGTCGGCGATGTGGCGCCCCGCGACGTGGCCGTCGCCAGCACTGCCGGCGAGGCCGAACACCGGGCGATCCTCGGGTTCAACGTCGACGTGCTGAAAAACGCCCAGCAGGAACTGGAGGAGGGCGACGTCCGCCTGTTCCGTGACGACGTCATCTATCAACTGGTCGAGGACTACGAGTCGTTCGTCGCGGAGCGCGAGCGCGCCCAACAGGAGACGGTGCTGGACAAGATCGTTCGCCCCGCCCGATTTCAGATCCTTCCCGATCACGTCTTCCGGCAGAACGATCCCGCCGTCGTCGGCGTCGAGGTGCTCTCGGGCACGCTGACGAACAACTCCCACGTCGGTCGGTTCGACGGCAACGAGTTCGAGCGCGTCGGCCAGCTCAGCGGCATCCAGAAGGAAGGCGAGGACGTCTCGACGGCGCGATCCGGCGAACGGGTCAGCGTCGCCATCGACGGCCCGACCGTCGGCCGGGGGATCGACGAAGGCGACGAACTCTGGGTCGACCTCCCCGAGAAACACGCCAAGATTCTGGAACAGGAACTCACCGACGAGATTCCCGCAGACGAACTGGAGGCGCTCCAGGGCTTTCTCGACAACCACCGGCGGCGGGATCCGTTCTGGGGGAAGTGACACCGTCGGCTAGCTCCCGTTCGAAATACGCGCCCGACCGACACACGGCCGACGGTGGGCCCCGACGTCGCCGGCACTCATCGGCCGACCCCGTTCATATTATTCACAGAAGTTCTTCCGGCGTTTCGCAGTCGTTCTCCCGACGAGTTCGATACGCTCGGAGCAACTTTTTAGTCCGAAACGATACAAGTAACGAACGAGGTGAGCGTCGATGAGTGTTCGAACGACCCGTAGCGACAGTATCGGTCCGTCGACGATGTCCCGGTACGATCTGTTGCTGGCAGTTCTCCCGCTGCCGTTGCTCCTCGGGGCCGTTCTGTCACTCCTCACACCGCTCCCCGAGACGACGGCGCTGGGCGCCGCCAGCCTCCCCTCCGCGCTGCTTTTCGTCTACGCCATCACGGCCGCCTCGCCGGTCGCTACCGGGCAGTCGGTGTGACGCCGTCGCCGACGGCGCCCATCACCTGCAGCGCGGCGCTGGCGGCCAATCCACGCGCGACTTCGTCGCGTTCGGCGTCGGCCAACCCCGTCTCGATGTCGTCGAGGTCGGGGGTGAATCCCGCGCTGACGGGATGCCCCGCCGGCGGCCGGACGGCGACGGTCGCCGTCGGTCCGTTCGAGTCGTAGGAGAGCTCCGAGCCGACGGTGTAGCTGTCGGGGAGATACGACTGCGTTCGGGCGACGATTCCCGCCACGGCCCGACGGAGGGCGCGGCGCTGGTCCGGCGTGAGTTCGACGTCCGTCGACAGTTTTCCAGCGTCGACTACTCCGGGCGCGCCTCCGTACGGCGTGTTTCCGTTCATCGGGTCGGTCGCAGTACGTGGAGCGCGGGTAAAAAGCCGTCGCCGACGCGACCGGCGGGCCACGGAGCGTCCCGGTCGGTTTAAGCGACGCCCCGGCGGAGTGGCAGTCGTGTCCACGACACTCACCGTCGCCGGGAGCGGCGACCCACTCGGAAGCGGCGGCCGACTCCAGACCTGCTTCCACGTCGACGCCCCGTCGACGTCGTTCCTGATCGACTGTGGCGCCTCGGCACTACCGTCGCTGAAGGCCGCCGGGATCGATCCCGACGACGTCGAGACGGTGCTGGTGACACATCTCCACGGCGACCACTTCGGTGGCCTCCCGTTTCTCGTGTTGGACGCCCAGCACCGCACCGACCGGACGCGGCCGCTTCGGATCGTCGGCCCGCCCGGCGTCGAACGGCGAGTCACGGCGGCGATGGACGTGTTCTTCCCCGGCCTCGCCGATGTGGAGCAGGCCTTCGACATCTCCTTCGTCGAGTTCGAGGACGCCGAGACGGTCACCCGCGGGCCACTGACGGTCACGCCCCACGAGGTGGCCCATCCGAGCGGCGCGCCGTCTTTCGCCCTCCGGGTGTCCGTCGACGGGACGACTGTCGCGTACTCGGGCGACACCGAGTGGACCGACGCCCTCGTCGACGTCGCGAGCGGCGCCGACCTGTTTCTCTGCGAGGCCTACTCCTACGGGACGGAGATTCCGTACCACCTGAGCTACGAGCGGATCGAGGCCGAGCGGGACCGACTCGACGCCGACCGCATCGCGCTCACGCACATGCGGGAGTACGTCCTCGACCGACTCCCCGAACTCGACGAGACGTTCGAGGTGGTCGACGACGGCACCCGGTTCGTGCTGTAACCGGCCGCCGGCTCAGTACTGGTAGTCGGTGAATGCCATCACGGGACCGGAATCGTCGGTCTCCTCGATTTTCGCCTTGGCGGCCTCGAAGTCCTGCATCCGAACCTCGGTGCGGTCGTCGCGGATGGCGAACATCCCGGCCTCCGTCGCCAGCGACGCGAGATCGGCGCCGCTGTAGTCGTCGAGATCCGCCGCCAGTTCCTCGTAGTCCACGTCGCCGGCAACGTTCATCTCCCGAGAGTGGATGCGGAGGATCTGTGCCCGCCCCTCCGGGTCGGGCTTTGGCACCTCGATGAGCCGGTCGAACCGGCCGGGGCGGAGGATCGCCTCGTCGAGCATGTCGAAGCGGTTGGTCGCCGCCATGATCCGGATCTCGCCCCGGTCGTCGAAGCCGTCCATCTCCGAGAGCAACTGCATCATCGTCCGCTGAACCTCGGCGTCGCCGGAGGTCTTCGAGTCCGTCCGCTTGGCGGCGACGGCGTCGATTTCGTCGATGAAGATGACCGCCGGCTGGCGCTCGGCGGCGAGTTCGAACAGGTCGCGCACGAGCCGCGACCCTTCGCCGATGAACTTCCGGACCAGCTCCGAGCCGGCCATCTTGATGAAGGTGGCGTCGGTCTCGTTGGCCACCGCTTTGGCGAGCATCGTCTTTCCCGTCCCCGGCGGGCCGTGGAGGAGGACACCCGAGGGTGGGTCGACGCCGACCTCCTCGAACAGCTCCGGCGTCAGGAGCGGGTCCTCGACCGCCTCGCGCACCTCGCGCACCTGATCGTCGATGCCGCCGATGTCGTCGTAGGTGACCGTCGGCGACTCCTCGACCTCCATAGCCTGGGCCCGGGAGTCGGTCTCGTCGTCGAGCACCGTCTGGACGCCGAAGGAGTCGTTGACCGCGACGCGGTCGCCCGCCGCGAGTTCCTTGCGGATGCGCGGCGACGGCTCGGTCAGCACCTCCTGGTTGTTGCCGTGCTGTTTGATGATCGTCCCCTCGTCGGTGACCTCCTCGACGGTGGCGATGTACAGCGACGAGGTCTTGAGCACCTCGTTGCGACGCTTGAGGTGGTCGACCTCCTCCATAAGCTCTTCGCGGCGCTCGTCGGTCTCGTCGAGCCGTTCGGCCAGTTCTTCGTTGACGCGGACCATGCGCTCGTAGTGCTGGCGGATGGCGTCGAGACGCTCCGCCTCGGACATCTCGGGGTCGAGATCGAGGCGCGGACGGTCCGGAAGCGACGGACTCCGTGACATTCTGTGCGTGCTACGATGCGGGCGTAAATGTGCCTTTGGGTCCGAGAAGCAGCACGGACGCCGCGAACGCGTGACGAAAGACACGGACACGGCGTCCCTGAGCCACCGCGAACGGCACGGCCACGAAGAGTTTTGCCGGGTGCGATGGAACTGATATCCATGCGTTCGCGTGGCGTGCTGTTGGCGGTCGCCCTCGTCGCTCTGGCAGCCGTGGCGTCACCGTCGCGGAACGGATCGTCGGTCGCGACGAACTGGACGCCGATCCGAACCGGGGTGGCGGCCTGAGCCGGGCGGTGCCACGCTGGCTGCGAAACTATCGGTGACCGGCCCGGCGGCCGACGCACGGAGCGGACTGCCGCCAATTCACCCGCGAACGAGCCGCTCCATTTCGTCCAGCGTCTCGTCGTACGTCTCCAGTGCCGTCTCGATGTACGCGGCGTCGCTCGCGTCCACCCCGGCGGTTTCCAGTATCTCGACCGGGTACGCCGAACCGCCCATCCGCAGCGCATCGCGGTAGTCCGCCGCCGCCGACTCCCCCTCCTCGCGGATGCGGTCGACGATGGCCGTCGCCGCGCTGATGCCCGTGCTGTACTGGTAGACGTAGTAGCCCATGTAGAAGTGCGGAATCCGCATCCACTCGCGGGCGATGCGGTCGTCGACGACCGCCGGCTCGTAGTAGGTCGTTTTCAGGTCGCGGTAGAGTTCGTCGAAGCGGTCGGGCGTGAGCGCGCCGCCGTCCTCGACGACTTCGTGGATCCGCAACTCGAAGTCCGCGAACATCGTCTGTCGGAACAGCGTCGACCGGAAGCGTTCGAGATACTCGTCGAGGACGTGCCGCCGGAGCCGTTCGTCCTCGACCGTCTCCAGCAGGTGGTGGGTCAGCAGCGTCTCGTTGACCGTACTCGCCACCTCCGCGACGAAGATGTCGTAACCGCTGTACTGCCACGGCTGCGTCTCGTTCGTCAGCTCCGAGTGCATCGAGTGACCGAGTTCGTGGGCCAGCGTGTACATCGACGCCACGTCGTCCTGATAGTTCATCAGGATGAACGGCTGGGTGTCGTACGACCCCGCGGAGAACGCCCCCGAGCGCTTGCCCCGGTTCTCGTAGACGTCGACCCACCGGGAGTCGAGCCCCTCGGCCATCCGCTCTTGGTACGGCTCCCCGAGCGGTTCGACCGCCTCGACGACGTAGTCGACCGCCTGCTCGTAGGGAATCTCCGGCGGTTCACCGTCGGCCATCGGGGCGTAGAGATCCCACATCCGCAGGTCGTCGACGCCGAGTGCCGTCGCCTTCAGGTCGGCGTGACGGTGGAGGTACTCGAGGTTGGACCGGACGGTGTTCAGCAGGGTGTCGTACACCTCGACGGGAACGTTCGGCCCGTCCAGCGCCGCCTCGCGCGCCGTCTCGTAGTTGCGGGCGCGAGCGAGTTTCACGTCCTTGGTCACGCTCTTTTTCAGCGCCGTCCCGACGCTGTTGCGCACGTCGTCCCACCGGTCGTAGAACGCCTCGTGGACGTCGCGTCGGAACTCGCGGTTCGGCCGCTTCTGGAGTTTGGTGAAGTTGCCGAGCGAAATCTCGACCGGTTCTCCCTCAGGATCGTCGACCGTCGGGAACTCCATGTCCGCGTTCGAGAGCATGTTGTAGACGTCGCTCGCGGCGTCGGTCACGTCCGAAAGATCCGCCAGTAGCTCTTCGATCTCCTTCGATCGGGTGTGTGGCTTCTGCCGGAGCACGTCGTCGAAGTAGTGTTCGTACTCGGCGAGATCGGGTTCGGCCTCGACGAAGTCCGCCAGCTCCGCCCGGTCGAGTGCCTGCAGTTCCGGTTCGATGTAACTCGCTGCGCTCCCGGCGTCGGCCGACAGCGAGTCGGCCCGCGCCGACATGGCCTGGTACTCCTGATTCCGGGTGTCCTCGCTGCTCCGCAGGGTGGCGTACGTCGAGACCACCGACACGTCGCGCATGAGGGCCTCGCGCAGTTCGAGCAGTTCGAGCAGGGTCTCCGGACTCTCGGTTACGCGCCCCTCGTAGGCTTCGAGATCCGTGACCCGCTCACGGACATCCTCGAAGGCCGCCTCCCAGTCCTCGTCGCTCGCGAAGATGCTCTCCAGATCCCACTTGTCCTCGGCGTCGATGTCGCTCCGTTCGGGAACCGAACTCATCGACGGCCGTTGGGGTGGGGTGGCCGTAAGCGTTCGTATCGGGTGGGAAGCTTTTCGAGGCCCGCGGCCCCACGGTCGGGTATGCCCTCGCTCCCCCTGGACGATTCGACGGTCGCTCGCCTGCGAGCGATCGCCGCCGCCCTGGTGGTCTCCTGTCTCGGCCTCGGCACCGGCGTCGCACTCGTGATCGCCCTCTCTTTGCTTCTGGTCGGAGCGGGTCTCGATCCCTCGCCGTTTACCCTCCTCGTGATCTCGCTGGTGTCGATCCAGGGTGTCGCGTTCGGCGGCGTCGCACTCCTCTATCTCCGCGTTCGCGGCCGTCCGATCGGGAGCGTCGGTCTCCGGCTCCCGTCGGTTCGTGACCTCCTGATCGTCGTCGCGGGCTACGCCGCCGCGTTCGTCGCCGCCATCATCGGCGCGATCGTCATCAGCGTCACCGGCGCGCCGGCGGGCGAGAACCAGGTGACCGAGTTCGCCAGCGCCGACCCCTCGGTGCTGCTCTGGCTGGTCCCCGCCTCGTTTCTCCTCATCGGTCCCGGCGAGGAACTGCTCTTCCGTGGCATCGTCCAGGGGCGACTCCGGGAGACGTTCGACCGCGTCCCCGGCGTCGTCCTCGCGAGTGCGCTCTTTGCCGCCGTCCACTTCGCCGCCCTGACCGGCGGCACGGGCGGGCGACTCGTCACCATCACGGTCCTCTTTTTCCCGGCGCTCGTCTTCGGCACCGTCTACGAGGTCACCGACAACCTCGTCGTCCCAGCCTTGGTTCACGGCGCGTACAACGCGACGCTGTTTGGCCTCGCCTACCTCGCCTTCCGGCTCTCGGAGTCGGAGGCGCTCCCGGACCCCGAGACCGGCGGCGCGGCGCTCGCGGTCCTCCTCGGCTGACGCCGAGGACGGAACCGTGGCACTTACCGCCACGCCCGGGAAAGCCGGGACATGCGCGATCACTTCGAACTACGGCGCGGCGACGCTCTCGGTCGAATCGGGGCGCTGACCGTGCCGCGAGCCAGCCGGACCGTCGAGACGCCGGCGCTTCTCCCCGTGATCAACCCCAACATCCGGACGGTGTCGCCGGCACGCCTCGAATCCGAGTTCGGCGCCGACGCCCTCATCACCAACGCCTACATCATTCGCGGGACAGACGACCTCCGGGAACGAGCCCTCGAGGAGGGGCTCCACGAGATGCTCGACTTTTCCGGCGCCATCGTCACCGACTCCGGCTCCTTCCAGCTCGCGGAGTACGGCGACATCGACGTGACGACCCGCGAGATTCTCGAGTTCCAGCACGCCATCGGTTCGGACGTGGCGACGCCGGTCGACGTGCCGACACCCCCCGACGCCGACCGCGAGCGGACCGAAGCCGACTTGGAGACGACCGAACGGGCACTCGCCGACGCCGCGGCCACCGACACCGGCGAGATGCTGATCAACGCGCCGGTCCAGGGGTCGACTCACCTCGACCTCCGCGAGGCGGCG